>Ga0209536_100005991_pt1 | contig 18732 bp, 13 predicted proteins | sample DeeMarSeWOR28_12_FD_187461 | JGI IMG/M metagenome (GOLD analysis project Ga0209536, IMG submission 187461) | Marine sediment microbial communities from White Oak River estuary, North Carolina - WOR-2-8_12 (SPAdes) (version 2) | ecosystem: Environmental > Aquatic > Marine > Intertidal zone >... | reverse complement strand
ACAAATGTCGCTGGCAGGTGGAACTGTTCTTCAAATGGATCAAACAACACCTGCGTATCAAGGCATTCTTCGGCACGACCGAGAATGCTGTGAAGACACGAGTTTACTAGGGACAGACCCGAATGGCACTTCCATAAGACGAAAGCCCGATAAAGATGCAGAAAGACAGGCCTCCGAGCCGAAGAGATTGTTGATAAAGCAATCGAATCAACAAGGAGGTCTGTCATGGACAAGTATACCCAAGCACGGCTAAGCAGCCAAGTCTCTCGTGTTCAAAAGTCTCGCCAGCAAATGCTGGAAGACCAAGACCTTTGCTTGACGCAACTGCTACCCAAAGAACAAATCGAAGAGGCTATTGAACGACATCAAGTCCGCTTCCGTCAACGCTTGTACACGCCCTTAATAACAATCTGGACATTTCTCTACCAAGTGCTGGCGACGGACCAGTCCTGTCGAGCAGCTGTAGCGCGTTTGCTGGCCTTCTTGTGCGTCAGTGGCCAAGCCTCGGGTAGCGCCAAAACAGACCCGTACTGCAAGGCTCGCAAGCGGGTACCTGAAGACGTCGTGGCCGATCTGGCCCGCACCAGCGGCAGTGACTTACAGCATGAGGTTCCGTCCACAGGGCTCCTGGGCGGCAGGCCCATCAAGATTGTTGATGGAACAACCGTCAGCATGCCGGACACACCGGCTAATCAGAAGGCTTATCCACAACAGTCGGGACAGAAGAGAGGCCTGGGCTTTCCTATCATGCGTTTGGTAGGCTTGATCAGTCTGTCCTGCGGCGTGGTGCTGGACGTGGCCATGGCGCGATATAGCGGCAAACGAACGGGCGAGACAGCCCTGTTGCAGCGGTTGCTCGACCGCCTGGAGGTCGGGGACATTCTGCTGGCCGATGCGATGTTCTCCAACTACTGGACCATAGCCATGTTGCTGATCCGCGGTGTGGACATCGTCAGTCGTCACGACGGCAAGCGTAAGCTGGACTTTCGCAAAGGCCGGCAGCTGGGTCGTTATGATCATATCGTTGACTGGGTTAAGCCTAAACAGCCATTGTGGATGAGCCATCAGCTCTACGCCAGCCTGCCGGATAGTCTGTCGATACGTCAATTGAAGGTACAGGTCCGCCAGAAGGGTTTTCGATGCCGTTGTTTGTATATAATCACGACTCTTCTGGACGCTCAACTCTACTGCAAAGAGCAGCTTTCGACGGCCTTTCGTTGTCGCTGGCACGCGGAATTGGACTTGCGTTCGATCAAGCAGGTCATGCAGATGGACGTGCTGAGGTGCAAGAGTCCGGCCATGGTGCGCAAGGAGATTTGGATGCATCTGCTGGCCTATAATTTGGTCCGCACCTTGATGGCCCGAGCCGCTCTGGAGGCGGGTGTTTGTCCCCGTGACATCAGCTTCAAAGGAACGCTGCAAACCATACTTGCTTTTGCCGCTGCGGGCTGGTCGTGTCCCGGCCGGAGCCATGATATGTACGCCGCCGTGCTGAGGGCGGTGGCAACCCACCGGGTCAACGACCGGCCGGATCGTGTCGAGCCGCGAGCGGTCAAGAGACGACCGAAGAAAGCACGCCTTCTGAATGAACCAAGAACCATCGCCAAAGCACGTTTGCTCAACGGAACTTAAAGCTTATGGAAGTGCCATTCGATGGAGACCCTACTTCCTCTTAGTTGGGATCATCCGCTAGTGTTGCCACCGAGGAGATTTACGATCTCTCCGTATCAATTCTTCCACAATTGGATCAGTCTTATCCTCAGTGAAAAGAACCAGCCCCTCGGCACTAGCCTTTTCTCCAGGCTTGAGAGATCCAAAATAGGGATCCGCGTGCATGCAGGGAATGTTGGCGTTGGCGATCATGCTCTTTCCCGGCGTCCACCAGAAGATTACCTTCCGTGGGCCCTTCAATTCCGTCACCACCGAGAGCGCCAAATCCATATCCTCCCTTATGAGTCCTCCCTGGCGCTCGGCTCGAGTGTCTCGTTGCGGGCAGCCCCGGACTACGCAGCCCTTGAACTTGGTATCGAGATTCTTAGTTGGAAGATCGCTCAGTGCCGTGAGTTCTCCATTCATGACGATGAAACTGTGCTGAAAGTTCTCCATATATTGGGGAAAACCGGTCAGCTTCTTGTACTGAAAGCAGATCAAGGGCCGGATGACGGGAAGGGTGATCCTGGAGTTGTTTGCTATGCGCATGGCCAGATAGATGCCCCGGGCACCCGCCGGACACTCCGTGCGAGTAGCCACCCGTGCAAAGGCCTCCACTGTTACTCCCTTCATGGCCAGACTTTCGACCCGATAGGAGACTTGCTTGAGGTCAGGGGACATGATCCAGAGATTCCGCCGGTTGTCCCAGTGGCGGAGGATGGTGTTTCCCTGGGGGTTGTACTCCAGATGCTCGGGAAAATTGATGAAGAGTGTACCGCCTCCCGGCCAAGGAGCAGCCACATTCAGCCCGTAGGTCATCCGTTTTTCTCGATCATCACTCCGCCAGACAGGATCCACGGAAAAACTTATATCTTTCGGCTCATCTCCGAGCTCCGTCGCTAGTCCAACATTGATGCTCCAGATAGTTATCGCAAAAAGAACGCACAACCCTCTTGTATCAAAAAACATGATCATCCCTTCCCTTGGCGACACTGCAATCTAGATTCGTGTCCTCTTTGTCTGAAACTGTCAACTTCATCGCGATTTCGTGCGCTAAGACCAGACCCCCAGAGGAACGGATGAACGATGGATATTTCGATCTTTCATCCTTAAGACTGATCATACTACCATAAGGAGGGCAGGTCAAGGACAAACAGCCCATGTGCATCCAGTCCATGCGATCCCAAATGCTAGAGACTAAGGCGGTCCGGTACGAATGGTGATTCCTCACACACGGTTCCAAGAGACTTTCGACTTTGTTAGATCTTGAATGGCTGATGCCATGGGCTCCAGGCCGACCATGTGCCGTTAGTGCTCTGCTGCCGCACGCGAACAAAGTAGACCCCGCCGGCATCAAGTTGAACCCTAGCCGAAAACGGCCCCACAAATCGCCCTGCTTCTGGCCCGACCTGTGCTTTGTTGACTGTCTTGACCAGACCGGATTTCCATACTACGCTCTCGCCTCGCTCATCGGCTGCAATTTCCACCTGCCAGCCCCGTTGGGCGCCGGGTCCGCAGTAAGGCGTCTTTATCAGAACTGGGTTTCCAGAACATACCACGGGGCCGATAGGCTTGGTCGATATGACGAAGTTGTCAAGCCAGCGGGACTGAGTAACCGGAGAACCCTTGTTCCAATACGTCTCGAGAAAGACGGCGTTGATGCCATGATTGTTGTAGCTGCCGCGCCAGTCCAAGCCCTTGCGTTCAGCCTCGAGCCGTCCGTCTATCCACAGTTGGTTCAGGCCGTCCTTCTTGCCGGGTGTGTTGAGTTTCACCCTGGCCTCGACGCAGACCCATCGGCCAGATTCTTCAGTGCTGTGGAGCTTGAAACTGGAAGCAGGCCTGTTGCCCAGCCACCTTAGATTGTCGAAGTCATTGTATTTCGTGGTCACCACACGATCGCCCCGAACGCCGGTCGCCGGGTCGAGAGTAAGCGCCTCTCCGCTGCTCCAGACATGGGCGATCATCCCCTGCGCCCACCTTGGCGAAACAATACTCGTCGCACGGGACAGTTTGGCGGGGCCGCCCCCCGTCCAACCGTGTTGATGTTTCACATAAACGCGCCAATATATCTCGTCGTATTGTCGGCCCTTGTTTACTACCCTGCCCGTAGGGCTGTCACCAAAGAACACCTTGCGGTTGCCTATGCCTCGAGTTCCCTTCTCGTAGAAACTCAACATGGAGCCACCACTGCCTCCAAATCCATGGCTCGTATCGACTCTGCCCTGCGATTCGGTGTACAGCTTTTGTGAACCGTCGAAATCGTCATACCAGATGACATCCGCATCAGTTTCCAAAGGACTTGGCCGCAGCGAAACCAAGCTGTCGATTCGTGGAGTTCCAGGCAAGGTTTGCGCCAACGTGCTACCTGCTCCCAACGCCAAAACCATCCCAAGACAACAGGCTGACAGTTCAAGCTTCCTCATAAAGCAATCCTCCTGAGACCATGTACTCACAAGAACGATTCAATTCTGCACGACTCCAAAACGCAGACGTCGTGACATCTTACTCGGCGCTCTTTCTATGCGCCATGTGACATATTCGGGATCTGATGTATTAGCTACGATCTCTCATTCAATTAAATTACCAAATCCAGTCGATATTTTCACGTGACTTTCCTGGGTGGTTGGTTTTCCTACCGTAAATTCCATCCGGGCAGGAAGATCGGTCATAAGCACTGTGTCTTGACCAGAAGCATGCAGCAGTTCGGGTGAGAATTGCTGACTTGGGGTTCCCGAGCGGTGAGCCCGCAGCAAACCACCCCCCTGGTACGGTAGGCAACCTCAGAAAGAAACAAGACGCCCGGCACACCCAGAAGGCTGGCAGCTTAAGAGAGTTAACCTTTCCTTTTTCGCAGAGTCCATTGAATACTATCACGTATCTGAAAAAGTCATTATTCGGCCGAGAGAATAATATTTATCGGCTGATATTACGGAAAAATCAAGGTGTGTGGAGACAAAATAGAGACACGATGTCCCCTGGTCTTGGCGATGTTCTTCATCTCGTGCAGATGAGTTCGAGGCAACTGAAAATTCGCCTTCAGCAAGGACAAAGCATTGGCTTTATTGGCGAACATAACTAAAATATTCGCTGATAAGCAGTTCCAGATTGTTACGGGTCGGCTGTAGTTCTTGGCGTTCCTGTGGATTTGTGAAGCCAGGTTTTGCAAGCATGCGTTTGGCTTAGGAAATGCGAGTTCGATATTGTGGCAGAGTCGAAAGGTCACAAAGTAGTCCAAAAAGTGACAGACCGCAAATCCCAGGACAAGATCTGGGCTTTGCTGTTTACGGCCATTCTCGTGTGCTTTTACTTTGTCTATTTGCTATTGCGCATAGACCCGAAACTCATCTATCAATCCCAAGAACCGGTTTTCTTTTTCGAACGACACTTCTTCAATGAATTCTTAAGCTATCCTGGAGGACCAAACGAACTCGTTTCCGCATTCTTCTCGCAGTTCTTCTATTATTCATGGACAGGAGCATTATTGCTTGTTCTCGTTTTCGCAGCTGTCACCTGGAATACGAAGATACTAATTCGGTCAATGAATTCAAATCGGCCGCTGCTTTTCTTGCATTTGGTGCCGTCGGCCTTTCTGTTGGCCTTACACAGTGACTACAAATTCCCGCTTGTTCTGACGCTGGGGCTCGTCTGGACACTGCTCACAGCCAATATTCTCATCCGCCTTGCTCCTTCAGGGACTATCCTGCGACTACCGCTATATCTGATTCTCCAGGCAATATTGTATTATGTGACTGCTGGTCAGGCTTTTGTCTTTTCGCTCATAGTCATACTCTATGAAGTCCTGCGTTATCGCAAAGCTGCGCTTGTAGTAGTCTATGTCCTGTCTGCTGCGTTTCTGCCCTATGCAGCAGCCTCGACCATATTTGTTGTGCGCATTCAAGACGCCTATGCCACAGACCTGACATCGCACAATGGCTACCAGTTGGCCTGGCTGTCATGGCTGCTATACGCATTCTTCCCGCTTGTTTTAGTTCTTGTTACTTCTGAGCGGAGATACCTGGGAATCGGACAGGAGAACACAAACCGTTTTTGGGGCAGGCTCTTGTATAGCCGCTCCGTTTCAACCAGGCTCTCTCAAAGCGTCATGTTTCTGTTTCTCGTCGCCGTAATGGCCCTGCATTCATACGATAAGAAAGACAAAGCCTTTTTGCAGATCGACCACTATGCCCGATCTGGAGAATGGGACAGAGTGATCGATATGGCGCAAAAGGGTCTTCCGATCAATAGTCTCGTTCAATGTCAGATCAACAGAGCATTGTATCATACCGGCCGGCTATGTGACGAAATGTTCAGTGTAGCACAGCTTTTTGGGAGCAATGGTCTTTTCATGCATGACAGCTTGCGAGGGCATTATGCGCTCCAGCATAGTGACTTGTTCTTCGACCTCGGCCTAACGAATGAGTCGGAACACTGGGCTTATGAAGCCGTAGCCGCCAACGGAGATACCGCGTGGAATCTTCAGCGTCTTGTGCAGGTGTATCTGTTGGAAGAAGATCGAGACATTGCGGCCAAATATCTGAGAATGTTGCGAAAAACCATCTGGCACAAGGCCTGGGCCACAGAACATCAAGAATACCTCTCTGACAGTAACGCTTTTTGGGCCAATCCTCGATCTCAATACCTCAGAGAGATGGCGCCGGTCTCCGACTTTCTTGTCTCGCCGACCGAACCGGAGTTGTGTCTGGAAGAGCTATTGAATAATACGCAGAACAAAATGGCATTTGAGTATTTTATGGCATACTGCCTGTTGGAAGGACAGATTGGCCGCTTTATGGAACATCTTCACCAACTGGACTATTTCGACTATCCAAGAATTCCTCGTCATTTCGAAGAGACGATACTGATCTACAATCAGCTCACAGGTAGCAAGGGTATCTCTTTACAGGGGAAGAACATTTCAGAGGAAACGATCCGGAAATTCAATGATTTCAGTAAAATCACGGCAAAATACAAGAACGACAAGGAAGCAGCTTACGGAGAGCTCAAGAAATATAGAGATACTTACTGGTTCTACGGGCTGTACTATCACAAGCCCAGGGAACAATGATATGCGTCAATCCAGGATCTTCATTATCCCATTTCTGTTGTTCGTTGTAGGGACGACGGCATTCACCGGTTGCTCGAGCAAGAGCCCCAATCCCGAAAATTGTGCGCACGTAGAACGACGACCTATCATATCTCCGGATTATACCGAGACAATCCTCCCTCCCAATATTGCACCGACCAACTTTCTCATCAAGGAAGAAGGGACATCGTATTATGTTCAAATTTCGTCTGAAAAAGGCAAGGTGATTGATATATCCAGCCGAACACCCAATATCAGTATTCCCACGAGACCTTGGAAGGAGCTGTTGGGCCAGAATCGTGGAAGTTCGCTGCTTATGACTGTCTTTGTCAAAGATGAAGAGGATAAGTGGAGTCGCTTCGCCCCCATAGAGAACGAGATTGCCAAGGAAGAAATCGACACGCATCTGGTTTACCGGCTAATGAAACCGCTGTATCAATATTGGGACAAATTGGGCATATATCAGCGCGATTTGACCAGCTATAGTGAACGTCCTATTGTCTTGAACAGGACGATGGGAAAGAATTGTGTGAACTGCCATTCCTTTCATAGTTACGACCCTGACAGAATGATATTTCATATGCGGGCCGGGAAAGTCGGCACGTCAATGATGCTGGCATATGATGGCGAAACACACAAGGTAGACACATCAACATCATTTAATCACGCCACATCATATAGATCATGGCATCCGAACGGAAAGACCATTGCATTTGCTTTCAACACTGTGAAGCAAATCTTTCATGCCGACGGTAAGAACCTCGATGTTTACGACAGAGTCTCCGACCTTCTCCTTTATAACATCGAGACCAACACAATCACAACATCACCGAGAATATCGACTTCTGAACGTATGGAGACATATCCCGAATGGTCTCCTGATGGCGAATATCTGTACTTTTGCAGTTCACCAGGGCTGGACATTTATGACGAGGATGAAGATCCCTTGAAGAAAATGAAATATGATCTAATGCGCATCTCATATGATGTGGAAAGTGATTCATGGGGTGAAGTTGAGCCTGTCTTGATGGCAAGTAAATCAGGCTATAGTGTTGCCCATCCGAAGCCCTCACCCGATGGGAAATATATCCTTCTTTGCATGTCGGAATATAGCTATTTCCCCCTCTACATGCCCGATTCAGATTTGTACCTGCTTGATACTCAAACAAAGGAATTCCGCAAAGCGGAAACAATAAACAGCGATCGGGCGGAAAGTTATCATTGCTGGTCCAGCAACGGCCGTTGGGTGGTATTTAGCAGTAAACGTCAGGACGGGATATGCACACATCCTTATTTCAGCTATTTTGATTCCAACGGTAATTTCAGCAAACCGTTTCTATTGCCGCAGCAAGACCCGGAATATCACCTGTCACGCGTCGTTGTCTATAACATCCCGGAATTTGTGAACGGCCCGGTCAGGATACGGCCTCAAGAATTGATAAGGACAGCCTGGTCTAAGGGGATGATCAAAGCCAGGCTCGATCCCAAAGTGGAAAGACAACTAGATAGTCAAACCGAAGAAATGCCTTACAAATCCAGTCTGCGGTCTAATTGACAATCTTCGTATTTCCAGAGCAACTTCGGGCACACTGTGCTTGCCAAAGCACAACGGGACCGCTTTAGTACGGCAGAGCGCGCTGTAACGATCCTTTGAGGAGTCCACAATTGGGAAATTTCCGGCGAGTTTATTGTCTTGATGCTGATCAATGAGCCCGCATAGGCTTCGTCTGGGACGGCTCGTACGGGCATTTGTACGTTGACGGAGTAGTGGTGGCTATTGACGCCACTGCTTTGCCCGGCCTGAAAAGCGAAGAGGTTGGCCCGTATCTCGGCGCCGGCAGCACTCTCGCTCCAGACACCGTCTTCTTCGGCCTGATCGACGGCGTTCGTATCTATAATCGAGTGGTGAGTCCATAGTCACGAAATTCTCTGGCAAAACAGACTCAAGGAGCCGGCAGATTGGGCAGCTGCCGGCCCCTTGCGTCCTCTAATGTCACTCTGTCTTTTTCGCAGAGTCCATTGAAAACTACGCGCGCCCGATAATTCTTTTCAAGTCGCTTTCTTGGCCAAAAATCTGACATGTATCCGGACTCGTTTTAAGAAAATAGGGGTTTGTAGTGACAAAATGGAGACAGAGTGTCACGCGCTAATCAAGGTGTTTGTGAGCTCGTGAAAAAACGATTTCGCCTGTCTCATATCACTCTCCCACGACTTCTGTTTGTGTCAGTTTTGCTCGCCATTTGTGGGCTCTCCCACTCCTTCGTTACGATTATTTCAGATTATTCCTTTGCTCCGTGCTTGTGGAGTATCTTTGCTATTTCAGTGTAACCTCCTTCCACAGCATATGACAAGGCAGTCTTGCCACCATTATCTTTTGCGGCGATATCGGCTCCGCTAGAAATGAGTAGGTCAACAATCTTTGGGAAACGCGAAGCTGCATACGAGGCTGCGATATGAAGTGGCGTGTGGCCTTTGTCATCCCTGATATTAACATCTGCTCCGTTAGCCAGGAGTAATGCCACTATGTCAAAACGCCTGGCATCAAGCGCACTATGAAGAGCTGGCCACTTGCCCGCATTGATGTCAGCCCCTTCGGCAAGAAGCAGCGCGACCATTTCCTTGCTGTCATAAGCTGCTACCTGCAATGGCATCCAGTCGTCCCCGGCATTGACATCGGCACCGTGAGCAATCAAAAGCTTAGCTACTGCAATTTGTCCTGCCTTGGCAGCATAATGCAGCGCTGTTTGGCCCTTCTGGTCTTCAGCGTCCACAGTCGCTCCGCTGTCAAGGAGCTTCTCCACTCTTTGCAGATCTCCAACGTATGCTACGGCATGCAGAGAAACATCGCTACTCCTGGACATGAGCAGCTTAACCATCTCTTCTCGGCCTTTGTTAATTGCCAGATCAATAGGTGTCCGGCCCAGCATGAAAATCATAGTGGATTCCAAGAAAGCTCTCCGCCCGCTTGAGTCGCTTGGGCAGCCTCGCCTGCTGATCGGATGCTCGGGCCGATTCCAATTCGCCGTCGATCAACAGCGCCCCGGCATACCACCGCAGGGGCGCGTACCGAGCCGAATCGTCGATTTTGTTATTGTTGCGGCTGAGGATCTCGGCCTTATCGAAGGTGTTGCCGGTCAACCGTATCGTTACCGTATGGTCACCGGACTGAGTTTCGGACAGAACGCGGGTAGTCCCGAGTCGATGGTATGTGCAATAGGCATCGAATCGCTTCACGAGTTTCGCGGACTGGCCATCTACGAGCACCTCCAATTCCCCGCCATCAGGGCCCAGAAGATCATAGACCGCCGCCGAGCGACCGTGAAAGGTGAAGGTCAACGTAGCGCCAGGCTTGTCTGCCCGCCACAGAATAGGCAGGCGGTTAGCAAAACGCTTCGCAATCGGATCATCTTGAATGGCCGATCTCTGCCAGCCGTCGCCCAGCATAGCGGAGGTCAATGGAATTAGTTTCGCGGCCTCATGGTTATCCGGCGTGAACGGCTCCGGCAGCGGATGTGGCCCGGGCCGGCCGAGGTTCTCCATTTCTCTGAAGGAGCGGCCTATCGCCTCGGTGTAGAGCCGGTGGCCTGTTTGGGCAAAAGGATGACAACTATCCGGAGCAAAGGCAGGACGCGCCGGGATGCCCTTGGCCGGATCGGCGGGAACTTGTGGCTTCGGCGAGGTAAAGACCCATTCACCGGCAATAATCCGTTGAGCCGCCTCCTGGGCGAGATGGATAGACGGAATTCCGTAGTGGTCCGCGATGAACTCCATAGCCGATGCCGAGCGAGGCAGACGACCGGCCTCCAGGTCGCGCAGCATGCTGTTGTGCATCGTATATACAAAACAAATGTCGGTGGTCGAATCGCCACGGAATATCTGCCGCACAATGCCCTCCATGCAGCGGTAGATCCGCTCCGGCGGAGCGCCGCCGTCGTTGACGGCAAATTCAACGAATACCAAGTCCGGCCTATGAGCCAGAACGTCCTGTTGCAGCCGGAAGACGCCAAGGTCCGAACCGGTTCCACCGATGGCAGCGTTGACTTCTGTGAACTCGGTCTTCGGGTAGCGCTCTTGCAGCCAAGTCATTGTCTGAGGGCGCCAGCCGTTTGCCGCCGTGATACTCCCACCGAAGTAGGCCACGGTCACCTTTGCACCCGCTTGTGCCTTGGCAAAGAAGTTCGCCAGGCCGCCGCGAGCGCGCAGCTCCACCGCCGATCGGGATGGATTCGCTTGATCACCGAGGCCCGGTCGAACGAGGGTCGCCTTCACCGCAGCCTGCACTGCCCGGACCTGATCCATCTGTGCTTTGGCCAGACAGCCGATTGGCCCGGCTTGTGGGTTCCAGTTGGGCCCCATGTCGAGGGTGACGACTCCACCCCTGGAGACCGCCTTGCTGACCCATTTGGACCATTTTTCAGCCGGGAATCGCGTATCTCTCGCAGACCATCTTGAACCCACGTGTGTCAGGGCGTGCCATTGCGAGCCCTCAACCCATCGGGATGAGGGCAGTATGTCAAATGGCTCATTGAGCTCACCGGCCGTGTAGTCCTCCGCCTGAGTGTGGCGGATCAGCCTGACGCCGGGATTGAAGGTCACGATGGCCTTTGGATTGCCATGCTTTGCCGCCGAAGCATAGACCTGGGCGATCTGTTCGTTGAAATGGATATGCTCGTATCCCCCGTCGAACCACCAGCCGGACACTTTATCCCCGTAACGGTCCGACCATTCCCGGATGACTTGTGCCCATTTCTGCGCAAACTCAAGATCGATCGGCTGATCGCGTTTGCCCTGGGGCAGTCCGAAGGCCTTCTGGGCGCGGGCATCGCGATTAGGTGTCTGGCACGGCAGATAGAGCATCAGCTTGATGCCTTTGGGTTTTAGGGCTCGATAGAGATCAAGCGGCAGATCGCGGGTAGAACAGCGTTCACCAGGCGCATAACCGGTGTAGCGGTCGTACGTGGCGTTCGGGGAGTTGAAGAAGCCCGAATTCTGGCCTAACGTGATGACCAGATACTTCGCCCCGAGCGTCTCCAACTGCCCCGACAGGACCTCTGCGTCGAACTCCTGCACTCGGGCCAGACCCGTTGAGTCCCCAGGCAAGAAGTGAATGAAGATGCCGTACTTCGCATCCCTGAACCAATCAGTATCGCTGTTGTTTGGCATTGCCTGTATACGCGCAGACAACAGCACCAGCAGACAAGCTGCAAGTCTTTGGATATTCACATTCATGGTGGAGTGGCTCCAATTGAGGGGAATTCTTGTCTGTGACTCCGGACGGAGCAGCAGGAATTTCTCTTCGACCCAGTTCATGTCGGAGATTATATTTCACTGCCGGACAGAGTCAATTCCTACTGCTGTGCTATCCTGCACCAAGCGCGAGAGGGAAGCAGCTCTTGCCGAGAGATAGCACTTTTGCGCTTGAAATTCATCTTTGGCATGGCCAAGATAGATCCCCGTGACCCAACGCCCATCAAAACAAGAAGACCTAAAGGTGTTCATAAGCTCGCGCGAATCCAAATGTGACGAGTGCAAAGAAGATCTTGGCAGGAAGGCATGGATCACGTTGACAGAGGACAAAGGGGCGCTTTGTCTTTCCTGTGCGGATCTTGATCATCTGGTGTTTCTACCCTCCGGCGACGCTGCATTGACCCGTAGGGCTCGAAAGAACTCGGCTTTGTCTGCCGTTGTACTCAAGTGGAGCAAGGCGCGAAGGCGTTATGAACGGCAGGGCTTGCTTGTCGAGGATCCCGCACTTACGAAAGCCGAAACCGAGTGTTTGGCAGATGAAGACGCACGAGCCCAGCGTCGTATTCGAGAGGCGGAACGCAGAGCCGAACTAGATATCGCATACGTCAAGCGTTTCGCCCAGGCGGTTCGGCAACTCTATCCAAAATGCCCTCCAAATACTGCACAGTCAATAGCGGAACATGCGTGCGCCAAATACAGCGGTAGAGTCGGTCGGTCTGCAGCTGCAAAGGTCCTCGATGAAAATGCTATTCGCCTGGCCGTGGTAGCTCGAGTTCGCCATGTTGAGACGCGGTACGATAGACTCTTGATGAGCGGCTGGGATCGACTAGACGCCCGCCTCTGCGTGGAAGACGCGGTCCGGTCAGTGTTGGCGAAATGGCAAGGCGATCACCGTGGAGAAACGTGTTGATAATATGGGAACACGAGCCACAAAAGGCAATTCAATGAGACTTACATGGAAGCTCAATCGCATCTATGATTCATACGTCGCTCCAATAGGATCATGAAGAAACGTCGCGGACATTTTTGCAGAATCTGTGGCAGCCGCAAGCCGAACGAAGCATTTTCGGGCAAAGGTCACCGAATACATGTCTGTAAGCAGTGTGCTCGTCTGCCCAAAGAGGAGCGAGAAGAAATCGAACACAAAGACGAGATCTTCAGCTACTTGCGTCAGTCACACATCTCGGACAAGAATGTATCGCGTCTGAGAAAGCTGGCCGTATCACCCAACGAGCGAGTGGCGGAGCTTGCGGGAATTGTCCTGGAGGTGGCTGAGATCAGACCGTACAAGAAGAGGAGGCTGAAAGAGCTTGCCAAGAAGAACCGGGATCTTCTTCGCAAGCTCGATGAGACCGGCCTGATCCTGGCGCATGGATGGTGAAGGACTTGGAGTCGTGTGTATCGAGGAGGTTGTGGCAACAGCTACGGGAACGCGGCATTCCCGAGGCTGAAATGCAGCAATTGTCCAGGTCTATTTCCAACCCTTGATTATAGCCCAAAAACGGCTATTGCTCTGCAGAGGAATTAGATGAACTATCCTCGATTCTGGCCTGAAAACGCCGTTTTTTTTTCACACGTATTCAATGAACTTGCGAAAAAAAGGAGAGTGACATCTGAGTATGGCAGGGGCCGGCATCTCCACAACCTGCCGGCCCCTTGAATTTGTTTCTCACGGCATTTCGTGACTACGGGCTCACCGCCCGGTTGTAGATGCGGGTGTCGTCGATCAGGCCGGAGAAGAAGGTGCCGGATTCGAGACCGCTTCCTGTCCCGATGTACAAGCCGCCATATGCAGATTCCAGGCTCTCTGCTCTGTCGCGAGCAACCTCGATCGAATCCACATAGATGATTCTGTCCGTTCCGTCCCTGACAAAGGCTACTCGATGCCAATCGCCGTCGGTGACAACGGTTGAACAAATCAACGGCGGCCCTTCCGGCAGGGCGCCTCTGCCGCTACCCGCCGGCCTCTTCAGATCTGTTCTAAGTGCTCCGTCGGCGGCATCAGCCATTAACCAGCTCACACCATCATGCTGGGAGAGAATCACCTGCCCCGGAGCGCCACCCTTGACCCAGGCCAGAACGCTGAAGGCGCCATCTGCCGGATTCAGGATGGGATCGGTACTCACATAATCATCCATACCGTCGAGTTGAATCGCTCCAGCCATCATGCCGCCGTCAGGTCGCCAAACGGGGCCATTGGTCAAGGTTCCGTCGCGGTCTGAGGCGTCATTGTAGGCGATGACTCCCTGTGTTTCGTCCAATGGCCAGTGAGCAATCAGTGTCGGATCGTCCACTTCCTCGAACAAATGCTCGGCTGCTTCAATTAAGTCCTGAACGTCCACAATGCCGTCACCGAACGGCGGTGGGGCGATATCGCATAAAGGATAATCCGTTTGCCAGTGCTCAACCAAGATGCACATATCCACGCTGTCAACAATTCCATCGCCGTTGAAGTCAGGCGAACGGGGAGGGATTCCGGTGTCGTATTCTTCCACGGTCTTTAGAGCCGCTGCTCCAATACCAACTCCTCCGATAGCGTATATCTTTCCATTTACCACACTGGCGGCAAAAGCTCGCCTTGGGGTAGGCATGGGGGATTTTATTATCCAGGAGTCCGTCATTGGATCGTACTGTTCTACATTAGTATAAGGTGTGCCGGAAGGCAAACCGCCACCGATGGCATATATTTTTCCATTGACTACACCCGTGGCTAATGCGTGGCTTGCCGTGGGCATATCAGCCTTTGGTGACCAGGTATTTGTGACAGGGTCGTATTCTTCCACTGTGTCTAAGACCGGCCCTGCCGGGTTCAGGGTTGCTACACCCCCGATGGCATATATTTTGCCGTTCACTGCTTCGCTGGATAGGACGAACCTTGCCGTGGGCATATCGGCCTTCCGCGTCCAGGTGTCGGTGGCCGGATCATACATTTCCACGGTCGAGACCCACCTGCTGCCGTCCCAGCCCCCGATCGTATAGATCTTTCCATCGACTACGCTGGCGGAAAATGCTTGTCTTGGTGTAAGCGTGTTGGCTTTCCGTGTCCAGGTATCTGTTGAAGGATCGTATGAGTAAACGGTGCGGAGGCCTGCTCCGCGTAAACTTGCAGAACCTCCGATCAGGTATATAATGCCGTCTACGGCGATTGTCGAAGGGGTATATCTTATCTCCGGCATGTTGGATACTCTGGACCAGGTGTCGGTGGCCGGGTCGTATTCTTCAACGACCGAAGTGCCCGAGTTTGGACCTAAGGCGCCTCCGAAGGCATAGATTTTACCATTCACCACGGCGGTGGAAAAATAGCCCCTCGCTGTCGGCATATCGGCCTTTCTTGTCCATGTGTCCTCTGCTGTCAGACCTGTGGAAACCACACTTACCACCAAAACCAATACCATCGAAATTGCCTTCTTCATCTTACCACTCTCTCAACATTCTTCAGCATTCGCTCGCCATATTTGCTGTTCACATTTTCTGCATCACAGTAGAACAACATTTCTCATCGCTTAACCGACATCTGGCGTGCCTCCTCACAAGAGTCTCAGTAGTCACTAATCTCATTGTACCAAAATCAGCAGCATGTCACAACTGTGGTGACTACATATTTTCTCGCCATGCCACACTCATGGCTTCACCGCCCGGTTGTAGATACGAACGTCGTCGATCATGCCGGAGAAGAAGGTGCCGGGGGCCAGAGTGCTGCCAGCGCCAAAATACAGGCCACCTTCTGCACTCTCCAGGTTGGACAATGGTGCGGCATCCGTGGCCACCTCTGTTCCGTCAACGTATAAATGCCTGTTAGAACCATCCCAAACGAAACCTATGCGGTGCCAGTCGACGTCGGTGACGTTTAGCTGTGAGAGCATCGGGCCAACAGAGGATCGACCGGCATTCGTGAGCTCTGTCATCAGGCAGCCGTCTATCGAGTCAATGCACAACCAATTGACGCCATCTGTTTGCGACAAAACGACTTGGTCTGGAGCCCCGCCCTTGATCCAAGCGACTGCGCTGAACCTCCCATCCGCCGGATCCAAGACAAAGTCGGCCTCCACGAAATCGTCTATACCGTCGAGTTGAATCGCTCCGCCAACCATACCGTCGTCAGGTTGCCAAGTCGGGCTGCCTATCAAGGTGCCATCGTGATCAGAGACGTTGTTGTAGGCGATGTCGCCCTGCGCTTCGTCCAGAGGCCAATGGGCCATCAGTGTCGGATCGTCCACTTCCTCAAATAGATGCTCTGCAAGAATCTCCAAGTCCTCAACATCGACAACCCCATCACCCCACGGCATCGGGCCAATATCACATAGGGAGTAGTCTGTATCCCAGTTGTCAACCACGATGCACATGTCGGCGGCATCAACGATTCCGTCGCCACTGAGGTCAACGATTGGCTCATTTGCGTACACCGCTGAAGTGAATACCCAATTTCCGCCAGGATGGGTTGCAACAGTTCCTCCAATGACGTAAATCTTTCCATCGACTAAGCTGGTGGACATGCCCGCCAGCGTTATCGGTATATCAAATCCCTTCGTCCATGTATCCGTCCGGGGATCATAGACTTCCACAGATGCATATATGGGGCCGTTTATAGAATGAAAGTAGCCCCCAATGGCATAAATCTTCCCACCTACCACGCTGGTACCCAGCAAATATCTGGGTGTCGGCATGTGTGCTTTTACTGTCCATGTGTCCGTTGTCGGATCGTAAGCCTCTACGACTTCTCGCGTCCATGCCCCCCCAATGACATAGATCTTGCCATCCACAACGCAACTTGACGTAAAAGTCTTGATTGTGGGCATGTCAGTTTTCCGCGTCCATGTGTCCGTCGTCGGGTCATACGCCTCGACCAGACCTGTACGGCTATCAATGCTTGGCATATAACCGCCGATGACATAGATTATTCCGTCCACTACGCTGGTTGTAAACTGCGACCTTTTCGTAGGCAGCTCGGTCTGCTCGGCCCAGGTGTCGGTGACCGGATCATAGACTTCCACAATAGAAATAGGCTCAGCCTCTGCGTCACCGTCCATTACATAGATTTTCTCGTTCACAACGCTGGCGGACGTAAAGCCTCTTGCGGTTGGCATATCAGCTTCCCGTGTCCAAGTGTCTGTTACTGGATCATACTCGTCTACCCTTGTAAGGGCACCCCACTGAAGATCCCAACCCCCGATTACATATATCTTTCCACCCACAACACTGGCGGAATGCTGATACCTTTGTATTGGCATATCGGCTTCTTGAGTCCAAATGAAATCCGCCTTTACACGCCCGCCGCCAACAACAATAGCAGCTGCAATTCCAACAAACGTCCATTTCATCTTGTGATGATTTAACCATTTCATATTGCACCTCATTCTTCTCTCGATGTTGTTAATGAATTGCGAGGTCTTGTACCTCACAGAGGAGCAGTCTTCTGCTTCCATCCAGTACTCCCGCTGGATTTGCGATTACTGCGCAGATTTTTCGAGATTAGAGGAAATTTCTGCGCCGAATATGGGGCCGCCTTGACGTAACCGTTTGAAAAAGCTTCGGTTACGCAGTAGAATCTAGTTGGCGTAGTTTTTTATAACCGGATCAGGATCGTACTCGCATGAGAAGTGACGATCGAACAGATATGGGGGGAATGCACGAGGCCTTTCTGACTACCCATTGGTCGCTGATCGACGATACTCAAGCCGGCCACGACAAGGATCGAGCCCTTATCAAGCTACTTCTTCAAAGGTATTGGAAGCCGGTGTATTGCTATCTGCGGCGGAGAGGATTCAATAATGAAGACGCTAAGGACCTGGCGCAGGGCTTCTTCCATGAGATTGTACTCAAGCGTCAACTGGTTCAGCGTTCGGACCAGGCGAAAGGACGCTTTCGGTCTTTTCTGCTCCATGCCTTAAACCAGTACATAATCAATCATAGAGCCAAACAAACGGCGACGATACGCATTCCCCAGGACAAGCTCGTTTCCCTCGATACCATTGATTCATCGGACCTTCCAGAGGATATGTCGGCATGTGAGCCGGATGCCTCTTATAATTACGCCTGGATTTCTGCCTTGTTGGATCAGGTTCTTGCCGCCGTGAAGCAAAGCTGTAGTGAAGAAGGTTTACAGACTCACTGGGAGATCCTTCATGCCCGGATTGTAGAACCGATTCTGACCGGCGCGCCGGCCACATCTTTGAGCGAGATATGCACTCGTCTGGGCATTGAAGACACCCGGCAGGCCTCTAATATGATTATCACCGTTAAACGATGCTTTCGCGAGATGCTCAGGAAGCTTATCCGCAATACAGTCATATCGTCGGACCAGGTGGATGAAGAATTAGACGAAATTATCCGATTTTTGCCAAAAAGCGCGCAGGATTTCACATAACAGCGGGATACTTACAGGGACGAGGTATTAATTCCTCGTCGCTCAGTAGGCTCCGATAGGAGCTGTGTGGGTAAGAATCGGTTCGTCTATAGGTGATTAGAATATGGGAGAAATCGGCGATGGCTAATGATTCCACTTTTGGAGCACCGCCGGAACGCTTAAGGCGTCTTCTGATGTTCGGACGTGATGAGTTTGATGAGCACGAACAGCCTACGGCGTCCTGGGACATACTGAATGAGCAGCCCGGCAGCCAGATCGGCCGCTATCGATTGGTTCGACTCATCGGCGAAGGCGGCATGGGAATGGTCTATCTGGCCCAACAGGAAGAGCCAATCAGACGCCAAGTGGCTCTGAAGGTGATCAAGCCCGGCATGGATTCCAAACG
>Ga0209536_100005990_pt1 | contig 18734 bp, 22 predicted proteins | sample DeeMarSeWOR28_12_FD_187461 | JGI IMG/M metagenome (GOLD analysis project Ga0209536, IMG submission 187461) | Marine sediment microbial communities from White Oak River estuary, North Carolina - WOR-2-8_12 (SPAdes) (version 2) | ecosystem: Environmental > Aquatic > Marine > Intertidal zone >... | reverse complement strand
TATATCCAGACATTAAATCACCATATGGGTCATTACAGATATAGGATTTTCCATCAGAACTTTTTCCTATTATACAGAGCATATGCCCCCCAGTAGGATAAGACAAACTACCTCTATGTAGAATGCCAATAACCACTGGCCTACCAACAGAAAGTTCAGAGTCAAGGTCTGCAAAGCCAAGATTGTAACGAAACTCAGAACGGACACCATATCCGTTAAGTACTCTTGTTTGAATTGAATGATCGGTTGTATCACCAATTGCAAAAACTTTTCTAATGTAGGCATCGTCTCCTTTTGCTCCCTGCAATGCTTCTGGTCTAAAATACTTTAAACACATCGCACAGGCAGAAGAGTTACAAGTCCTATGAGCATCTCTGTAGTTATCTGTCTGTGGGTAATAAGGAACATCTAGAACACCTTCAATAGTTGGTTTTGTTCTAAAAATTCTTACCCAGTTTGATAAGTCATCCATTAAATCTGGACACTTCTGCATTAAATCAACTTCAAGTTGTTCTACTGCAGCAACATGCTTTGGATTTGTATCATCATAATACTTGAAAAAGTTATGAAGGTCTACTTGCATGGTCCCATTTGCAGGTAATTATATTTATTTTAATGGGCATATTCAGATATCTTATCCAAAACCATATTCAGATACTTATTTACAGCATCTTTTGCCCGATAATCTAACGTATCTTGAGATAGTTTATGTTTACACTGAAGAACATAAGTTCTTATTTCATCTTTGGTCAGTCGTCCTCTAGGCATATACAAAAAAACTCTGCCCCTTATTTAGGGCAGAGTAAAAAATCATTTTAAATTTTTATCAAGCAGCAACTGCTTCATTTACAGTTGATTTTACATACTCAAGAACATTCTCTGGAGTAGAAACCTCATAAGGGTCGGTGTCTGCATTATCACGGAAACCATCTTCTACGAAGATTTTTTCAATAATACCGTTATCTACTACAGCAGCATACCTCCAAGAACGGTCACCAAAACCAAGATTTGACTTCTTAACAAGGTATCCCATACCACGGGTGAAGTATGCATTACCGTCAGGAATTAGAGTGACTTTTTCAATGTTTTGGTCCTGTGCCCAGGCATTCATAACAAAGCCGTCATTAACAGAAACGCAGTAAATAGAATCAATGCCAGAGTCCCTGAATGCTCCATAGTTCTCCTCAAATCCAGGTAGTTGATATGCCGAACAAGTAGGAGTGAATGCACCAGGCAGAGAGAAAATAACAACTCGTTTGTTGTTAAAGAGTTCCGAAGTAGTGCGAGTTACAAACTCACCTGCTTCACGAAATACAAACTCAACTTCAGGAACTTGATAACCTTCTTTGCGCATTTTGACCTCCATAGTTTTATCAGATTTAGATTTAAAAATATTAAACATCAATAGGTTTCACTAATTTTATTAATAGAATGAAAGAGAAGCACCAGAAATCCGATGCTTGTTACGGTGAACAGTAGTTCAGTCATCACCATACCCCAGGGATGACTTGACCAGTCACCAGATATGCACCAACGGCAGCAACGAATCCAATCATCGCAAGTCTTCCGTTTAGACGTTCTGCTGCTTCAGTAAAGATTTTTTCCATTTTGATTACCTCCTATCAGAAAATACCGAAGAAAAGTTTGCCAGTAATGGCATAAGAAATTAGACCAGATACAAAACCCATCATTGCCCAACGACCATTCGTAGTTTCACGAATTTCATTGGCAGTGTACATACCGTAGTTCTCATCATAATGCATTACAGGTTCTTTGGCAAACATATTCTGTTGCCCAAACTCATTTGTTGTGACAGTCATTGAAGTTTTGTGAAGATTTATAACAATAGTATATAGCAGAAAAGAGGGACTGTCAAGCCCCCCTCGTCAGGATTTCTTAATAATCACTGTGGTTTGGAAGATTCTGTAATTCTCCCTAGATACGGGTCATAATTCATCATATCATCTATTTTCATTTCATAACCTTGCTTTTCCCAGAAATTTCTTAATCCATCATGACTTGCTTTATGAAAAATATCAACATGCTCTGGATGAATTGAAGACCCTAGTTGAATTTTATACAAGAAAAGTGGAATTGAAAATGTATTACCAGAGTTATAAATTAAATCATCTGCAACTGCTCTTGGTTTTACTCCATTATCAAGTTTATACTTATCTCCACGGATATGATGTGTCAATAATTTTTCAGCGTGGTGGCGAGTAATCATATAACACGCTGTTGAAAAATCATTCACAAATCTCTTATGCAATCTTACATGAAGATTGCCAGTACAAATGATTGCTAGTTGAATTACATCGTAGTCATATGGAACTTTAGAATAAAAATCTCTCCAAGAAAAGTTCCAGTGCTTTACAGTATCCAAACAAACATCATCTTCCATGATAATTGCATATTGACTATCTGATGTTTCTATCCAATGTTTAAGTGCTTTGAGATGAGATGTGGTACATCCAATCTCACCAGAAGTCATATTATCAGGATATCTTCCTTTAATAATATCGCTTAAATCATCCTCTCTACCATCATAAGCAGAAATGCGAGTATAGTTTTCAATTCCCCAATATGAGAATTGTTTTTCCATATACTCCTTTCTTTCTGGTTGTCCATCAAGATTTAGATAGTAAATTGGGCCAATATTCTGGAGTTTATATAATGCTTTATTTTTATCCATCTTTAAATTACAATCCAATCTTCACAATATAGGTCTTTAGTGTTGCAGTTCTTTGCTGGTCCAAACCATCTTTTAGGTGCAATAACTTTTTTATTTGGATTTTTTTGCATCCAAGCACCCCACCAAGACATAGAACTATTTGCAATTATAGCATGAGAACACAATGTCATCAAGCACAAATCTACATATGGCAAATATGAACCATCTGGATATTTGTTATCTGGTTCAGAATGCAAAAATCTATCCGATGAAAAGAACTCCTGCTCTTTAACCCATTCAGGCGAATCTGAAAATACAATTACAGGTTGCTCATCATCAAAATGTTTAAGTGCCTCCTCATAATAACTAATTTCTTGAGTTGGATGTTGCTCAGGACAATTAACATACGCCCACTTGAATCCTCTTGGGTCCACTAAATTTGGGTCACCTCTTCTGACATGAAGAAAAATTGGTTCATCTAAGTCCTTAACCATATTGAGGCATGGTTCAATTATTTCATCGTGAAATGTAAAATCGGTTAAAATAGTATCCCTAATATGAGAAAAGTACTTTTCAGATTGAAAAAATCCATAAAGACTTACATTATCTGGACAATTATTAAAAAGATTTTCATTAAAATGGAAATGTCCTTCTTGGACGTATTCATTAGATTTAATATGTCCAAGAGGAATATGATTCAGTTTAAAGCATTCGTGAAGGCTGTAGTTCTCAATTCCCTTATTGTCTGGATGTGGTATGCACATTTCATATCCATGCTTTGCCGCAATTCCACGCAATGCTGCAAATTCAAACATTTGATTACCTAACCTTCCCAGATATCCAAGATGATTAAATCCTATCATTAGTTTCTCCAATCTTTTTTATTTCATTAATTTCAGATTTTATCCAAATCATTTCATCTTGAAGACGAACTATCCGTTCATCAAAAGATTTAATCCAATCCATTATCATATACTTTTGACCCGTATCGTCATTCTTTACTTCATAATAGTAATCATCATCGCCACAATAAGGGTAAAGTTTTTGTTCTAATTCTGCAACAAATTCCCAAAGAATAATTCTTAATTGTCTAAGCATTTTTGAATCCAATTTTCAAGTTTCATGGTTGGTTCCCATCCAAAAGTCTTACGGAATTTTTGGATATTTGCTAAACTCAGTCTTGTTTCACCTGGACGGGGAGCAATATTAACTGTGTTTGGAGAAATCATTCTCCCAATTTGATTGATAGAATAATTTTTTCCAGTACCAATATTATAAACCTGACCAAATGCTTCGCTATCAACATCTTTGGTAGCAGCGAGGATATTAGCATTTACAACGTCACCGACGTAAGTAAAGTCTCTACGTTGGTTTCCATCACCAACAATCGTTAGAGGTTCTCCTGCTGCCCTCTGACGAAGGAAGATGCCGATTACTGGAGCATACTGACCTTTCAGTGGTTGCCTTTCCCCATAAACATTAAAGTACCTGAAAGTAACTGTTGGGAGACCATAGAGTTCTGTATACATTTTACAGAGTTTTTCTCCAGTCACTTTAGATACTGAATAAGGATTTAGACAATCATCAGGTTGTGTTTCGATGTTTGCTGGTTCATTACGACCATAAGCAGAGGATGTAGAAGAGTACATTACACGCTTCACGCCCGCTTCCCTAGCACACTGAAGAACGGTGCAAGTACCAACAACATTAATACTTACTGCTTCAATTGGGTTTAGAATTGCTGGTTGAATGCGTGCTTCTGCTGCAAAGTGAAACACATAATCTACTCCATCATAAAGAGGTCGGGTCTTTTCGTAATCCCGAATATCATATTTGTAGTTTTGTGCCGAATCGTTCCAATAAAAGTGGTCATGAGCATCAGAGTACTCATTATCAATTACTACAACCTCATGACCAAGCTCTAAAAGTTTATCGACAAGATTTGAACCGATAAATCCTGCACCACCTGTTACTAATGATTTCATAGATAATTATCCTTCATAGAATTGAAAACTTTAGCGATACCATTCTCAATAGTTGTTTTCGGTATCCACCACTTAGTTATATATGTATCAGCAGAATTTTTTTTATTTAACTGTACAGAATCTTTATCAATAGATGGTTTTACAACAACATCGTATTTTCCAATTAAATTGAATTGCCCACTAATAATATTCGCTATGTCAATAATTTTTGTGTACTTAAAACTGGTAATGTGTAAATTATCTTCCGATGTGAATTGTTCATAATTATCCATAATAGATTCTAATGCTTCACAGCAATCTTCAGCATACAGGAAATCCCTTTCCTCTTGCCCATCTGTCATCATATCGATTATGCCAGTCTCAAATCCCTTGAGAATAAAATCCGTAATGACATGAGATTTGTCCATATCCTTTTCAATACCATAGACATTCCAAAACTTTACAATTAATCCATTGAGTGATTTTGTATATAATTCTCCAACATTTTTCAGAACACCATAAGGAGAATAACTCATATTACTCATTTGTGATGATGCAAATACGAATGGTTTTTTATATTTTTTTAATATCCCAAAAGTATTTGCCATGAGTCTGGCATTATTATCAATGAACTGGAATGTATGTTGGTACTTTTTAAGGTATCTGGAACCACCAACATCAAATGCAAGGAAGAATACGAAATCAGAATCTTGTATTGTCATATCCAATGATGAATTAGGAATTATTGTCATATCCTGTTCTTTTCCATTGACAATATCAAATTCAAAAACTTGATGACCTTTTTCTCTAAGATATTCAGTTAAATATGCACCAATTTGTCCACTTGAACCAAGAACAGAAATTTTCATAGAATTTTTTCAGGCAAAAAGTAATTTTTATTGTACTGGAAACATTCTTCCATTGGATAGCTTGTAAGCGGATTTATTGTTCCATGATATCCACTTGTTTGATAAAAAAATGGATTATCAAAAGTATAGACATTAAACCATCTCTGTATTTCAGCAAATCCAATATCGTGGTATCCACCAGTCACATTGCCACAATGATAAGCAATACTTTGGCAAATGTCAATGTATCTTTTTGATAAGTATAGAATAGCATGACCACTTAGCATATTGTAAATTTTATACAAATCATCACTAATTTTTTCATACTGAACATAAGGTCCGGAGTGTCCATTCATCCTTCCCCAGGAAGAAATGCCAAGATAAACTGCATCAGCGTTCTCTGGAATTTCAATTTCATGTCTAAAATTTTTTGGCATACAATCATCCTCAAAAAGAATGAATGGGCCATCAATCTCTTGAAGTGCTTTGTAATGAGCTAATGAACATCCAACAATAGGTCTATCTGGAACATCAACACCCTCCACTCTAATAATATGTTTAAATCCACATTCACTGAGAATTCTTTGCATATTATTATTTTTTTCCACATGCCTTTCAAGATTCATGTAGATTGTAGGAATTTCTCTAAGGTCTAGTTTCATATCAATTTATTTTTTAAAGAATCAAGTATTCTAACAAAATTTTGTATTCCAGCGTCATAAGAATAAAAATTTAAATATCGATTATATGCAATGGAAGATAAAGTTTTATAGTACATTTTATCATTCTTCAATTTTAGCATTTCTTGTGAATAAGTATCAACATCATCGACAACTTTTCCACAATCACCAATTACTTCAACATGACCATTAGATGGTGCTTTGTGACTCAAACATGGTTTTTTGTGATACATTGCTTCAATAAAAACTGTACCAAATGTTTCACCATCACTTCTACCATGAGAAAATACATCTAAGGTATTTAAAAACCTATGGATTACTTCAGCATCTCCGCTATGGGGAATGTGATAGAAGTTTTTTATTTGTAATTCCTTTGCTTTATTTGAATGAACACTAGAACCACCTAATATTAAAAATGCAGTATTATCCGTTTCAATTTTTTTGTAAGCCTGAAGTGGAATTGTTGAACTTATATGCTCAGAATTTCTTTGGTGAAATCCATATACAAATTTTCCCTCAAGATTATATTCATTTCTATAATCACCAATAACCACTGGCATTTCTTGAATAATTCCTTGTATTTCTAACTTATCTGGGTCTCCTCCGTCTCTTTTCCAAATATCACCAGACCATTTCGATAAATGGATATTTTTATATATGTTACTCTGGTTATCTACTCCAGCATTTAAAGTTAAAATATTAATTAGTGGAACATTTCTCATTTTATAAAAAGGATATTCTGGGTGCCCAGCCCTGCCAGTTATTACAACATCATACTTATCCTCACTAAACAAATTCCAAAAATTAGTCCCAACCCAATCGTGAGTTGGAACTCTTACATCTTTAAACTGAACATCTACCTTAATTAAATTAACTTCAGAATTTTCTAAAAATTGTTTACGATGTGGGTCCGTATCAGCATGAATATAATCTGAACCCAAATAAGGTGCTGTGTCAGTATAATAGTAATCTACTTCATATTTTTCCTTTGGCAGCCCAACTGCAAGATTTTGTAAAAATCTTTCAGTTCCACCAGCAGCTAATCCACCAAATTTTACAAATGCAACTTTCATATCACTTTTCTATGTAATTTACAAAGTCGTTAATTTCATTCTCAGTCAATCCCATATCTATTAAAATTTTTTCATATCCTACAGAAGTATGTAGAAGATTATAGCATCGAATGTTTTTAGAAAAGCATTCATCTGTATTGCTATAACATTTTTTACATCTTAGAAAAACTAAAATTTTAAATTTAAGATTTGGATAATTTATAGTTAAAAATTCAGATAGTTTTTCGGAATCTGAAATATCATCCTCTAAAGTAAAATTGAATTTTTCACATTCGCCATGATGATGAAAAGAGTGTCCCTTTCTGATAAAAATAATTTCTTGATTTTGATTCAACAAATCCAAAAATCTATTTACTCTTCTTTTTAATTTATTACAATCTTGAGGAAATTTGTGGTGAACATATCTGACTCCAGAAATGGTGTCATTGTATATCTTATCATAATGAAAATATTCTGATGGAACATAAGTATCAAATGAATTTTTTATAATTTCAGAAACTCCACTGTAGGTAACAACCCAATCAAATGGCAAAGAAAAAAATCTACTTCCAATTTCTTTTAAAAAACCAGATGGTCCACAATCAATACCCAAAGACACTATAATTGGATGGGACATTCAATTAAATCCAACAGAATAATTTTGAACTATTAATGAACTTTGAATTTTTTGTCCTGGGTATCTACCAGTTTTTTCATAGAAGAAATTTTTCAATTGTGGAATATGCCAAATATGTAAATCTTCAAAAAATTCTACCCCATAATCATCAAAATATTTAAATATACCTGGAAGCAAATCAGTTCTTACAAATGAATTTTCTTCCCAATCTGGGTCATAGTTTAAAACATTTGGGACAGGAACTCCATCATACCACTCTTTTGGCATTTCTGACATTCCAACATTCTGATCCAAAAGCGTAATACCATAAACTTGATTTATATAATTAAAATCATTGGGCCTTTGAATAAGTTCAGAACATCTAAACCAGGCTTGCTTCAGTTGAAAATTATTATACGCTGAAAATTGATAGTGTAATACAGCACCATAATTAGGATCGATTCTAATCCAAGAACTTTCATTTTCATTTATAAATCTTGGAGTTCTACTCAAATGCATATGCTGAGAAGAATTATATGAACAATCTGGATGATCCATTACAATAAAATCCTTCCAATTATTGCTCCAAACTGTATTATCATTTCTAAAATGAGTAAAGCTTTTCCAAAGTGCTAACCACAACATTGAAATTTTTTGTCCTGGTTTTAATTGTGATATTACATCTCTAGATATGGAAACAAAAGGTGTAGTAAATGTTTCATCAGCATCTAAACAAATAAAATGTGTTCCTCCATTTTCTCTCCCCAATCTTAAAAGTTCCGATCTAATAGAACCCTCAGACCATCCAGAATTAAAAGTCTTCAATTTTTCTGAGGAATATACAATTGCTCCAGAATCTTTTAGTATTTTTGTAGAATTATCAACCGAACCATCATCTATTGCAATAATTTCATCGCAAATTGGTTTCACATTTGATAGATATGAAGGTAAAATCCATTCCTCATTTTTAAATGGAAGTAGTGCGATTATTTTCATAATTAACTATTTTGCTTAAAATGCGATTTTAAATTTTCGACAGATATTTCATCATAAAAATTTTGATGCTGAATAATAAATTTTTCCCTATTCATAGAATATGATTCTGTTAATGTATGAGAATTTTTTAGATGCTTTTCATTAGTTTTAATACTATTAATAAATTTCTTTTTATCTCCAATAGATTCCAATATAGATTTTATTTCTCCATCGGTATATGGAATATTTAAAAATTCACACAATTCTGATATTAAACTATACTTATTGTTAATTAAGTCATCATACAATATAATAAATTTATTTCCATATGTCCTCACATTTTCTTCATATTCAAAACACCATTTATTAACAAAATTATTATATCTTTTCATATTAAAATTAATTCCCAGATTTTGTAAGGAATAGCAAACTTCAATAGGATCCCTAATTTGAACTATTACCTTTCTAAAATCTTCAATCTCAAATACTTTTTTTTCATTGTCTGAAAATGCAAACTCACATCCAGAATATATTTTTTCACTGTTAAAACATTCATGTGTAGTAAAGAAAATTGGTTCCTTTTGTTTTAAATGCTCTATATCTATATTTGAAACATATTTACTAAATGGTTCATCTTCAAAATCAAATCTGAGTCTTTTAGTAATATTTTCAATTAATGATGATACATAATTTGTACCAGATCTTGGCATAGAGATATGATAAAAAAAGTTTCTATTTTTTATTAAATTTTCAAATTTTTCACGTTTATTAGTCTTCATACTTACCAAATGCATATAGAATTTCAGTTTGATTCATATGAATTCTTTTGTATCCATACTGTTCCAAATAAGAATCCATTTTACTAATGCTTACGCCAGCATCTGATAAGCATCCATATTCCATTTGTATATATCTTATTCTTGATTGTTCCAAAAGTTTTTTTGACCCCAGAATAATATTATATTCAGAACCTTCCGTATCTATTTTAAGATAATGAATATAATCAACTCTTAAATCATTAATTAAAGAATCTAGAGTTATACATTCAACTAAAACCTTTTTTGGAAGTTTTTCTTTACCCCAAGTATGAAAAACCTGCCTATCTATTAATGAAGAAAGTCCATGTGCAGATGGAACATAAAAATCTTTGTTTTCATTAGTATTTGATAGGGCCTTTTTAACTAAAGACACATTTGAATTATTTTTCCACTTATCTTCATAAGACTGCCAATGTAAAGGCTCTATTCCAATACATCTTGATTTTGGATAAATTGCCTGAACCAATTCTGTAAAATCATCAAGGATAAAATTTGTTGATGTTGGGTTAATGTTGCATCCAACATCTATGAATACTAATTCATTTTCTAAACCTTTAAAGTCTACCTTACTTAAACAATCTTTATACTCAAACATTTTTATTTTGCAAATTATCTTAAATAAATTCCAAACCCACTTACATGAGCGGTATCAGTAACATCAAATTTTATACCAGGCCACTCTTCATGAAATTTCCATTTAGTTCTATTTAAAATATTTTTAATATCATCAACAATAATTATAGCATCATCTTTTAAATAAGGTAACCAAGTCTCATACTCTGAAGATACTTGTTCATATTTGTGAACAGTATCGCAGAATAGCATAGCAATTGATTTTCCTTTAAATGTTTTTTTAATTCTATTTGCATCAAGAGAGTTAAAATCATTCATAATTTTAACTCTTTTGTCTTTAAATATCTCAGGCACTACATATCGACAATCATTAATAATATCTAAAGAATAAAACTTTTGATTTTTCTTTAATCCATCATAAATTGCAACGGTACTAAATCCTTCACGATTTCCAAGTTCCACCACCGCTCCATCAACATAATTGGTAATTTGATGCAAATACCAAAAATATCCATGGTCTCCATTTGAATTTGTAATATACTTATGTTCCTCAGTTCCTTCTTTAAATAACCTAATATTCTTGGGATTATTCCATTGTACTACTTTATTTTTTTCTATAATAAGACTCTCAATAAACTCTTTTCTATCAATTTTTAAATTTTGAAGCATAAATTTCATTATCATTGTAAGTGATTTTATTTATATTATACTCGGATGTTGCTCTTTCAACCATCCATGGTTCAAGAACACGAATTCCATACCTTAGTTCAATTACTGTTCTTTCAAGTGGTTGCTTACCATTTGGTCTGGTACTTTGTCCCAACCCTTCATCCAAATAATATCCAAGAGATTTTGGTATGTGCATACCTTTACCACAACGAGCAAGACGCATAGCTAAATCATAATCAGCTCCACTGATAAGTTGCTCATCAAAAAGTCCAGTTTTTTCAAGGATACTTTTTCGGAACATAAAAAACGGACCAAGTATCATACCAACTGTTAACAAATCCTCTTTTCCAGATTCATCAACTAATCGACCAGAAAAAGTCTCAAATTCATTTACAATTTCATAATTGCAATAGACAAAATCAACATCCGGATTTTCGTCAAGTGTTTTTGCCATTACTTCAATTGAATCTGGAGTTCTTAAGTCATCAACATTCCAGATACACAAATAGTCCCCAGATGAATATTCAATACATCTATTCATCGATATTCCAATTGGGTCCACACCATCAACTTTAATATGCGTCAGATTATCGTACTTTTGATTATATTGCTCAATCAAACTCATTTCATAATCTGATGGATTATTATGATCTATCACAATTTCAAGATCTGAATGTGTTTGTGTAACTACATTTTTAAGAAATCCGCCCATGTATTTTTTCATATTATAACATGGAGTTATTGTACTTACTTTAGTCATTTTTTTAATTACCTATATTTTTAATATAAAGAGCATCTCCCCATTTATACCAAGGTTCTGGCCAATAAGTTTCAACTCTATTAAAGTTATAGTCTGACAAAAAAGAATCTAAATCATCTATCATAGTATTGTTTTCATATACTTCATCACGATTAACTTCACAATAAATATAATCAATTTGCTCTAATGATTTTTTAGAACCCCTAAAAACCTCAAGTTCATAACCTTGAACATCTATATTAATAAAATTATAATCATGGATATCATAGTTATCCAAGCAATCCATTTCAACTTTTTCCACACCCTCAAATTTAACATGTGGATGGTCAGTAAGATGCTTCTTTGGTTTTAATATAGAACTACTTTGCGCATCATTATCACTTAAATACATATCAACAAATCCTTTTTGACTACCAAGAGCTACTTGATATCCTTCAATATTTGCATTTAGATTTGATAAATTTTCTTCCAAAACTTTAAAATTATTTTCTAATGGTTCAAAAATAATAATATTTTGAATTCCATTATCAATGTATTCGGAAATTTCTTCCCCATAATGGCCACCAATATGAATAATTCCACGTATATTCATATTATGCTTCTTTTTCAATCCAGTAAAACTAATTAACATTAAAAAACTCCAACATTTTTTTTACAGAATACTTATAAGATAAATTTTCTTCAACATAATCTCTGGGATTATAGTTATCAATATTTGATATGAATTTATCAAAGCAAGAATTCATATCGTCCTCATGATAAAATACTTCCCCACACATATTAGACCAATATGGAATAGAAGATGCTGGAACGGTCCATTGTGAACCCATGTCAATCCACAAAGAAATATCCCAAACAATCATAGGTACATTATATCCCATTATTTCCTGCACAGCAATTCCCTGACTTTCTGTTCCATTTAAAAGAAAACAAAATCTTGATTGACTGCAAAGATTAACTAAATCATCTTCAGAGTATTTTCCATATTCAAGTACATTATATGTTAACCCCTTAGTCTCTAAGAAATGAATAGCAGATTCTAACTCAATAGAATCTCTTCTTTTATAATATATCAAACAATCATATTTTATATTCTTTTTAATTTCTGGAACTTGAATACCAACTGGCCATTCTCTCAACTTATCTTTTGGATAATTAAACTTATTGACAGCAAGATTAGATACCCATTCTGATGGGTTAATTAAATACTTGTAGTAATGTGGATTATCTCTTAACTCATTTACATGAGAATCAAAATACCACACTTGAGGCCCTATAATACAATTTTCAAGTTCCAATTTAGAATGTTTTAAGTATCCATTATAATCATATTGAAGTATTAAGTTATTTTTATACTTCTCTTCATTTATGCAATAATCAACTCCCTCTTGATTTAATGATTCTAAAAGATTTTTAACTACTTTTTTAGGACCATTCATTCTAGAAGTATGTGACCAATAAGACTCAGAATAAAATAAATTAATCATATTTTTTCCCAATGCTCCAATATAATATCAGACCCACTTCCATCAGTTCTCCACTTTTTAGGGGCAATTGTATATTCGGACTCTGATAACCAAGCAGCCCACCAAGAAAAAGATGAGTTTGCAATGATATGATTTTTGCACATTTGCATTAAATGTAAATGTCCAGTATCTCTATCCCCACAATATTCATTTCCAATAAAATGCATTCCAAAATTAGATTTTAAATTTTCTTTACACCACTCAATATCCTCAGAAAAAACATAGTATGTTGGATTTGAATATCTTTTTTCTATTCTTTCCTGAGCAGATTGGTAATAATCAAAATCCATAACACCATGATAAGAATTTGCAGTGCTGTTATAAACATAATCACCTCTCCTAACATGGATACAAACACTATCTTCAGTGTTTTTAATCTCTTGTGCTAAGGTATCTATATGAGATGGAAACTCATTTTTAAAGGTAAACTGTTCTCTTACCTCATCGATTACATTTTCAAATTCTGAAATGTTTTGATAAAACCCATCCAAAATAATTCCACCACCTGGAGCAACTTCAAGAGTATCATATTTGATGTTGAATACATCCAAATCGTATCCACGTCCAGTTAATCCATTTACAGCAACTTTTCGCTTCTGACCATCATAGAAGCTTGTATCAAGTTTTAAGTTATCAAATTGTTCATACTCCTTAAGGGCAGAAATGCCAGCAGCATACTGGAACATCTGATTCCCCAACCCACCTTTCAAATAAACATAAAGGTCCATTTATATTACTTACTCCATATCTTAATTGCAATCCACTCATAAGTCTTGCGAATACCTTCTTCAAGAGTTTGAGAGTAATTCCAATTAAGTTTTTCACGAATTAAGTCATTATTTGAGTTACGACCACGAACACCAAGAGGTCCTGGAATATGATTAACTAAAACTTCTTTTCCAGAAACTTTAGCAACAGTCCCAACAAGTTCATCAATACTTACCATTTCTTCAGACCCAATATTAACAGGTCCCATAAAATCAGAATCCATTAATCTGCGAGTTGCCTCAATACATTCATCAACATATAAGAAGGAACGAGTTTGCTTTCCATCGCCCCACACATCAATTTCACCACCTTCCTCCGGAAGTTCAGCTACTTTACGACACATTGCTGCAGGAGCCTTTTCTTTTCCCCCAGTATAAGTACCTTCAGGGCCAAAGATATTGTGATAGCGAGCAACACGAACGGGAATTCCATAATTTCGATAATAAGAAAAATATAACCTTTCGGAGAAAAGTTTTTCCCACCCATATTCAGAATCTGGATTTGCTGGATATGCATCACTCTCTTTCAATCCAGGATTATCTGGATTCATTTGAATTTCTTCTGGATAAATGCAAGCAGATGATGAATAAAATATTTTTGTTTTATTTTTACCTTTTGCATCATTTAAATTTTTGACTGCACGGAGAACATTGATATTAATAGATGCTGAATTATTCATTACATCAGCATCATGGTCACCAGTAAAGATATATCCAGCACCACCCATATCGGCAGCAAACTGATATATTTCATCAAAAGTATCTACCAAAGATTCTGGAACAACGCGATAAAAATTTCCAGCATATCCTTTAAATTTTACAACATTCTCAGTAAAATGATAATCAGTCAAATCACCCTGCACAAATTCATGTGCTTCTGATGGGGAAAATTCAGTTCTTTTAATATCAACACCACGCACCCAGTATCCCTCAGAACGCAGTCTTTTTACCATGTGACTTCCAATGAAACCACCAGCACCGAGTACAAGTGCTGTCTTCTTAAATTCAGTCATAGATGCAAATAATTCTTTCTTATATAGTTAATTTCGGACAGCATTGTGATTTTTTTCCAATGCCAGTATTTTTGGTTTGCAGTGTTTGCTCACTTCCCATCCATTTGGGTTTATAAGTGCTGCTTCAGGATAACAATAGTCTGGAGGTAAGTCAAGTGTTGGGGGATTATCAACAAGATAACGGTTCATATGACTCTCATCATGCCACAAAGCAATCACACCATTTTCCAAATCTTTATTCACCCTATCGGCAATAACTTCAGACATTTCCAAGAAGTTCTTAGTTCTTCCACCATTAAATCCACCAGCATAGTAATTGTTACCTTTACCGTATGGAATATATGCCAATGACTTGGGATTTCTATCATATGAACAATTCATAATTCCCAAAAATGACTGACCTGGATGCCTTGTGGCAACCAAGTCTCCAAGAATTTCTTCACCAACATCATCAACGATTGCCATATCAACATCAAAGTAATAACAATAATCAAACTTTGAAATATATTCTTTTTCTTTGATAAAGTAATTATATCTCTTTAATGTTGGCATCGGCCAAGGTTCATGCTCAATTTGATGAACCCTAACATTATCCGAAGTTTCTACTTCATGGTCTGTAAAAAGAAGACATTCAATTTCATGACCATTCAAAAAATGCTCCTCAATATTATTATATAATCTTTCAACAAATTGAATATATTTGTTGGTTGCGATAGTTAAAATACAAATTTTCATTGATTATAATTCTCCTTAAACCATTCATATGTTTTGCGAATACCTTCATCTAAACTAATCTTAGGACTCCATCCAAGATTCTTGATTTTATCAACATTCATAACTTTCCTCAGTGTTCCATTTGGTTTTGTATGGTCCCATTCAATTTCACCATTATATCCAACAATTGATGAAATCATTTTTGCCAAATCTTTAAGTTGAATATCTTCACCAGTACCAACATTAATATGTTCGGATTCATCATATGATTGCATACATTGAAAACACGCTTCTGCCAAATCATCAACATGGAGAAATTCTCTGGAGGGTGTACCATCACCCCAGAACTTTACAGACCAATGAGGACTTTTATGGAGTGATCCATGAAACTTACGAATCATTGCGGGAAAAACATGACTATTTTCTAAGTCAAAATTATCATTGGGACCATATAAATTGCACGGCATAAGAGAAATTGCGTTAAATCCATATTGCTCCCGATAAGCCTGACACATCTTGATGCCAGCAATCTTAGCAATTGCATAAGCATTATTAGACTCTTCTAATTGTCCTGAGAGAAGTTGGTCTTCTGTAATAGGAATATTTGGATATTTGGGATAGATGCAAGATGAACCAAGGAATAGGAGTTTCTTTACACCCCAACAATATGCAGAATCAATAATATTAGTTTGAATACGAAGATTCTCAGTTAAAAAATCTGCCTTATAGTTTTTATTTGCCATAATACCACCAACTTTGGCAGCAGCAACAAATACATATTCAGGTTTTGTTAACTGAAAAAATCTATCAGTTGCTTCTTGGTCGGTGAAATCAACAGTACTACGAGTACCTTTAATAATATTTGAGTAACCTTTATTTTCAAGATTTCTCACGATTGCTGAGCCAACCATTCCGTTGGCACCAGCAACTAGGATTTTAGAATTACTGTCCATAAATGCACATATCCTCAACTAATTGTTCAAATGAAATTTTAGGTTCCCACCCAAGTTTTTGTTTTGCCTTTGTAGCATCACCCAAAAGAGTTTCTACTTCAGCAGGTCTAAAGTATTTTGAATTAACTTTAATAATCGGTTTTTTAGTATTCCAATCAAATCCAACTTCATTGAGACCTTCCCCAATCCACTCTATTTTAAAACCAAAGTAAGGTGCTGCAGCCTCAACAAATTGCTTTACAGAATATTGCTCTCCTGTAGCAATTACATAATCATCAGGTTTATCTTGCTGAAGCATCAACCACATTGCCCTCACATAATCCTTTGCATGTCCCCAATCTCGTTTTGCGTTAAGGTTTCCGAGATAAAGTACATCTTGGAGTCCAGTTGAAATTCGTGAAAGTGCTCTGGTGATTTTTCTAGTAACAAACGTTTCACCCCTTCTGGGAGATTCGTGATTGAAAAGAATTCCAGAACTTGCATGTAGTCCATATGATTCTCTGTAGTTTTTGACAATCCAGTATCCATAAACTTTCGCAACTCCATAAGGTGAACGTGGATAAAATGGTGTGGCCTCTGACTGGGGGACCTCCTGCACCTTCCCATACATCTCTGAGGTGGATGCCTGGTAGATGCGGGTCTTGCCCTCCAAACCCAGAAGACGGACTGCCTCAAGTACCCTCAGGGTGCCCAGTGCGTCGGTCTGGCCAGTGTATTCAGGCATCTCAAAGGAAACCTTCACATGACTCTGAGCACCAAGGTTGTAAATCTCATCAGGATAAACTTCTTGGATAACTCTTACTAAATTAGTAGAATCAGTGAGATCGCCATAATGCAACTTGATATTATCGTAAATGTGATCAATCCTGTGAGTATTGATGAGAGAACTTCGTCTAACGATCCCATGTACTTCGTAACCTTTCTCCAAAAGTAGTTCGGCAAGATAAGAACCGTCTTGTCCCGTAATGCCAGTGATTAGTGCTGTTTTCATTTACTTATAAAACAATAAATTTTCAATAACTAAGAAGTCCAACTCAGTATTTTCTAGAACATAAAATGCATCTTCAATTGAAGTTAAAATTGGTTTTCCCCTAATATTAAATGAAGTGTTTAGAATTACAGATGGTTTGCCACGACTATGCATCTCTCCCAGTATATCATAAAAAAGTTTGTGTTGGGAGGAACTAACAGTTTGAAGTCTTGCAGTTCCATCAACATGAGTAATTGAAGTCAGAGTCTCTTGATATTTGGTTTTAACATTAGGAGCAAAACTCATATACTCTGATGGGAATGCATTATCGAAGTATAAATCTTTCATTTCTTCACGACAAACTGGAGCAAATGGTCTGAACCATTCCCTAAATTTAACTTTAGCATTCAGAATATCCTTCATCTCAGGAAAAGAGGGGTCACAAATAATACTCCTATTCCCAAGTGCTCTAGGTCCAACTTCAGAATAACCTTGCATTATTCCACCAATTTTTCCTTGAGTAATTAAATCTACAATAGTAGGAACACTTGAATATTGAACTTTTCCAGAATATTTTTTATAATACTCTGTAAGTTTATCCCTATCAACAATATCAATCCCACAGTAAGGGCCAGGATTTACTCTAAGGCGATTATAAAAAGTATAGTGTCCAAATGATATTCCATCATCTCCAGGGTATGGTGGGACATACAAACGCAACCCCCTTTCCCTTAAATATTCTGCAAGTTTTTGATTGAATAGAACATTTAATGCACAACCTCCAGAAAACACCACATCCATTTGGTATTTTTGAATTACTGGTTTAACCAAATCAAAACATAATTCTTCAAATACATATTGATTAGTTGCAGCTAAGTCCCAACTATCTTGTCCCGTAAAACAGTTTTTCTTTAATTTCACACCCATTCCATCAGAAAGTTCTTGGATATATTGTCCATGATTATTCCAATGTTCTATTGGTGTATGGCAATAAAACTTTTTGATTGCATCTACCCACTCATGACGAACCTTTCCATAAGCAGAAAGTCCCATAATTTTTCCAGCATAAGAAAGACAGAACTTGTCAGACTCATCAACATCACTAGTTTTTTTAGTTATCTCAGAACAAAAGTATCCAAAAAATCCATAAATTCCAGGATTAATT
>Ga0209536_100005989_pt1 | contig 18738 bp, 20 predicted proteins | sample DeeMarSeWOR28_12_FD_187461 | JGI IMG/M metagenome (GOLD analysis project Ga0209536, IMG submission 187461) | Marine sediment microbial communities from White Oak River estuary, North Carolina - WOR-2-8_12 (SPAdes) (version 2) | ecosystem: Environmental > Aquatic > Marine > Intertidal zone >... | reverse complement strand
GATTACTGGGGATTTTTAATGCTCGGGGGAATGTCAGGCGGCGGGATGGCGTTTATCGTTGACCCTTCTGTCCGGGATCTGTTTAAGAACAGGGTTGCCATGATCATGAATGAATTGAGAGAAACATACCGCTATTCCTTCCCCTTTATTATCGATCCGGTTGTGTATGATTTTGATTTTAACCATGAGGGTATTATGGCAAAAATACTCACTGGCGAAAAGGCAGTCATGCCATCAATATGTACTCCGAAAACCGGCAGTCACAAAGGTTCACAGCGGGAAATCAGTGAAGATGACATCAGGGAAAGATATGGTTTCGATAGCTCATCTCATGCGTACATGAAGGATTTGTTACAAAAGGGAGAGATTGGACTCGCGCAGAACCGTATGCCGCTCTCATCAAGCGTCGAAGATGTTTCAGAGTATGAAATTTACCATTTTGAAAATGAGAAAGCTGACAAAGAACTTCATGAAATAGGGTTAAAATCTTTAAAAAATAAAGAAATTGCCGTTGTATCATTTGCCGGCGGCATGGGAAGCCGCTGGACTCACGGTGCCGCGGTTGTAAAGCCCATTAATCCTTTTATAAAGTTCGGTGAAAAATTCAGGACATTTATCGAGATTCATCTGGCCAAGAGCGCCAGGACCGGAGAACTCTATGGCCAGAGAATACCCCATGTCTTTACAACGAGCTATCTGACGCATGACGCCATCCAGATCTATTTGAATAATTTCAATTATTTTGGTTATAGCGACAACGTATATCTTTCTCCTGCAAAGTCTATTGGTCACAGGGTCTATCCCATGGAACGGGACCTCCGTTTTTACTGGGTAGAGCAGCTGCAGCAAAAGATGGATGAAAATGCACAGAAAGTACAGGATTCCCAGCGAAACGCATTCATAGAATGGACTAAATCAAAAGGTGAAGGCGAAGACTACAGCGAAAACAATCCGGTCCTCAGATTTAATCCTCCAGGACACTGGTACGAACTTCCCAACCTTCTAAAAAACGGCGTGCTTGCAAAGATGATACAGGACACCCCTGATCTTAACTATCTCCTGTGCCACAATATTGATACGCTGGGAGTCCATATCGATCCCTACCTTTTCGGCCTGCATATAAAATCCGGTTCATGCCTGACATTTGAAGTCACGCCCAGAAGGATTGAAGACGCCGGCGGCGGGCTCGCAACAATAAACGGTCATGTCCAGCTCGTCGAAGGGCTCACCCTCCCGCATGATGAGGATGAATACCGGTTAAGCTACTATAATACGCTTACAAACTGGGTGAACATAGATCTGCTCCTTGATTATTTCGGGCTGAACAGGGAGCTGCTCCTGGAAGCTGAATTCAATACCGAACGGAAAGAGAATATTTTCGAATCTATTCGTAATATAGAGAAAAAGATTCCAACGTATGTCACAATAAAAAATGTTACACATCTCCGGGGCGGCGGTCAGGAAGATGTCTACCCCGTTGCCCAGTTCGAAAAGCTCTGGGGCGATATGACCGGGCTTCGCGATTTATCAGTCAGTTATGTATCGGTTTCGCGGTACCGGGGAATGCAGCTCAAGGAACCGTCTCTGCTGGACAGATGGGCAAACGATGGATCTTTTGATTATGTAAGAGATAAGTGTGCATTTTAAAGTTAGTTATCAAATTGTAATAAAGAACTGTCTGATTACATGACTAAATATCAATCTACACATTTCAAAATACAAATAAAATCCAAACGCATAATTTCAAATGTCATTATTTTGTTATCTGGTGCCTGGATTTTGGTATTTTAGAGAGTCGGGGGTTTTAGATGAATGATAATAAGAAGGTTGCTCTGTTCACGGGCGATAACAGAAAAGAAAATATCAGGAAATGTCTGTCTCTTATCAGGGAGGACCTGGAGCCGGTAAAGGATGCAAAGCATATTCTGATCAAACCGAATTTGGTCGCGATCAAGCCCGAAATTTCGAATACGCATGTCGAGGCTGTGGAGGCTGTCATTGAATTTATCAGAGATATAGTTCCGGAAACGCCGATAACAATTGGCGAAGGCGCTGCTTCTGCATTTTACAAGGGTCTTCCCACTTCTCAGATGTTTGAAGATTATGATTACTATCGGCTCGAAAGAAAGTTCAAAAATGTCTCTCTTACCGATTTTGATAATGATAAAGATGTGATAGAGAGCCCTATTCATTCGGTCGTTGGGGACACGCATCTGAGAATCACTAAACGTGTTGAGGAGTTTGATTACAAGATCTCTCTCGCGATTCCCAAAACCCATAACTTCGCGGTCGCCACATTCGGCATAAAAAACATGGCCGGCCTTGTGTTACGGCAGGACATGGCGATGATTCACGGGATGAAGGGCGGTATCGAGGTTGATGCCCCCAAAACCCTGCTTGACAGACTTCCTGCCGGAACCGTATCAAAGGCCAGACGGACCCTGCCAAACTGGCTCATTAATTTTCTGTTTAAACAATATCCGACGTATAGAAAAAGTGTCAAAATGATTCATCGTAATATCGTAGAATTTGCAAAGAGAACGTGGCCTGACCTGGTTGTCCTTGACGGGTTTGTCTGTATGGAAGGTGACGGTCCAGTAGACGGCACAGCCGTTGAAATGAAAACAGCGATCGCATCGGCAGATCCGGTAAAGGCAGACGGAGTCGGTGCCCGGCTGATCGGTTTTGAACCTGCTGAAATCGGTTATCTTTATTATTTACAGAATGAAGAAAAGATGGGCAGGTATTCACTCGAGAATTATGTGGGCGATGACCTGAACGCGGTCAAAAGGACATTCAGGCGTCATGGCACATACGATATTCAGTCACAGTGGCGCGAAAAGACATCAGGAGGGTGAAAGACCTGCTGACCCCTTTGGAGAAGAGGGAAATACTTATCGTTTAAAATCGTTCAAAAGGAGTTCAATAATAGTTCAATTGTCGCTAATTCCTTTACAATGTTGAACCATTTTAAACAATCTTTGAACCATATAATTATGGAACGTATCCCGGAACCTGACCTTATGGACGATGCCGAACAGGCAAAGGCGTATTCAGATGCTGATTTTTCGGGACCGCACGATGCATTCGTCGACTATTTCAGATCAAGGTTTCCGGATTTTTCAGCTGGCAGCGTCCTTGATCTCGGCTGCGGAACAGCCGATGTTATCATACGATTTGCAAAAAATTTCCCGCGGACTGTGATTACGGGGATTGACGGTGCAGCGGCCATGCTCGACATTGCCCGTCACGATATCGAACGAATGGGATATGCTGACCGGATAGAATTAAGGAAATGTGTCCTTCCTGATCCCGGATTTATTGAAGGTGAATTCGACGCCGTTATCTCAAACAGCCTTCTCCATCATCTTGCAGACCCTATGGATTTATGGGAAACAGTGAAGAGATGTGCAAAAGACGGGGCTCCGGTTTTCATAATGGACCTGATGCGTCCTGAGAGTGAGGATTCAGCGAGAGATTTCATGCTCAAATATGCGGGTGATGAATCACCGCTTCTTCAGAGAGACTTTTACAATTCATTGCTCGCATCGTATAATGGAAGGGAAATCGGGCATCAGCTCAGATGTATGCATCTGGGTTTCCTGAATATCGAGAGAGTCAGTGACCGTCACATCCTCATTTGGGGAAGGATGAAGAGTTCCAGTGAGTAATTTTCTCAATAATCCTGGTGTGGTTCAGTAATACCGTATGTCTTCACTTGCAAATAACAAGAGCGATTTCCTCGGCACTGCATTCAGGGCCGCCATGCTTGCCGGGGAGTGTATTCTCAAGAACATCGGCAAAATAGCGCAGGACGAAATCGACACAAAACATGCTTCTGATTTTGTAACACGTGTTGATAAAGAATCAGAGGGCCTTATCCTGTCAACAATCAGGAAGCAATACCCTGATCATCACTTTCTTGCTGAAGAAACAGTACAGGATGAAGAATCCGCTCAGTACCGGTGGATCATCGATCCGCTTGACGGAACGACAAATTTTATCCATTCTTACCCGGCCTTTTCAGTATCAATTGCGCTTCAGCATCATGGTGAAATAAAACTGGGGCTCGTGTATGATCCGCTCAGGAATGAGGTCTTTTCAGCGGAAAAGGGAACGGGGTCCTATCTCAATGGAATTCAGGTCAGGATTTCATCGAACACTGAAATGAAAAACAGCCTGATTGCCACAGGTTTTCCTTTTCGTCAAAAAGATGTCATTGACAACTACCTCGCTCTTTTTAAAAGAATATTCCACAAGGTGAGTGATATCAGAAGGGCCGGCTCTGCAGCGCTTGATTTTGCCAACGTGGCATGCGGCAGGTGCGACGGTTTTTTCGAAATAGGGCTCAGCCCCTGGGACATAGCTGCCGGAAGCCTTCTCATAACCGAGGCCGGCGGGATTATCACTGACTTTGGCGGCGGGACCGACTATTTAACAACCGGAAATGTTGTTGCAGGAGTTCCTGAAGTACACCGGCACCTGCTGAAAGATGTTCAGGGTGTTTTCGGCAGGACAATCAGCAGATGAAAAAGTTCCGCAGTTCAGCAGAACCGCAGTTCCCCAGTGCCGCTGTTCAACAGATCCATAGTGTCGTAGTCCGGACTTTTTTGTAAACCGGGTTTGTTTTTTCGTTCCTGCTTACTGCCTACCCCTTGCTGCTTACTATCCTTTTCCCGCCTGTCCCGCTTTTCTCGCCTTTCCTGCCTACTCCTTACCGCCTACTGCCTACTGTCCTTTTCCGCCTGTCCCGATCTTTCCCGCTTTTTTACCCTTATCCTTTATAATGAATAATGTTCTTTAAATTATTTCTGATATTTGCGGTGGTTCCGCTTATTGAGCTTGGCATTCTGATAAAAATCGGTACGCATATCGGCACGCTCAATACAATTTCGCTCGTAATCCTTACCGCAGCGATTGGCGCGTATATGGTCAGGCAGGAAGGAATCGGCGTAGTCTCCCGTATTCAGCAGACTATGCAGGAGGGCCAGTTTCCGGCAGAAGAGCTGATTAACGGTGCCATGGTCCTTATCGCGGGAGCACTTTTGCTAACGCCGGGAGTGTTTACTGACCTGATCGGTTTTTTGATGGTGATCCCTGTTTCAAGAAATGTGATAAAAAATATAATCAAAAAATATATTGAAAAAAAGATATCATCCGGTGATATTCATATTAACCGGTTTTAAGGCTTGACCCGTTTAAACTCATATCTCAGCTTTTCTGCAAAGATCTCTTTCTCATCATTGTACTTCCTGAGAAAGGCCATCCATGTTTCAGAAGCAGGATTAAATACCGTCATGTTCGCCGTTTCAAGTTTTATTGCGGGAAGGGTAATGATATCGGATGCAAGGGCGGATTCAAACCAGTCATAATTCAGCGGCGTTAATATAAGCGTGTCCTTTTCGAGCGATACCTTTACGAGCGTATGAACAGGCGTCACATGCATTGCCCATATCTCACTGATCGAAGATGTGTGCGGATCTCCGGCTGTGATGTCCATAAATACCGTATCATCTATGCTGAAATACTTTACCTGCAGTTTTGCTTCAAGCCCCCGTCCATCAAAGCTTGTTACCCTGCTGCCGGTAAACTGCCATGGCGGGATATCTGCATTCGAGACCTCGCCGCTGTCATCACGGGTCAAACGCCACGAACCATAGATGCTGGGGAGCTGAATTAAAGAATCCTCTGTATAAAAAGGTGTCAGGGACTGCAAGAGACACCCTGTCACGAAAAGCGAAATAAAAAGCAAAAGTACGATAACCCCGGTTTTCTTCATATCTTCATTCTCCAGAAAATCTATACAGCTCTCATCATAACAGTTTATCACTTTGCAAAAGGTTCCGTTGCAGGGAGTGATCAATTGTGATATTTTAATGTGCATAATCAAGGAAACTCAAGGTTGAGACAGTATTACCATGGACTTCACCATAATCCAGCTGCTCTATGAATGTTATTACCGCAAATAAACTGATAAAGGATTACAACTCTCTCAGGGCGCTCAACAGTATTGATTTTGAAATCAGAGAGGGAGAATGCTTCGGATTCCTCGGTCCGAATGGAGCGGGCAAAACAACGGCAATGAGCATCATCTACTGTTTTATGCCGCCGACCTCTGGAGAAGTAAAGGTTTTTGATATGGATGTCCTGAAACAACCGTCTGAAATCAAGTCGCGCTTAGGGGTAATGCCGCAGGACAACAACCTTGACCCTGACCTCACGGTGCTGGAAAACCTGATTCTGTATGCCCGGTACTATAATATAATGAAAAAAGATTCCCTTCCTCAAGCTTGGAAACTTCTTGATTTTGTGGAGCTGAGAGAAAAGGCAGCCGTAAATATTCAGAAGCTTTCGGGTGGCATGAAACGACGGCTGCTGCTGGCACGTGCCCTGATCAACGACCCTGATCTCCTTGTTCTGGACGAGCCGACGACCGGTCTCGATCCGCACAGCCGGCACGCTGTCTGGGACCAGCTGGGCCGGCTCAAGTCTGGCGGTATGACACTGCTGTTGACAACACATTATATGGAAGAAGCAGAGAAGCTGTGTGACAGGGTTGCAATAATGGATTCGGGTAAAATTGTAAAGCTGGATACCCCGTCAAACCTGATGCAGGAGCATGGCGGCCACCTCGAGGATGTTTACATGAAACTGACCGGAAAGAGCCTGGAGGGATGAGAAGACAGCAGGCAGGAAAAGCAAGGCGGGAAAAGATGATAGCTAAACCGCGCTCAGACTTATATTCACTATGGATAAATTAATAAATATTACACATGCATTCAGAGTCTGGCAGCGACATTTCACTGTCTACAGAAAGCTCTATAAATCGAGCATTGCGTTTAATTTTATTGAACCGGTCCTTTATCTTGTAGCCCTTGGCTTTGGACTCGGCGCATTTGTACGGGAAATCAACGGTGTCCCGTATATTAACTTTATCGCGCCGGGTTTGATTGCATCGTCGGCAATGTTTGCAACTGCCTCGGAATGCACATACGGCACCTATGTAAGGATGACCTATCAAAAGACCTTTGACGCCATACTTGCTACGCCGGTCAATATTTATGACCTCGTTGCTGGTGAGTTGATCTGGGGAGCGACGAAAAGCGTATTGTATGGATCAATTATAGCAGTTGTAATTTCACTGTTCGGTTTGACCAGTTCGCCAGCAATCGTCTTGATTGTCCCTCTTCTTTTTATAAGCGGCCTTATATTTGCTGAAACAGCAGTGATTGCGACTGCCCTTGTGCCGGGGATCGATTCATTCAGCTATTTTTTCACTCTGCTGCTGACGCCGAGCTTCCTGTTTTCCGGTATTTTTTTCCCCATTGATACACTGCCGCCGATCGTTGCGAAAATTGCCTTTTTTACTCCCCTCTACCACCTGGTTAATATTTGCAGGGCATTTTCGACCGGCATGCTGAATACCGTCACTCCGGATATAATATGGCTTATTGCAGTTGCAGCGCTCCTGGCGCCCTACCCCTTCAGGCTGATGAAAAGAAGAATTGTTCAGTAGTGAACATTTAATCTAAAACAATTCCTCTGTTCCATAGTTTTTTCCTCACACTCCTCTTTATATCTACGGTCAGGGATATCGTTTTATCCCTTATTCTGTAGTGCACGTCAATGATGTCATGTCTCCCGAAGCGACTCGTGTGATACAATGGCCTTATCTCATACCCGATGATGCTTCCTTTTTCATCTGAAATCCGCTGAAGCTGTGATCTAAAAAAATCAGTATGGTTCGAGACAAACAACCGTGATTCCCTTAACGCGGCTTCTGCAGGCATGCCCTTCTTTATCTGGTAATTATATTCAGATGTAAATGGTTCAAAGGTATACGCATCCCCTTCGACATCGAGGATCGCAACTGCAGCAGGATCATTTGAATAGGTGCCCCCATGAAGAATAACGGTATAAGTCATGGTGAGGTCAACGCTGTCCTCTCTTTCGACTCTCGGATATTGCCCCATGGGATATGAAACACTATTCAAAAGCAGAAACGTGGTGATACTCATTACGATGAATCTTGTTGAAGATTTTCTCATACGTGCCTCCAGCTTTTAACAAAGAGCACTTCTTCTCCCTACAGTTTAACCTTAATTCTAAAGAACATCTACCTCATATGAGATATGTCATATCAATGAATGAACAGTGAGTGAAAGGAAGAGTGACGGACTGAGTCTTTCGAATGTTATCTATTATAATGCTGGTAAATCTTTCTTCTTACCGGACAGGTGCAGATGAAGGAATTTCCCATATAACAACATATACTGGCAATTTACCTTGTTTTCTGTCCTGAGGAAAAGGACCTTGCCGTTTCCAGGGGCATAAATAATATCACAGAGACATTCCTGGCTGTCATTCAGACAGGAGTAGTTATACCGGCAGTTCTCCGCTTCATTCAGCGTGTCTGTGTCTATCTTGTATTTCATCCGGAACGTTCTTTTGAGATCACCCTATCCATAACCAGTTTAGTGTTGACAATACAAACCGTGAATCCACACACTAATATCAGGACATTTCAGAATTTTTAGTCATCAAAAAAGAGGAAGCAGCATAATAGCATTCCTCTTTTCTGATGTAAAGCGGTAACCTCCTGCCCGCTATTTTTCACTTAGAAGAAATTCTTTTATATCCTAACGTTGCTTCACCAACCATAAACAGTACTGAACGTACTGGTTCAGGCACGACTCAAAACGCTGTGAAACCACTACCTGCTCCAGCGGTACCAAGAAAACTTGCTGTAACATTCCAATTTCTCATATCCGAGATGTCGGCAGCCCGCATCGTTAACTTCAACAAAACAGGCATTTTTATCAACCCGGTATATGGTCTCACCGGCTTTTTCTATTGATGCCTGGGCAAACGCTGCTTTGCCTCTGTATTTTTCATCATCTGTCAAAACGATTTCAGCCTTTTCTTTATTTTTCTTTGTCATGACATAATGAAAAAAAGGGGATAAAAAAGAAATTATTTCTTAGTGTAGCATATAAAATAATCTATTAGAATCAAAATATTAATTAATTCGACGACAGAATGTGTTTGGATTGCTTAAGAGAGCATGACATGTTTCCCGTCAGAAAGATATCATTCTACGCCGATAATCACATCCGAAGGAAGTTTTTTCAGCAGCTCATCAACGGCTTTATTCAGCGATTCTTCAAATTTGGATTCTGCTGTAATGATAATCCTGTATTCTGGTTCTCCAAGTATCGGATAAGAGCCAAATTCAACACCATTGTTTGTGGAAACAACTGAATTGAGGACCTCGGCAATTTCGGTTTCATGGCTGTTGAGGAATATACGTTTGAGATGGAATGCATCAGAGCGGAACTGTTCTTTAATAGCTAAAAATTTATTTTGAAAATATTCAGGAATGCCCGGAAAAATAAATATATTTTTGAATGAAATCACCGGAAATCTCATGTTTTCCTGAAAGACAAGGTTTGAACCTTCAGGAATTTCGGTCATTTTCAACAGAGCAGCATTCGGCTCTTTATGGTATCGTGAAAGGAGAAGATTCCTGATTTTTTCATTCCTGACCAGTGATACACCAAATCCAGATGCTATGGCCGCTATGGTAACATCGTCATGGGTAGGACCTACACCGCCAGAAGTGAAGACATAATCATAACTTTTTGAAAACTGAACAGCCTCTTTCCCGACGGTCTCAATGTCATCAGGTATTATGGTTATCCGTTTCACATCTATGCCAAGTGTCCGTAACTCACCGGAAAGAAAGTGTGAATTTTCATCACGGACCTTGCCTGACAAGATTTCATTTCCAATAATTATAATCCCCGCAGTCTTGGTATCAGCCATAGATTATCTCTAAAGTTATTTAATATTTGTACCGATATTATAGTCTACAAGATGTATATTCTTATAACAAGATGTTCTTGGTTAACGTATCGGAAGCAAATCGTTTAATGGAAAATCAAGAAAACATATATTACCCGCATTCATAATGCGATGAATTGCAGAAGCTGAGAGGTATTCTGCATCGCCGTATTTGCATTCAATTTATTTGAGAGGAAGAAGCAGGACAGGATGTCAACAGAAAAAGGCAGCAGAATCAGCCTGAAAAATAATTTCATCATCTCTTTTGTCATAGTGAGTGTTCTTGGTGTAATTCTGATCAGCATACTGCTGCATAAGTCATTTATCGCACATTTGTACGCCTCCGGGATTGACAGGGAACTCATCACTGATATTGACGGCGCACTTTCAAAATATTGCGCGGGCGCAGCAAGTGCCGCCATTGCGGTTGTGCTGGCTGTAGGGATGTATCTGTTCAGAAAAATAACGGATCCTCTGAAACAGCTTATTGACAGGATATCTCTTATTACGCAGGGAAAGCTGGACTCAAGAATTGATGTCAGCATCAATGATGAAATCGGCAGACTGGCTGAAGGATTTAACAGTATGGCCGGGAATCTTGAGGATTCTTTAAGAAAACTTGAAGAATCCAGGCATCACACCGAGAACATATTGAGTTCAGTTCCATCAATTCTGATCGTCGTCAGTAACCGGCTTGCTGTCCTTTCAAGCAACATGGAATCGAACAGCATTCAGGAACAGTATCCGACTCTGAATATCAATGAATTTATACAGAAGCTGGACGTTGAGATAAAAACAACCATGGAAACAGGTAAAACCATCAGAAAAGAGATTGAGGTGGTTCCGGAGAATTCCAATTATACGCTGATATTTTCTTCCACCGTATCCAGAATGGGAAATAACGAACTGAATGATGATGAAGAGAGCCCTGCTGTATTGCTGACGATAACAGACAAGACGTACCGGCATAAAATGAAGGAGCTTGTTTTCCAGTCCAGACAGGATTGGGAGGATACGTTTGACATGATTCCGGATATGATTACGATACATGACCGGGATTACAATATTATACAGGCAAATAAAGCTGCTACGGAAAATCTTAATTTACCGTTTCTTGCACCGGACGGTATCAACAAGTGTTATAGATATTACCATGGTACTGAGAGAGCTCCTGAGGGATGCCCGAGCTGCAAGTGCTATGCCACTGCACAGCCCGCCACGTTTGAGCTGTTTGAAAAAAACTTGAACAAGTATATTGAAATCAGGTCCATTCCGCGGCTGAACAAGGAATCTGAAGTCATTGGCCTCATTCATATCGCGCGGGACATAACCCAGCGTAAAAAAATAGAACAGGAACATGAAGACCTTCTCAAGTCTGTTACAAGGGCAAAACTGGAATGGGAGGCCACGTTTGATACAGTCTCAGAGCTGATTATTCTGGTGGATAAGGACCTGAATATCAGACGATGCAACCAGAGTTTTGCCAATTACGTAGGATTATCAGCAAATGAGCTCATACAAAGCAGTTTTTTTGAATGCTTCAAACTGAAAGACTCTCAGGAGATTGAACATAACCAGATGCTGATTCAAAATAAAAAATCATTAACGAGAGAGGAACTGCAGTCCAGCGACAACCACTGGTTCTATGTCAGCCATCGTCCGATAAAGGACAGGGACGGCACTTACATGTTTACTGTTGTAATTGCTACGGATATTACAGACCTGAAGTCGACACAAAACAGGCTTCTTGAATCTGAGAAGGAACTTAAAATGAAAGTGAACGATCTTGAAAAGTTCTACGAAATGGCCGTTGGAAGAGAAGTAAAAATGAAAAAGTTGAAAAGAGAGATACACAGTCTCAGGTCTGATCTTTCACAGTTAGGGGGGCATGGCAGTGTCACGGAATAATCTTTTATTGAATAACAAAGGACTGGCCGGGCCGGCTGGTGTAACCATCGACACACTTCCGTATGCTGTCTGCGTGATTGATGTTGAATTCAACATACTGACGGCAAACAATAATTTTACAGAGCTCGTCAGACGCGGCAGCAATGGAAGAGCAAAGAGGAAGTGTTATGAGGTATTTCATGCAGATCGAAGACCACCCGAGGACTGCCCCATGGTAAAAACTAAGAAAACAGGGAACACGGAGCAGTCCATTATTTATTCTTCCTGTCTCGACAAATATATGCTCGAGATCACAAACCCGATTATCGAAAATGGTAAGATCACCGCGATCATTCACTCCTCAATTGATGTTTCAGCACTGAAGGAATCTGAGAACCACCATCTTGAGCTGATCGATGTATATGCTGACAGCCTGATTGATATGAAAAAGAGGGAAGTAAAGGCCGTTGAAGTCAGAGACGCTTTTTTCAATATGCTCGAAGACGTAAACGAATCTTATCACGAGCTGGAAGATTTTTTTCTCAAGCTCGTCAGTGTCATGATAAGCGCCCTTGATGCAAAAAGTCCGTGGACAAAAGGTCACTCTGAACGAGTCTCAATATACTCTGAGCAGATAGCCATAGAAATGAACATTGACGATGATAATATCAAGGACATCAAACTCGCCGGGCTGCTGCACGATATCGGAAAAATCGGTACGTATGACTACCTTCTTGAAAAGCCCGGAAAGCTGACCAGAGAAGAGTTTTCTCTGGTCATGAAACATCCTGAACAGGGGGCCTTGATTCTGAAGGACATTAATCAGCTCGAAAATATAATTCCGCTTATTAAATACCACCACGAAAAGCTTGATGGAAGCGGTTATCCCGAAGGACTGACCGAAAAAGACATTCCCTTTGGAGCGAGAATACTGCACGTCGCTGATTCGTTTGATTCCATGACCTCAGACAGACCATACAGAAAGGCACCGGGAGTGAAATACGCAATGTCCGAACTTGAAAAGTATAAAGGCACACAGTTTGACAGCAGTGTGGTTGAATCATTTCTGCAGGTCTTTGAACGGACCTACTCCGGCTTAATCGATATTTAAAATAACTTTCAATACTCCTTTTCTGGACGCAGCCTGAAACGCCCGTAGCCCGTCATGAATAGAAAAGGTGTCGCTAATAAGAGGATATAAATCTACAGACCGTGATTTGATCGCATCAATCGCTGGCTTGAACGGCCCGCACCTTGAGCCTATCAGACTCAGTTCGTTTATCACGATATGATTTAAATCAAGTGAACTTTTCCTTGCAACAGTAGTTTTCAATACGATTTTTCCGCCGGGTTTTGTAATTTTCATCGCGCTCTCCATTCCGGAACGTGATCCTGTACAATCAACAACAATGTCAAACCCGGATTCTTCAAAAGAAGAACTCAGTCTTGTCTTTATCCCGAGTTCGTCCATAATGGAGAGGTTTTCACGGTGATGGCCCACAATGACGAGTCTGCAATCAGCTGTTGAGAGCGCCTGCGCAACGAGCAGCCCGAGCTTGCCATCCCCGAGCACACAGACCCTGTCCCGAGGGGTGATGTCGACCTGCTCCATAATTTCAAAAGCTGATGCGAGCGGTTCTGTAAAGACGGCCTCATCGTCAGATACTGAATCCGGAACAATGTGCAGGTTGCTGACCGGCAGGGTCAAATAGTCGGCAAATGCTCCGTCTTTGTTCATTATGCCAAGGACGGAACGGTTCGGACAGTGATTCTGTACATGATTTCTGCAATACGAGCAGGTCTTACATCCAATATTTATTTCACCGACGACTCGCTTGCCTATAATATTCTTGCTGTCGCATTTTTCCACAATCCCTACAAATTCATGTCCCGGAATACCACGAAATCCCATATACCCCCTGGTAATTTCGAGGTCAGTATTACAAATCCCTGCCCGGGTCACTTTTACAAGCGCCTCTCCCGTTTTTCTTTCAGGTCTGGGATAATCAGTCAGAAATTCAAGTTTGCCGTTGAATACGATTGCTCGCATCTAGAGTCGGTAGTCAGTAATCAGTAGTCGGTAGTCAGTAAACTGATCCCTGACCCCCGACCGCTGATCTCTGTCTTTCTCATCTCTCCCACTCGGCCCTGAGCAGCTTGGTGCCGCTGGACCATTTATACTCTACACTCCCCTGATAGGCCCTTTCAAGGCTTCTGGCTATTCGCTGTGCCAGTTTTTCATTGGTGGTCGTTATTTCCATACCCCTTTTAATTTTTGTAACTTCCATTATGCGTTCAAGCGGATTAAAGCCCTTGGCCCGTTCCTCCTCGTTCTTTATCAAATTCATAATCTCTTCTTTATGTTCATGGAGGAAATCACCGGACAGTGTAACAACACCACCCGGGAATTTATCTTTAATCTTGCGGCAGGCAGGACACAGTATTTTTTCTGTCTCTTTCAGCAATGATTTCTTCTGATAGAGCTCTTCATCCAGATACCATCTTTTATTGTAATAGATCGCATGACATCTTTTGCACAGTGCCATTTCTGAATTAGCCATCTTTATCAGATATGGGTCACCTGCCGTGTCCATGCTTTTTCTTTTGCTCATCGTCTGCATCTTTTTAATTTTCATGGAACCTCCTTATGTACGCATTGATGGATGCAACTTCTGATTTTCGACGTAAGGACCATATAGAGATATGATAGCGATCCGTACTTTGTTTCTCAATGACGTAAGATGAATGTACTGCAACGAGGATAACAGTGATGTCATATATTTTATAAAAGGCTACGATCGATCTCGCGCATCGTATAATTATTATTCTGTAACAAATTATATCACAGCTATGTGAGAGTGCAAGGCAGTAGAGTATTATGGTTATATTATGATATGTTAGAGCCAATTAGAGAGTTTCACGCCGTTGCCGGCGATCCGAAGCAGTATGCAAGGTTTGCAATGAATTCAATCAAATCATATGAATACATCAACAGATTCCTGTATTTTGTGTTGAGACGTGATGAAAGCAGAGGTAAGAATACATATATATATTGCTCGGGAATTAATTTTGATCGTTTCCTGCCTCTTACAAAAGGCCGGCACCGCCCCATGTCCAACCCTGCAATGAGGGGCCTTCAGCTTGTCAATGTAGAAATCCGGTCACTAATATTGTCAAAAGGGGCGACTCCGAAGGCGATTCGTGGGGATTTCTGCACCGAAATTTATCCTGCCGGAGACCTGTGGTATAAGGAACAGTTACTGATTGAGAATGCACAGGAGTCATTGCCCGATGAAATTATCAGATTTGGCGTTATTCATCTTTTGCAGAAAATTGACCGGGCAATCATTCTCGGGGCCGATCTCCCCGGGACTCTTCTTTCGCCTGCGGAGCTTGAGGTATTTATTGATGCCCTGTGCAAAACATATGGCAGCGCAGTGTAAATTAATCTGTTTGACATTCAGACAGATCCTGCGATATAGTTAGGGATGAAAATGACGAATTTATTGTTGAACCTGGAACTTCTTATTGCAGCATGGCTTAAAAGGCCGTGGCTGGCGGGGGATCCTGTTATTCGATAATAGTTGATTCATTGAAAACTCAAAGCCACGGTTTCTTACCGTGGCTTTTTTATTGCCTGCTGAAAGCCGGCAGATTCCGAGGCTAAGCCCCGGTACAATTCAAAAAGGAGGTATGCCATGAAATGGGATGCGGAAAAGTATGACAGAGTGAACATTCAACAGTTTGAGTCAGGCAGGGAACTGATGGCTCTGGCGAACGTGAAGGAGACAGAATCGATACTCGACCTTGGCTGCGGAACCGGAAAACTGACAGCAGAAATGGCCGGCCTCGCTTTCAAGGGCAATGTTCTCGGGATAGACCCGTCAACGGGGATGATAAAAAAAGCGAGAGAGAGATGCAGCGCAATCAGGAATGTTACGCTCGAACACATACCCGCTCAGGCCATGACGTATACGGGAAAGTTTGATCTCGTTTTTTCAAATCTTGCACTCCAGTGGATAAACGACATTCACAGAGTCGCCGGATTAATATATCAGTCATTAAAGAGAGGGGGAAGGATTGCGTTTCAGCTCCCTGCATCAAATTTCTCCCCGGAGTTTTTTGAATGCATCAACCGCGTCATAAGGGATCTTAGATATGAATTGATCTTCAGGGACTGGAGACCGCCCTGGTATTTGCCGACAGAAAACGATTACCTGGAATTCCTTTGCATTGCAGGATTTGAGAACGTACGGGTATTCCCAAAAAAATTCAGGCTGAAGTTTGAAAGCGCGAATGACGCTGTTGACTGGTGGTCACTGGGACTTGGCCCTTATATGGAACAGCTGACTGAAAGGGAGCAGAATCGGTTTCAATACGCTTTTGCAATGAATTCGGAGGATTTCAGGTCAAATGACGTCATAGAGTTCGGGATGAACAGGCTGTTTGCATTCGGGGAAAAACAGAGATGAATGGTAAGAGGTAATAGGTGAAAGTTACAGGTTAAGACTTATGGGGTCAACGAGACCTGATTCAAGAAACCCCTTTGCCCTGAGCTGACAGCTTTCACACCGAAGACACGGGAAGACTTTATTCCCGCGGGACTGAGGATCATAGCAGCTCCAGGTAAGCGAATAATCAACGCCAAGGTCCGCGCCTCTTTTAATGATGTCACTCTTTGTCATCTTTATAAGGGGGGCACGTATAGTAAATTTTATGGATCCCTCTACAGAAGCCTTTGTGGCCAGGTTAGCCATGTTCTGGAAGGCCTCCAGAAACTCAGGCCTGCAGTCCGGATAACCGCTATAATCTATTATATTTGCGCCAATAAAGATTTCTGATGCTTCCAGTGTCTCAGCCCATGCAAGCGCAAAAGAGAGAAAAATGGTATTCCTTGCCGGAACGTAGGTAATGGGAATCGATTGTATGTCTGAAGTGTCATCCTGTCCTTTCCCACTTCCACGCTTCTGCGTTTCCGTGCTTCTTTTGGGTACCTCTAAATCTGCCGTCAGGGCAGAGCCGCCGATATCTCTCAGATTGAAATTTATTATGAGATGTTCCCTGGCTCCGAATTTCTCAGCGATATACCCGGCGCATTCAAGTTCAATTTTATGCCTCTGTCCGTAATCAAAACTCAGGGCGAAAATGTCTAATGATTCATTGTGCGCTATTGCCACTGTTGTGGCTGAATCAATTCCCCCGCTTAAAAGAACAACAGCACGGTTTCCTTTACTCATACTCCTCTCACCGCTTGCCTCTTACCCCTTACCATTATTTTTCCCCACCTTCGATTCCGTGCCGGCAATCAAGTTCCGTATATTGGATGAATGTTTAAACGTTATCAGGACAGCAAGCACGGCCCCAAATATTACTTTAACCATCGTTGCTTCCTGAAGCATATACACGAGGGGGAGCAGACACACAGCCACGATGCCTCCAAGGGAAACGTATTTGGTTATGGAAACAACGGATGCCCAGGCAAACAGAATGAAAAGAGCGCTTACAGGACTGTACACAAGTAATACTCCAAAACCCGTTGCCACGCCTTTTCCGCCCCGAAAGTGAAGGAATATGGAAAACATGTGACCGAGAACAGCGGCCAGCCCGACCATCCCTGCCCAAATGTCATGGGAGAGAATCTTAAATTGATGGATTTGACTGTCTTCTGTTATTGCTGCTACCATGACTCCAGTTATTAAAACCGGGACCGCGCCCTTCAGAAGGTCGCCGAGCAGTGTCAGCACTGCGGGCATTGTGCCGGCGGATCTCAGGACATTCGTCGCCCCGATATTCTTACTGCCTTCCTCCCTGATGTCTATTCCCTGCTTCCTGGTAAATATGAGACCAAACGGAATGGACCCCATAAGAAATGCAGCAGGAAGGAGTAAATAAAGATAGGGATTTAAGTTAAGAGCATCATTGATCATATTCGCTTCCAGAATGAATAAAAGTACTGAATACCTGATATGACCCCGAGTATCATCGAAATCCATAAGAACATGATCCCGACAGCATATAAATCAAAAACAGGCGAGGGCCTGTCGATAAGCGGTTCCAGTATAGAAGAAATGAACTCGGTAGCTACAAGCGACTTGTCAACAAGCAAAATAATAATTGCAGTAATTTGACATGTCACTTTGAGCTTTCCTCCCATTTCTGCAGGGATGAGCAGATCCATGGTGAGAGCCACTATTCGGAGACCTGTTACAATAAATTCCCGAGCAATAATGACAATCGCAATCCATGCCGGAACCAGTTCAATATCAACCAGAAGGATAAGGGCCGCTATGACCAGAAGTTTGTCGGCGATCGGGTCAAGAAGGATGCCCAGTTTGGTTACCTGTTTTTTCTTCCGTGCAAAGTACCCGTCAAGGTAGTCTGTTATTGCGGCAAGCCCAAAGATGACCGCACCGAGAAAGGGATTACCCGGCGTTATCAGTACAAATGGAAGTATAATAATTATTCTGCTGCATGTAAGAATTATAGGAAGGTTAAGCAAGAGACTCCCCTGAAACTGTTTTCCAGAGCCCTGAATGTTTCAGAATAAAATTGATGAATTCCCGGACCGCGCCTCGTCCCCCCTTTTTTGTCATCACCAGATCTGCAAACTCTTTTACATCCTCTTCTGCATCAAAAGGAACCGCAGTCAGTCCGGACCTTTTCAGAAGCTCCTGATCAACGATATCATCCCCCATAAATGCTATATTCTCATCGCGGCACCCGTATTTTTCAAGAAGTTTCTCATAAACCTCGGACTTTTTAAACACCCGCTGATACACATCCGTTATGCCCAGTTCCTTTGCTCTCAGGTCAACAACTTTTGATATTCTGCCTGTTATGAGAGCGGTCTGTATCCCTGCCCTGCCCAGCATTTTTATGCCGTGACCGTCGCGCACATGGAACCTTTTGAATTCATTGCCTTCATTGTCCAGAATAATGCTTCCGTCAGTCATCACCCCGTCAACATCAAGAATGAGAAGCTTGATCTTTTTGGCCTTATCCTGAATA
>Ga0209536_100005988_pt1 | contig 18738 bp, 15 predicted proteins | sample DeeMarSeWOR28_12_FD_187461 | JGI IMG/M metagenome (GOLD analysis project Ga0209536, IMG submission 187461) | Marine sediment microbial communities from White Oak River estuary, North Carolina - WOR-2-8_12 (SPAdes) (version 2) | ecosystem: Environmental > Aquatic > Marine > Intertidal zone >... | reverse complement strand
TCGGGCGAGACGGGCCGGTACGCGCCGGCCGCGACGCAGTCCGGCTCGTGGCCGAACCAGTTGTAGCGCCCGCGCGGACGCGCGAGCCCGCCCTCGGACCCCGCGCACACGTCGACGTCGGAGCGCCCGGCCAGGGCCAGCAGCGACGCCGCGATCTCGGCGCGGGTGCGCGTGTCGGCCGAGACGGTCGTGACCGCCTCGAGCGCCAGCGCGTCGCGGGCCGACAGCAGCAACGCGAGCGCCAGCGCGTCGTCGCAGTCGCTGCCGATGTCGGTGTCGAAGAGGACCGGCTGCACGGCAGGGCCTGGCATCAGAGCAGCGCGAGCGTCGCCTCGCGCACGCGCCGCCCGCGCACCTCCTCGGTCTCCTCTTCCAGCCGCTCGTCCGGCTCGATCTTGAAGATCGTCTGCCCCTTCGCGACCACCATGCCGTCCTTGTCCGCCATGCAATTCTCGGTCACGGTGCCGGAGAAGGGCGCCAGGATCTTGTTGAACATCTTCATCACCTCGATGATGAAGAGCGGCTGGCCGGCCTCGAAATGGTCGCCCACGTCCACCAGCAGCGGCAGGTGGGGAGCCTCTCGCGCGTAGAACGCGCCGCCCATCGGAGTCACGATCTCGTCCGCACTGGCCAGCGGCGGCGGCGCGAGCGCCTTGGTGTGCTGCGCCATCGCGTCCTTGTCGAGGAAGGCCTCCGGGAACACGACGCGCAGGCGCTCGTCGACGTCCACCTGGTGGAAGCCGGAGGCGACGCCCAGCCGCGGGATCAGCAGCAGCAGCTCGAGCCCGACCTGGAAGCCGCGATGCGACGCCTGGCAGGCGCGCCACAGCGCGTCGTCGGAGCCCGCCACGCGCGCGTCGCGCTCGCCTTCGAGCAGCGGCGCGAGCTCGTCCCAGCCCGCGAGCGCGGTGCGGTCCGAAAGCTCGGCGTAGAACGCGAGCGCCGCCTGCAGCACCTCGTCGTCGTGGCCCCAGATCTTCTCCGAGGGGGGCGTGCTCGGGTCCTGCTCCATGTTCAGGTAGTGGTAGAGCTCGGACAGGAACCGGACCGGGTTCTCGGCGAACGCCACCGCATCGCCGTCCACCCGCCACAGCCGGCCCTCGAAGCGGCCCAGGAAGCCAGCCAGCAGGTGGGGATTGGCGAGCAGCCGCTCGATCGGTCGCAGCACCAGGGTCTGCTTGCTCGAGAAGACCGCGCGCGCCTCGGCATCGGGCAGCCGCCGCGCGGTCTCGTCCGCCGCGAGCTCGAGGTCGACGTCGTCGACCTTCTCCTGCAGGGCACCGACCGCCGCCAGGTAGGACTGCATGAACCGGGTGTCGGGCTCGGCCATCGGACCCTTGCCCAGGAACCAGTTGATCAGCCCGTAGTGCACGGGCAGGTTCGTCTGGAGGTCGTCGCCGCGCAGCTCGGTCTGGCGCAGGATCTCGGCCATGCGCTCGTAGTTGCCGCGGCGGCTCTCGCCATCGGTCAGGACCAGCGCCACGTTCGAGTCGTAGGCGCCGGCCAGTGCGTAGAAGACGAACGACCCGGTGTCCGGGTTGCGATGTCCGATGCCCTGGTCGAAGCGGATCTCGCCTTCCACCGGCGCCGACCAGGCGCGGATCAGCCCGCCGGCGTGGGGCTGAAGCGCCTGGTTGGTGGCGTTGATGCGCAGGTCCAGGCCCGAGACGGCGCGCGTGCGGCGGCGCGGCTTCGGCAGCCGCTCGCCGTGGGCGGCCAGCAGCGCCATCGCCTCGATCAGGTGCTCGACCACGAACCACTCGCGAGGCGCGTCGGGATTCTCGAACACCAGGTCGTAGACCAGCTCGGTGACGCCGTGCTCGACCTGGATGCGCGTGTTCATCTCCATGAAGAAGTGATGGAAGCCCTCGACGATGCATTCGAACGTGGAGACGCTGTCGAGACCGGTGGCCTCGCCGAAGCGCTCGCCCTCGCCCTCCATGCGCGCCAGCGTGCCGCGGTCGCCCTCGAGCACCTCGCGCGTCGCGCCCTCGGCGCATTTCGCCTCGGCCTCGAGCAGCTCCTGGGTGAGCGAGACCTCGACCAGCTTCTGCTCGTGCATCTGCACCGAGCAGTCGCGTCCGCCGAGCGAGACGCACCAGCTGCCATTGCCGATCAGCTGGATCTCGTTGTGGCGCGTGCTCTCGATGTTCAGCTCGATCAGGAAGTTCCGGTTCGAGCCCGCCGGCAGCACCTTCACCTCGGCGAGCACGTCCATCACCGCCGCCTTGACCTCGCGCGGCTTCGCGACCACACGCTGGCCCTTGCCGCCGCCGCCGCCGATGTGCTTGAAGCGGATGCGGTTGTCGGGGTACTCGCTCCAGATCTCCCGGCACAGCAGCTCCGCCTGGGTCTGCAGCTCCTCGATCGTCACCAGCTCCACGCGTTCGCCGTAGCCGGCCTGGAGCAGCGCCTCCGCGTTCTCGGCCGGAGACAGCGAGGACTGCCACTCGAAGGCCAGCCCTTGCTGCGATGCCAGCTTCTCGAGCGCCTTCTGATCCGGGGCGCGCGCCAGCAGCGCGCGCGCGGACACGTCGTCCACGCCGGGAATCACCGCGTTGCCGAGCTCGCGCGCGAGCCGCTTCGCCTCGTCCTTCGCCCCGGCGCGGCGCACCACTGCGGAGCTCGGCCCCATGAAGCCGAGTCCGGCCGCCTCGATCGCCTCGATGAACTCGGCATCCTCGGCCATGAAGCCATAGCCGGCGAACAGATGGGTGTAGCCGTTCTCCCGGGCGAGCGACACGATCTCGCGGATCCGCTCCTGCTTCTCCTCCTGGCCCACTCCCATGTAGTCGGGCACGCGGTGCACGTTGCCGGGGAAGCGGAAGCGCCGCAGCTCCGGCGCGAGACAGCGCGGATAGGTGACCGAATCCTTCTCGGAGAGCAGCATGCCGTAGCTGCCGATCCCGAGCTGGTCGAAGACCTCGAACGCCTCCTGGCGCACCGGACCGCGGCAGACCACGAGCACCTTCAGGTTCGCGAGCGAGAACGAGCGCAGCCACTCGGAGCTGCTCTCGTGGAAGCGCACCAGCTTGCCGGAGGCGTCGCGCACTATTCGAACTCCCGCTGCGGACCGGGCATCGGTCCGGGCGTGTAGGTGCGCATCAGGAAGCCCAGGTTCTCGGCGAGCACGCGTCGACTCGTCCCCGGCATCACGATGCGCGAGACCGAGCCCAGCGAGAGCGCCTCCTTCGGGTTCATCAGCTCGCGCTCGTAGCGGTCCGAGAGGGCCTTGAGCGCCGCGTCACGCTCCCGGACCGCGCGCTGCTCGTCGCCCTCGTCCCGGGCCTTGTGGTAGTCCCGGTCGATCGCGCGCAGCTCGTCCTTGTAGACGAAGTCCTTGCCGGCCGGGCCCATCACGGCGATGCGCGCCATCGGCATCGCGAACACCATGTCGGCGCCGACGAAGTAGGAGTTGTAGGCCGCGTAGGCCCCGCCGAACGCGTTGCGGATGATCAGCGTCATCGAAGGCACGCGCACGTCGATGATCGAATCGAGCAGCCGCCGACCCTCGAGGATGATGCCCCGCGACTCCTGCTCGCTGCCCGGCATGAAGCCGGTGGTGTCCTCGAGGAAGATCAGCGGGATGTTGTAGAGGTTGCAGAAGCGGATGAAGCGGGTGCCCTTGCGCGCCGCGTCCACATCGATGTTGCCCGAGGACACCGCCGAGTTGTTCGCGACGAAGCCGACGACGAAGCCGCCGATGCGCCCGAAGGCCGTCACCAGGTTGCGCGCGCGGGTGGGCTGGAGCTCGAAGTACTCGCCGTGGTCGCAGATCAGCTGGAGCATCAGCGTCACGTCCAGCGGCGAGTTCATGCCGGCCGGCTGCGAGAAGGTGCGGCGGAAGAGCACGTCCTCCTCCAGCGTGAAGCGGTCGATCGGGTCCGAGGTGTCGACGAAGGGCGCGAGCGACTTGTTGTCGTTCGGCAGGTAGGAGAGCAGTCGGATCGCGGTGCGCAGCGAGCCCAGCTCGTCGGGCGTGGTCAGGTCGCAGACCCCGTTCACGCCGTGGACGCCGGGGCCGCCCAGGTCGTCGGCCGAGACGTCCTGGCCCAGCGCCGACTTCACCACGCCCGGACCGGTCAGCCCGATGAAGGTCTCCTCGCACTGGATCATGAACGAGCCCTGGCGCGGCAGGTAGGCGCCGCCGCCGGCGTTGTAGCCGAACATCAGGCTGATCGAGGGCACCAGCCCGCTGATCCTGCGCAGCGCGGTGAAGGCCTCGCTGTAGCCGTCGAGGCCGCCGACGCCGGCCGGCACGAAGGCCCCGGCCGAGTCGTTCATGCCGATCAGCGGGATGCCGCGCTCCGCCGCCATGTAGATCAGGCGGGCGAGCTTCGCGCCGTTGGTCGCGTCCATCGATCCGGCGCGCAGCGTGAAGTCGTGGCCGTAGACGGCGACGTCCCGTCCGCCCACGTCGAGGATGCCGGTCACGATCGACGCGCCGTCGAGGTCCGGCCCCCAGTTCTGGAACAGCAGGTTGGGCTCGCGCTCGCTGAGCACCTTGATGCGCTCGAAGACCGTCATGCGGCCTTTCGCGTGCTGCACGCGCACCCGGCTCGCACCCCCGCCGTGCTGCGGGCGCGTCAGCAGCTCCCGCCCCAGCGCGAGCGCCTCGTCGTAGCGACCGTGGGCCGGGTCGCCGGGCTCGCTCGCGCGCTTCGCGAACGGGTCGTCTAGCGAGTACCGGGGGAGGGCGGCATCCATGCGTCGGTCGAGTCTCCGGGGCCGGGCGCCGCGCCAACCCTTTGAGCGGCCGCGGGGAGCCGCCGCGCGGGCTTCGGGGGTGTAGCAAAACGGCCACATCGCACCGATGGGGCCGATCGTCCTGTGGGTAGCATAGATCCGGGCCTCCGGATCAGCGTCCGGGCCAGTGCGCGTCGACGAAACCGGTGTCGATCTCACCGGCCCGGAACGCGGCATGACGCACCAGCCAACGGTGGAAGGGCAGCGTCGTGCGCAGGCCCTCGATGCGCAGCTCGGCCAGCGCGCGCTCCAGGCGCTCGATCGCCTCGGGCCGGTCCGCGCCCCAGGCGATCAGCTTCGCCAGCAGCGGGTCGTAGTGGATGCTCACCGCGTCGCCCGCCTCGACCCCGGCGTCGAGTCGGATGCCCGGGCCGCCGGGCGGGCGCAGCTCCGCGACCTGCCCGGGCGCCGGCAGGAAGCCCTTCTCCGGGTCCTCGGCGTAGATGCGCAGCTCGATCGCGTGGCCGCGGATCGCGAGCGCAGCCGGATCGAGCGGCAGCGGCTCGCCGGCGGCGATCCGGATCATCGCCTGCACCAGGTCGACGCCGGTGATCTCCTCGGTGATGGGGTGCTCGACCTGGATGCGCGTATTCATCTCCAGGAAGTAGAACGCGCCCGACGCGTCCAGCAGGAACTCGCAGGTGCCGGCGCCCGCGTACCCGATCGCCCGCGTGGCGGCCAGCGCCGCCTCGCCGAGCGCCGCCCGGGTCGCCGGATCGAGGCCCAGGGCCGGCGCCTCTTCGACCAGCTTCTGGTGGCGACGCTGGATCGAGCACTCGCGCTCGAACAGGTGCACGGCGCGGCCGGCGCGATCGGCCAGCACCTGCACCTCGATGTGGCGGGGTCGCTCGAGCGCCTTCTCGAGGTACAGGGTGTCGTCGCCGAACGCGCGCTGCGCCTCGCTGCGCGCCCGGGGCAGCGCCTTCAGCAGCGCACTCTCGTCCGCCGCCAGGCGCAGGCCGCGCCCGCCGCCGCCGGCGCTCGCCTTCACCATCACCGGGAACCCGAGCGTGCGCGCGGCCGCAACCGCGTCCGCGTCCACCAGCGGCTCGCGCGTGCCCGGCACCACCGCGACCCCCGCCTGCTCGAGGATCGCGCGCGCGGACAGCTTGTCGCCCATCGCCCGGATCACGTCGCCGCTGGGACCGATGAACGCGATGCCCCGCTGCGCGCACAGGTCGGCGAAATCCCCGTTCTCCGACAGGAAGCCGTAGCCCGGGTGGATCGCATCGGCGCCGGCCCGGCCGGCCAGCTCGACCACCCGCTCCGCCGCCAGGTAGGACTCGAGGGCCGGCGCCGGACCGCACTCGAACGCCTCGTCGGCCCGGCGCACGTGCATCGCCTGGCGGTCCGCCTCCGAGTAGATCGCCACGCTGGCGACGCCGAGCTCGCGGCACGCCCGGATCACCCGCACCGCGATCTCGCCGCGGTTGGCGATCAACACCTTCGAGAACATGGCAGCCGGCTGGCGGGGCGATCGGCTCCGACTACGGAAGGGTCAGGCCGCCGACCCGCTCCTCGAGCTGCTTGCGGTACTCCACCAGGTCGACCTTGAGGCGGGCGACGCCGCTCTCCATCGCCGCCTGGGCGACCGCCAGCGGCACGTAGATCAGCATGCGCGGGTCGAAGGGCTTCGGGATGATGTAGTGCGGACCGAAGTCGAAGATGTCGTTCGGATACGCATCGCGCACGACCTTCGGCACCGCCTCGCCCCGCACCGCCAGCTCGGCCAGCGCCATCACCGCCGCCAGCTTCATCTCCTCGTTGATCTTGCGCGCCCGCACGTCGAGGGCGCCGCGGAAGATGAACGGGAAGCCGAGCACGTTGTTCACCTGGTTCGGGTAGTCGGAGCGCCCGGTGGCGATGATGGCGTCGCGGCGCACGCGGCGGACCCGGTCCGGGGAGATCTCCGGATCCGGATTCGCCATCGCGAAGATCACCGGCTGGTCCGCCATCGACTGGACCATCGCCTCGTTCACCAGTCCGGCCTGGGAGAGCCCGACGAACACGTCCGCCCCGACCATCGCCTCGGCCAGCGTGCGGGCCTCGGTCTCGCGGGCGAACAGCGCCTTGTGGGCGTTCATCCCCTCGCTGCGGCCGGCATGGATCACGCCCCGGCTGTCGCAGAGCGTGATGTTCTCGATCGGCACGCCGAGATCGCGGTAGAGCTTCGCGCAGGCGATGCCCGAGGCCCCGGCGCCGTTGAAGACGATCTTCACGTCGGAGACGTCGCGGCCCGTCAGCTGCATCGCGTTCAGCAGCGCGGCTGCCGAGATGATCGCCGTCCCGTGCTGATCGTCGTGGAAGACCGGGATGTCGAGCGACTCGACCAGCCGCTCCTCGATCTCGAAGCACTCCGGCGCGCGGATGTCCTCCAGGTTGATCCCGCCGAAGGTGGGCGCGATCAGCTGCACCGCGCGCACCACGTCGTCGACGTCGAGGCTGTCGATCTCGATGTCGAACACGTCCACGTCCGCGAAACGCTTGAACAGGACCGCCTTGCCCTCCATCACCGGCTTGCTGGCGAGCGGGCCGATGTTGCCCAGGCCGAGCACCGCGCTGCCGTTGGACACGACGGCCACCAGGTTGCCCTTGGCCGTGTAGCGGAAGACCTCGTTCGGGTCGCGGGCGATCTCGCGGCAGGGCTCGGCGACCCCGGGGGAGTACGCGAGGGAGAGATCTTCCTGGGTCTTGGTCGGCTTGGTGGGGCTGATCTTCAGCTTTCCGGGCCGGCCGGAAGAGTGATAGGACAGCGCCTGCTCACGGGTGATCACAGTGAACCTCGCTCGGCGGGAGGAAAAGGGCACGGGGCCGGAGCGAATCGCGGGGCGGCAAGTCTACCACGCAAATCGGCGTTCTGGATGGGGCCCGGCGAGCGGCGCAGAGGCCGCCCTCGCCGGGCCGACCGGCGAGCTGGCGAGGATGGGCTTGCTACGTCGGCTGACCCGGGAACGGATCCTGGGTCAGGCCTCCTAGTTCCCCAGCACCTGCCGGGCGATCACCATGCGCTGGATCTGGTTCGTGCCCTCGTAGATCTGCATCAGCTTGGCGTCGCGCATCAGCTTCTCGACCGGGTACTCGCTCGTGTAGCCGTTGCCCCCGAAGATCTGGACCGCGTCGGTCGTGACCTGCATCGCGGTGTCGGTCGCGAAGCACTTCGCGATCGACGATTGCTTCGAGCCGGGGCGCCCCTGGTCCACCATCCAGGCGCTCTGGTGGGTCAGCAGCCGCGACGCCTCGATCGCCTTGGCCATGTCGGCCAGCATGAACTGGACGCCCTGGAAGCTCGCGATCGGCTCGCCGAACGCCTCCCGCTGCAGCGCGTAGGCGGCGGCCTCGTCGAGCGCGCGCTGGGCCATGCCGGTGGCCATCGCCGCAATCGGCGGGCGGGAGATGTCCAGGGTGCGCATCGCGATCCGGAAGCCCTCACCCTCCGCACCCAGGCGTTGGCGGGCGGGAACCCGCACCCCGTCGAAGTGGAGCACCCGGGTGTCGCTCGCCCGCTGCCCCATCTTCTCTTCCTTCTTGCCGATCTCGATGCCGGGCGTGTCGGCCGGCACGACGAACGCGCACAGCCCCCGGTGGCGCGAACTGCGATCCAGCGTCGCGAAGACCGTGAGGAGCTCGGACTCGCCCCCGTTCGTGATCCAGCACTTGGTGCCGTGCAGCCGGTAGTCGTCGCCCTCCTTCTCCGCGAGCAGCTGCAGGCCGGCGACGTCGGAGCCGGCGGCGGGCTCCGACAGGCAGAAGGCGATCAGCGAGAAGCGCTCGACGCACGGCGCCAGCCACTCGCGCTTCTGGTCCTCGGAGCCGGCCACGACGATCGGGGTCAACGCCAGATCGTTGGCGACGACGGAGGTCGCGATGCCCCCGCAGCCCCAGGCGATCTCTTCGGCGATCAGACAGGCATCGACCGAGCCGAGTCCGAGTCCGCCGTAGGCCTCCGGGATCACCGTGTTCGAGAGTCCCAGCTCCCAGGCCTGCTCGAACAGCGGGCGCGGGAACTCCCCGCTGCGGTCGTACCGGGCAGCGACCGGGGCCACCGCCTCGCGCGCGAAGCGGCGTGCGGTGGCCTGCAAGGCGAGCTGCTCGTCGCTGAGGTCGAAGTCCATCGTGCGGGCTCGGCTGGCGGCGCGGACTCGCGGCGTCCGCGCGAGCCTATGCGACGCGCACCCCGCGGGCAAGCCGACCGCAGGCGTCCAGCCGGTCGGGCGATGGCTCCGCCGCGTACCCGGGAGGGCGTCCCCCGTCCGGGTCGGCTCGCGTCAGAGCTGGTGGCCGAGCTCGCGCGAGAGCGATTCCGCGGCGGAGATCACCCGCGGGCACACCTCCCGCAGCAGCGCCTCCTCCGTGAGCCTGGCCGACGGCGCCGACACCGAGAGCGCTGCGACCACCCGACCGTGCTCGTCGTGCACCGGAGCGGCCGCGCAGCACAGCCCCGACTCGCACTCCTCGCGATCGATCGCGAAGCCCTGGCCGGCCACCGTCCGCAGATGCTCGAGGAACTTGTCGGGGTCGGTGATCGTCGTGGGCGTGAATGCGATCAGTGATCCGCGGGCCACGACGGTCCGGTCGTAGGCCTGACGCTGACCCTCGGGGCAGCAGCCGATCAGCACCTTGCCGAGAGCGGTACAGTGAACGGGGAGATTCTGCCCCGTTCGCAGCCCGGTCAGCAGCATGCGATCGGGCGCGACGCCGTCGGCGTGAATCACCTCGAAGTCGTGGAGCAGGCCCAGGTGCGCGGTCTCGCCGGTCATGCGCGACAGCTCTTCGAGGTAGCCGTGGGCGCGCGCCAGCAGCGGCCGGTTGCGGGCGTAGGACTGGCCCAGCCGCAGCGCGCCGAGCCCGAGCCGGTAGCGCTCGGTCTCCGCATCCTGCTCGATGTAGCCTCGGTCCTCGAGGGTCGCGAGCAGCCGGAACACGTTGTTCTTGTGCAGCGCGAGCCGTCGCGAGAGCTCGGCGACGCCAATCTCCGACTCGTCGCGAAACTCCTCGAACAGCCTCAGCGCGTTCGCGACGGCCTGAATCGCGTAGTCAGCCTTCGGTTTCCTCATCGGCGTGAGTCCTCAACCCCTCGGCGGGACCGAACTCCAGCCGTCGTGCGCGACGCGCGGGGACAGGGGGAGCCCCGCGCTGTCGGAATCGCCGACGGCTTCCAAACACACTCGCGACCAGCGACGCCTCGAACCGTTCCCAGCGCTCGGCTGCATCGGGTGTGCCGGAACCGGTTGCCCGGCACCTCCGTCTCCCGATACTCGATCCGAGCCGATCTGTCTTCATTCCTGCCCGTTCGCTTCCGGGTTCGGTTCTGGGTCCGATCGTGGCTCGTTCGATTCCACCCGATGCTGCGGCTTCGGATTCTGCGGCTTCGGTTCGTTCCATGCGATCGTTCAGACGGGCGGAGCCGTCCGGTCGCTGGATCTGTCTGGTGGGCGGATCGATCCGGCGGATCCTGGATCGCGTCTCTCCCTCTTCCACTCGAAACGATCGGCAGAAGAGACGCAGCCCTTGTATCCATGGGCGCGGAAGGTGTCAAGAACTCGCGACGTTCTTTTCTCGCGGCCGGCTCGTCTCGTCACCGCCAGGTGTAGACGCATGAGCCGCACGCCACCGACGGAGAAACGGAAATCGCCCGCATTTCCCGACGGGAAAAATCACAGCGAGCCACGAAAAACTTCAGGCTTTCGGTCGATCGGGCTGCGGCGATGCGCGCTCTTCTCCCTCGCTGGCGAGCAGGTCGAGCATCAGCAGCGCGACGCCGACGACGATGAAGGAGTCGGCGAGATTGAAGTCGGGCCACGAGTAGCCACCCCACAGGCGGAAGTGCAGGAAGTCCACCACTTCTCCACGCGTCACGCGGTCGACCAGGTTGCCCGTCGCACCCCCGAGGATCATCCCGAGGGCGAGCGCGGACATGCGATCCCCCGGGGCCAATTGACGGAAGAACGAGAGGATGATCGCGATCGCGACCAGCGAGACCGCGATGAAGAACACCAGACGCGCCGGACCCTCGCTGTCGGCGAACAGTCCGAACGCGGCGCCGGGGTTGCGAACGTGAGTGAGGTAAAAGAACCCCTCGATGATCGGAACGCGATCGGCGTAGCCGAGATTGCGATCCACCAGGATCTTGCTCAGCTGATCGAGCGGCAGGCTGACGACCAGCGCGCAGAGCGCAACGCGAAGCTTCGGAGTCATGACGGCTGCGAACCTATCACACTGTGTTCCTCCGGGAATCAGCGCAGCTCGGATGCATCGAGCGTGCCGTCGCGCCACACCGTCGGCGCGACGTCGGCAGCGCGGGCGAGCAGCGGCTCGGCCTCGGCGGTGCGCCCTTCGAGGCGCAGTGCCGCGCCCCGCAGACCCACCAGGTGGACCTCGACCCTCGGGGACATCTCCTCGTAGGCGTCGAGCAGGTCGCGGGCTCGCGCCAGGTGCTCGAGTGCGCGGTCCGAGTCGCCGCCCGCGACGTGATGACGCGCGAGCGCGAGGTAGGCGTAGGGATTGCCGGAGTCGACCTGGAGCGCGCGTGCGTACAGACCCTGTGCCCGTCTGAGCTCACCCATCTCGTCCGCCGCGAGCCCGTCGAGCACCAGCTCGAGCGACGCCTGCCGGATCGGATCCCCCTCGTCCGCGAGCTCGGACAGGTGCAGCGATGGACTCGGCGGCAGGCGCAGCGGCGTGAACGCGCAAGCCGTGAAGACCGACAGCAGCAGGGCGAGCGCGACCCTGGCAGCGCGCGTCACAGCCGCGTCCGCAGCCAGCGCAGGAACTCGCTGCTCTCGCCCCCGCCGGACGGACAGATCTCGTCGGGCAGCGTACCCCGGAGGAAGTACTCGTCGCGCTGCTCGGGACAGCCGGCCAGCGCGCGCGCACCGGTCATCGGGTTGATCGCCACCCGCTCCACCAGCGGCGGCTTCGGGAAGCGACCGCGCACCACGCCGCCGGTCGCGCCCTCGACGAAGCGGCGCCAGATCGGCAGGGCGCCGACGCTGCTCGGAACGCCCAGGCTGCGCGGCTCGTCGAAGCCGATCCAGACCACGGCCACCAGGTCCGGCGTGAAGCCCACGAACCACAGGTCGCGCTCCTCGTCGGTCGTGCCGGTCTTCGCACCGACCGGTCCGCGCAGCCCACCGGCCCGGATGCCGGCCGCAGTCCCGTGATCGGCGACGCCCTCCAGCAGACTGGTGGCCAGGTAGGCGGTGCCGGGATCCAGCACCCGCTCGAACTCGAGCCTGCGACGGTCCACCACGTGGCCGTCGCGGTCGACCAGGTCTTCGACGGCCTGGAGCGTCGGGCGCACGCCGCCGCTCGCGATGGTCGCGTAGGCGCGGGCCAGCTCGATCGGCGCGATCTCCGCGGTGCCGAGCGCCAGGCTGGGGACCAGCGGCAGAGGGCTCTCGATCCCCAGCCGACGCGCGACGTCGGCGACGCGCTTCACACCCACCTGCTGCGCGAGCCGCGCAGTCGCGACGTTGAACGAGCGCTCGAGCGCCTCGCGCACCGAGACCACGTCGTGGAACTCGCCGTCGTAGTTGCGGGGACGCCACAGGCCGGAGGGCGTCTCGACCGCCAGCGGCGCGTCATCCAGGCGACTCGCCAGCGTGATGGTGGGAACCCCCCCGGCGGGCTCCAGCGCGGCGATGAACACGAAGGGCTTGAACACGCTGCCGGACTGACGGCGCGCCTGGGTGCAGCGGTCGAATTGGGACACCCGGTAGTCGCGTCCGCCGACCAGCGCGAGCAGCTCACCGGTCTGGGGACGCATTGCGAGCAGGCAGCCCTGCAGCCTGCGCTCCGGCGGGGCCTTGGCCAGCGCCGGGATGCGCCGCTCGATCGCCTCGATGCCCTCCTGCAGCGACTTCGCCGCCAGCGCCTGGAGGCGGCGGTCGAGGGTCGAGTAGATGCGCAGACCTTCCTGGGTCAGGTCTTCGGCGGCATAGCTCTCGGCCATCTGACGCCGCAGCAGGTCGAGGAAGTAGCGCGCGTCCCCGGGATCGGGCGTCACCGAGGCCAGGCGCAGCGGCTCGTCGCGGGCCTGGTCGTGTCGGACCGCGTCGATCCGGCCCTGTTCGTACATCAGGTCGAGGACCAGATTGCGGCGGCGGGTCGCGCGCTCGGGGTCCCGGTAGGGGGAGATGCCGTTGGGGCTCTGGATGATCGCCGCCAGCAGCCCCGACTCGGCCACCGTGAGCTGCGCCGCCGGCTTCCCGAAGTACAGGTGTGCCGCCTCGCCGAAGCCGTGGATCGCCGTAGCGCCCCGCTGGCCCAGATAGATCTCGTTCAGGTAGGCCTCGAGGATCTCGCCCTTGTCGTACCGGGCCTCGACGATCAGCGCCATCGCCGCCTCGTGCAGCTTGCGACGGAAGGTCCGCTCCGGGGTCAGGAAGAAGTTCTTGACCAGCTGCTGGGTCAGCGTGCTGCCGCCCTGGCGGATCGAGCCGGCGCGCAGGTTCGCGAGCATCGCGCCGGCGATGCGGCGCAGGTCGATGCCCGGGTGCGACTCGAAGCGCTGGTCCTCGACCGCGAGCACGGCGTCGATCAGGTGGCGCGGCACCTCGTCGAGCGCCACCAGCTCGCGCTGCTCCCGGGCCGGGCCATAGTAGGCACCGAGCGGCTCCGGCTCGAGCAGGACCGCGCCCAGCTCGCGGCCCGAGGGCAGCGCGCTGATGCTGGCGATGTTCCGGCCCGACAGGCGCAGCACCACGTCGCGGGCCGGCTCCGGCCGGCTGGGGTGCTCGAACGCGCGCAGGTGCACGTGCACGCGCCGGGCATCCCAGTGGTACTGCCCCGGCGGGAGCGAGCCCGTTCGCGCACTCTCCCGGTAGCCCAGGCGCGCCAGCGCGCCCCGCAGATCGACGAGCTTCCAGTCGAGACCGGGGTAGAGGATCGTGGGCGCGCTGTAGACGCGCGACGGAACGCGGAAGCGGGTGCCGTCGAAGCGGTCGCGCACCACCTGGTCGAGATCGGCGACGACGCCAGCCAGCCCGAAGCCAGCCAGGAAGGCCAGTGTGAGCACCAGCGCGGCCAGCGGGCGCAGCCAGGCCGGAGCCGGTCGCGGCGCGGCGCGGCGCGGACCTCGGGGGGTGCGGCTCGCACCCGATCCGCCCCCACCGGAGCTCCTGGAGCCTCGCCCAGCCGGAGTCCGTCCGGTCGGGCGCTTCGAACGCGCCACTCAACCCCCCGCCAGCGATCCCCCAGCACGGTAGGAGGACGCTCCCGCAATTGCCAAAATACCTTTTCTTTCCCAGATTTCGCCCATGCCCGACTCACCCGGCCCCGGCCGCCCGCACGCCACCCCCCGCAAGCCCTGGGGGGGTCGCTTCCGGCAGGACACCGATCCGACGGTGGAGCGCTTCTCCGCCTCGATCGACTTCGACCGGGCGCTGGCGCGCTACGACCTGCGCCTGTCCGCCGCCCACGCCGCGATGCTGCGCCAGGTGGGGCTGCTGTCCGACGCGGACGAGGCGAGCCTGCAGCAGGGTCTGACCCGGATCGCGGGCGAGCTCGACGCCAACGCGTTCCCGTTCGACCCGGCGCTCGAGGACATCCACATGAACATCGAGGCGCGCCTGGGCGAGCTGGTGGGTCCGGTGGCCGGGCGCCTGCACACCGGGCGCAGCCGCAACGACCAGGTCGCCACCGACCTGCTGCTCTACCTGCGCGACGTGACGCGCGCCGCCGAGCGCGGGCTGCACGGGCTGCGCGGCGTGCTGATCGAGCGCGCCGGGGAGCACCTCGACACGCTGCTGCCCGGCTATACCCACCTGCAGCGTGCCCAGCCGGTGAGGCTGGCCCACCACTGGCTCGCGTTCGTCGAGATGTTCGGACGCGACGCGGCTCGCTTCCGCGATCTGCGAGCCCGCCTGGGCCACGCCCCGCTCGGCGCTGGCGCGTTGGCCGGGACCACGCTGCCCCTCGACCGGCAGGCGACGGCGCGAGCGCTCGGCTTCGACGCCCCGGCGCGCAACAGCATGGACGCGGTGGCCTCGCGCGACCTGGCGCTCGAGTTCCTGGCCGACTGTGCGATCGCCTGCGTGCACCTCTCGCGCCTGGCCGAGGAGCTGGTGCTGTGGTCGACCGCCGAGTTCGGCTTCATCGAGCTGGCCGACGCGTACTCGACGGGCTCGAGCCTGATGCCCCAGAAGAAGAACCCGGACGTGCCGGAGCTGGTGCGCGGCAAGTCCGGGCGGGTGATCGGCAACCTGGTGACGCTGCTGACCGTGCTGAAGGGCCTGCCCCTCACCTACAACCGGGATCTCCAGGAGGACAAGGAGCCGGTCTTCGACTCGGCCGGCACGCTGCGCGACAGCCTCGAGGTGACCGCCGGTGCGGTCGCGACGCTGCGGGTCGACATCGACCGCATGCGCGCGGCGGCCGACGACCCGATGCTGCTGGCCACCGACCTGGCCGAGGTGCTGGTGCGCGAGGGCGTGCCGTTCCGCGAGGCCCACGAGGCGGTGGGTCGGACCGTGGCCCATTGCCTCGAGAAGGACCTGGACCTGCGCACGCTCTCGCTCGAGGATCTGCGAGCCTTCCACGCAGCGTTCCCGGCGCCCGCCCGCGAGCTGCTGAGCCTCGAGCGCGCGCTCGAGCAACGCAGCCTGCCCGGCGGTACCGCCCGCACCACGGTCGCGGCCGCGCTCGACGCGGCGGGCGACGCGCTGCGCAGCGAGCTCGCGGCGCTCGACGCGTCCGACGACACCCGATGACGCAGCCGCGCGCACTCGCCGCCGCCTTCGTTCTGGCGCTCGCGCTCTGCGCCGCGTGCGGCAAGTACGGTCCGCCGGTGCGCTCGCAGCCCGAGGCCACCACGAGCGCGGTCGAGCAGCCGACGCAGCCGGACGACGAGCGCGAGCCGGAGCCGCCGGCTGCGGAGCCGCAGCCATGACGCGCGAGCTGCGCTTCACCAAGATGCACGGAGCCGGCAACGACTTCGTCGTGCTCGACGGCCTCGACCAGGAGCTGCCGCCGATCGAGCCGCTGGCGGCCCGGCTGTGCGACCGCCACACGGGCATCGGCGCGGACCAGCTGCTGGTGGTGCGGCCGTCCCAGGCCGCCGACTTCCGCATGCAGATCTTCAACGCAGATGGCTCCCAGGTCGAGATGTGCGCGAACGGCATCCGCGCGTTCTACAAGTACCTGCGCGACCGGGGCCACACCGACGCCGACCGGGTGGCGGTCGAGACGCTCTCCGGCGTGGTGCATCCCCGCTGGGCCGGACGGGATCGGGTGACGGTGGACATGGGACTGCCGGTGCTCGCACCGGCGAAGATCCCCACCACCCTCGGTGCGGGCGACGGGCCCGTGCTCGACGTGCCGCTCGACCTGGGCGACCAGAGCGTGGTCGTCTCGTCGGTCTCGCTGGGCAATCCACACGCGGTCGTCAGGGTGGATGATCCCGAGACGGCACCTGTCGCGAGCCTGGGCCCGCGCATCGAGCACCACCCCGCGTTCCCGAACCGCGTGAACGTGGAGTTCGTGCGCGTGCTCGACCGCGGCCGGATCCAGCAGCGTACCTGGGAGCGCGGCACCGGCGAGACCCTGGCCTGCGGCAGCGGTGCCTGCGCGGTCGCCGTGGTATGCATGTTGCGGGGGCTCGTCGATCGCCGCGTCCGCATCGAGCTGAGGGGGGGCACCCTGGAGATCTCGTGGCCGGCGGATGACGCGTCCGTCGAGATGACGGGCCCGGCCGCGGAGGTCTTCACCGGCCGCATTCCGATCGAGTGATCCCGCCGGGGATCGCCGAGCATCGCCATTGGGGGGGAGGAGCCATGTTCGAAGGCGTGCTGACGGCGCTGGTCACGCCGCTGCGCAATGACGCGATCGACGAGGGCGCACTGCGGGAGATGGTCGAGCGCCAGATCGACGCCGGCGTCGACGGGCTGGTGCCCTGCGGGTCCACCGGCGAGTCCGCCACCCTCTCCTACGCCGAGCACCGGCGAGTGGTGGAGATCGTCGTACAGGCCACGCGCGGGCGGGTGCCGGTGGTCGCCGGCACGGGCTCCAACAACACCCAGGAGGCGATCGAGCTCACCCGCCACGCCAAGCAGGCGGGCGCCGACGGTGCGCTGCTGATCTCGCCCTACTACAACAAGCCCACCCAGGAGGGGCTGGTCGCGCACTTCCGCGAGATCGGGCGCGCCTGCGCGTTTCCGCTGATCGCGTACAACATCCCGTCGCGCACCGGCTCGAACATCCTGCCAGCGACGATGGCGCGCATCGCCGAGATCGAGCAGGTGGTCGGCGTCAAGGAGTCCAGCGGCGATCTGGTCCAGGTCGCCGAGGTGATCGCACGCTGCCCGGAGGACTTCTGCGTGCTGTCGGGCGACGATGCGCTGACGCTGCCGATGCTCTCGATCGGTGGGCGGGGCGTGATCTCCGTGACCTCGAACCTGGCGCCGGCGGAGATGGTGGGCATGGTGCGCGCGTTCCGCGGCGGGGACGTGGGGCACGCCCGGCGCGTGCACTACCGCCTGCTGCCGCTGTTCGACGTGCTCTTCTGCGAGACCAACCCGATCCCGATCAAGGCCGCGCTCGCGGCACTGGGCTGGATCGGGCCCGAGATCCGGCTGCCGCTGCTGCCGCTCACCGAGGCCAATCGGGAGCGCCTGCAGGTCGTCCTGAAGGAGCTGGGGCTGCCGGCATGAGCGGCGCGCGGCGCGTGCTCGTGGTGGGCGCGCTCGGGCGCATGGGCGAGCGGGTGCGCGTGGCGCTGGCGGAAGAGCCGGCTCTGGTGCTCGCCGCCGCGCTCGAGGCGCCCGGACACCCGGAGCTGGGGAGCGAGCTCCCCGGCGGGATCGAGCTGCGAGCGGATGCCAAGGCGGCGCTCGCCGGCTGCGACGTGGCGATCGACTTCAGCGTCCCGAGCTCGACGCTCGCGACCCTGCGGGCGGCCGCCGCTGCGGGCGTCGCGTACGTGACCGGCACCACCGGACTCTCGCCCGAGGAGCTGGCGGAGATCGACGCGCTGGCGCAGCGCATCCCGATCCTGCACGCGCCGAACTTCTCGCTCTCGGTGAACGTGCTCGCCTGGCTCGTGCGCGAGACGGCGACCCGGCTGGGAGACGACTTCGACGCCGAGATCGTCGAGCTGCACCACGCGGCGAAGCGCGATGCCCCGAGCGGCACCGCGCTGCGCCTGGCCCAGGCCGTTGCCGAAGGCCGGGGCGTCGAGCTCGACCCGCATCTCGTGCTCGAGCGCGCCGGGGAGATCGGGCCTCGCCCGCCCGGTGCGATCGGGGTGCAGACCCTGCGCGGCGGCGACAACCCGGGCGAGCACAGCGTGCTGTTCATCGGCGGCGGCGAGCGGCTCGAGCTCGTGCACCGCTCGAGCACCCGCGATCACTTCGCCCGCGGCGCGGTGCGCGCCGCGGCCTGGCTCGCCGGGCGGGCGCCGGGGCGCTACCGCATCGAGCAGATGCTCGGGCTCGTCTGACCAACGCGTGGGCAGGCTTGCCCACGCGTCGGGCAGCGAGCGCCGGGGGGGCGAGCAACTCCTCGCGTAACTGCCCGAAACTCTGTAGCGGATGCATCGTGGCCCGGACCTTGCTCTAGCTCCGGCGCGATGTCCGCAGAGCTACGAAGCGAGATCCCGCCCTCTCTCGAGGGGACCCCTTCCGAGCTGCGCCTGTCGGAGCTCGAGGCCTGGGCGCGACGCCGCAACGGCCAGGCGCTGCCGCTGCGCGACTGGGTCGCACTGGCCGAGGCCTGGCGCATCGCCCAGGCGTTGCGCGAGCACCGCGGCAACCGCTCGGCCACCGCCCGAGCGCTCGGGATCGGGCGCCGCACCCTCTACACCAAGATGGAGAAGCTCGGGCTCGAGCCGTCCTGGGGGCTGTCCGCGCGCCAGCGCTGACGCGTCCCGCCCGATACGGGCGCCGAACTCGGGCACCTGGCCGGATCGGACCCCCCGCGGCGGCCGCGCAAGCGCCCATCCGGACGCGCCCAGCGAGCCTCGGGCGAGCGCTCGAAGAGCCAACGACGAGGGGCGCG
>Ga0209536_100005987_pt1 | contig 18739 bp, 14 predicted proteins | sample DeeMarSeWOR28_12_FD_187461 | JGI IMG/M metagenome (GOLD analysis project Ga0209536, IMG submission 187461) | Marine sediment microbial communities from White Oak River estuary, North Carolina - WOR-2-8_12 (SPAdes) (version 2) | ecosystem: Environmental > Aquatic > Marine > Intertidal zone >... | reverse complement strand
TGTTTATTATTACATCATAGTTTTGATTATAACAATTCCAATCTTGGGTTTATTTGTTAGCCTAAACAAAAATCCCACAAAAGTAGAGACACTTTACAACTTCTCAATGAAATACACTCCCGTTATTCTAATAATGTTATTTACCTATATTCTCATTCTAAGAGTCCATCTTGTGTAATTTTATTATACAAGCATCTAAAAAATGAAAGAATGCAAATACCGAAAAAAATACACAACAAACAATTTGATTTTGGTATAATATAATCTATTTTAAGCTATAATTAGAGTATATAGTTGTTTATGAGAATAACTAAAGTTTCTGGGTTTATTCTTATTTCAATTCTAGTGATTTCGATTAGTGTAACTTCGATTTACGTTTTTTATCAACAGCGAAATAAAGATTCTAAAGAAAAGTTCTTTTTTGGAGTAAGCTATGGACAAAACACAGTAGAAGATGCAAAAACCATTATAGATAAAGTGAAAAATTTCACCAATCTTTTCATAATAAATTCTTTTCCAATTACCGTAAACAATACAAATCCAGAGGTTCTAAATGAAATCTGTGATTATGCTGCAAAATCAGATCTTTATTTCATTGTTTACTTCTTTTCTTTCTATCTCACCGTTAGTGATTGGCAGCAAGAATGGGTAGATACTGCAAAGCAAAATTGGGGAGAAAAGTTCCTGGGTGTTTACCTTAGAGATGAACCAGGAGGATGGCAAATGGAAAAACCCGAACCTACCAATGTAACTACATACGGGGAGGCGGCTGAGAATTTTATTAAAACTATTTCAACAAGTGATAGTATGGAATTTCTGAATAACAAAAGTATTCCAGTATTTACTTCTGATTTCGTACTTTACTATTATGATTATCTGTCAGGTTATGATACTGTTTTTGCTGAGTTTGGATGGAACAATAGCAGAATACGACAAGTTGGCCTTTGCCGGGGTGCATCAAAAATGTTGAACAAAAATTGGGGAGCAATAATAACATGGACCTACATGCAACCGCCTTACTTAGGTAGCGGTTCTGAAATTTACGAAGATATGACAACTGCATATGATGCTGGAGCAAAATACGTAGTTGTGTTTGATTATGAAAAAGAAAACCAAAAAGGAATATTAACCGAGGAACATTTCCTGGCTATGGAACAATTCTGGGAATACGTTTCCTCTAATTTAAATAAAGAAAAAATCAAAGCTCAAGTTGCTTATATTCTTCCGAATTACTATGGGTGGGGTATGAGGCATCCAGATGACAAAATATGGGGAATCTGGGATGCAGATGAAAAAAGTTCAATAATTTGGGAAAATTTGAATGAACTTGAAACAAAATATGGCTTATTACTGGACATCATTTATGATGACCCTCAATACGACATTAAAGAGAGTTATTATCAAACATTCGTTTGGAATGCTACAATAAACTAAATAGAAATTCAGGGGGATATAATCTTCATAAAAAATTTTGATACATGATAGCTTTTTTGGTAAAAAGTTTTTAGTAACAAATTGTGTTTTTATGTAGATGAAAAGTATTAACGGTGCTAAATCTATTTCAATTCATAAACCGAGTGTTCAAGAGAAACTGTTTTTCTTTATCTCGGGAATAGTGACAAGTGTTCCTCTCACGTTTTTTGTTAACATTTTTACGGATTCTCTATGTGTAACTTTACCTTTTTTGTATGCTCAGATTTGTTCTATTGTAATTTTTACACCATTTATTGAAGAGTTTGCTAAAGCATACCCTTTGTTTTATCGTCACGGAGAATCTGAAAGATCATTATTTGTGTTAGGTTTTTTGGTGGGTTTTGGGTTTGGGCTTGCTGAGTTTCTTTTGTATGTTTTTGTATACAATCAACTTTGGTTTGTTAGGATACCGGGAATATTTTTTCACGCTGCAAGCACTTCAATTGTAGCGTATGGAATCAGGACAAACAGATCATGGCAATTTTTCCTAGTTGCTGTTGGGCTTCATTTTGCCATTAATTTTGCAGCTTTGTTTACGTTCTTTTGGTGGATTACATCGGTTGCACTTTTTATTGTTTTTTACGTATCATGGTATCTAAATAAGATAACAATAGAAGCTGAAAAATTATTAACATCGAATGCAAATGGATAAAACAATTTTAAAATTTAGCAATGAAGGCTTTGATTTTTCAATTTATTGGGTAAACAACAGATTTGGTAAAAATGGTGTTTATTTTTTGGCTAATGTGTGTTGTTGATTTTAGAAAGATTTGAAAAACTTAGAAACCCTAAGGTTAATCCAGTAAACGTATATTGTATAATAATACACAATATATATATTTTAGCAAGACAGTTAGATAAAATGCAAAGGTGAAAACTATGAAACCCTTTACCACAAATATGGCTCTTCGAGATTCTCTAGACTCAAACAAAAAACACGCTAACATCAACTCAGAAGATCTACCAAAAGACATCTTGGACAAAATCAAATTGATAGAAAAAGCCTTCAAATAATACTAAAACCATTTAATGTAAATTCAAAATAGAGCTCATCAAAAAACATTCCATTCGATGCAAGAATTTGTCTCTTCAAGAATTTTTTTAAAGCATTCATTTTTGGGAAAAAACAAATCCTGTTAGCATCCATCAATTCGAGAAGATAAAACTTTTAATTTTTCAGGGTAAAAAATCCAAACTCGCGTCAACGTCGACTTTTTAAGCTGTTCTCTCATTATTTACTAGCTAGTGGTTTGTTTGAAAGCAAAATATCAAGTTTATAGAGACTTGACTGGAAAATACAGATTCAGACTTCGAGCTTCAAATAACAAGATTGTTGCTGTAAGTGAAGCATATGAAAACAAAGCTGGATGTTTGAATGGCGTTAAATCAGTTCAAAATAATTGTAATTCGCATATTCAAGACAATACAGCCGAAAATGCAAAGTTGAGTAACCCAAAATATGAAGTTTTTACTGATGCTTCTTCAGAGTTTAGATTTCACTTAAAGGCCTCTAATGGTGAGATTATTGCAGCCAGTGAAGGCTATGAAACAAAACAAGGTGCAATACATGGAATCGAGGCAATCCAAAATAGTTGCAATGCAGAAATAGAAGATTTAACAGCCGACCAAGCAACTAAAGAACAAAAACTGGCTGAAGCGGTTTACAAAAGCTGCTACAGTGGATTAACTACAGAGGATCTAATTTACAATCAGTTTGAACACATTGAAGTATGTAAAGAACCTCCGCCGGGAATTAACGCAACAACCTTAGAATTGTTAGCTCCTCCGAATAAAGTTGATTCTGGGTCTCGAGTTTGTTTTTCAGGTAAACTAACAATAACAAATTCTGAGGAAGGAATAGGTTGTCTTTTGGTTCATATTTTTGAACGAGACCGGTCTTTTCTAAGTGATGATCTGTTGGCTTTTGGACCAACAAACCCTGATGGAACTTTTTCAATTGATTGGATTGCTAAGCAAAGAGATTTCTGGGATGACAAAATACAAGTATATGCACGTTTTGTAGGAACAAGCAATTATTCATCATCAAGAAGCAAAGTGCATCCAATGAAAGTTTTATGGTACGCAAAAAGAAAAGAGTGAAAAAAACATTCACCAAATTTTCCCTATTTTTTAGAGATTAACTTAGTTTAGGGTCTTAAATTTTAAATTCTTTTTTTTAATGGTAACATTAACTCGAATTTTAAAAAGATGTTTTTTAATTCAGAGTAGATTTCAATTTCTTTAAAATAGTGCACCTTAAATCATTTCATTAGAAGTTGTTGTACAGTAAATTGTAGACTCACGGTCAACAACAACTTCCAAGCCTAATCGCTAATTTTTTACTCGTATAGCTTCAAAACTTTTTTCTAATTTTTCTGAAATTTCAGTGATTTCCTTTTATATATAGGGTATCAAAATTGACTAAATTTGTCATACCGGAATCTATGGATTAATTTGTTTTTTTGGAAGTTTTTCTTAACTTTATAAAAAATATTAAGGCAGCTCCAGTTGTTGCGATAATTAGCAAGGCAAATAACATCACTGACTCGGTTGACCATTGGAAGGTTAATCTATCTAAACCAGAGGGTTGTTTAGATGTTTCTTCGAAAATGAAAGGTGTATGTTGCAGTATTGTTCCGTTTTTGGCTTCGACCCAATATGTTTCTGCATTTCCATAATTCAAATTCCAGATGTAGGAACCTTCTTGATTATCCCAATAAGGTTTATGCGTTAGTAAATATTCACCAAGAATTTTTCCGCTTGGATACTCTGCTTGATAGATAGTTCCGTTGGGAACAAGCCACATTAAGTATCCTGTAACTTCTGATTCTTGCAGATATGGTTCACCTACTGGTTCCGCAATTTTGCGGGCTCCAATATAAAATTCAGCGTTTATGTCTATGTTAACAGCTAAAGTTGCTTCATCGATGTTCATTATTTGCGATTGGAACTTTGGAGTTTCTAGAGAGCTTTTAAATGGATGGTTGTCTTGGTTGTTTTCGTCTATAATGTAAGGCTGATCCCATATTCCGTCTGCATTGATGTCGGTGCCTTTGTAGTTATTCCAGTAATTTCCAAGTTTGCCTTTATTCCATGAAACTATATCTGTTCCATTACTAACATTAAATCCATTCTTTTCTGATAAAACGTGTTCTTTGTTAACGAGCACTTGTTTGGAGTTGTCAATAAAATTGTTACTGTAAACCAGATTACCTGACCCTATGCTGTGATTTTGGGTTTGAAAATTTAGAAACTCAACGCCGATTTCGTTTCTTATTACATTGTTTTTGCTTATTGAAGAATTGTTGCATCCTTCGCCGAATTGAATTCCTGCACGATTATCTGTGATGTTGTTTCCATACACGTAGAAAGATCCATCCCAACGAAGAATTAGACCAAAACCGTTGACATTTATTTTGTTTCCCTTAATAATTACTTTACTGCAAGAGTCCACAATTATACCTGACTCCAAGTTGTTGCTTATGTTGTTTTTTGAAATGATGCTTTTTGATGAACTCACAATGATACCGTGAGAACGGCTTCCAGTTATGTTGTTTTCAGAAATAATATGTTCTTCTCCTCCTTGGACATTGATCCCTTCAAAATTGTTTATCAGGTTATTGCCAACTATTTTGCATCTAACTGGTTGATATATTGAATCAGCTTCAAAATGGATAAGCCCTAATCTTATTCCATGAGAATCAGCATTTTTTATCGTAAAACCAGTAACTGTTACATCATTGGCTTCGATGTAAACTCGTGATTCAATACCAATTGAGTCAATTATTGTTGTATCTTTGTTTTCTCCAATAAACGATATTGACTTATTGATAAGCGCTAAATCATGGTACACTCCGCTTTTTATAAACACAGTATCTCCCTTTGTGGCATTGTTAATAGCCTCTTGAATAGTTGCAAAATCATCTGGAACAACAATCGTTTTGGATTGTGCCTTCACTGCTTCGATATTAAGGCTAGTGACCCAAACCGAACATAATATTACAAATAAAACAAATGTTGAAACTTTTTTCATTATAACCCTTTCTTATTAATTTCTTTCTGATAAAGATAACAGCAATATTTAAGCAAAAGTTGGAAAAAACATTAAAGACGTTTAAAGAAAGGGGTTTGCTGAAGCTTCTACACGGGCACTATTAGGAATGAAAAAATCAAACATTATCTACCATCGCCGATTATTTTCATTTTTCCCGTGCTTTAGCCTTTTCAGCCCCGTTTCTTTAATTATTATTACTCCCAAAAAAAGGGGGAGGGAAAATTTTGGTCATTTTTTCTTAAGTAAACTCACTATACCGATAACGATGGCTACGGCGATTAGAATTGCTAGTATTATGTCCATTGTTGTGTATTCAGGTATTACAACTGGATCAGGTTCTGGATATTCTGGCATAGCGTTTACTACAGCTTGAGCTACTTGTTGAGGAGTTGCATCAGCTGGAAGACTAGCAACAACACTATTTGCAACGTCTTGCGCTGAAGGACCCTGGTATCCAGGATATGTTGGATATGCTGGCGGTGCTGAATCCACAGTCAGATATGTTATTGCATGTGACCCGTAGTAAGATGCTGAGCCCGCAAAGGTTGCTATTATCATATATTGACCTTTTGTTTGAGGAACAAACGAATACGCATAGTTACCATCCATGTCACTAGTGGCAGTACCTATCCATGCATATGCACCGTTAGGATCAACTATTTCTATTTTAACTGGAACTCCAGTTGCATCTGCTGGGCGCACAAACTGTTTGTATACATAGTTCATCCATCCGCTCATAGATTCGTCAGTTATTGCTGGAACTCCCATGGGGAATCGTAGTTTTACAGCTGGATCTTCTGTGCCTGGCGATACATCAGTTACTTTACCCTTTAATATTGTACTCTCTCCAAGTTTAATTACGTCATTTTGGATTCCAACTGTTGTTGCGCTTGGACCTTTGCCTACTGCGTATATTTGCTGATCGTAAGAATCCATAGTTGCCATTATGCTATCTCCGATAACAGCTCTACCTCCCCAATCGGTTTGGCGGAAGAAACCATCTATTCTCCATGTTTCAGTACCATCTTCTGCGTCAAGACATATGAATGGTGCACCACGTGGTTTAGGATCAACTGGTGAGTGTTCGCTATGTCCAAGATAGATTTTTCCATCAGTAATAAATACCGGTTGTACTGGCCAATTATTGCCCCACAAGATTTCATTATAAGGATCTGATGCATCATAAGTCCACACTAAATTGCCTGTTTGGGCGTCGAATGCATTTACTACTCCAGCCATACGTGCTGCTACGAAAACTTTGCCATAAGCAATGTTGCTGATCATACCATATATCCCCAAATATGGCATTGAATCTGTTGGACCCCAAATTTCGTGTCCTGTATCTATATCAAATCCCCAAACTTGCCGTGTTTCTTTTGCCTGTAATGTGAAAATACCATCTTCTAAACTTGCAGCTCCCCAGGTTACGCCTAAATCGCCTTCAGGTGGTTGCCATGTTGTTTGCCACAGTAAATCTCCAGTTACTAAGCTTACACACCATTGATTAATTGGTTGATCACCAATGTTTGCCCAACCAGAAACATCATTTCCAACTACTCTATCTTGAAGAACGAACCTGACCTCTCCAGGTAGTCCTGTAGGTATTGTGATGTTTGATTGATAGCCCCTTGTAGCATTCCATGTCTGTCCATGAGGTCTCCAACTACCAGTTTCAAATCCACCGGCATCACCAAAAATAACTCTGCTCGAGTTCCAGAGAGCCATCCAACCTGCAGCAGTGTTGATGTTATAAATCAGTATTTCACCCTGTGGTCCTCGCATTGTAGTACTTGCGCCGAACATTATGCTTCCAGAAGGTACATTTTCCATACTGTAGACCCATTCTCCAGTAAAGGGATCAAAAGCGTGCCATTTGTTTACAAAGGTAAATGTGGCGAAATCAAAAGAGGATTCAGTTGCCCACAGATAATCGAAAACTGCATGATAGTTGAAATTGTCGAAATAGTACGTTTGACCAAAAGCGAGTCGATGAATTTTTCCAGTCGAGTCAGTTAGGGGTCTAGACCATAATTCTTCGCCTGTATGTAGATCAACTGCTCCAACTAGTTGGGAAGTAAGACCTCCAGCTAATCCTGAGAACATTTTGTTGTAGAAGAGTATCCCACCGATAACCACAGTGCCAGAAAATTTACCTTCGTAAGCATCTCCACAGTCAAATGCGTGCTCTCCCATGTCTCCACCTGCAAGACCTCCTAACTCCAAAGCTTTCGCCCATAAAACATGAGCAGTATCTGGTGCGTAGTCGTTATAAGGTGCATAACTGTTTACAGGTCTTTCTAGCCAGTTGCCTGCAATAGTTGACCATTCTCTGTGTTGACCATCAATTGGACGAGTCCAATATTCAGTTGGAAGTGGAGTTGGTTGATAATAGGCTTGTGCCTCCTCTGTCACAGTGAGTTCTAGAATTTCGCTATTGCTGGCTTTATACAATATAGCACCATTAAGTTCAGGGTCAAAAAGTGGAGGTGTAGTCCAGGTGTATGCTTGTTCTGGGAAGTGAGTCTGGAAAGTATATGTTCCAACCAAAGTAGGTACGAATATTGTACCCGTTCCTCCTGTTGAGTCTGTTCTAAAGGGTCCCAAAGTTTCAGTAGAACCGTCAGGTTTTGTGACTGTTGCAGTCAATCCTTCCCAACCATCAGTTACGATATTTAGATAGTCTGTGATTCCAATGTGCAGCAATACTTGTTGGTTAATCCCGATAGGGTTTGGGGTTGCACCAATATAGGCGTGAGTTGTTTTAGAATATACATACTGTGCAGTCGCCGTTGGTAACGCAACAATTAAGGCAGAAATCGTTAACAATAGAATTAATGCAATTGTAGATATTTTTGATTTAAATTTAGTTTTTTCCATTTTTTTCCTTCCTATTTTTTTATTTATCCTGAAAAGATTATTGATCACATTCGATATTTCAAATCGACGATTACAAATGATATCATTTGTATTCAAAAGTAATCAGGTTGGGTTTGGATCTAAAATTTTCCTTTTAACCTAAAAATATTTTTTATATCTTTTAGTTTCGGTTCTCTCTCTGCTTTAGATGTGTCTATTTAAACACAAATGGTAAATTCGTTTTTTCTGTTACTTGAATTTTGGTGTAAATATTGGTTTTTAACATAGTTTGCCATGAATGCGAACACTCACTATACGAAGGAAACGAAATGATTCATCTTTTTCGGTTAAGAAGAAAAATCAACAACAGATGCCCAAGTTGTGGAAGAAAACTTTCAATCCATCCTTTAAGAATAAAAGTCCAAAACATGGAACTGGATAAAATATGGTTTATAGAAAAACTTTAGACGGTCCATGGATCTGTAGCTGGAATTGCGGCTATCACAATATGGAAATACAAAAAGTTGTAGAACACGAAAACAAAGGACACTAATTATTGTACTAAATCTAATTTAGCCTATTGCGGTAAGGAATAATTAAAAAACGGTTCAGATTATTGAAGCCATTCAGCTATTTTTACTTCGTTAGTGTTTCCAGTTTTTTGAAGAGTAACTATTCCTCTTTCAGCAAATCTAGCAAGTATTCTATGAGTTTTTAATCTGCTGAGTTTTGCTTCATTTCGAATATGTTTTTGAAGATATTTTCCATCATGGTTTTTGAGAACCATTAAAACTTTCTGTTCATCTTCGTTTAACGTTTTAAAAACAGATTCATAAGATGAAGATGTACTAGAAATAGGATCGGGTTTGCTTTGGATGAGCTGCGCGTTAGTCTTAATTTCTGGAAGCATAAAGAAATAAACTAACCCACCAACACTCACAATTACGATTCCAACTACAACAACAAATAATATTCCAAAATAAAACAAATTAGGATCTGAAACCTGACCAGTTCCTCCCATCATTCCTCCCATATGGCTCCACATATCTGTCCACCAGTCCGGCTGAATAGAAGATGACGGCAAAAAGTAAAACATCACAAAAAATAGGATAATCAAAGTAACAATTGAAACAATTAACAGAATCAAGAAAAGATTTACTTTTTGCATAATTGAGATTAGTTTCATATCGATTTAAGTCTTCACCAAAATGGATTTTTATAAAATGATTATACTGAGGACAGATAGATTTTGCCAGAAGAAAGGGGTTTGCTGAGTCCCCAGCACGTGCAAACTAGGAGAAAAATGAATGACCCATCGCCACCATCTACAAGCGCTAGGTTAATCATTCTCGTGCTGAAACTTTTTCAGCCCCCATTTCTTCCAATAAGTTTTACTCCCAAAAAAAAGAGGGAGGGAAATTGTTTAGGTTTTTTATTTCTTCTTAAACAGTAGTACTACACCGATTATGATGGCTATCGCTACTAGTATGACAATTACGATGTCGATTGTTTGGTATTCCGGTACGGTTAGTGTAGGTTCTGCAGGTTCTGGAAGCGCGTTAATTACTGCTTGGCTAATTTGTTCTGGTGTTGGATTAGCTGGAAGACTGTTTACGACATTGTTTGCAACATCTTGTGCTGATGGTCCCTGATATCCGGGATATGGTGGAACTGAAATTGTTGATTTTGGACCAACATGAAGATATGTCATGCTTTGAGAGCCCCAATATCCTTTATTTGTATCGAAAGTTGCGATTACAGCATATGTTCCTTCCATTTGAGGAACAAATCCGTATGCATAGTTTCCTTCTGCGTCGGTGGTAGTTGTACCAATCCAAGCATACTGACCGTTTGGATCATATATTTGGATTTTTACGGGAACACCAATTGTATCCATTGGGCGCGCTTTTTGCATGTAAACATATTCCATATAGTGTTTCATGTTCATCCAGTCATCTGATACCGCTGCTACTCCTTTCGGGAATCTTGATACAATTCTTTCGTCTTTTGTTCCTGCTGAAATATCCATTACAGTGCCAGTTACTAGTACTGGATCTCCTAAAGGTACTACATTATCTTGAATCGTGATTGTGGTTTCGGTTGGTCCCATTCCTACGGCATATACTTGTTGATCAAACGTGTTTTGCATCAAAACTATACTGTCTCCGATAGCTGCGGTGCCACCCCATTCTGTTCCACGTAGGTTTAGTTCCCAAAGTCTTTCTCCTGTTGTAAGGTTAAGGCAAACAAATGGTGCTGCGGGAGGTTTAGGATCAAAAGGTGAGTGCTCAGTGTGTTCAAGGTATATTTTTCCGTCAGCTACAATTGCCATTCGGAATCTCCATGCATTATTGAACAGATAGGTGTTGTATTCGTCTACTAAGGTGTAGTTCCAAACTGATTCTCCAGTCTGTGAGTTCAGAGCGTGTATTGTTCCTCCGTGGCCTCCAATTAGGTATAAGCCGTCAACTAACAGGTTCCATGAGTTGCTTGATTCGTAGCTCCAGTTGGTTTGATAGTGCCATGGTCCTTTGGGACCCCAAAGTTCTTCACCTGTACTAAGTCTGAATCCCCAATCTGTTGGGTTGTCGTTGAAAGCTACTGTGAAAACGTCATCTTCCATGTTTGCATCTTCAATATTTAGGTTTGCATACGGCATTGGAGCTTCCCAAGTTTTAACCCATGCTAATTCTACATTGTTATCATAGATTTTTTGCGGAACCTTTCCATCATATTCGGGGCCTTCACCATCAGGTCCAAGTAGAGCAGAATATGATGTTTCCATCCATTGTAGATTATCCCAACGTTCAAGGTGTCTATCTGTAAAAGTGATTGCCCACATTGTAACTGGATCGCCTGTTGGACTTCCTCTGTCAAAGTTGCAACCGAGAATTGTTACGTCATCACCTAAGAATCGAACTCTCTGAACATTTTGTGAACGAGTTGTATCTGGAAGTTCTGCTCTGCTCGGTATTGTTACATTCCATTCAATTCCAATTCGTGCGTCTAGGGTAGTTCCCATGAATCGTCTGTACCAGCTTCCGAATGTTGAATCTGGACCATCTGGGACGTCGATCCATTTTTGTGCTTCTAGGACCCATTGTGAGTTCCATTTTGTCATCCAGCCGTTTTGTAAATTGATTGTGTAGATTATGATTTCTCCGTTTGGTCCAAACATCATTTCTGAATCACCGCCACCTGGAACATTTGTGTAGGTCATAACTAGTCGTCCATCTGTTGGTTCATAGAAGTACATATTACTGCCTTGGGTTGTAATCAGATATTGGAATACTGCATGGTAGTTGTATCCGTCAAAGAAGAATGACTGTGCAAATGCTAATCGTCTGTTATCTAGGGATTTTTCCCAAATAACCTCTCCTGTGCGTAAGTCTGCAGCAACAACAATTTGGTCAACATTACTTCCTCCGTCGGCTTTGTATTTGTTAAAGTAGATTATTCCATTCATGATTACTGGTGGGGTAAATAGTCCTTCGTATGCGTCTCCATCTTCAACAGCATGAACTCCTGTTTCTACTGAACTTAATCCTCCTCCTAACGCCCCAAAGGCTCCACCAAAGAGTGGTTTTGCCCAAAGAACGTGGCCAGTTTCAGGTGCAAGTGAGTTACCAGGTCTGGTAGGTAATTCGTATGGAGCCTCGATTGTTGGACGCCAAAAAGCAAGCCAGTTGCCAGTAATTTCTGACCAAGACCAAAATTGTGAATTTATTGGTCGTGACCAGTATTCTAATGGAAGTTGATGCCCAGGATATTCTGCAGCAGGTTCACTGGTAACAGTGATATCAAACCAATCGCTGTAAGCTTCAAGAATGATTGTCCCTGTCGGGAAACCTCTTGTTGGAGCTTCTGCAACTTGTTCGGGGAAGTATGTTCGTATTCGCCATGTTCCGATTTGATCGGGTGTGAGATTAACCCCGGCTCCGCCAGTTGTATCAGTTCCTAATGGACCTAAAGTCACGGTTGAACCGTCAGGTTTTTGGACTTCTACTAATAGTCCCTGCCATCCAAATTGCGGCCATAAGGTCGGCAGATGTATACCATAATGTATCAATACTTGTTGGTTTACTCCTACTCGGTCGGGCATAGCATTAATGAATGCAAAAGGTGTTGTGCTAATTGGTGTTTGTGCAGCTGTTGATGGTAAAGCAATTATTATTGCAGACAATGTTAATAGTAGAACTAATGATATTGTGGATATTTTCGTTTTTTTCTGATTGATATTCAAGTTTATTTTCATTCCTTTCTTTTTTAGACTATGATAAGGTGGTTAGCAGAATCAAATAAACTCTAGGAATGCAATGCAAGATAATGTAAGACAATGTAAACAAAAAAAATGACTAACGTCATATATCGACTATTTATATTGAGGAATGAAAAAATCAAAGTCACACAAACTGTAACATATTCCATAATTAATGTAACATGGTTTTAAGATGAGTGATAAAATTTTAGAATCCTTATTGTTGAAACCGTTTCCAGTTTATTCTTTTCACAATTAAATCTTCAAGCCATTCCCTATTGGCTAATTATTACATGTTCTTAACAAACTATTACATTAGTATTTATTCTGTAATGGATTAATTAATTAATTCGAAAACCATGGCCATACCTTGCCCTCCACCAATACACATTGTTGCAAGACCATATTCGATATTATTTCTTTTCATCGCATTAAGCAAAGTAACAACAAGCCTTGCCCCTGTACATCCAATCGGATGCCCAAGAGAAATACCACTACCAAACAAGTTTGTATTATCAAACCCAATTCCAAGTTCTTTCAAGCAAGCTATGGTTTGAGATGCAAAAGCCTCATTTAATTCAATTAGACCCAAATCATCTAGGGATATTCCTGAAATCTTTAACGCTCTCTTTATTGCAGGGATAGGCCCAACACCCATATAGGCCGGATCAATAGCCCCCGACGCAAACCCAAGAATTCTACCAAGAGGTCTTAAACTATATTGTTTAGCTTCTTCTTCTTTCATTACCAGAACTGCCGCAGCAGCATCATTTAATCCAGAAGAGTTGCCAGCAGTTACAGTTCCGTCTTTCTTAAAGATTGATGGAAGCTTTGACATTTTTTCAATTGAAGTTTCCATAGGCCTTTCGTCAGTATCAAAAACTATGGGATCTGCTTTTCGTTGAGGCACACATATTGGACTAATTTCATGCTTAAACATGCCATCTTTAATTGCCCGTAAAGCTCGCTGATGACTGATAACTCCAAGTTCATCTTGTTCCTCACGAGAAATTGAATACTTTTCTGCTATATTTTCTGCAGTAATTCCCATATGATAACCATAAAACGATTCAAAAAGACCATCCATAACCATAAGATCATTGATCTCACCCTGCCCATTCAAGTCCATTATGTATCCCCATCTAGCTCGAGGCAAAGAATAAGGAGCATTGCTCATGCTCTCCATTCCTCCTGCAATAAGAATATTGGCTGAATTAGTCATAATAGCTTGTGCAGCTAGGCTAATCGCTTTTAATCCCGAAGCACACACCTTGTTAACAGTAAAAGCGTTCACTTCTTTTGGAAGTCCTCCGTATATGGTTGCCTGCCTCGCAACATTTTGGCCTTGTCCTGCCTGCAGAACATTTCCCATAATAACTTCGTCTATAGCAATTTCTTCGAAAGAATCATCCCAATCATGAAACTTTTTCTCAAGTTCAATCATTCCGTGTTCTAGGCGTTTAGGTTGAAACATAACATTTTCTTTTGCTGGAATAGGTCGAAGTTTATTTTTTCTCAGAACCTCACATATTACCTTGCTTCCAAGTTGAACCGCAGAGAAATCTTTTAAACTACCCCCAAATTTTCCTATTGCAGTTCTAACTCCGCCTGCAATTACAATTTCCTCATTTCTCATTTTAGTCCCACAAATTCAAGTTATTAACAAGAATAATGTCAGGTTTACCTTAAGATTTTTTTCTATATTAAAGATTGAAAGTTTCATTATTTTTTATTGAAAAATATGAGAAGTTCTTTTATTGATCGTTTCTTTAAGCTCTAAACATTGAAAAGCTTTTTCAATCGTTAATATTAATTCTAGGAATTGGTTAGGAGACAAACCTAATTGAATAAAGACTTGTTCATAAAAAAATACAAAAAAGTAATTTTGGATTGGGCTCAAGACAACAAATTGCACCTTATCGAGGGCAGAAAAAATTATTCATGGAATGACAAAGAACCCAAAGCATGCTTACAAGAACGTAGCAAAATATCAAAAGCGATAGTTCTATCTCGAATTCAAAATTCTGGAGGCGTTGATCTTGAAACTCTTGATATGATCATGAAGTGGGGTGCTTTTTCTGAATTTCCTTTGCGAAACAAAGATAAGGTTTTAGAACTCACTCGAAGAGCCTTCAATTTTGTGGATAAAGGAAAAATTTCCGAAGCTATTGAATTACTCTTGGCAATCAAAGGAATGAAAATTGCTCAAGCATCAAAAATTATTGGACTTTTTGATCAAGAAAGATTCTGTATCTATGACAGCAAAGTTGGAGAAGCTCTAAATACTCTACAATTCACTGAAAAACCAGTATTAAAATGCCCACCTGGACCCAAAAAAGCAGGTGACATATGTTCAGATTCTCGCTGGGGAGAAAACTATCAAAGATTAATTTGGACTTTAGAAATAATCAGAGATTATCTACATTCAGAAGGATATCCTTTTAGCATAGCAGATATTGAAATGGCTCTTTTCATGATGGGAAAAGATAACTAACAAACTTATGTTTCCAAACGAATAGAAATTGCTGAAAGTTTTTAAGAATTAATTCTAATATTGAATAATATTAGACAATAGTGCTACTTGCACCATCTTTTAAGTAGAGGCAATTTCTTTTCAAGTTGAGCTTTAGCCTGCTCAACTGTTACATTTGGATCTTTTTCTGCCCAAATTTTTGAGGATATGTCTATCATCATATTCAATGTAGTTTTAGGTTGAGTAAATTCTCCCTCGTTATAGCAATAAATGCAATAGTCTTGATTTTTTTCTCCGTTAGCTTCTGTCCCAACAATGTCTGGATTATTTAAGGGCATACAACAGCTTTGACATATTTTTTCATTATTCTCCATTATTCTCCCACACATAAACCATTTAAATTAACAATATAAAACAATTTATCTACAAAATCGTGGACTCAGACAATTGTTAATTGAATCATGGATTTTGTTAGGTTAATCTTCTCTCCATTTGAACACTCTAATAGCTGCAAGAAAAATGAAAACTGTTATTATAGTAACCACAACAAGGTCCACAATTGCTCCATTATAGTTTCCGTAAACCATGACATTGTTTAATCCCTCGATTATATAATACAAAGGTAGAAGTTGTGCAATATTCTGCAAGTATTGGGGCATACTGCTAATTGGAAAGAAAGTTCCAGCAAGAAACATCATTGGGAAAGTAACTATGTTTCCGATTATCCCCGCAGTTTCTGGATTCTTGGTTACTGTACCAACTAACATTCCCAAGGAAGAAAATAGCATTGGACCCAATATTAGGAAAGGAATAAGCCAAATAGTCAATGTGATGTGTGCATCAAAAACAAAGATACCCACCAACACCATAAGAAGAAAACTAGAAACTGTCAAAGTAACATACCATATCACTTTGGATGCAAGCCATTCCATCTTGGTGAGGGGTGTTAAACTTAATTGTTTGAAGAGTTTTGTTTTCTTATATTCTGAGGAAATGTTAACAAGAGAAAACATAGGGCTGACAAGAATAGAGAAGCCGATGAGTCCTGGAATCAGGAAATCGACATACTTGGTTTGTTCAGTATTGACAGTTGTTGATGTCATGCCAATGATTGAACTTGCATTAGGATTATAATATTTCAAATTGAATTGTGTTATTACCCCATAAACTGTTCCACTTACGATACCGCTAGTGCTTGCGGTAGGATTGCCATAAACGGTCACGTTAACTTGTTGTCCAGTCAAATAAGATTCAGAGAAACCTTGTGGAATAACAATCCCATCTGAAGCTGAATGCTCAGCAAGATAATTAGAAAAATTTTCAGTATCATTTACGGGTACTAATAAAACAGTTCCTGAACTGTTAAGCGCATTAATAAACGCTGTAGCTATATCCATTTGAGGTGTAGAAAACGGACCAATGTCTTGATTCTGTACATAAACATTAATAGTTCCTGAAGAATTACCCGAAAAAATTGCTCCAAAAATCAGAATTAGCATAACTGGAAAAATTAAACCAAAAAATAACCCAAACTTGTTTCGGAGATATCCGCGACCAAACACACGAAAATCTGAGGCAATCCTTCTTAAACTCACCATTTTTCAAACCTCATTAAATATTTGAACCGTTACTATTTTCAAAAATAATTTCGCCATGCTCATCAACCATTCCACTTACAAGCTTCACAAACACGTCATCTAAACTATCACGACGCGTACGAATTTCCCCCCAATCCAATTTTGACTGCTCAGCAGCTGCTAAAGCAGCTAAAGCATCAATTTTCTGTTTCAAAGGAATACTAATTATGCCTTCATTGTAATTAATAACCAACTCAGTATTTTCGCCAATATAATTGGCTAACTCTTCAGTTCCCTGAATTTCAAGTCTTTCTCCTGATCCATGCTGTTCAATTATTTCATCTGCTGTTCCTATCGCCACAATTTGACCATGATTCATTATTGCTACTCTATCAGAAAGCTGCTGTGCTTCATCAAGATAATGAGTAGTTAAAACAATAGTTTTGCCCTGCGCTTTAAATCCCCTAATGACCTCCCAAATTGCCCTTCTCGCATTCGGATCCAATCCAGTGGTCGGTTCATCAAGGAAAAGAAGCTCTGGTGAATTAACTAATGCAAGAGCAAGTCCAGTTTTTTGTTTTTGTCCTCCTGAAAGATTCTCAAAAAGAACTTTATCCGAATCTTCGAGCAAAACTTCTTTAATAAGTTGGTCTGGATTTGTCTTGACACCGAAAAGATCAGAATAATATAGAATTGCTTCTCTAGGTGTTGCTTTCTCGAAAAAAGTGAAATCTTGGGGAATAACTCCAATTTTCTTATGTAACTTATGCCCCTCTTTCCATGGATCAAATCCTAACACCTTTACGTTTCCCTGATCTCTTTTTCGCAAACCTTCCATAATCTCTATAGCTGTGGTTTTACCTGCGCCGTTTGGACCAAGAAGAGCAAAAACTTCCCCTTTGGAAACTGAAAAAGTGATTCCGTCAACTGCTTTAATGTCACCGTAAATTTTTTTAAGTGAAGTAACTTCAATTGGATCCACAGTTAATACAACTCTAAGGGTCATAGTATTCTAGATATTAATAAAAACATTTCATTTAATCCTAAGATTCTAAGATGTTAAGAAAACGAAGTACAACTATTTTCAAATTTTTATTATTGTTTAAAGTCATATCGAATTATTCCCGATTTGACACTGTCTTTAGTTCATTTTGAACAATAAAAAATTTGAAAGTTTGGTTCACAGTTAATGTTGAAATTGACAGATAATCCGAAAGTTTTGGTACAGATATAGAGGAGTTCCTAGACCTTCTAATTACATTAAAAAACTAAGGTGGACTCAAGAAAAAGGTTGAAGTTTTGAGGTTTCAAGCTTATTCTGTTTGTCGCCAAGTATGGCCACAAGAAATGCAGCGGAAAAATGTTGCTTGTGAATTATCTTCTGATCCTATATTCAAAGTCCACGTTTCAGCCTTTTTTCCGTTGCATTTGTAACATTCTGCATCTACTCTTGGAAGAGTTCTTAATTTTAATGTTTGTTTATCTAAAATTACAATTCCTTGAGTATCAGTTTTCTTTGATTTAATGAGGCCAGAGGACTTGCCATTAGACATATCTTCCATTGATTTTTCAAACTTTTTTTTGCATTTTAAGCAGTAAAGCTGTAATTTGCCACGAGGGTTATAAATTAGCCTTGTCCCACAGTTTGAACAAAATTCCATTCAATCACTTCTCAAATCTCAGTTTTTTGAGATAGCACACACTGACTATTTAAGAGTAACTGTCAAGAAATATTTAGCGGGAAATAATATTTTTCCAAAACCAAATAATATTTGCTTCTCTTTGTTAACAACCTTTGATTTTGAATAGAATAATTCACGATAATTAATACTCCCAAAAAAAGAGGGAGGGAAATTGGTTTAGATTATTTTTGTTTTCGGAATAGAATAATTATTCCGATAACGATTGCTATGGCGATAAGTATTGCGAGTACAATGTCCATTGTTGTATATTCTGGTACTACTGTAGGTTCTGGATATTCTGGCATAGCGTTTACTACAGCTTGAGCTACTTGTTGTGGAGTTGCATCAGCTGGAAGATTAGCTACA
>Ga0209536_100005986_pt1 | contig 18741 bp, 15 predicted proteins | sample DeeMarSeWOR28_12_FD_187461 | JGI IMG/M metagenome (GOLD analysis project Ga0209536, IMG submission 187461) | Marine sediment microbial communities from White Oak River estuary, North Carolina - WOR-2-8_12 (SPAdes) (version 2) | ecosystem: Environmental > Aquatic > Marine > Intertidal zone >... | reverse complement strand
TTTAGCTTTTAGATTTATAATTCTATTACTAATTTTCATTATAGTCCCGACATAAAGAATTTTAATATTAGAATAACATAAACTATGCCAATCTATAAAAAAGCCGGCCATAAAAAATATAGTTTAATGTAATTATTATAAAAATTTCTATTTTCGTCGTTATTTTTTTATGTTTTGGTGGTATTTAATCCATAGATAACCTATTAAATGTCGTATTAATACGAAAATAAAGCCCGATATTTCGTAGTTTATTGTTGAATTTTTCGATTTTATGGCCATATTCTGGAATAAGTCTTTTAGAAGGGAATTGATTTTTATGGAAAAGGAACAGCTAAAATCGCTTTTGGAGATAAGTGCTGCCATTGCCGCAATAAGCAATAAAAATGAGCTGCACAAAGTCGCAGTGAATGGACTTCAAAGGCTGGTTGGTTTTGATGATGCCGCAGTGATCGTCTTTATGAATCAGGGCAGGGACTATATGCATTATTTAGATACTGATTCAACGGAACGTTTTTCCAGTCCGTTATCTATGACAATTGATAATAATATCCTGCCTATCAAGGGCTCGCCCGTAGAATATTTTTTACAGCGAGAAGATCTTTATGAGTGGCAGCCCAAAAATTTAGTTGAAAAATTTCCAAATAATCCCGGTATTCAACGGTTGCAACAAACCGGAATTAAATATTCATTCAATCTTAAATTGCACACAGGCGGTCGTGAGATTGGTTTTTTGATTCTTCATTTTAAGAAAAAATTTGCATTCCGGGCGAATCAACAGTCTTTTTTTCAGAGCATTGCCAATCAGCTCGCCGGGGCAATCCAGAATATTTTGATAAAAGAAGAACTCGAGGATCGGGAAAAGGATAAATCTTTCCAATTATCCATTAATAATGCCTTATTGAACACAACCACAAAAGAGGAGCTTTGTTTTACTTTGGCGAACCTTTTAAATGACCATGTTCCATTTGAAATGGTAACCTTGCGGATATGGAGCGGATCGGGACTTTTGACGGATTGGCTTGCAATTGAAAAAGAAGAGCAAGGCGGCTTCCGGTCGATTAATGATCAGATCTCAAGAGAAGCTGCCCAGGAGCTGCGGGTTTTAGAGAAAAATAAGAATTCTTTAGATAAATTGCCGGGTATCTTTACTGCAGATAAATTCAATGAGCTATGCAACCGATTCCCTATATACGCCTATGCGCAAAAAGCATACCGTATAAGATCAGTTCTGCGCCTTCCCTTTAACTTAAGTATGGACAAGTCAGCGCATATCATTTTTTCTTCAAAAAAAGATAATGCATATACAGCTAAACATTTAAGTATCCTGGGACATTGTGTCGCTCAAATTTCTTTAGCGCTTGATAACCTTTTGGCATTTAAACAACTGAAACAAGAAAAGATATATCTTGAAGAGGAAATCAAAACAGAACACAATTTTGAGGAAATCGTTGGCACCAGCTCCGCTTTACGAGAGGTCCTTCAGAAAGTCAGCCAGGTCGCCCCTACCCAAAGCACCGTATTGATCCAGGGAGAAACGGGTACTGGCAAAGAGCTCATCGCCCGAGCAATTCATAAACTATCGCCGCAAAAAGACCGCACGCTTCTCAAAGTAAACTGCGCTGCCTTATCCCCTCAATTGATCGAGTCGGAACTGTTTGGACATGAAAAGGGCAGCTTTACAGGAGCTACCGAAAGAAGAATCGGCAAGTTCGAACTTGCCAATGAGAGCACTATTTTTCTTGATGAAATTGGTGAGCTGCCTGTAGAACTCCAGGCCAAAATTTTAAGGGTTCTTCAGGAGAAGGAAATCGAGCGCATCGGTGGTAAAAACACACTTAGAGTCGATATTCGTATTGTTGCGGCTACGAATCGTGACCTGCTCAAGATGGTATCAAGAGGAGAGTACCGATCAGACCTATTTTACCGGCTCAATGTATTCCCCATTTACATTCCGCCGTTGCGCGAACGGAAGGAAGACATTCCATTACTAGCGGCACATTTTATAGAAAAATCTTCAAAAAAACTGCATAAATACATCGAGACGCTCACGGATGAGAGCCTAAATGAAATGTTGACGTACCATTGGCCAGGCAATGTGCGTGAGCTTGAGCATGTCATCGAAAGAGCTGTCATCTTATCTGAAGGGCAAATCCTTTCCGTTCCGATTGGTGATAGCAGCTCAAAATCGATGAATGCAGATGCGATAGGACCATCCCACATGCAAACTTTGAAAGAACTGGAAAGCCAGCATATCCTGCAGGTCTTAAGACATTGTAATGGCAAAGTTAGAGGAAAAGATGGTGCTGCCGCTATTCTGGATATAAAGCCGACGACCCTGGAATCACGAATGAAAAAATTGGGAATAAAAAAAGAGTACGTACTTTCAAGCAGTTAAACGGCATCGGCGATAAATTTTTAAAAATAAATGGAGTGAATATAGAGTTCTTAAAAATCCTCCGGCTTATACACATCGAAAAGGGTTTTCTCTCCTATAATTGAATCTATCTGCCACTGTAGTTCTTTGGCATCTTCACTATCCATCCATTTTAACCAGGTATCAACTGTTTCCCATTCCATAACCACGACTAATTCTCCGGGATCATTCAATTTTGAATAGGTTGTCCGTGAAATGAAACCTGGCTGCTTTTCTGCCTTGGCTCGCAACTCCTTGAGAAGTGGCACAAGCTGCTTGGTTTGATCCATTCGAAAGACACGTTTGATAATAATTAATACACCCATTAAAGACCTCCTTTGCTGAATAGATTCGTATTTATGGCAGTTTTACTTAAAGCACGCGTAACAATAAGCATCGAATCAAATACCAATTTTTGCTCCCCATTAACGTGAGGACAGCTTCGGGCTCAATATACTGATAATCATATATTTTTGTCAAACTTGGCACCGACAAAAAGAATGATGTCAAATTGTTCTATAGAATTTATAACACTGCACAGATCGACAACCGTAAGAATTCGCTAAATCTTATTCGGCAGAATTGAAAAGAGATATATTCCACTAACTAATTTAGGATGATATTAGAAATCCTAAAGTTTGCTTTACAACATGTGTTTCATGATTCTAATTAAATCCCATTTAAAGTTGTAATCTAAGCTAATTTCCGTTGACATGCACTTGTGGCGACTGTCCTGCGTTTTCATTTTATTTTGGCTGTCGTCACAAGTAAAAAACACAACCCTGGCTCGCGGTTTGATGCCATTGCTGTTTTTTGGGTAAAAGATCGGCTCCAATTATGATGTTAACATCTGTTCAGGAGCACCGCTATTAGGTAAGCCTTATCGTCCTTTCCTAACAAGTTGTTATTGTTTCTGATCCTGATTAATGTCGGGCGCACAGAGAGCAGATGAGTGTCTACAGCAGGCTAGCAATGTCTTTAACGGCATACTGGGATTGGCTTTCAGCTATAACAAACACGTCGCTTCAAATAAGCTTTGACTCATGTTGCCACAAATCCGGTATCTAGATACAATTCAATTTCTTCCTCTATATGACCCAAGCCTGATCTATTTGTAATATTAACCGATACAAATCTGCTAATATGTCCTTTTTAAGTGCTTATGGTTACTTTCTTTGATAAAATTCGTTTAACAGAGGAGCAAATTATGAAAAACATCAGAAAAGTAATGCCATTAATTACCTTCACTATAATCGGCTCTGTTCTGTTTTTGCAGCAACAAGCGCATGCTCACTGCCAGATCCCATGTGGAATCTATGATGACCACGCGCGAGTTCAATCGATGCTTGAAGATACCGCTACTGTAGAAAAGTCAGTTAAGCTGATTGCTGAGTTGGCTAACAAGGCCGATGCGCAATCTCAAAACCAGCTGGTTCGTTGGGTAATGAATAAGGAAAAACATGCCCAGCAGATCATCTCTACAATCAGTGACTACTTTCTGACGCAACGGGTCAAACCGAGTCAAAAAGACTATACTGAACGCTTATTAAAACACCATAGAGTCACTAGTTCTTACTAAAAAAGAGGTAAATCGCCAGTCCAACTAAAATGGCGGCAAATATTTTTTTGAAGCTTGCCGTTGAAACATGTTCCACCAACCGGGCTCCGATTTGGGCGCCAATGATACCACCGATGCCCAGCATCAAACCCGCTCGATAATCAATGTTGGCCAGCTTATTATGCGCGAAAATGGCAGACATTGATAATACCAAAATCGTTAGAAAAGATGTACCCACCGCTTTTTGAGCCGAGTATCCCAGGAACAATAGCAAGGGAACTGTTAGAAATCCGCCGCCTAAACCTGAAAAAGAAGCTCCAATTCCAACGCCTATACCGCTAACAACCATTAAAGCTATGTTTACATTTGGACTCATTATAAAAATTCTCCTTAGTTTTAGAACTACAAATATCCTAAATTCAGAATTTTATGTTTTGGGTTGTGTTCCGATATATGAAGTCTTTATAATTTTAGACTGAGAAGTGAAATCTATTAGAATTGAGGCAAAAGGAGTCTCAAATTTGGATTGATAATCCTTTCTTTTGGCCACCCGTGTAATAGAGTAGAAGGTTACAAAGGATTATACGTCCTTTTCAGATGTCTCTCCTGAAACCTGGAATTTGCGCATGAACTTCCGATCGATATAATCTTTGAGCAAAAAGATCAACCGGCCTTTCAACACCCATTGCCCACGGTAGAAAATACCGGTTTCATTGCCTAAATTATAAATTAACAGATAGGTGTCCTGCGGTTGAAAAGATTGCATCGCACGTTCTTCTAAGGCGGCCAAAAGATTTGCATACAGCACCGGATTCTGCCGTACGGCGTAAACACCCACTTTATCCAGCGGTTGTGGCTCAAAACTGATGCAATCCCCGCCGCCGAATATCTCGGGATAGGCCACAGACTGCAAATAAGTGTTGACCAGCAGGCCGCCATCGCTTCCAGTCGGCAATCCTGATTTTCGGAAAAGCGGAGAGGGTTTGATTCCCCAGGCCAGCAGGGCCAGGTCAAAAGCGACCTCGCGTTGGTCTTCCAAGATGGCAAGTCTTTCCTTCAGGCTATCGACATTCACCCCTTCAATAACTTCGATACGTCGCGCCGCCAAGGACTTTCTCGCATAGTGCTGCGCTTTGGGAGGCATCGAATTTAAGAAGCTGCGCCCCCCGCAAACGGTAATGGCCGCCTCTGTTCCGGTTTGCTGTACCAGCCGCCAGAGATTGCCGGCCAGCTCCAGGGCGGCAGCGCCACCGCCCACCACAATCAGCTTCGGGCTCCGGGTACCCAATCCAGCTTGGACGATCTGCCGCACTTTGATCAGGTTTTCAATCGGTTTGACGGAAAAAATACGATCACCGTCAACTTGCGCTTCATCTGCCGGCACAAAGCTGCCGGTGTTACAGGAAACAACGTCATAGGCAATTTCTCGGCCGGATTTGAGAGCCAACACCTTTTGATCCGCATCGATGCGGGTAACGGTATCTTGAGTAAAGGTGGCTCCGCGATCTTCAACCATTTTTTTGACATGAAACCGCACTTCCTGCGGCCGGTATATGCCGCCCAGCAAACCGGGTCCCATCCCGGAATAATAATGATGGGCCGCTGGCCCGATCAGCGTCACCTGATGACCGCGCTGGATATAGTCCTGAAGATTAAGCATGACCGTCATATGGGCATGACCACCGCCGACCAGTACCAGATGTTTCCCCACTTTTATCCTCCTCAACCATCATCGCTTTAGTGGATTTATCATATTTATAAAAAAAAGCCTACCCACAAACAATCAGTTGACGCCGCCCGGTCAATCCAATACAAAAGCGGTTAATGGAAGATGATCATCAAATTGCGCTGCATAAGCACCTTCGACTTAGGGCCCGCATTCTTGAGGCCACCCGGCAATTCTTTACCAGCAATGATTATCTGGAAGTCGAAACTCCTGTCCGCATTCCGGCGCCGGCATCCGAGGCCCATATCGATGCCATCCCGTCCGGTGACTGGTTTTTGCAAACCTCTCCCGAACTGTGTATGAAACGACTGCTGGCGGCGGGCTTTCGGCGTATTTTTCAAATCTGTAAATGTTTTCGCCAAGCGGAGAGAGGCCAGCGCCATCTGCCGGAAACGACTCTGCTGGAATGGTATCGGATAGACAGTCATTATCTGGACCTAATGGATGAATGTGAGACTTTCATAAATCACGTCGCCTGCGAGATCGATTCGGCGGACAACCTGGTCTACCAGGACTGTCAAATCAACCTCGCTCCCCCCTGGCCCCGGATATCGGTCAGCGACGCATTTGAAAAATACGGATCCAGCTCACTTGAAACGGCTCTGCAAGCGGACCAATTTGACGAGATCATGGTTTCGCAGATCGAACCCCTGCTGGGCCAGCGCCAGCCGGTTTTTATGTATGACTATCCGGCTTGCCGCGGTGCACTGGCGAAATTAAAACCCGAAGATCCCCACTATGCGGAACGTTTTGAACTTTACATCGGCGGTGTTGAAATATGCAACGCTTTTAGCGAGCTGACCGATCCGGTGGAGCAAAGAGCGCGTTTTGAACACGAGCGCGAACAGCGACGAAAGGCCGGCAAACCGGTTTACCCCCTGCCCGAACGTTTTCTGACAGCCCTCAGAGACCTGCCGGCAGCCGCCGGCAATGCCCTGGGCATGGATCGCTTGATCATGCTTTTCGCCGATGCGGACCAAATTGATGATGTCGTGGCCTTTACGCCCGAAACACTCTGATGCGCAACACGAGGGCTGTGTTTCTGTATAATTTTTATGCTATAGCTCACCTATCACATAGCAAAATGCGGAGTATCAAAATATAGGTCAAATCAGAGAATGCCAAAAAATAGCAGCGAACAGATTAAACCGAATAGCCGAGGTGGAACGCTGGGGACGTTTGCCGGTGTTTTTACACCCAGCATTTTGACCATTCTGGGTATCATCCTATTTCTGCGTTTGGGTTTTGTGGTCGGCAACGCCGGGCTGGGCCGGGCCTTAATCATACTGGCTTTGGCCAATGGCATCTCGGTGCTTACCACCTTTTCATTGTCAGCCATCGCCACTAATCTGAAAGTCAAGGGCGGCGGAGATTACTATCTGATCTCCCGTACACTGGGGCTGGAATTCGGCGGTGCCATCGGCATTGTGCTGTTTTTGGCCCAGTCGGTTTCGATCGGATTTTATTGTATCGGTTTTGGTGAAGTTCTTGCCCGGATTCTGTCCTTGCAGGCAAGCTATTCCACCCAGATCATTGCCGCCGGTGCGGTGGCATTTTTATTTATATTTGCCTGGCTGGGCGCTGATTGGGCTACGCGTTTTCAGTATGGGGTCATGGCGATTCTGATAGCAGCCCTTTTGTCATTTTTTGTGGGTGGCATAGCAAAATGGGACACGGCTTTGCTGGCCCAAAACTGGAGCACGCCTGCCGGCGGCTTAGGTTTTTGGGCTATTTTCGCCATCTTTTTTCCGGCCGTTACAGGATTTACCCAGGGGGTAAGCATGTCCGGCGATTTAAAAGATGCCGGCAAAAGTCTGCCCCGTGGGACCTTTATGGCTGTTGGTGTGTCGATAGTGGTCTATTTTCTGGCCGCAATTGTTTTTGCCGCCACGCAGCCCGTCAGCACCTTGATGAGCGAATATGATGCCATGAAACGGGTATCGGCTGCGGCATTTTTGATCGGGGCCGGCGTGATTGCCGCCACCCTATCATCGGCCATGGCGTCTTTTTTAGGCGCGCCCCGCATTTTGCAATCCTTATCATCCGATCGCATCTTTCCGTTCTTGCTGCCTTTTGCCCAGGGGGTTGGCCCAGCAAATAATCCCCGGAGGGGGGTTTTGCTCTCTGCCGCCATCGCCTTTGCCACTGTCGGTTTGGGAAAATTAAACCTGATTGCCCCGGTGGTTTCGATGTTTTTTTTGATTTCCTACGGGCTTTTAAATTATGCCACCTTTTTTGAGGCGCGCGCCGGCAGCCCATCGTTTCGTCCACGCTTTCGCTGGTATGATCAGCGACTTAGTCTGGCCGGTGCGCTGGCCTGTCTGATGGTGATGCTGGCGATCGATTGGAAGTCCGGTGTGGTGGCCATGGCGATCTTATTTGGTATTTTTCAGTACCTCAAACGCACCAGCGGACCGGCACGCTGGGCCGACAGCCGGCGTTCTTATCATCTTGAACGCATTCGGGCCAATCTGCTGGCAGCCGCTCAAGAGCCCGAACATCCCCGCGATTGGCGGCCTCAACTGCTGGTGTTCTCCGACGACGCCCACCGTCGCCAACGTTTGCTGCAATTTACAGAATGGCTCGAGAGCGATACCGGATTCGCCACGGCGGTCCGCATCTTGGAGGGTGAAGGCGTCAAAATGCTCAAGCTGCGCGAGGCAGCTGAAAAAGAACTCCGCAAAGACATCGCTGAGTGCGGATCAGAGGCATTTCCTCTCGTGGTGGTGGCGCCTGAACTGATTCAGGGCATTCACACCCTGGTACAGGCTTACGGGATCGGCCCTTTAAAAGTGAATACCGTCTTACTCAACTGGTTCGAGCATGAACCCACGATCAAGCGCGGCATTCGCGAAATCCTGTATGGCCGCCGCATAAAAACCGCATTTCGCCTTGGCTGCAATATCATTGTATTCAAAGCCAATGACAAAGACTGGGAATGCGTTAAAAAGATACCGGCACAGGAGCGTCGAATCGATGTATGGTGGTGGGATGATGCCAGCAGCCATTTGATGCTGCTGCTGGCCTATCTGACGACGCGCAATAAAGACTGGCAGGGGGCCCGTATCCGGGTTCTGGCGCCCGGTTTTGAGCATCCGACTGAAGAGGCAATGGCGGTTTTTCGCCAGAAACTCGAAAACTACCGAATCGAGGCTGAACCTGAAACCGTGTTTAACGCCAAAGCCAGCAACGTTATCGGTTATTCCCAAGGGTCGTCGCTTGTCTTCTTACCGTTCCGCCTGAAGGGCAATCGACCCGTTGATCCCTTTGGACAGCCGGTTGAGGAAATTCTGGCCGATCTGCCCCTGACCGCGCTTGTGCTGGCCGCTGAAGATGTCGAGCTGGAGGCCGAACCGGAAGAAGGAAAAGCGGCTGAAATCGCCACAGCCGTTGATGCAATGACGGATGCCGCAAAGCGGGCACAGGACGCTGAAAAAAATGCGACAGCTGCTGCTGAAGCACTGACAGTTGCTAAAGAAAAATTGCAGCAGCAAATTGAATCTGAAACCAGCGACTCCGCCAAAATCGCGGCGCTCGAGGCCGACATCGCAGCGGCCGAAAAGCAGGCCGCAAAAATGGCCCGACGATCTGCTAAGGCCGCTGCCAAAGCCATCGCAGCCGCAAAAGCGGTTGAGGAATTGGGCGGGCAAACTGAAACACCTGCAGAAAAGGGTGCCAAATCGACAGATCGTGAGCCGGACTGACCCGCGGTAAGGGAAAAGTTGGGCATAAAATCAATTGGCAGGGCCTTAACTTATTAAAATTATGTTTCATATGAAATGCTTGACAAAGGGGCTGCTAAACGAATAAAGTCGCACTAATTACCGTATCGGCAGATAAGAAAGCAGCAGAACATTAGAGAAGGAGATTGTATATGGGCAGCTATGTTAAAGCGATATTGTTGCTGATTGTTCTGGTCATACTGGTAACATTTGGCATCAACAACCTTGAGCCTATCCGACTGCATTATTATTTCGGCCTGAGCAGCATGCCTTTGCCCATTTACGGCATCGTTTATGGCGCCTTGCTTGTCGGCATTTTTGTGGGCATGCTTGTGGGCATCAATTCCAGGTTTAGCCAGCGAAAAAAAATAAAGCTTTTGCAGAGAGAAAACCGTGAGCTAAAGGCAAAGGTCGGTGAGGAAAGCCCCGAAGAAAAAGCCATTGAAGAGCCGCCCGCACCAGAACCGACCGAACCGACAGAGCCTGAAGATGAATCGGAAAAGACCGAAGAAACACACAGATTTTAAATTGCAACTACCCACCAAAGACCGCAGAGCAATTCGCTAACGCCGAAGATTCTGCGGTTATTTTATTTTGATCACCACAAGGGTCACATCGTCTTCGAATTTTTTGCCTTTGGAAAATCGGTACAAAGAATCGATAAAAATATTGAGGATCCCTTTGGCGCTCAGTCCCGCATGGGCACGAATGAGATCATATATTCTCTCTTTTCCATACATTTCTCCACTGACATTTTCAGATTCCCAGACCCCATCGGTTGCTAAAAAAATGATCTGGCCTGGTTTGAGGCCGGTTTTTTGATTTTCGGCATACACCCACGATTCTTCAACCCCCAGTGGGATGCCCTCCCCTGCCAGGGTTTCAAAGGATCGTGTTGCCGGATCGTAAAAAATGGCCGGATCCTGGCCGGCGCGGACCCATTCCAGGGTTTTATGCCTGACATCGACGCGCAGGTAAAACAGGGTCATAAAATTATGGTATTCGGCAACATCTTTGGCCAGTTGACGATTGACATCTGATATGATCTGACCGAGGGTTCCGGGCATCGAGACCCGTTGGCGCAAAAATCCCCGGGCGGTGGCCATCAGCAAGGCCGAAGAAATTCCGTGCCCGGAGACATCTCCCAAAACAACACTCAGTTGAGCGCTTTTGTCGGTGTCAAATTCCAAAAAATCATAATAGTCGCCCCCGGTCTCATCGCAGTATATACTTTTGCCGGCAATATCCAGGCCCGGGATGACAGGATTTTGAGCGGGCAGAAGTTTCTGCTGAACTTTCATGGCCAAATCCATGGATTGGTTCAGCCGCAGATGGTCCGCCAGTTTCGGTCCCATCTGGTTGAACGCCTGAATGACCAGATCGCGCTCATCGCCGGTGCGCAATCCCAGCTTAACCGAAAAATTACCGTTCGACAGCTTTTTGGCAGCCGTGGCGATTTGCAGTAATGATCGCGTAATCATATAAGATCCAATCAATGCCCCCGCTGCCAGGAAAAAAATCGTTAAAAGAGTGGCGACACCGGCAAACAGGATCTGGTCCTTTAAATAGGTAAAGAAGGTTTCACGGGTTTCGTCCGGCAAAGCCATAATGGTCGATTTAGGCACCATAACGATAAATTGCGTGCGGGCATCGATGCCGGCATAGGCCCAGATAAATTCTTCACTTTCGAAAGGCAGGGCCGCATATCCGGTCTGCCCGACCGTGAGCTGGCTTAAAACAGCATCAAAGGCGGGTTGATCCGCCGAAGTCAGCCATTTTCTTGCGATTGTCGGCGTCCAAGAACCCAACATGCTTTGATAGTCTTTTTGGGCCAAAATCTGTAAACCGGATTGACCGGTATTGGCGTTGTCGGCGATGGTGGTGATGAAAGAGCGGGCATCGGTCGCCCATAGCGGAGAGAGCGTACTTTTTTTCAGGGCCTCGATGAAAAGGATATCGATGGCCACAACCCCCCAAAAAGGCCCATCGGGTCGATAGAGGCGTTTTGAAACCGTGAAGGTCAAAAATCCGTTGGTCGTATTGATGGTCGGCAAGGTCCAGGTGGGTGTGTCTTTGGCATTTTCAAACCAGGGCTGCCAGCGCGGATCAAACCCATCGGCATGGCCGCTGTGCCCAGGGTAAGAAGCGCATACGCCGTCTTTTACACAGACATGGGCCCATTGCAGGGCATCACCAAATTCATTGGATAGTTTTCTGAAAGTGGGGGTCATGCGACTCAATACGGCAATATCTGACGATACGTTTTTAGCTTCAACGCCGGGCGCCAGTAAAAATACGGAATGCTTGAAACTGACCGGATGATCGATAAACTGATCGTCATGGGTTTTGAGTCGGTATTTGAACGATGGCAATAAATCTTCGGGGGCGGTTCGGGGATCTTCAAAATCATTTGCAAAATAAATGCGTGCCGGATCCGCTGGCATTTTGGAAAAGGCCAGCTCGGCTTCAGCAGCTAAAACGCGTAAATAAAATTCCATGGCGGCCTGGGTGCGTTGAATCACCTTGGCCGAATTTTCGGCTGTTTGCCGCAACTCCATCCCGACAATTTGCATCAAGCGCAGGCGGGCATCTTCAGAAATCGTTTGGCCCAAACGAAAGGTGCCCCGCTGGCTGACAATCGTGACCACAATCAGCGGCGTTAAGCTGAACACCAGCAAAATTATAAAAAATTTCCAACGCAAGCGTATCTTAAACATACCCATTCCAAGCCGAATTGTTGTCTTTGCTGATCGACCCCCACGGGCTTACCGGATCGTTAAAACCTCCGGGTTTGGCTTTGCCGATGGGGTCACCTATTATTATTGTAAACGGACACGATTTTGAAATGCAATCAAAAACTCTGTCGTCTCAAAAGTGAACGGCACTATTGCATAAATGGTTGGCTGCAGCCAGCATGTTGCGTCGATTTGAAAGCCGCGTCAATTTGGCATATAATAGTTAAAATAAACTGTCTCAGTAACAGATAATCCGTCAATAAGCCGTGCTCACCGTCACCACCGGCTCTTTTATTGGTTTCGAATTAGAGGCGCTCAACAGTAATGGAATCAAAGAAGATACAATTACACTATGCCGTATTGATGTTAATCGGCATTATTGCCTTCGGCTCAGGTGGATATTATTTCGTAGAGCACATGCCCCTTTTCGAAGCCTTTTACATGACCATTATTACGATTTCCACGGTGGGTTATGCCGAAATTGTACCGCTATCACAAGCGGGTCGCGCCCTGACCGTCATTATTATTATCCTCGGCATCACCGTTGGCGCTTACACCATCGGTTTGCTGGTTCGCGCCTTTATTGAAGGCGAGCTGACAAAAATAGTGGGGAGAAAAATCGTGCAAAAACAGATATCCGAATTAAAGAATCATTTTATTGTTTGCGGCTTCGGCCGCATTGGCCGCATCATCTGCAATGAACTGGCGGCCGATAATATCGACTTTGTGGTCATCGAGCAAGACCCTGCAATTATTGAACAAATCGAGTCTAATAATTATCTGTTCCTTGAAATGGACGCCACCTCTGAAGAGGCCCTGCTGAAAGCCGGCATCATGAAAGCCAAGGGGATTGCGACAGCCCTGCGCTCCGATGCCAATAATGTTTTCATTACCTTGACCGCCAAAGGATTGCGGCCGAATATCTACATTCTGGCCCGCGCCTCCGATGAAAACAATGAAGACAAACTTTCACGCGCCGGCGCCAGCCGCGTGGTTTCACCTCATCTGATCGGCGGCAGGCGAATGGCACAGGTTCTCAAAAGACCGACGGTTGTCGATTTTATCGATATTGCCACCATGGGGAGTTCTTTGGGGCTGATGATGGAAGAGGCCATGATTGGAGAAAACTCGGATTTGATCAGCAAAAACCTCATTGATAGCAATCTGCGCAAGAATTTTGGGGTCATCATTGTGGCCATCAAAAAAAAGGACGGTAGTATGATTTTCAACCCCATGCCGTCAGAAACCTTTGAAGCCGGGGATGTCATCGTGGTCCTCGGCAAACGTGAAGACCTGCGGCGCATGAGTGCCGTTATGTAAGTTCGGCTGACAATCCCCTTCCCCGCTGGTTGCGCACCCTGCAAACGCACTGAACGTCAACGCCCGCTGCGAACCATGCTGGTACCCGCCCTGCTCTGAATCCGGCGACGATTATTGACACATGGCCAACAACATGATAGCCGGTAACAGCAAAAACGGGTGAATAGCCATGGGAATCATGTTTTGTTAAAAAGTGGTTATGAGGCTCATGGTTTTTTATCTGAACATCCATGAGGAGGCCTATGCGTCTGTATCTAAATCGTTTTATCGGGGCGGCAATGCTCGATGTTAAATTATACGCAGAAGTCGCGGCGGAACCGCGGTTTCTGAATCAGGCCTGGATTACGGTTTTGATTTACGCGATGCTGGCCTCCTGGGGAAGCTTCGGTCGTGCCGGAGCGGTCGGCTCCAATATCGGAATGATCAGTGCTCTGATCGGATGGTATATCTGGGCTTTTTCGAGCTACTTTATTGCAACGCGATTTTTGGCTGGAGGGTCAGTTGAAAATCAACGGGCCGATCGCAAAGCGGTCATTCGGACCATGGGATTTGCCTGTGCACCGGGTGCAATTCGTATTCTAGGTATCATACAGGGTCTGGGCATAGTGACGTTCGTGGTGTCTTCAATCTGGATGATCGTAGCCGCCACCATTGCCGTAAAAACAGCATTAAATATTGAGAGCACTGCGCGCGCCGCCGGGGCCTGCATCATCGGCTGGATCATCGGCGCCATCGCTCAGGGGTTATTGCTCATTTTGTTACTTTCCGTTTTCGGCGTCTCCTGAAACTCAGCGGCAAACATCGAACGTAAAACAAAAAAACAGCTGTAAACCCGTTCTGTTTATCAATATTGCGCGACGAGCGGTGTTTCCGGCAGCCTGTAAGATGGGCAACATGGCGTCTGTCGATCCTTCAAAACTGGTATTTGAAAGCCAGACGGTCTCTGCGCAGTTTATCGATCCATCCGGCAAAATTGTTGATCACCCCATTGAAATCCGCACCAACCCCATTACCGGGCGCACCTGCCGCATCTCATCGAGTCGCATTAAAGAAAAAGAACCCGGAACCGAATCGCTGCCCCCGCCGCCGCCGGATGCGGATCAAACAGACACATGCCCGTTTTGCCGGCCCCAGGTAACCTCGCAAACGCCCCAGTTGCATCCCGATCTGTCATCAGACGGAAGGTTAACCGTCGGTGATTCAGTTCTGTTTCCCAATCTGTTTCCATACGGCAGCTATTCCGCCGTCAGCCTTTTCGACGATAACCACTTGGTCGAAATCGGGAAAGCCACTGCAGCGTCATATGCCAGCAGTTTTATCAATTGCAGCCAATATCTGGCAAAAGTTAAAAAGCACGACCCCCAGGCGGTCTATATGGCCATCACCCAGAACCATCTGCCATCAGCCGGCGGGTCTTTGGTTCATCCGCATCTGCAAATAAACGCTGACCGCTGGCCGGCCAACCATCAGCGGGTGCTGCTGCAACGCGCCAATGATTTTTATCACCAAACCGGCACCTATTTGTTTTCGCGCTATCTGGAGCATGAGGTCGTTGAGGGAACGCGTCTAATCGGAGCAACGGGGGCATGGAAATGGCTGGCTGCCTTTGCGCCCGAGGGTTTTTATGAAATATGGGGTATTCTGCCGCTAAAAACCTCGTTTCAGCAAGTCGCTGAATCCGATTGGCAGGACCTGGCCTGCGGTATTCTGAATGTCCAGCGGTTTTATCGCCAGTTGTGCCGCAACGGATACAATCTGGGCATTTTGGCAGTTGAGATGCCTTCCAGCCGGCTCGAGCTGCGGATTGCCATTACGGTCAGATCGAATTACGCCCCCTGGGTCCGCAGTGACCATACCGGCTTTGAGGTGATGCTCGGTGATATGACCACATTTAACACCCCGGAACAAACCGCAGAGCAAGCGCGCGCCTTCTTTTAATTCCGGGTTCTAAATAGCTATAGCTGCCTCTTTCGTCTTTCAGGCGTTGGATAAGACGCAGGTTTCCGGCTACTGGCTACTGGCCACTGGCGGCTGGCAAACCCGATTGGCTCGATACTTAAAAAAGACGAATAGCCAGAAGCGAGAAGCCAGCAGCTAAAATGCTGCTACCGAAACTAGACTGGATTGTTCAAATATGACACGGGACAAAAACCGTCACGGATAGGATTTAGTGACAAAGCATTTTTAAGCGGTTGAGGCTTCCTGGGGGGGATCAATTTCCGTCTGGCGCACGATGTATTCGCTGATACGGTTGCCGTCCATCGCATGGACCGTGATCAGAAAATTGCCCAGCGGAATTTCTTCTTTTTCGTGGGGAATCCGGCCGATCTGATTCAATACGTATCCGGAAAACGTATCGTACTCCTTTGAATCGGGAATATGCATCGGTATTTTATCGTTGACCTCATCGATCTCCGATTTGCCGAGCACCCGCCATTCATCCTTTCTAAGCTTTACAATAAGCGGTTCGAATGTGTCGGTCTCATCGACGATCTCGCCGACAATCTCTTCAAGCGCATCTTCCAGGGTTATCAAACCGGAGACACCCCCGTGTTCATCAACAACGATGGCCATGTGCTGTTTGCGTTTTTGAAACTGTTTGAGCAAGCTGTCCAGCTTTTTATTTTCAGGCACAAAATACGCTTTGCGCATTATTTTGCGCACATCCCCTTTTTCGTCGGATACGGCCTGGTGTTTGAGGAGATCTTTGACGTTTAAAATACCCACCACGTGATCGATATCACCATCGATGACCGGAATTCGCGTATAACCGGATTGCGCAATCTCTTCCAAATTTAAGGCTTCATTGGCTTCGATGACGAACATATCGGCTCTGGGTGTCATAATTTCAGAGGCATTGGTGTCGTCAAATTCAAATATATTTTCAATCAACTCCTTTTCTTCCTCTTCGATGCCCCCCTCTTCTTCGACAACTTCAACAAACGTCATCAATTCTTCTTCGGTAACAGTCGGTTTCTTATGAATTTTTCCGGTCAGTTTGGGAATGAAGTTTAAAAATAGAATCACCGGTGTTAATAAAATGGAAAGCCAATACAACGGAAAGATGACAATCCGCGCAATTAAAATATTGTTACGCGTGGCAATGGATTTAGGAAAAATTTCGCCGAAAATTAAAATCAAAAAGGTCATGATACCGGTGGCAATGCCCACTGCATGGCTGGAAACCAGTTTAATGGTAATGGCTGTCGCCATGGCAGAGGCACCGACATTGACAAAATTATTGCCAATCAGGATGGTCGACAGGAGCCGATGCGGATCGTCTTTCATTTTCTTTATCAGCCGATTGGTCGACCCTTTTTGTTTGGCCAGATGAATCGCCTTGACTTTGCTGATGGAAAACAGAGCAGTTTCTGCGGAAGAGAAAAATCCGGAGAGTAAAAGCAAAAATATTAAGATGACAACTTGGTTTGTTAGCATGAATGCTGTTAAATCTAACCTTCTTTTAGAGCGCCTGTCCCCTGATACCGCATCTGATGATGACATGGAATGCGGCTCAAGCAGAGCATCAAAACCCCAAGCGGTTTTGGTCTTGCTTTATTTTACATCTTGGAATTGAAAAAATGGTCAGCAAATGCTTCCAAATTTGTAATATAATCTTATTCATCGGGTCTGTCAATTGAGAGATTCTTTGAAAATACAACTTGGCATCGCTTGCATAAAAGCCCGGGGTAACACGCCGGAGTATCCAATAGAATGCAGGGCAACGATGAAATAATTATACCAGTGACGGCCGTCTGCGTTGACGCTTTGTGCTGAATCCGATGATAAAACCGACAATCAATACCGCGGAGCCGGCCAGAAACCATTTAATGGCATAATTCATTTCCATCCGGGTGACCTGTTCTTCGAGCTCCTTGGCCTTCTTCGTTTGTTCGATCAGTTGTGAAGCTGTACGCTCGTAATCGGTTTTAAGGGTTAAAAACTCGGCGGCCTCTGATTTTAAGGTTTCGTATTCGGTGCTTGTTTTTTGCATCTGTCTTTGAGTGGTCTCAAACTGGGCTCTGAGTTTTTTACTTTCAGCTTTCAACTGGCTGTTTTCTTCAAGTAGTGCGGCGGCCTGGGTCATCAGGTTTTTATGCTTACTTTGCAAGCTTTCAAACCTGAGGTTATGCGTCGGGTTGGCGGTCAGATATCGGCTGAGAACCCAACCCTCATTTCCATTGGCCTGCCGGACTTTGGTCCACTCATCTCCCGGGGTTATAACCTCTACTGTCTGGCCGGATTCAAGTACTGCCAGTATTTTGTTTTCCGTACTCGGTCCGGACCGCAGTGTTATTTTCAACAGGTCTGAAATATACATTGTTTCCGCGTGTATCGACGTGGCAAACAGACACAGTATCAGCAACAATCCACAAACTTCGAAGCGTTTGAACAAATCATCCATAACGGGACCTTTCCGAATCTTTAGTCGTGTAAATTATGATAGAAAGCGGTGTAAATTGCTTAAAAAGCAGGTTCATCCTACTTAAGAGTGCACAAGCGCTCTGGGATATATCTTACAACATTCTGGTAAATTAGACAAATCTGATCCTAACGCCTTTAAATCTATTGACAAATGGGTTAATATTAAGTTAACTAATTGATATTAAATTAATATGATCAGATCCTCTATTCGTTTGCGCTAATTTTGTAACGGTGGTGGTATTGCGATATGATCGCTTATGATTTGCAATGTATCGAAGGCCATGCTTTTGAAGGCTGGTTTGAAGACAGCCAGGCCTATCAAAGTCAGAAAAAGAAAGGTTTGATCGCCTGTCCGGTATGCAACAGCACCCGTGTATCTCGACTACCTTCCACTTTTGCGATTAGGGCCTCGCAAATTCCCAAAAAGGTTTCGTTAGAGGAAGAACATCTGAAAAAAGTAGGCAAAGAAATAGTTGATTTTGTTCATAAAAATTTCGATAATGTCGGATGTGATTTTGCCAAAGAAGCTTTAAAAATGCATTACGGCGTCGAAGAACCACGCAATATCCGTGGTGTCAGCACCAAAGAAGAAGAAGAATTGCTCAAAAAAGAAGGCATCGAATTTCTTAAAATTCCCATGCCGGAGAGGCCTGACACCGACGCCTAGCCTTTCCAACAAGCTGCCCTAAAACTTTAAATTATTCCCTTCTAAAATTCAGTTTAACGGTTGTGCCCGTTATCCGCTTGTCCGCCTCTGGTGGGTTCGACCGTTTGCCGGTTAGAAAATATCAGCATAACTATCAAAATCTATGTATCGCGGCTATCCGCCGAAATCATCGAAA
>Ga0209536_100005984_pt1 | contig 18742 bp, 20 predicted proteins | sample DeeMarSeWOR28_12_FD_187461 | JGI IMG/M metagenome (GOLD analysis project Ga0209536, IMG submission 187461) | Marine sediment microbial communities from White Oak River estuary, North Carolina - WOR-2-8_12 (SPAdes) (version 2) | ecosystem: Environmental > Aquatic > Marine > Intertidal zone >... | reverse complement strand
GTGCCGACAAGCATAAAGATAAACGAAGCTGTAGAGTTGGCAAAAAAATTCGGTAGTGATAGTTCAGCAAGATTTGTTAATGGAGTTTTGAGCTCCGTTAATACTCTTGCTACCAGATAGAATAATGGAGGTCAAATATGGCAACAGTTTACGATCGACTTAAAAAAATAGCAGTTGAACAATTGGGAGTCGATGAAAACGAAGTAGTCCCGTCAGCAAAGTTCGTTAATGATTTAGGCGCCGATTCTCTGGATCTCGTAGAACTAATCATGTCTATAGAAGAAGAGTTTAGTACCGAAACTCAGAAGATAAAAATCCCCGATGAAGATGCCGAAAAGATGGTAACCGTCCAAGATGCTATAGATTACCTAAGGGATTTGGGTATTTTAGATGAGGATGTTTCGCAGAATACAAATAAAGATACCAAAAAGGATAACGCAAAGGGAGAAAAAAAAGATAAATAATCAGCGGTGTTTAAACTTAAGCAGATAAGTTGGCTAAATTCTACCACCCTTACCAATTTCAAGTGCATTAACGATCGGGAAACGAGCACATTTTTCGACAATCTTGCGAAAATGGAAACCATACACAGACAGACTCACCGCCAGTGGTAACAAGCGGGGGTTTCGGAAAAATATGGAGAGCATGAGCTTCCAGTAGTATTTCTTGCCCTTCCCCCAGATACCCAGAAACCATATAGATTTAATAAAAGCCGTGAAATAATAAGTTCTCAACTTTAACAAAGCACCCTTCTTCTTTTTAGGCCTGTATTCCATAAGACATGTTCCAATACGATCATAATATTGTTTGGGGGCATATATCGTCTTCAGTATATATTTATAGCCATTTATTAGCGTCTCGTATTTCATCCTGGGAATGAAGTTGATAGAGCAATCTGTATTATCTCCAGAGAAACCATCTAGCAGGCGATGTTCTTTCTTTAATCGTTTATAAAGACGGGTGCCACGGGGAGCATTTAGTAATCCGACCATTGCGGTAACGATACCACTATTCTGGATAAAGCTTATCTGGCTCTTAAAGATTGATGGTGGGTCGCTGTCAAAACCAACGATAAAACCACCCTGCACCTGAATGCCACAGTTCTGTATTTTTTTACATCGGCAATCAGGTCCCGTTTTTTGTTCTGGCTTTTATCACATTCAACCAAGCTTTCTTCATTAGGGCTTTCGAGGCCTATAAAAACAGTATCAAAACCGGCATCCACCATCAAGCGCATAAGTTCTTCATCATCAGCCAGATTAATAGAAGTTTCCGTGAGTAGGGTGAAGGGGTACTTCCTTTTCTGCATCCAGCCGATTATGGCTGGCAGTATTTCTTCTTTCAGCTTTTGCTTATTGCCAATGAAGTTATCATCAACTACGAAGACACCAGCCCGCCAACCATATTGGTAGAGTGATTCAAGTTCAGCTAGTATCTGTTTTTCATCCTTTGTACGCGGCCGGTTACCATTAAGAACGACTATATCGCAAAACTCGCAGTTATATGGACATCCCCTCGAATACTGGATGTTCATTGAAGAGTAGTGTTTCTTATTGATAAGCGACCATTTGGGTATAGGGGTTTTCGTTATATCCGGTCGTTCGGTTGATGTATAAATGAGTCGTGTGTTTCCCGTTTTTAAATCGCTAAGGAAAGGTGGCAGTGTTATTTCAGCAGCCGAACTGCGCTGTGTTGCCATAGCACTTATAAAACATATTCCGCCCAGTTGATATCCCTGCTCTCTAAGCCCCTGACATTCATATCCACCAGCTTTAACTGCCATCCTGCTGACAGCATTGCAGCAATTGTCAATAAGCCTAGTGGCGGAAAGGAAGCTTTTTTGTTGATGAATTTTAGAGCGTGCTTGAAGCTCCAAAAGGTATCCGGATAACGTGGGTAGACAAGCAATATTTTCAAACGATTCCCTAAGGCTAGATGAATATTGCTAAACTATAACATACTCCGTTTGCACCACCAAATTATCATGACATCTTAGATCAACTCACCACCCCCCCCATTACTTTGAGAGTCCTTTCGATAATCCGTCTCCACTGACTGCTGAATTTCTTATAGTCCAACCTCAACTGAATTAAGCCGAACTCGACACCATCCCTCAAAATCAGCTGAAGTTTATTTCTGTCAAAACGCATACCAGAAAACGGACGCAATATGATATAGTTTTCCTCCGTAAATATTGATCCAACGCCTGCTTTAGCTGCCAGCAGCTTGATACCGATGGCATAAAGCAGGTTTTCAACCTCATGTGGTATATCTCCAAACCTATCCTTGAAATCATACTTTAGCACCTCAATCTGCTCTTCATTGTTAACTTCTGCTAACTGGTGATAGAACTTTAGTCTGATACCCACATCCGAAACGTAATTTTCAGGGATGTAGGTTGATAGAGGTAGAGTAATGGTCGGCATGGGGAAATGTTTTATCTTTTTTACAGGTCTACCTGCCTGCCTCATCTTCTCCTCTTCAACCGCCTCCCCCAGTAAACGTGTATAAAGATTAAAACCAACAGCGGTTATATGCCCACTCTGTTTCATGCCTAACAGGTTGCCGGCCCCACGGATTTCCAGGTCTTTAACTGCAATACCAAAGCCAGCACCCAGTTCGCTGGCCTCAGATATAATGCTCAGGCGCTTGCGGGCATCTTCAGTCACCCGTTTGTCCTTATTGTATAGGAAATAAGCAAAAGCCATATTAGTACCGCGACCAACGCGACCGCGCAACTGATATAGCTGCGTCAGGCCTAACCTATCTGCCTGGTTGACTATTAAAGTATTAGCATTGGGTATATCCAGCCCCGACTCAATAATGGTGGTACACACCAGTACATCTATACCACCACTGGTAAAGTCCACCATAATCCTCTCAAGCTCCCCTTCCGCCATACGGCCGTGGGCGGTAGCTATCTTTGCTTCTGGTACAAGATTTCCTAATTTTTCAGTCATATAATTAATGCTGCGCACCTGGTTGTAAACGAAAAAAACTTGCCCATTGCGCTCTAGCTCTCTAAGTATTGTCTCTCTCAAAAGTCTATTATCATATTGCGTTACATAGGTTTTTACTGGCAACCTTTCCGCTGGGGGTGTTTCCATAACGCTCATATCACGCACTCCTACCAGCGACATATGCAGTGAACGGGGTATAGGAGTGGCGCTTAAAGTGAGGACATCCACCTGCTGTCTCATTTTCTTAAAATGTTCCTTATGGCCGACGCCGAAGCGCTGCTCTTCATCTATTATCAGCAGCCCCATGTCTTTGAAAATAACGTCTTTCTGCAATAAGCGGTGCGTACCGATACAGATATCCACACTACCAGCAGCCAGTCCATCGATAATTTCCCGCTGTTCCACGGCACTCCGGAAGCGACTGAGCATCTCAACCCTTAGCGGAAAGGCAGCCAACCTCTGCTTAAAAGTAAATAGGTGCTGCTGCGCTAGCACCGTTGTCGGCACCAGAAAGGCTACCTGTTTGTAGTCCATTACCGCTTTAAAAGCAGCTCGGACGGCAACCTCCGTTTTGCCATAACCAACATCACCACAAACCAATCTGTCCATAGGTTTGGGCTGCATCATATCGTCTTTAACTTGCTCTTGGACTACTATCTGATCGGGTGTTTCTACATAGGGGAAAGAAGCTTCAAGTTCCTGTTGCCAGATAGTATCAGCAGAGAAAGCAAATCCATTCACCACCTGACGGGCAGCATAGAGAGCCAATAACTCACGGGCAATTCCCTCTGTTGATTGCTTGGCTTTCTGTTTAATTCTGGTCCACTCCTGAGTACCCAAACGGTTAAGGGTGGGTTGTTGATCTCCGGTGCCTATATAGCGGGTAACACGACCTATCTGATCAATCGGGACATATAATCTATCACCAGCACCATACTGTAACAAGAGATATTCCTTTTTAATACCATCATCATCTATGTTAACAATGCCGGCAAACCTGGCAATACCATGCTCTAGATGTACGACAAAGTCTCCGGGAGTCATATCAAAAATGGATCCGAAGCGGGCTGTCGGCTGTTTTTTTGATAGTCGCCTCTGTTTTATTATTCCGAATATCTCATTATCGGTATAGAGGTGTATATCATCATCCATCACCCATCCACGGCTCAGCATACCTTGAACCAAAGTCAACGAACCGGGTAGGGGCTTTTCTTTTATTTCGATAATGGGTACTGCGATAATATCTCTCTCCTCCAGCAGTTCCGAAAGACGGCTAGCCTGATGACTTATTAGAATAATCCTCTTTCCCTGCTTTGATAGTTGTTTTATTCTTTCCATAAATTTCGGTAGTATGTTAGTGTAGTTAGTACTCTGCTTAAAATCGAGCCTCCACTTGATGTTACTACCATCATCAAGCCAACTATCAAGGGATAAGTACCTCCTGTTATTTAATCTAGATTCAAGCTCATGCCGGTTGAAATATGGCCGTGGTAGGTTTAGCGGCAAATTGCCATGTTTCAGCTTGTATTCCAATAACTTTCCAGCCTCTGCATCTAGGTATTCCACAGCCTCCCTGACGGTTAGTGGTTCATCGATTATGACCAGTGATTGCTCCGGCAGGTAATCAAGGATATGGCCAGTATTTAATAACTGTGTATAGAATTCATCGCCAACCGGCAGACAACCTTCTAGTAGCATATCCAGCTCCTGTTGAAATTGCTTTTTTATTGAATTATTACAACCTTCGCAGTCAATGTATTTTATAATCCTCTCCAGTTCTAACCTATCACCAAACGGCACTGCCAGTATTTCAGCAGCCGGGCATATATCAATATCCGAAACTGGTTTTAAAGAGCGTTGGTTTATCGGGTCAAAAAGGCGAACGCTGTCTATGGTATTGCCAAAAAACTCAAATCTAGCAGGTAGTTCACTTGTGGATGGATAAATGTCTAAGATACCGCCACGGCGGCTTATTTTGCCCGGCACTTCAACAATATTCTCCAGCTCATAACCAATTTTCTGCCAACGGTTTATTAGGCTTAGTGGCTCAATGTCCATTCCCAATTTGATTTTATGACTGGCAACGGTAAAATGTTTATACTGCGGTACTTTGCTGATGAGCGCAGGAGTTGAGACAACGACCAGTGGCGGTTGATCTCCCTTAACAAAACCTATCAACCGCGATAATATTCTTATTCTTTCCATCACTGTAGATTTATCCGGTACAATATGTCGGTAGGGTAAGGCACAGGGTTCGGGGAAAAGGAATGTCTGAACGTCTGTCCAAGCAGCAATTTGTTCTTGGATTTCTCGACTTTTGTGCGGTTGGGCGGTAATCACCAGCACTGGTAAGCCGAGTTCTTTATATATAGCGGATATTACATAAGGTTTGGCGGCATCTAGAATTGATACACCGAGACTTATATCAGATTGTTTCAGCTCTTCAATAAGCCAACGATATTCTGGTATCTTTTTAACCAAGTCCAGCAGACTGGTGATTTTCAAAACTCTACTCCAAATACCTATAGGGCTAGCCAAAAAGGACTAGCCCTTAAGTAACAGTTTATCATAGTAAGTTTTCTTGTCCAACCAAAGTAGCCTTGCTATAATGAATCCAAATATACTCTTGGTTCAATCAAATGAATAGCAAGTCTTTGCCTTACAAACGCATCGTTATAAAACTCGGCACTAACCTACTTACAGGAGGTGGCGATAGTCTAGATAAAAATATTATGTCAAGTCTGGTCGCTCAAATAGCCGGTCTACACAGTAAAGTAGCCGAACTGGTGATCGTATCTTCAGGAGCTATTGCTGCCGGCAGATATAAATTAGGTCTAACCAAAGAACCAAAGGGAATTCCCTATAAACAGATATTGGCTTCAATAGGACAAAGTCGTCTGATGAATATTTATGAGGAGCTCTTCAGAGAGCATGGTATTACCATCGCGCAAGCATTGCTTACAAAAGCCGACCTTTCGGACCGTGCCGGGTATCTGAATGCCCGTAACACGCTGCTAGCCCTACTGGAGTTGCGTGTTCTTTGCATTGTTAATGAAAATGATGTGGTAGCTGTCGATGAGATACAAGAGTCGAAGTTCGGTGACAACGACAATCTATCAGCTATGGTGGCGAATCTTATTGACGCCGACCTACTGATGATGCTAACTGATACCGCCGGATTGTACAACGCTAACCCACAGCGTTATTCAGAAGCTCGCCTCATTGCCAGAGTGAATGGAATAGACGGTAAAGTTGAGCGTCTGGCATATGATACACAGAGCGACATGGGCACCGGCGGTATGATTACCAAGATAGAAGCGGCGAAGTTAGCTACTGCGTCGGGGGTGTCCATGGTAATCGCTGATGGCCGCCTGCCAGATGTTATTTTTAAACTGGCAGAGGGCAGAGCTATCGGTACGCTTTTTCCACCATCTTCGTCAAAACTGGAGAGTCGCAAGCGCTGGATGCTTAGCGGATTATGTGTCAGGGGTAAGCTTTTCGTAGATTCCGGAGCCGTTTCCGCGATGAAAAAAAAGGGCAGCAGCCTACTGGCTGCCGGTATTGAAAGGATCGAGGGTAAATGCCGACGTGGCGACATTGTCAACATCTATAATACTAATGGCAAGCGTATCGGCTGTGGTATAAGTAACTACAGCTCCTCTGATATTGAGATCATAAAAGGAGCTCACTCGGGTAAGATTACGGAATTGCTTGGCTACAACTACGGCAGTGAGGTGGTACATCGTAATAATCTAGTAATTATTTAAGGAGAGTATATTTATGGCTATTGGCAAACTCAGTTCCTATGATGGTAGTGTAATAGTTGAAGTAGACTACAAATTGCATGACACCTCGGAGCAAGGTTGGTGGGGAGAACTTGTACCCACTGAATACCACCGCCTTGAAGATGGTGATGGATATATTATTGAATTTGAAAACGGCTGTAGGGGTAGATGTTTCCTAAAAAAGAAGGTTAATCGTGCCGTATACGGACTTTCGCCACTATTCTGCTACCACTTTAGGGGTAATGGTTTGCTTGAGTGATATTCCCGGCTAACGCAGGGATTAGAATGTATTGACTCTTTAACAAGGAAAACATTTAGGGAGAGAATCGAATGAGATCGATAAACAACGAACTGCAGCTAAAGGCCGAGGCAGCTAAAGCCGCAGTTCGCTTTATGGCACATTTATCTTCGAAAATTAAAAATAGAGCCTTGGAGAATATTGCTACCGAACTGTTGGTTAAAAGCAGCGATTTGTTGGCCGCTAATAAACTAGATTACAGTGCAGCTGAAGAATCGGGTATGAACACCGCCCTGCTTGACCGCCTACTATTAACACAAGAGCGGCTCGAATCTATAGCAGGGGACGTCATGGCAGTAACCACTCTCCCCGATCCTATCGGTGAAATAATTGAGACACGAACACTTCCCAATGGACTTTTAATTCAAAAAAAAAGGGTCCCATTGGGTGTGATTGGAGCAATCTACGAAAGCCGCCCTAATGTGACTGTGGACATCTCCAGTCTTTGTCTGAAAGCGGGTAACGCCGTAATCCTGAGGGGTGGTAAAGAGTCCATACATTCCAATAAAGCTCTGGCCAACCTTGTATGTGAAGCGGCAGCCAGAGCCGGTTTACCCGATGGAGCCGTTGAATTCATCGAAAATACAGATCGTAGTATAGTAAACCAGATGCTTGGAATGGGGAACTATATAGACCTCATAGTCCCCCGAGGTGGTGCTAGCCTTATAAAGTTCGTCAAGGAAAACGCTGTTATGCCAGTAGTCGCCGGCGGTATCGGTGTTTGCCATACCTACGTAGATAAAGATGCCGACTTGGATAAGGCGGTAGCTATTGCTTTCAATGCAAAGGTACAGCGACCCACCGTCTGTAATGCCCTCGACAGCCTGCTGGTGCACAAAGATATCGCTGATACGTATCTTCCCAAGATAGCTGCCGAATTAGTAAAAGTTGGAGTTGAGTTACACTGCGATGCAATATCTCTATCTATTTTGGAACTAACACCCGAATTAAAACCATTACCGGCTGAGGATGACGACTGGGGTAAAGAGTTCCTATCATTGGTAATTGCTATTAAGGTGGTGGCTTCGCTTGATGAAGCGCTGGAGCATATAAGTCGCTACGGCTCCGGGCACTCGGAAGCCATAGTCACTGAAGACAATGATACAGCAAACCGCTTTCTCAAAGAGGTCGATGCTTCCTGTGTATATGCCAATGCTAGCACCCGCTTTACCGATGGTTCTCAATTTGGACTAGGGGCCGAACTGGGAATAAGCACCCAGAAAATGCACGCCCGTGGCCCGATAGGCTTGAAGGAGATAACCTCTTACAAGTGGATTATTTTTGGTAGCGGTCAGATAAGACCTTAATCGGCTTAGGCTTCCAAGGCCTTCTGTTGAGTTTCAAAAAGCTGTCCGATGCCATTTTGCGCCAACAACAGTACGGAATCAAAGGCCTTCTTTGAATACGGCTTGCTTTCGGCCGTTCCCTGAATCTCTATGAATTCACCCTTGCGAGTCATCACCACATTGAAATCAGATTCAGCATTACAATCTTCATCATAACAAAGGTCAAGCAGTATTTTGCTACGAACAATACCGACGCTGACAGCAGCAACAGCACTTTTCAGCGGATTTGAGGCTATTATTCCCATATTATTCAGAGTCTGTATCGCCTTGTACAGGGCAATATATGAACCTGTGATGGCGGCTGTTCTAGTACTGCCATCGGCCTGTACAACATCACAATCAACAACAAGCGTCCTCTCCCCCAGTTCAGAAAGGTCTGTTACTGCTCGCAGCGAACGCCCGATAAGGCGCTGTATCTCCTGGCTCCTTCCTGAAATCCTACCTTGAAATGAATCGCGCGGGGTGCGGATAACTGTTGCCCTCGGCAGCATTGCATACTCTGCAGTAACCCAGCCGTTGCCGCTTCCCTTCAAGAAATTGGGTACCCTCTCCTCAACGCTGACCGAACATACCACCCTCGTTTTACCTACCTCTATAAGCACCGAACCCTCGGCAAAATTCTGGTAACCCATTGTTATTTGTACTGGCCTCAACTCATCATAGGCACGCCCGTCTATTCTCTTCACTTACAGATATCCTTTCTTTAACTCAACATACGTCAGAGTATAACACTGGTATAATATAGAGGCAATTGCACTTATTGCATGAACAATTAGCGAGGGCGTATGGGCACGAAAAAAAGTTCTAGTATACAGGATCTGAGTTAATAAAGATAATCAAAAAATCAGATTCGAATCCTGCTATTTATCCAGTCCTAAAAGGTACTCTCGCAACCAAGAAAGAGCGGTTTTTGCCGCTGCTCTCTTGTTTTGCTGCCTGTTACCCTTGAAGTAATATTCGCGGCTAAACGTCCCAGTTTTGTGCGAAAGACCGATATAGAAAATGCCCACTGGTTTTGCCTGCGTAGCGCCGCCAGGCCCGGCGATACCGCTATCCGCCAAGCAGATATCGACATCAAGTACTTTCCTGCCACTCTCCGCCATCTGCTCCACTACTTGGGGGCTCACCGCACCGTATTTCCTAATTGTGTCTTCACTTATCCCAACCAGACAAATCTTTACCTGATTGCTATAAGCCGTAATGGAGCCCTTATAATAATCAGAACTACCTGCTACATCCGTTATGAATTGGGATATGAGTCCACCGGTAGCAGACTCGACAACACCCAAAGTTAGTCCTTTCTGGATTAGCAGACATCCAATATCTTGCTCTATACTCTGCACTTAAATCTCTCCGGGGTAAAAATATATATTTTGTAACAATACCAGTATAGATTATTGATTTATAAATAACCGGGTGTTATCATCCGTATACTGCTAATTATATCGGAATCGGTGTTTGAAAAAAAGGTATCTTAAGGAGTCAATTTTTATAGACAGGAGGTAACAATGAAGATAGCATCATTAACCTGTACTATAATCGGTCTACTAGGCGCACTGATGGCTGGCATAACAGCCTTAGGAATATCCCCGGGATTTATTGATTTTGGACTAGGGTTAGGGGATTTGGGGATGAATTCTGTAAAAGAGGTTTTAACTACTGCATTCTGGGGTGGTCTATCAATTCTTTTATTATTGGCCGCTATTGCCTTCGGTACCATAACAGAGAGCGAATAGTAACTATACACTAATGCTTAACAACTAACATTATATAAAAGTTTCACACAATATGGCCTCAATAACCGTTAGGATAAACCCGAACGCCGATAGAAATGAAATAGTGAGCTATAAAAATGGGATTTTGCGCATTAATATATCGGCATCCCCGGTAAAAGGTAAAGCTAATAAAATGCTAGTAGTTTTCCTAAGTCAAATACTGGCTATAAGCAAGGATAACATCCGCATTATAAGTGGACATGCCAGTAGAAATAAACATATCGTTGTCGATGGCCTGAACCAAGCAGCAATAACAAAATTACTATAGCCGAAAAACTATAATTCTCTCTATAGAAGCAAAAAAGATTTACCTATCTAATGATTGCCCACCTTATCCAATTTGTTAGTATAACCGCATTTCAGGCAATAGTAGAATTCACTGTCACCGTATTCCTCGATTACCATCTCAATACTACAGTGTGGACAAATTTCTTTCGGTCTTGGTTTAATATATCCGCACTGCAGACAATGGTCGATTAATATACTGCCGTCAATATCAAGAAAAAAATCGCCACCACACTTGGGGCAGTCTTTCATTCTCCACATAACCATTTTCCATATACTCCAAAAAACAAATTAATCGTACTAATACTGGTATGGTTTTATTTATTTTTCAATGCAGATTATAAAATATACGATTGAATTCGTATGTAACTTTTGTCTCGTTAAGAGAATCTACAGTATGTAGACCGAAGTAGTATATAAAATAAAGCAGATTAACACCGCAATTTAATAAAATGTTGGAAAAACAAAAACCAGTGAGGATCTATCTTTCGATTACTATTTCAAACGGACAACATATAGCTCCGGTAGCACAGACAATTTCGCACTGGGTACACCAGTCGCAATCAACTCCTTCTACTCTAGCTACCACACCATTAACAATGACCAAGCCATTGTTTAGACAAACGCTAACACACAATCCACAACCGTCGCACTTCTCTTCATCTATCTGTGGCATCACAATATAACCAACCTTATATGATTTTATTATAGCGCATTTTATCCGTCAGTGACCTTTGTCTCAAAAAGAGGACTTACAATATTACTAAGCGCCTCTCTGTCTTTAATAATTATGCGTTGGCGATCTATTTTTATGAATCCGTCCTTTTCCAAGTTTTTGAGTGAACGACTGACCACCTCCCGAGCAGTACCTGCCATTGCTGCCATATCACGTTGCGTTAACCTTGGTCCAGCTGATGTTCCGTCTACAGCATGTTCAAGCAATATTTTTGCTACTCGGCCAATCACATGTCTAAAGGAGAGATCTTCTACAAGTGCTAGAAGGTGACGCAGTCTGCCTGCCATGATCTTGATTACATTAATTGCAACTAATTGATAAGTATGCAAGATATTTCCCATATCCCTACTCCTGATTCCATAAAGCAGCACCTCTGTCATAGCCTGAACACTAGCCGGATTCACATCACCATCGAAAATAGGAACTTCATTGAATGTTTCTTGTGGGCGTATAATAGCCAAGGTTTGTTCTTTCCCATCCGGCGATGTCTTAAAAACCTTTACCACTCCGGAGGCAACAAAATACAACGCCTCAGCTGTTTCACCCTCAAGTACTATTATAGCCCTATTGTTATAACTCTTTTCAAAAACAAACCTGCTGATAGCCTCCAATTCATCAGAACCGAGGCCCGAAAAATAGGGCGAAGACTTTAATAATTCCAGCTTCGAAATCATAATAACTTAATAATTATTAATAAAATAGGTTGTGCTCTATCCTCTTCAGGCGCTCAATGCCTTTTATCTCATAGGGACACATCGGTATTTCAATTATTTTTAGGTGCGAATACCGCTCGTAAATCATATTTATATATTTCCTTTGCTGATTGGCTTTCATTGCCAAAAAATCCGAATCGTCCTCTTTTATTACATTATTGACTATCAATTGCTCAACATTAAAGCCATGTCCATCAAGCTGTTTAAAGATATCCTCCAGTTGTTCAAAAGCCAAGGCTTCAGCAATGGTAACAATATTAAACCTAACCTCTTGTCGTAAAAAATCTAAACTGTCGGCAGACAATTTCTGCCAACGCCTCAGAATATCAAGTACTGAATCACGGCTGTTACCGCCAAATTTCAACTTTGAATAAACACGCGGTGCCATCCTAAGATGTTCGACTAGCATTGCTGGTGTATGCAGTAAAGCGAGAGTCTGCCCCAAAGGTGCCGTATCCCAGACGATAGTCTGATATGTGCCACCCTTCTTCATTTCACGAATATAATCTATCATAAACTCATCGCTTAAACCGGGAAGCATTGACGTCATAAACTCTACAAAGGAATCGTAATTAATAGAGACGAAAGTCGAAAATACCTCGTAGACTTCTCTACCAAATTTTTTATCCCACATCTGCTGAACTTCGTCCAATCCGATCTCGTTGATATAAAGTAATTCCTGCACTTTAACCGGCTTTATTTTATCACCCGTCTCAAAGATATGGGCTAAAGAAGGAGTAGCGTCAGTTGATATGGCAATCGTTTTCTCTCCAATTATAGCATAATGTAGTGCCGTGGTGGCAGCGCACGTCGTCTTACCAACACCCCCTTTACCAGCAAACATATAGATGCTACCATAATCAACACCAGTTCCTTTTCCTACATCTATCATCCCGACCTCCGTTGATGACTAACAAACTTAAGGCCTATCTTCTACTAGAAATAGCCATTACAAGGTTCACAATCGTGCGCACCGGTACACCAGTAGCCCCCTTTGTATAGTATTTACGTTCCTTATCCACAATACTGGTTCCGGCAATATCAAGGTGGACCCAAGGTGTACTACCAGCAAATTCAGCTAGAAACTGAGCCGCAGTTATCGCACCGGCTCCACCTCTAGCGGCATTCTTTATATCAGCTATGTCACTCTCATTCTGCTCTTTATATTCATCATACATTGGCATTTGCCACATATATTCTCCTGCCTTATTTCCAGCAGATATAAGCGCATCCAACAGTTGCTGGTTATTACCAAAAACACCGGTACAGACGCTTCCTAGTGCAACCTGGCAAGCACCGGTAAGTGTCGCTACATCAATGATGCGCTTAGCCTTTAATTTATTTGCATAACCCAAGGCATCAGCTAGAATGAGCCTGCCTTCAGCGTCAGTTGATATTATTTCAATCGTCTTACCAGTCATAGCCACCAGAACATCACCTGGTTTAAGAGCAGTACCTCCTGGTAGGTTCTCAACCGCTGGTACTATAGCAGTAATATTGATTTTCAGGTTCAAACGTGCAATAGCTACCATAGCTGCTATTATGGCCGCCCCACCGGCCATATCTGTCTTCATTTCCTCCATCTTGTTTGATGGTTTTATGGAAATGCCTCCCGAATCAAAGGTTATACCTTTTCCTACCAATGAAATATCAACCTCATCACCGTTTCTGCCTTTATAATCAAGAATAATAAATTTGGGTTCCTGGCAACTACCCTGAGCTACCCCAAGCAGTGCTCCCATACCCAGCTTACGCATCTCTTCTTCATCTAGAATGGTTAGTTCAAGGTTATGTTCTGTTGCCAGCCTGGTTGCTACTTCTGCCATATCAGTAGGGGTCATATAATTCGCCGGTTCATTGACCATATCACGGGCAAGAATAGCAGCTTCAGCCAAAATCTTACCCCTACCAATACTATTCTCAAGTCGATGAACATCAGCTTTATTATCGATTACTATGGTCATGTTTTTAATCTCAATGGGTTTATCCTTTTTCTCGGTTATATGTTTTCTAAAGGAGTATAAACCGAGCAGAGCACCTTCAGTCATTGCCTGGACAGAATCCGTCGGTGAAATGTGATTAGTTCTAACACAATTAGTCGCAATGGCAATATTATTCACTCTCTGCTTTCTTAGCTGACGGCAGACTACTGCAAAAGCACCCCTAATTCTATCAATGGTAAGCTCCTTCTTCTTACCCATTCCAACAACAACAACATGATCGGCGGAAATCTCACCCAGACTATGGATGATGTTAACCTCATCCAATTTGCCATTTATCTGACCATTTTTAATGAGCCTAGAAATGACACCCCTAAGAGCTTTATCTATAATAACGACATCCCTATCTGGCGCCTTCTTTCCTTCGAAAAAGCTAATGATAATGGCGTCGGTTTTTTGTTGGGTTATATCACCTGCCATAATATCAATATTCACTTTCAACTCCTTTCACTTTCTTCTATACACAGCCTATTTCTGACATAATCTTATCGATGCTTGAAGTTATGTCAATTGATGTATCAACTACAAAATGTTTTCTAGTTATTTTTTCAACCGATGGTTTCATTTTCTTATATACTTCCCAGTCAGCTTCTGATTTCTCATCTTGATTTTTCAATCTAACTGCCAGCCTTTTTTTTGCCAGAGATGGCGGAGCCTGTATGCTAACAATAATCAATTTTACTTCCAGACGCTCGGTAATTCGATAAAAATATTCCCGATGATGTTCCGAAAGATTAGTGGCATCTACTATTATACAAAAGCCGTTTTTTAAAAACCTTTCAGCTACTAAATGAATGGCTTTAAAAAGCCGTGCACTTTCGGTCTGACTGTATTCAGGTTGCCTAAAGAGCATCCTTCTTAAAGAATCGCTTTCTAGAACTACAGCCGGTAATCTCTTAGCAAGTTGCAGGCAGAAAAAGGATTTACCTACACCTGGGAGGCCGCTAATCAATATAAGTACCGGTTTATCCAACGGTAATGGAAGCTCGCCAATCCCCTTCATAAGTTTATATACATCAGAAACAAGCTGGGATCGTTTTCCTAATGGATTGTAATAAGTTTTAACCTGTTTCACCACACAAACACTCAAATTTAAGGAAAATAGTGATAATTCTAGATTGTCTCTTAGGCTTCAACATGAAAGGCAACCCCAATTACTCCTGGTCCGGTATGAACACCCATTACCGGAGTGAATTCAGTTATATAGATTTCAACGCAGTTGAACTGTGAAGAGATCTGATTTTCTAGTAATTTCGCTCTTTGAATAACATTCGCATGCATCACTGCTATACGGATCGGCTGTTCCTTTATTATCTTATTCTTCATTAGTTCTAGGATACGCTTTGTCGCACTTTCAGTGCTGCGGGGCAGTGCTAAAGTATGAGCATCCCCACAGTTTACTGAAAAAACCGGTTTGATATTCAAGAGCGAATTAACAAGAGCTGCCGCCTGGGGTACGCGCCCTCCTTTAACCAGATATTTTAGAGTATCCAGCGAAGCAAAAAGATATACTCGCGGCATCAAATTCTTGATGGTATTGACCACTTCAGTCAGGCTTTTAGCTAATGCTGCTGCTCTAGCAGCTGCCAATACTACCAAACCCTGACCTGCAGCAGCAGTGGTGCATTCAACTAATTCTATCTTGAGGCCGGGAAGTTCTTCCTTTGCCATCTCCATAGCCAACCGAGCTGAATTGAACATTCCACTGAATCTGGATGATTCAGTGATACAGATTATACTATTCGTTCTTCGACTAGCACACCGATAGGCCTCAAGGTAGGAAGTTGGTAGCGAACCTGATGTAGTTGGTAGATTCTTTGTTTTCTGGAGTAGATAGTAGAATTGAGACGGCGTAATATCAATACCATCCCGGTATACTTTCTCATCAAAGATTAATTCTATAGGAACTAATTCAATATTATGCTGATCTATCCTTTCCTGTGGAATACAAGCAGTGGTATCGGTGACAATTACCACATTATCCGACATCAATTCTATCCTCTGTCTTAACAACCTCGGAGGTGCTTTGCTCATGCTTCATGACAATTCCCCTATCTATACTTACCTTTAGGTAAAGAATCTAGAAATATTACTTGCTTGGGTATCTTGAAATTAGCTAAGTGCTCAAGGCAAAAGTTTTTGATTTCCTGCTCTGTAGTCGTTTTGTTTTTCTTCAATACAATGGCCGCGCTCACCACCTCTCCACGTATTTCATCTGGAATCCCGAATACCGATGCTTCAGCCACCGCCGAGTGTTCAAGAAGCACTGTTTCAATGTCAGAAGGATATACATTCTGGCCCTTAGTAATAATCATGTTCTTTTTTAGACTTACCAGAAAAAGATATCCGTCCTCGTCTATCCTACCGATATCGCTTGTATAGAGCCAACCATTTCTGATAACCTTGTCTGTATCGCGCCGGTTTTGATAGTAATAGCTCATTATGGGGCCTCTGGCGATTACCTCTCCGCTCTGGTTGACAGGCAATACCCGACCATTATCATCCACTATTTTAATCTCCCATCCCTGGAGAGCAGTGCCTACTGAGCCGATTTTACCACTACCGTTAAGTGGCTGACAGGTAATATGAACCGTACTTTCCGTTAGCCCATAGAAGTTTATGAGCCTAAAGCCCAGATATTTTTCAAACTGCTCCGCAAGCTCCTTGGTTAATAGTGCTCCGATGCTACCACAGATACGCAGTGAGTCCAGATTGAATGCAACACCTTCAGCTTTAGCCTTTTTAACCAATAAGGCGTGAATGAAGGGTACACCGATTAAAATAGTGACCCTTTCTCTCTCGATAGTTGCCAGAAGTTCACCGATTGATAAACCTGGTATTATCACTACCATACTCCCCCGGCAGATTGAAGTCAGCATTATGATTGTAAGACCGACAATATGATGCATGGGAAGAGCAAAAAGTGTGGTAATATCCCTATCACTTTGTCGAAAACCGTTAGCGGATATCGTCAGCGCGTTTACCAGATTTCCATTAGAAATCACTGCCCCTCTCGGAGTTAGTGCTGGCCCAGAAGTATATAAAATACAGGCTTCATCCTCGGGTTTGCTGACTACCTCAATATCCTGCTCCCCGCCCTTTGTCATCATGCTTTTATAATCTATGAATTGATAGCCGCTACCATTATCACTCAGGTCAATAACATACTCAATATATTCTAGTTCCGCTAGAAGTTGGGCTATCGATTTAAGATTCGGGCTTGCGCCGAATAAAAGCTTCGGACGGCACTGATTAAGTACACAGTTGAGTTCCCTAGCCTTGTACTTTGTATCCAGAGGAACAGCGATAGCGCCTAATTTTAATATGGCCAAGAATATAATGACAAATTGAGGACAGTTATCAAGCAGTATAGCTACTCGATCACCCTTTCTTACTCCCAGGTTTTTTAGACCTACGGCTATTTTGTTCGAAGATTCGTCCAGATTACCGTAGGATATTCTGGAATCACCTGATACCAACGCCGTTTTGTCCCTATATCGCCTGGCTACACTCCTAAGAATTGCTTTTAGATCTGCCACCTTGCTCTCTTAATTAGCAATGAAACTCAGTCTATCAGATTTCATTCTGAATGCCAAATGACTCAAATCAGCATACTGCAGTATAAAAAACGTATGCAAGAAAGAGGTTATTCCATCAAACAAGGAAACCTAACGTGATATATATTCTGCTGAGGAATTTTTATAGTCATAATAGTACTAAAGAAGTGTGATAAGGGCATTTTACACAGATATTTGACGAATTAATATTTTTCATGCTTGACAAATTAAGCCTCGCATAGTAACCTCTTAATTGAAGGTAGTAGGAGAGGATGATTACTACAGTCTCGACAACCACGGTTACTACAGTGACCGCCATAGCAGCGATGGGGCTAACCGCTGCGCTCAGTGTAGTAGTAACTCTTTTACTTATCTTCTTCCTATCTGCCAAAGAACTTGCGGCCGCTAGAGGCTCTGGAATGGCACTGCGATTTTCCAAATTTATCAGTATAGGCGTCGTCCCTTTCTTGATAGCTTTCGCTGTTATATTAGTAGTGCAGATAGTTGGAATACTATCCTAAAAATAAAAGGGAGCTATAATAAAAAGTACTATATTCGTTATCCCATGAGCCAGGGTCACTCCTAGAAGTGACCCTGTTTTGTTTACTATCCAACCAAAAACTAGCGCAACTATGAAAACGAAAGCAATATCAATCAAGGCAATTGGATTTTCTGTTCTCTTTACCTAATTTATAGTAGTGGATATCTTCAGTATTTTGTTTTGATAAATGGTATTTCCTTCCAGAAAACCCGACTTCCGATTTTTATAGATCGCGTTCTTGCATATATTTTGGGTCCAAATCTTGCATGAGCTTTTTGTGATATTACGTTATTTGCGGCTACCGAGTTTCTTGATATTATCTTGCCTTTATCTCTTAAAAACTGAAATCTCTTAAAATATCCATATACCATAAGACCAAAGCCTCTATATTTTGGATTTGTCCAAGTACCACCAGTACATGCTTCACCACCAGAGAAGTCCACTTGAAAAGGCACGGGATCAATGATATTCTTTGCCTCTTCTCTCATAGCCATCCAGCCTATATGAACTAACTCATGCCCAATAAAAACACAAAATGCTATTGCCCCCTTATCCAATCTTCTCTTTAAATAAGTTACTTCAGGATAGAGGTTAAAGCCATGGGCCAATAGCCCATTGGCTTGTTGATTAGAGGAGATTATTTTCGTTTTGAAATCCTGGATTTTGGGTAAGAATTCGGATTCATTTCTTGTTTTTAACTCATGTTCATAAAGATAAAATGATTCATATTTGATAAAATAACGAAT
>Ga0209536_100005983_pt1 | contig 18744 bp, 36 predicted proteins | sample DeeMarSeWOR28_12_FD_187461 | JGI IMG/M metagenome (GOLD analysis project Ga0209536, IMG submission 187461) | Marine sediment microbial communities from White Oak River estuary, North Carolina - WOR-2-8_12 (SPAdes) (version 2) | ecosystem: Environmental > Aquatic > Marine > Intertidal zone >... | reverse complement strand
TTTATGTAACTAGGTTGATCAGGATTGACTACAGCTTTAGCCTTGTTCATATCTACTTTAAGCCGTTGTATAAGTTTCACACCATTAAAAACACAACGATAGCAGACATACCCTATAGTGGTGTACCACTGAGAATAGAATACTTTTTTTTCACATATAGAACAAATTTTATCGTATGCCATTGCTCGATCCTCCAAATTAAAAATTACAATTTTTTATATTACCAACCTGTACCCCCCAGGGCCTATACACTAATTCTTTCCAATTCTTATAGGCCTGATCTATGGTTGCTTTTCCTGCATAGGTATTCCATACTCTTTTATAATAAGAGCACAATGCCATAATTTCAGTTGCTTCTGGAATTGGATGAGGATCTCTGAGATAGTGAACTCTAGCCATTACAATTTGGTAAGGAAGATTGGCTGTAAGATCCAATAGCACATCATCATGAGGTGAAACAAATTTGTGGATTTCTTCAGCCAAATCTTGTTTATATCTAAGATAATTATCCCAAATATCACGATCAGTTTTTGGTTCCATTTGGAATATGCCACGGGCAGGACCATTAATTTGATAGAGGTATTCCCCTAGCCTAGTTTCTTGGGCAGCCGTGATCATCAATAATTCTTCTACTCCCTCAGACCAAAGATCTCCATTCTTAGGATAATCTAAATCACCTAATACTTCCTTGATTAATCGTCTTAATTGTCTTGCATCCATATCCTTTATTAACCTCCTATAATTCACAAGAATTTGCTGTGCATGCAAACTCCCGACTCCCTTCTGTTTTATCTTCTTTTTCGAAGCTAGACAGTTGACTGAAATCGAGAGCAGGAAAATTGTCAGATATATGATGATATAGTTCTTCATTGATTTCCTCATTAGGAGCAAGAGTATATACACCATTATCTTCAGGAAAGAATGATAGGCCACCAATAATATTCCAATTGGCATCTACCCAAGCCAATACCTGAGTCCATTCATTTTCCTTTACATAAATAGTGCAACTAGGATTATGCTCACACCAGTACATCTTGAGCATCTTCCAATATTCTAATTGGTCAATGGCATTTACTTGCTCTCTAGTTAAAGATTCAGAAGGACTTTGCATAGGGAACTCAAATACCCACATATCTTTGTTACTATCCTGTAGGGCTTGCATTCCCTGGTTGATAAGGAGATCGGCAAGAGGATCTGATTTTGATGCCCTTATTCTGTTGATATAATACTCTGCATATCTTGGATGTAAACCAGAAGAACTATTTACTAACTTGCTAACAGTACCAGAAGGTTTCACACAAGTAATAGCAGTAGGCATCTTAATCCCCATAGATTGGGACCATCTCTTTGCAGTTTCAATGGCCTCATCTCTCATCATAGTCAACCATTTTTTACTGTGTTTATTTACAGTCTGCAATATGGGATGATCTCTCAATCCGGTTAAGCTAACCCCCAGGAGCCTTTCTTCTTCACAATTATTTTTCCATTGTCTTCCTATGAATCTGAATTTGGTGAGCATAGATTGAAGACATCCAAGAATAGTAGCATACTTCACTTTCTTTAGTAGATCTTCTTTCCTATCCTCTGGTCTTATTATTACTTCAGATAAATTACAGAACTCATAGGGCCTAAGGATTATCTCACCACAAGGATTCAATCCCCACTCATGCCCAGGCTCTCTTCGGCCCATGGTAGATATATTGAAATCAGATCCTTGCCTATTAAAGATCCCACGTTCACCAGCTTGAGACTCTATCAGTTTCAACCATTCACTGATTAATTTTCTGGCCCCTGGTTTTTCCGTATAAGCCACTGAATTATTAGTAACTGATCTATGTTCAGGGAACTTACCAACTTTTGCTTTGGCCATTCTATCATCCGACAGATTAGAGAGAGAAATACATGCAGACCTACGAACACCACCCACGACAACACAGTTAGCAACAAAACAACAAAGATCATAACATTGCAGACTGTTAAGCCTGCTACCTTTGGCACTATCAAAAATTTGTTTAGTAGTTTCGAAAAGAATCCGTAAAGGTTCAGGGCCACTTGCCCTACCACCAAATGTCTTAAGTCTTGCACCATATGGACGAACTTTTGAAAGATCATAGTTAGGAACCTCCCCACGATAAAGATGTTTGATCAATTGATAGAATCCTTCTGCCCATCCTAACTTGGAATCAGCTACAATAATTGTACTAGGAACTTTTGATAAGGTAGAAGGAACTTCTGGCAATCGATTGATGTATTGACGTTCCACAGAGAAACCCACTCCGGTCCCATTCATGAGAATGTAAAGGACTTCAGCAAAAGCTTTTGGATTATCAATTGGGAGATAAGAACAATTGTATCCTGCAATATTATCTCTCTCCAAGGCTTCTCCTGCTGACCATAAGGCCCTCATAGATGGCATAACTTCTAATTCATGGATGGCCCCGACAGCTTCTTCAAATTCATCCTTGAAAATGTCAGGGCAATAATGAATAAAGAAATCATAGTATCTCTTTACTGTTTCATCCCAGGTCTCTCTACGATTTTTTTCATCTATCCATCTGGCATATCTTGATAGATAAATGTATTCTTGATAAGAATCAAAGACCATAATTGGTTAACCTCTTTCTTTTGTATTGTTGTTTAAGCTTGAGATAAATCCCTCTATGCTGCACTGCTTGAATTGTATAGGAAGGATTGTATATAGTTACCTTGCCATTATTATTTTCAGCATAGGCCTGTAAAGGGTCTAAGCTTTGTATAGAAGCACCAGACCTAGAGAATGTTTCCCATTCAGGAATTGGGATATCAATATCCTGATACTTTCTATATTCAGTAACTATATACTTTCTTTCTCTAATACTCTTCTTTCCATAGACTGCTTTTCTCATAGCCTTGGCAAGTTTGCCTCTCATTCTGCTAACTCCTTTTCTTCCTCTTGAGTAAGAAGATCTTCAACTATCTCTCTTGCCATTTCCAATGCATAAGCTAAGTTTCTAGCCTCTTCAAGAGGATACCCATTTTCAATCACATCTAATATGATATCAATAGATATCATACATTCGTCAATGTGATCATATAGTTGTTTTAGTTTTTCGACTGTCCTTCCCATATTAGATACCCGTTGAACCAAATCCACCATCTCCACGTTCTGTTTCAGATAGATTTGTAACTTCCACTATAACACTACGAATAACTGGAACAAGAACGGCCTGAGCAATACGATCACCATGCTCTATTCTCCAACGATAATCTGGATGTCCAGGGTTCCATGGATTTATGATCGGGAAAATGATTTCCCCACGGTAATCAGAATCAATAGTCCCAAGACCGTTGGCAAGATATCCTGGGTATTTCTTGGCTAATCCCGATCTCATTCTAATTTGCATCTCATAGTTCCATGGAAATTCAAAAGATAATCCACTATGAACCATAGTTACTGAATCATTGTATATATAATAAGATCCACATGCATGAAGATCAAAACCAGAGGCATACATAGATTGATATTCAGGAATAATAGCATCTGCTCTTAATTTTTTAACATAGATTGTCATATTCTCCCTCCTAGTTTAATTACATTTCCTGCTTCTGGTATAATGAACATACCAGCCATACAGGGCATTCCATCAACTTCCGTTTCTACTGTGGAGATTCTTAACAATCCGTGATCATTAGTAACATGAAATGTAGTATCTCCACAATCAATATAGAAACTATCATATGGATAATCAGCATCAAAGATGATTTCTTTTTTATCCCTCATCGTGTACTTGTAGATTTTCACTCTTTTCATCCTCCAATTTATAGATTAAATCAAGAATGATGTTGCATGTATCTAGTCTTGCCTCATATACAGCAAGTGCCATTGTATTATCTTCAGCAAGAGCCACACCTAACTTATAAACCTGTGAAAGGTTCTCGACAAAAACTTTTATAAACTCTACATTATTCCTTTCCACATTCCACCTCCATCATCCATTCTTCCGGCATAGTTTTATCAGCATATTGAATGCCTAATTTATCACACCACATTCCATATGTAGTCTCTGAGCCGGAGTAAAGTTTGTTTTTGGAATTAGCAAAAACCATACGAAAATCTATCCCAGGATGCTGCTTTATAAAGGCTTTGATCTTGGATCGATCTTCTGGTTTAAGCCAACCCTTATACTCAACAAAGAAGTATGATCCATCTTGTCTTGCTATTTTAAAGTCTGGAGTATATCTTCTTGTTGGTAGTACATAAGGGAACTTCTCACTTTCGTACATCCATGGTATTCCATTTCTATCCATCCACTTTGCAAATACCACTTCTGATTTAGAGGCAAATGATATGCCTCTATATACATGCTTTTTCCTCCCTGGTTTTCGTGGATATTTACGTTTTGCCATTAGTCCACCCCTTGTATTCTTTGAACTGAGAACACCATGGAGCACATTCACAAAAGGTCTCACACTTTGTTCTTTCACCTGGCCGATAAACTACTTCATATTGTGTGTCTTTCTCCCCTTTCCTTTTTATCCAAGAATATGCTGCCTCTTCTGTTTCTGTTAATCGAGAGGCTCTTTCTGCACCTTCTTTCATGACAGCATATTTAGAAGGTTTCGACCACATCTCTTTAAAAGAACATTCATCAAGAGAATCATCCTGTCTATCTTCATTGTCTTTATGCAATGAAATCCTTTCTTCAAGATATTCTATCTGTTCATCTGGTGTCCACAAATTCAATTGTATTACTTCTACTTCATCGTCTGGGTATTTTGGGTCTGGTTTATGCCCCCACTTGGGTTCTTTGTAATCCATGTACCAACAGACAATGTTAACACTTTTAACATCAATATTACTTTTGTTTAAAAGTAATGCATATATATTCTGTTGTGCTTCCCAATCAGTGAAGTCTTCAAAGATCTTTTTCCATGTGGAAGTATTCTTGAAATCATAAAGATCCCCATTATACCAGACATCAAATTTTCCACTGATCTTTCTATCTAAGATCTTATCCCATATTCTCCTTTCAATAAGATAAGGCTCATTAGGATGAGTTTTCATATACTGATATAAATTCTTTTCGAAGTAGGAATGAATTGCTGTGCCTCTGAACGATGATAATTCACTTTTAGGAATCATAGGCCTCAAGGCTATTTCCTTTGAATGCCTTTTCCTAAGTTGAATGTATTGTGGAGCACTGACTAGCTCCGTTACAGAGTAGTCAGCACTCATATTGGAATAACTCCAATTCTTATGTTCGTTCAGAGCATCTATCAATGGTTTGATCTTCCAAAGATTACCCATTGAATTGCTCCTCCATTAATTGTTGTTTGTACCATTCAGGTAGCCCACGGGTGGCTGCCCTGAGCAGGTCGTTTCCGAAAAACTTCCAAAGGTGTTCTTTAATATCATCGAGACATTCTTCAGTGATATCATCTTTAACAAATTTGATTAAATTTCCAATGTCTCTCGGATCACCTTCATACTTACCAGCTTCTTTAAGATGCTGGACAGCCTTAGACCATCGGGCCTCAGTAGCAAAACCTTCACTGAAAGCTTGCCAATTACTTTTAGAAGAAATAAAAGAAGGATTTCTTTTATGAACCTCTTTGAACTTTTCAGAGACAAACTTGCCAGAAAGAGGATAAATATCCATATCCAGAAATCTATTGGATCTATGCCAATTCTTGATTACAAGACCTTCTATTTCAGGTCCACCAAGGAAAGACTGTCGGTTCATAAGATTTTTAATATCATTATGAGACTCAATCTTTCCATAATATAAAAGAGGAACAACATCAAACCCAAGTTTGTCTGACCAATTTTCTAGATGATCATATAAATATTCAAAATTAGGATCATCCACTTCCATTCCAAAAAGAGCAATGTGTCCTTTGGGAACTCGATCGTATTTCAAAGTAACATGCCTGGGAGTCTTAAGATATTCCCCCCAAAAGAAATGACGATCAGGAATTAGACTATTCCTCTTTTGAATTTCATTTACTGCCAGGGCAAACATTCCATCGATTGCTCCCTCTTCCAAATTGAAGACAACATTACGGGACCGGACTATTAATTTCCCATCCCATTTACCAAAACCAATTTGAGATCCATCAACCTTTTCAGTAATCTCGACCGGATCTTCAAATAATTCTCTGATGATTCGATGCCCTAAGGCATAAATCTTGGTAAAGGCTTTCATCATAATCTTCCTCCAAATTAATTAATTTGCATTTCTCAATAGGTATCCAAAAGAAATTCTCAATATGATATCCTGGGCCAACAAGATCCTTTACCCTCTTTGGACGAATAATACTGTCCTTCAATTCCCACCATTCTACTTCCCAAGCATAAGTACGATCCCCAGATATCACCCAAAATTTAATGAGAGGCTTGTGGTTATCCCTTGCTAATTTTTTCCTAGCAGGAATATTTAATTCTGCCCAATGTTTTGGCCAACGATTTCCAGGTATCCATTTTCTTTTTATCTCTACCTCATAGTAGAATTGATATGGAACCTCATACCAATTGGTTAAGGTTAACAATAAATCTCCTTTTTTCTTTTCTCTAGGATCTACATTAAGGATACCATGTTTTGCAAGATACTTCATACAAGTATCTTTTCCCTTTGGATCACACTCTTGATAAGTGAGAATATCAAATTCTTCATTCTTAATCTTAATAGGATTAAACGACATTATCTTCTCCTTGTTTTGAGGGGGCCTTAGCCCCCGTTAATTAGAATGGTATATCATCAGGAATTTGTGGTTCTTCTTCTTGGAAATCAGGATTAGGATTCTCTGCCTCTGGTTTATCGATGTCTTCAAACATGATCCATTTGAATATGTCGTTTGCCATCTCAAACAGAGTGACATGGATATCTTCGATAGGAATATCATCAGAATATATATTCAAGATTGAAGTCATCAACTGTGTAGCATATGACATGGCTGCCGACCTTTGGATCTCCTTCACAGACCGAAACTCACCCTTCTTAAAGTTCCCTTTTGGTGTCTGTCCGGCAGATGAAGTACCTGGGGATTCCGTATTTTGTCCAGTACCATCATGGATTTTCTGAACAGATTTGATATTCCAAAATCCCTTATCATTCTGTTCATTGTAAACCTCCAGCATATCACCATGCTTAAACTGGCCAAATTGTTTAAGTAATGTTGGATCGAATAATGGCTTGCTATAAGGTTGACCATCTTCTTTTAGACCGTTAATCACTGAATACTTTTTATTGTTTTTTCCAACTTGCTGACCAATACCATGAAATGTGATAATCATAAAATACCTCCTGTGTTAATGGATGCTAACAGCATCTTTCATGTAATCGTGAATGATAAAATGGATGTCAACCAATACACTATAAATAGTGCTGGTAAAATCTTGACATCTTTCCCTCTTACTATTCCACCGTCTTTCTGATTCCTGTAGTATTAGATTGATTATTTCCTCCATCCTTACTCCAATCTAGTGTTGTGTTGTGAATTGCCAATGATCCGTTTAATACTGTTTTTCCTCCTAATATATATTTTCTCCAAGAGGGTACAAGATGTGCTATCATGAGCACAAAGGCTTGTCCGGCAGCAAGTGTAGTGATTACTTCTACATTGCTAGGGTGCTTCCCTAATATCGGATTTACTTCATAGTTGTTAGGATTATTTAACATCCTACAAGTTGTATATGCATCTGCTGCTGTTGCAAGAGTGCTAGTCACTCCAAGAGTTTTATCCCATGCACTCCATGATGCACATCCTGTACACATACACATAACTAATAAGAGAGAAATTATCCTTTTCATTATTCCTCCCTGAATACAACATAGTTGAAATAGTTAACCAAACAGTCAACGGCTGCCCATTGTTTTAGACCTACCAGGCCTCTTAATTTAATAGCTGGTTTGCCTGTAAGGGTATCTTTGCCAAGTTCCTGCTTGCATCTAAGCAGACGTTTAATAGCCACTGCTTGTAATTCTGGTTTGATTTCAGTTGTCATTTTTTACCTTCCTTTTCTTCCACCATTTTTTGATTTTATGTGGTGGTAATGTATAATGCCAGCATGGTCGATCAGGCCAACCATGATGACAATTAAAAATTCTTGGTTTTAATCTCCGACCACATTTAGGGCATCTTAGATAGTTTGGAGCATCAGAAGGTTCCCTAATCATATAGGAAAGAAATTCAAACTGGCACATCAATTCTGGTTTGGCCATAATCTTTCTCCTTAAAACATTTACATGCCTTATACTCAGGACAATCTTCACAGATATAAAGGGCATCCCATTCAGGACAATAATGGCCCTTTTTTCCTGAATGGTGAGAACATTTTCGATCATGCATTACTCGATCAAAAAAGTTATCACCATCATCATAGTACACAAACATATTGTTTCCTCCAATCTTCTAGGCTCATGAGATTTCCGTAGCTTTTTCCTACTTCAACTTCACCACCCATTGGAATATTCCAATTAACATTGTAATAATGCATCATCAATGATGGGACATTATTCATTACACTTAAACATATCTTTGATAGTTTTTCTACTTCATCATGATATGCATCAAACAAAATGGAATCATGCACTTGTCCAATCATCAGGCTCTTAATGTTTTTTATATACATATGTTTCCTGATTTCTAGCATGACCATAGGTGTGATGTCGGCAGTAGATATACTCTGCACCGGATAATTTTTAATTTGACGTACAGAGAATCCTATGCTCCCATCTCTAAAAGTAATTTTATCGAAGACAAACAATCGTCCTGTTGGATTTTGAAGATAGCCATTATTATGAACAAACGTGATGTTCTTGTCTTGCCATTGACAGAGACCAGAATACTTTGTATTGAATGCATCCACAATCTCCTTCCATTTGGGAAGTGGAAAGTTTGGCATCTCTTGATCCATATAGAATCCATATGCAGAACCACCATATAATAAACGGAATGTCATAATCTTTGCAGTGGTCCTATATTCAAGGTCTCCGAAAAATCCAATAGCATTATCAGAATGAACATCTTTGCCCTCCAGTATTTCTTTGATCATAACTGGATCTTGGCTAAGAAAGGCTCCACCTCTCCATTCCAATTGAGATAGATCAGCATTAACAATCCAATCATTCCTGGGTATGAACATTTCTTTTATTGGTGATGTCTTTCCTCTAGGAAGATTTTGACTGTTAGGATCAGAAGATGATAATCTTCCAGTTTTAGTTACTGCCTGATTATAGTTTGAGTGTATCAAACCATCAGATTGTATCTTGTTTACTAATCCCTTAGTATCATCTTTCCCCTGGAATGTTTCAAGGGCCTTCCCAACTTTACTTCGATTGAGCAATAACTCAAGGACCCGTTTTTGCTTTTTGTTCTTAGCATTCAAAAACTTCAATGTATTCTTGTCTGTCTTGTAAACTCCCTCCTTCTTTGTTTCCTTTGCCTTCTTGAAACCAAGGCCCTTTACTGCAATCTCGACTTTACACTTTCGTTCATAGTATTTTGATTCACATTTTAATTCACGAATAACCCATTCAGTACCTTCACGTTTAAAGGTTCCACCATACAATCCGGCAGAGAGTTCATCATTACTATTAAGATTAACATCGAAGCCAAAGAGTAATATTAACTCTTTATCGATGTCTGTTAATTCTTTTGAGAATTGCTCCATGTATTTCTCAGCAACAGTTGGATCTACCTTCATCCCATTCCTTTCTATCTCTTGAAGAATCCGGCATAATTCCATTTGTATATAAACAACCTTGCCAAGTTTCCATTTTAAAATTTTATTGAATTGTTCTTCTACCAGATTGCCTGTAATGTCAAGATCATTTCCAAGATACTCGATCAAAGTGTCTAATGGAATCTTATTTGTTTCTATTCCATTCTTCCAATACTCTTTGACTTGATCTGTCTTGCCTGGAAGATTTATACGTTCACAACACTCACCCAACGTATAACCAATAGATCGTTGCCCATTGATTAGATAGTCTGCTATCATGGTGCAGAATATCTTTTTATCAGTGGTATATACATTGAGTTTATCCAGCCAATGCACATCAAATTTGATATTATGACCAATTATCCTGTTTGCTTCCCTAATAGTAGCTGTAATTTCTGCTATATTGTCAATATCCCTGACAGAAGGATCTCTCTCTTTGTGATTGAAGACCCAAAACTTTTTCTCTCCAGTGCCTAACTTCTTAATTCCAACTACACTCAAGAAAGATCCTTTATGCCAGGGCATAATATTAGGGAGCTTGGAAGTCTCAACATCAAGAACAATACTATCCTTCAGCAAAGTGTTCATCTCCCATACTCCAATATGTACAAAGATTAACAATATGTTCGAAAGAGTCTTTGAAAAAGCTAAATTGTTTATCCATAAATCTGGAGTTTCTATTCCATGGTTGTGGAAATAGAACTCCTAGACCACCAGCCCTGATCCAATTGTCTATGTTATCATTATGATCATCAATCAATATAGCATCATGTCTAGCTACCAAATGTTTTGGAGTACCAATAAAGAAGTTTCTTTTGGCCTCCGGTATATGTCTAAGAATCCATCGATACTTCCCTGATAAGGAAGAAGGAGATAATGTTGGAGTAGAAAGGATGATAGGATCATACTCCCGTAGGTAATTCCACACATACGGGCCTTTCTTTGTCCAAGGAAGATTAGCCCAAAAATCTTCATTCAATCCTCTCCAGAATTGGGTTGCAGACATCCCACTTAACTCTATAATCTTCTCCCAATTAGTAACATCTTCATACTTAAATTGGAGTTCATAGTAATCAAATATGCCTTGATTGAAATCAACCAAGACACCATCGAGATCAAGAAATACTTTCATTACTTTTCCTCCTGTAATATTTTCTCCACCTAACTTCAGGCCAGCCGGACATACCATTGCATGATCCACACCCACATTTAGATATATAGACACCACACTTAGCACATCTAATCTCATATGATGAACAGTATGGAGTGGGGCAATAAAGTTCACCATAATAATCAGTTAATTCAGAATGATCACAATCCATAACTTTTTTCCAAAAGTTAGACATCATCAGTGTGCTCCCTTTTCTGTGAGATATAGTCGTGTCGTACAAGTTGTATTTTGTACAGTTTTAACTGTGGACATGGCTTCATAGATAACATATTCACCACCAAAATGTTCACTAGATTCTTTGGCAGCCACGGCAGCCTCATTAAAAGAATTATACAGTGTCAAATAGAAAGGCCAGAATGCAGTATACCGATGAACATGGGTTCTAGGAGCTACAAGAAAATGCTTTTTCATAGTAGTATTCTCTTTCTGTTTGATTTGTTCATTTGTTTCATCGAACCGTGTTACTCTTTTCCATTCCTGATAATCACAAATTTCTTCATATCGATCAATATCATTTGGTGTCATTGATAACCTCCAACCAATAGGCTAATTCTTTATCGAACTCTGCTTGGGCTTGTTCATCTGTTAATGTCAAAAGACCACACTCCCTGAGTTGTATTTCAATCTCAGAAGGGAGCAATAAGAATATGTCTATTCCCTCAGTTCCTTGGTAGTTTTCCATTAAGATCATAAAATCTTTCCGGTGTGAATTGACTGTACCATCACCACTCATATCAGATAAAATATATTGAAAGAATACACGACTATCAGGAGATATGCAATCGTACACATCTCTACGAGCAAAGGTTACTTCATAATTAACTGTTCTATTTTGGTATGTCACAATTGTTAATCCTGCCCAATGTAATTCATAACGGTAATCTTCGATCTTACTAAGTTGCTTTTTCTTTTTGATCTGAATAAAAGTAATTACCACATCATCTGGTAATTGCTCCACATTAACTACATACTCTTCCCCAAAGTCTTGCTTGGCTTTCTCAGAAGTAAGATAATCTCTCACCTGATTAACATCAGCAAATACTGTAGAGGCAATAAGCATCAGACCTGTAAATAGAGTAGCAATAAACTTTTTCATTTGTTAATCTCCTTTCTCTTTTCTCCAATTTCAATTAGGTTACAAACTGGACAACGGTATATGAGTGTACCTTTCTTTGTTATCATTGGTTGAAGGCCTACCCTCCACGTTAAACCGTTGTCATCTTTGCTAGAGCATTTAGGATTACGACAAGTCTTTATCATTTGAAGTCTCATTTGGGTTATCCAATTCTATCCTGGGGAATATAACAAAGCAATCAACACATCTATAGTAAGCCCATATTCCATCTTTACCCATTAGGATCATAGGCCTACGACAATTCCGACAATTGGGGGCAGACAATTTCATTTTGCCACCACTAAAGTCCAGCCAGGATGTTTCTTGGTTTCCTTGAAAACTAAATTAGCACGAAGTAATACTTCTGCTACAGTTTGGATATTCCTATACAAGGCAATCTCAAGAAGTTTAACCTTGAAAGGTTGCAGTGGCTTGTAGTTATCACATTCTCCCAGGAAGTACTTGTGGCAAGAGTTATTACTACACTCATTACATTTCGACAGTGACTTTCTCAGTTTAGTTCTCATTTTTTGATCCCTCCCATTGTGGTTTCCACTCAGAAAAATCATTTTGCAATTCTACCAAATATTGCTGCCAAAGTTTTGTATGGTTAATAACTTCCTCAGGAGTATAGGTTTCACCTTTTGCTGCCCTTTCCATAAAACCTTCAATCAGCATTTTCATTAGGTTTATATGCTTTTTAGCAGCATCGAGCATCTTTCCGGCTGACTTTAATACATATTTGTCTATGGATACAAATTCAGTCAAGCCATTAAGATAGGCTTCATAGTGAAAAAGTCTTGAATCAATCTCCCTCAAAACAGTTTGAAGATCTTCAAAATCAGTTCCCTTCGGGATTATCATCACTCCCATCCTGTTTCTCCTTTGCTTTTTCTTCTATTTGATTTTGAACTACTTTGTAAATCCGTCTAAACTGATCACCAAATCCTATTTCATTTATTAATTGGATTAAAGCAACAATAGCCACATTATGATAGTGCAAAAGAAATTCATGATTTTGAATTACCTTGTCTATTTTCATCTCAATCTTTTCTATTTTTGATTCTATTGTTTTTATGTCTGCCCTTGCTGTGTAATCTGTCATACTATTACCCTCCATATTCGGACTCATTGAATTCTTTAGATGCTGTAATTAAAATTGAAGTTGTTCTTTGAGCATGCTCAACACCTGTTGATGTAAGAGCACAATGGTTTGGGAAATGGATACGATCAAATATTAGATGAACTACAATACCCTGGTCCCTCAAATTTTGGAGGGTATCACATAGCTTATCAACTGTTTCCTTCAATTCTTTAAGGGTTGATAACTCTTTTTCTCTACTCATATTATTTCCCCTTTCTTTGTTTCTGCTGGCCCACTCTACTCTTGACCAACTTGGTTTTAGGTCTATCAGTTCTCCACTCTGCCCATCTATCAGTCAACGGACAATAGCCCATACGGATTCTAAAATCCATACCTTCAGGTGTATATGAAGTACACTGAAAAGTATTATCGTGCCGTGGGCAACCATAACACACACTTTGTTCATCTATCTGAACCATAATTAACCCCTTGTTATCATATAAGGGGGGATTTAACCCCCCCCCCAATGTTTAGTTAAGACATCCAGGCCAGCCAGGATAGGGAGCACCTGAGCACTCTATAGTATCCCTGCCAGGGCCATCACCGTTAGCAGCACTAGCACCATTTCCTCCCGTTGAAGATCCAGAAGGGGCAGCACTACCACTAGAAGAATCACCACTAGAGGAATCACCATTTCCACCTCCCGTATCTCCCCCGTTGCCATTACCATTACCATTCCCTTCACCATGTCCACCATCACCACCACCTTGACCGTTGCCGGAAGTGGAGCCGTTACCTTGGCCGTTGTTACCACCACCAGCCGATGCTCCTGGGCCGGACCCATTCTTTGCAAAGACATCAACTGAACCAAACATAAACATACCAGCTACCAGCACAACAAAAATTTTGCACAACAGTTTAGTCATCATAAATTCCTTTCTTGATTTTGTCGTTAATTTTTTTTCTTTCAGCCTTATCATAAGATCCTTTGACCTTATGAGCATGGCCAACTTTGACAGGCATTTTGTATCCAGGCCTGTCATCTTTAACCTCAATAGTGAAACGTCTGGTCTTGCCCATGATACTAACTCCCACTTGGAATATCATCTTTTAAGAAACTACGAATTCCCAGATCAGCATAAGTTGCTGTCTGAAAATCAAAGTTAATTCTACCTTTACTCAAGAGGCCTGTTAATTTATTCTTGCATACATTAAAATAACGGATAGGCTCCTGTGTATCTTCTTTTTTTCCTATTCCAATTAGAATATCACATTCACCCACTACACCAACTTTGCTGGAATCTACATTAGACATAGACAGCCACATTTTCCCTGTACTATCGTTGTCTGCTTGTCCTAATGTTAATATTACACACTCATATTCCTTAGCCAGTTGACGATACCGTTCATATAATTTCTGCAATGCCTCTACTTTTGCTAATGATTTGTTTGACAGTTGAACTTTTGGGCCTTGATCAATGATACACACTCTTGGTTTGCATAAGTGTATGTTCTTTTCTATATCACCCAATGTATTTTGGGAATCAATTATTCTCATACACTTTGCAACATTGGACTTAATCCACATATCCCTAAGCTTATCTTTGTTTTCTGTTAGAGATTTTTGATTAAGGCCGTAGTGACTGCACAGTGCTCTCGATGCCATCCTGTATGCTGGTTCTTCATTACATAAATACAACACAGCATCTTTTCTTTTTAGATGATTAGCAAACTTCACTGCACAATAGATCCCAAAACTTGTCTTACCTGTTTCTGATCTAGCAAAGATATGACCAAGAGTTCCTTTCAACAGAGGTCCAGTAGTATCATTCAACCATCCGATCGGCCAGGGAATACCAGACTTAGGACTTGCATCCTCCAACACTTTTGAGATGTCCGACCAATCATACCCTACAGAATCATTCTCCACTTTTCCAATAATACTTTGATAATCCCCGATATATTCTTCAATCTTTTGAAGGCAATCTTTGTCTCCTTTCTGCAATGCTAACAAAGAATCTTTTTGGATCTTTGAAAGTATATGCCTTTGTGTTAATTGATTCAATGCATCTTTGGTAAGCCTGGGGTTGATTGCCCCACTATCCCTTACCTCTGCCATGAGGATATCGAGAAAGCCTGTCTTATCTAATGTTGGATGCAGATATTCAAAGTAAACAAACAATTCCTTGGGGCTTATTTCTTTTTGATCAGGATATTGTTTGTAGTATTCTTTTACTGCATTCAACATGAGTAAGACTTCTTTTTCAAAATCCTCTTTCATCTCAACTAGGACCGGATAATATTGTGAATAAAGATCATAGTTGAGCATTGCCTTAATGATTGTGCTTTCAAGCACAGTGTCCCTCCAAATGTCCTTTTATTGTTTGAGATGAATACTCTTTCGGATCTAATTTGGTTATGAGACTTCGAACATTCAAACCAAACTTCCGGCATCTCATTGTTTTGTTCAATGAATACTCTGCTTTGTCGTAATCCAACCACATTAGAATAATACTGAAATGTTTGGAAAGATCATAAAGCTTTTTGTCTTCAACACTAGACCCCAACAGAGCTATTGCACTTGCATGTTTACTTACTTTGATGGCACTCACAATGTCCTCCACCAAAACTAATATGGTGGAGCCAGGATTCCTGATAGCATACATTGTGTCCTTAGATGCCCTAACATTTTTGTACTTTGGTGTTTTGTAATCTGGCTTCCAATCAATTGCTCGACCCTGCCAGTAAACAAGCTTGTCTTTCTTGAACAAGGGAAAGATTATCCTATTCAAGGATGGACTGAATCCTATTTTATGTTCTTGGATTTCAGTTGGGGTAAGATATTTGAGAAGCCATTTCATTCCTTGACGTGATATATCCGGTGTGTAGTCTTCAGGTAGAATAATCTCACCTTGTTCATTTTCATAAGTCATATTAAGAGTATTAACATGCCTTAGAAGTTTGCCTGTACTAGCATTACTGATAGATCTAAAACCAGAGACACCACATCTCCAACAATTGTATGCCCATCCTTTTTCAGTACGACATACATTCAGGCATGCATCTTTTCCTTCTGAGCATCTCTCATGTATATACCGTACCCATTTCCCAATAGGAGTGATCTCAAAATACTTTTCATCTAATTTCATATCACCACCAATCAGTTTTTCGGATCTCTTCTGCTTTCTCCATGTCTTCTGGTTTTATAAACATCATATAATCATCCCAATAGTCAGGCCCCACACGAACATACATGAAATATTTAAGGCCCATTTCCTCTGCTTCGTGGAAATCTTTGTGCATCATTGGGACATCAAAATTCCAACATTTAATTTCATTTTCCCCATATCCGTAAGTTGATTCTCTTGGATTAGGCATCGATGTATTCCTCCGGTTTTTCTCGACCTAGACCTTCCATTCTGTTTTTATATTCATCAACAGTCAGAAAAGGATTTGCCTCTATCAAGTCTTTATTTTCAAATCCCATGTTAATAATGCATTTAGCATCAGAGATTTTCTTTTCCCATCCTTTCTTATAACTGTTTTTCTTGCCTGATATACAGTTAGAACAAAGGTATCCCTCTGATAAGGGTTTATCTCCATGCTTACAGGTCATGCAATTCCTTGCTATTAAGGTACTCATCGTATTTACCCTCCAAAATATCTAAAAAGAACTGAAGATCGGCCAGAATAATGATATCTAGAATAAATAAATTTTCTAATACTTTTTCTAAATTATACACACCTCCTTCTATAAGACCCATTCTAACTTTTCGTTGACCTTCTACCTTATGAATCAGGTGTGAATAAATTTCTGATCTGGCTTTAAATGATAGCATACTCACCTCCCTATGCTGGATTAGTTTAACCCATATCAAAATTCATCTTGTCTGCTTTGTAGATAGTGAAGGCCCCTGTACGTCCATCTTTAGATTCATATACAACAATTAATGAATGTGCAAATTCAGGATCTTGCTCAACGGACAATAGGATATCATTTTTTCTAAGGTATATCCTTTTAATCCAGGGGCCATACTTTTTCATGAGGTCTTCACCAATATTAATCTTCATCTTCCTCTTCTCCATTCTTTGCAAATTCTGCACAAAAGAAATTCTTGTTTGTCCAAACATAATTAACAAGAGAAGATCCAAGATCATCTAATTCTATTTCTACAGCATACTTGAGTTCATCACATACCAATTCATCGGGCTTATAGCCTTCATCAACAGCATCTTTCAACCATCTATATCCATATTCAGTAGGACATTTCCAATGTTTACATTCATGGCATCTCATTTTTATTCTCCATTAAAAGGTTCGACCAGGGAGGGACTATCAACGGTATTACGGTTGCTACCCGTGGCAGTCCGGTTCTGCCTACCTCCATCCCTTCCCCGATCTGCTAGAGGTTAATAATACACTCTACCTGTCAGAGGTATTATTTAGACCCCTGAACATCATTAAGGTTAATAAACACCATAATCCTTGTCATGATATCCTTCGGTTTCAGTTGTGATAATACGTCCATGAATCCTTTTAGGAAAGGCCCCCTGGATCGTACCACAGTTAGTACAAAAAGCAAAGTCAATAAAACCATCCTGACCTATTCCCATACCACGGAGTAAATCATCATGTTCTCTCCAGAGATGTTTCATCTTAGCAAATCTGATATCTCCAGATATATGCACTACAGCAACAGCATCACATGAATCACAATACTCCAAAGGAGTAAAAGTGTCTGTTATAGATATATCCAACGGTGTTCCGACTTCCAATGAATTATCCACGGCAGCTTTAATTAACTGATCAAGATCCTTTTTGTCAGTAGCATGCAACTTAGCACCATCAATACTAACTTCATAACGATACTTTTTTGTTCTCATAGTATCACTCCTTATATTTTAAATTCTCAATCTCAAAAGAGAGAGAGTCCATCATACCCTTAAGGGTTTCTACTTCTTGGTGGAGATCAGTCATGTTCTCATAAAGGTGCTGCATAGCAGCATCGTGTTCTTGAATCTTATAATCAGTAGCAACGATAAGACCTAAAAAACCAATGCCTACTATAAAACCAGCTACAATAGGCATGATATTATTGGTAGCCCGTTTAATTGACATAGTATGTCTCCTTCCTTTCGACTTAGTATGCTAAAATATCAATTTTTTGGGGTGACGGGAGGGTAACGATCCCTCTAATAATCGGTTCACAGCCGATCACGTTTACCTATTCGCCACCGTCACCATATTGGAGCAGAGGGAGGGAGTCGAACCCACAACATGCTGGTTGGAAGCCAGCCGTTCTGCCATTAGAACTACCTCTGCTAGATGGTGGGAGTGGAGGGAATCGAACCCACTAGACCCCGAAGGGACGAGTTTTACAGACCCGTTGGCCTCCTTAGCCATTTACACTCCCATGAATGGTGGACCCGTGGGGAGTTGAACCCCAATCATTCTGCTTGCAGGGCAGATGCTTTCCCAATTAAGCTACAAGCCCACTCTGGAGCCGGACAGAGGAATCAAACCTCCAACCTAGTACTTTAAAATTTTTACCAAGATCATTTCACACTCAAGGGCCTCAACAGAACCCATAATCACATGACAAATTTCCCTCAAAGAATATCCCTTTTCGTGATAATTCTCAACAATACCCCTCAAAGCATTATAAGCCTCA
>Ga0209536_100005982_pt1 | contig 18745 bp, 13 predicted proteins | sample DeeMarSeWOR28_12_FD_187461 | JGI IMG/M metagenome (GOLD analysis project Ga0209536, IMG submission 187461) | Marine sediment microbial communities from White Oak River estuary, North Carolina - WOR-2-8_12 (SPAdes) (version 2) | ecosystem: Environmental > Aquatic > Marine > Intertidal zone >... | reverse complement strand
AAACCGATTCAGAAGAGAAAGTCAAGACATAGGTTACTGATCGCGGGGAGATAGCCTGAGTACGATGAAGACAAACACGCGGGACCGCAGTGGCGCGAGTCGTTCCTACGAGCGCTCTTTGCAAGACTACCTCGCCGTCGTCGTGCGGGGGAAGTGGGTGATTTTTGGGGTTTTTCTGGGGGTTTTGGCCCTCACATTCGTGGTCACAAAGCTGATGGACCCGGTCTACAAGGCCTCCTGTCAGGTTCTGCTGAGTACGCGGGACCCTGGCTCGACACTGTTTGGCGAGACTGCATGGCCGGACAGACTGGAGACCATCACCCAAAATGAGCTTGCGATTCTGAATTCCCGCACGCTCGCCGACTCAGTGGCCATGCGTCTGCTGACGCAGCAGTATCTGGACAAGAACAGGTCAACGATCATACCCATTGTCGGCCCCCTGGAAGGGATGACCGATTCGCTCGCGCCGATGGAGGTGGTTTCGGGGAGGCTGAGCGAGCTGATTGATTTTGATCCGGTTCGGGAGTCCGATGTCATCACAATTACGGCAAAGAGCAAAAATGCGGTGGAGACGGCGCTCATTGCCAACACCTTCGCGGAGGCCTATCGCGACCGCAATATCTATCTGAGTCGAGCAAAGTCACGAGCGTTCCGCGAATTCCTTGAACGGCAGATGGCGGACAAGCAGGTCTCCCTCCGGCAAACCGAGCAGGCACTGCAAGCCTATATGGAACGGCAGGGGATCGCCTCACTCGACGACGAGGCCAAGAAAGTCATTGATCAGCTCGCAGAGTTGGAAGCCAACCGCGATGCCACGAACATCCAGTTGCGCCAGCTCGAAAACACACTTCGCTCGTACGAGGAGCAGCTCCCCCAGCAGGAAACGAACGTCGCACGCATGATGGGGGAGGCGAGCGACCCCTACATCCGCCTCCTGCAGGATCAGATAGCGCGACTGGAAGTGCAGCGGGATATGGCCGTGGCACAGAATCCGTCGCTGGTGGGGAGGGAGAACGTCGATGCGCGAGTTCGCGAAATCGACGCCCAGATTGCCTCTCTTCGCGACAACCTTCAACAACGAACGGATGACTTCCTGCGTTCTCTCACCCCCGCCGAGAGCGGGAAGGCGGGCGATGCGACGGGTTACTTGAAGTCGGTCAAACAGAAGATCATCGAAACCGGCATCGAAGTGCAGGCCCTCCAGGCGAAGAAATTGGCGCTGGAGGACGTGGTGAGACAGTACGAGGGTCAGCTGGACAGGCTGCCGGCCAAGAGCGTCGAGCTGGCTCGCCTGCAGCGGGCGCGCGTCAGCACCGAACGAATCTACCTCATGGTGGAAGAGAAGTTCAACGAGGCGAACATCACCGAGAAGTCCAACATCGGTTATGTCGAGATCATAGAACGCGCAGCCGTTCCGTTCGCCCCCGCAAGCCCGAAACTGTTGATCAATCTTGCGGTCGGAATCCTGCTCGGCCTGGGCCTCGGGCTGGGAATTGTCTTCATGCGCGAGGGCCTGGACGTGCGCATCCATTCGCCGGAGGACCTGAAGCGACGCAACTTCCTCCCCTTGGGGACGGTTGTTGCGATGGATGGTGAGATTCACAGACTTGCCGGCGGCAAAGCCGGGGCAAACGGCAGTCGAAAAGTGGAGTCGCGCGTGGTGACGCTGACCTTTCCTTTCTCGTCGGTAGCCGAGTCCTACCGTCAGCTCCGCACCAACCTTCAGTTCTCACGCTCCGGCCAGGTGCCGCGGTCGATGCTGGTCACCAGTTCGATTCCCGGTGAGGGGAAATCGACCACGGTCGCGAACCTCGCGGTGGCATTCGCGCAGGCCGGAAAGAACGTGCTGCTGGTAGATGCCGACATGCGAATGCCCAACCTGTCGGTGGATTTCCGAGTGAAGAAGGAACCGGGTCTCGCGGAGTACGTCGCGGGCACAGGCCGGCTTGAGGAGGTGGTCCAGCGTACGCAGGTGGAAAACCTCTTTCTCGTCGCCTGTGGCCAGTTGCCGCCCAATCCCGCCGAGCTCCTCGGCACCGAGAGGATGCGGGAATTCGTTGCCGCGGTCCGGGAGGAGTTCGATATCGTCCTCTACGACTCTCCGCCCTTGCTCGCTGCGACCGACCCGTCGGTGATCTCCACGCTGGTGGAGGGAACCTTGGTGGTCGTCTCGGCAGGACGGACACGCGTTGAGGAGCTGGAGCAGGGGATCGAGCACCTGGAACGAGTCGGCGCGAACGTGCTGGGCGTACTGGTGAATAACTTCGATCCCCACCGCGCCTACGGGATCACCTACCGGCGCGTGCGCAATCGGTACTATTCCTATGGCAGCTACCAACGCCAGCGGGCGACAACCCCGCCTGTTTCAAAGAAAAGCTAGACGGACGACCACAGAGGATTCATCATGCGTGCCTCCCCTCCCGCTTCTCCCTGGATGATGGTGGTTGTTCTCGTCTTCCTGGCATCGACTTCGGCACTCGCTCAGTTTGAGTCGGGGATTGGTTCCTCAACAACAGGAGCTTCGCCGGCGGCGTACTACTATATCTCCAAGCCGGGTGAGATCACCATGACGATCAACCTCTGGGGATACGTCAAGAATCCCGGCCGGTACGAAGTGCCTATTTCGACAACACTGGTGGATCTGGTCTCCTTTGCCGGCGGACCGCTGGGCAACGCCGACATGGGTGCTGTGCGCATCGCACGCCGCGTTCGTCTGGGAACAGGCGCCCGAACGGTCGAGTTTGTGGTGGACCTGGATCGGCTTGACAGGCTCGACCCCAAGGCGATCGGCCTGGAGCCGGAGGACCGTGTATACGTCGAGCCTGTCGCATTCAGCGGGCAGGATGTGTTCAATATTATCACCACTGTTGCCATTATTGTTTCTGCCACGGCCAGCATGATCATTGCCGTGAACCAGGCCCGGTAGGGTGGTTTCGGGGCCAACAGGGGCCCCCTTTGGCAAGGGGTGCACCAGATGGCATGCCTACAGGGACCGTTCCGCGACCGCCACATTAACCAGGTACCCAGCCCGCCTCATTCTACCACGCCATCACACCGCTGCTGGATGTGATGTGACTATGCTAACATCATATCGGGCAGAGGCTTTGTACGTTCTCCTGTCTGATCGGTCCCCCCGGTTCCCGGCCGGTCTTCGTCTTCCGGTCTGTTCGTGGCAGCTTGGGCACCGCTTTGAGGCTCTCAGCCGACAGGGACCGTCGTGCCGATTGCTCGAGACTTCCGAGCACAGCGGGAACATCGCCCAGTCTGACTTCGCGACGTTCGCCGGGGATTTGGAATACTTACGGGCACTGGGGGAATGTCTTTGAACCGTCTCGTGCGATCCGTGCTTGCCGGCTCACTCGCCGTCCTCTCTGGATGGCTCGTCGTAAACGCCGTGCTGAATGCGGGCTCGAGGTTTTTGCCTGCCCCTCTGCCCCCCGTTCCTGAGCCTGAGCAAGACAGGATCTACGTTGCGTTCCGAAACGATGACCTGTCGGTCTTCAGTGATCCGGGGCGGGAGGATTCGGTCGTGAACATCTTCAGGAAGCATAGGGTTGCACAGACCTATGCGTTTATCCCAAATCCCGCGGGCTACCTCGGTGAAGGGAGAGCCATGCCCTCCACTGCAACGACGATGGTCGAGTCACTCCACGCCTGGCGTGCGTCGGGTGATATCGAGCTTGCCTTGCATGGGGCGACCCACGTGCGATCCCCCCGCTCTGACGGAGAGTTTGACGGTCTCCCAGCCGAGATGCAGGAAGCGAGGCTCCGTGAGGCGAAAACAGTGGCGGACTCCCTGCTTTCGGGCGAGGTCTCGATTTTTGCCCCTCCATGGAACGCATCAGACTGTGCCACGGTGCGTGCTTGCCAGAACGTGGGACTCACCGTCTTTTCGGGGTATCTGGGCATCTGTTCCCAGGACGGGGTCACACCAGTGAACACAGTCGCGGAGATATTCCCCGAATCCTCGGGCCTCCCATCCCTTGAACAGGCGCTCGCCTTTGCACTAGAGGGTAGCGGCGAGCGAATCCTCGTCGCGTTCTATCACTCCCGGGTTGATTTCAATCGATCTGGAAGGTATGAATACCTTGATAGCCTGCTGGGTGCGTTGCGCTCGGATCCTCGTATCGAGTGTACCACGATCGGGGAGCTTGCGGCCAGCCGTCCGGAGCTGCTGGCGGTGCAGAACGCCGCTGGCTACACCATGCTTCAGGCGGATCGTGCCGCGGCTGCTGCACGGCCGTATGATCAGTTGCTCCGCACCGTGGTGGCGGATCCCGGCAGATCAGACATGGGGGATGCGACAGGGGCCTTGGCACTTCAGGCATTCTGGCGGGGGGAATTGCATCGCGCATCGACTCTGGCCCAGAAACGCATCCAGGGGGCGATCTTGACGATGCACCTTGCGCGACTCTCGGTGGCCGCCCTCACACTGATCCTGATGATTGTGATTGGTCTGCGCGTCCGTCGAAAACCGCTTGCTCTTCGCCTCGCAATTCCCGTCGTGGGGGGGATCCTGCTCCCGATTATTGCATTCACCGTAATGGTCGTTGCGCGCCCCTTTTCAGATGATCGGATTAGCGATTTCACTGCCCTCATGTTGATCGTTATGGGAACGACAGGGCTCATGTTGGCGCTGCACGTATTCCGGTGGGAAGCGCCATATGGTCGAGCCGAGGCGGACCAATCATCTCTCCGGACCGGACCGACAGGGAAGTAGTGCAAGGATCCGACACGGGTTCCAGGTAGAACGAGGACGTGCATGCCATGCGCTTGAAGATTGTTCTCTGGTTTGCAGTTGTTGGCTTCAATGCCCTTTCAGGCATCGTGGGGACGCAGATTCTTCCCTCCGCTGATCGATATGTCCGTCTCCTGACCGGGGGGGGAGATCTGATGATGATCACCCTTGCCGTGGTGAGCATCTTTCCGCACCGCAGTTTCTACGGGGTCCGGCTCCTTGGTGCTTTTCTCGTCAGCGCGTTCATAACTGTGGTAGTCAATGTAGACGCTCTGGGGCTCGTTGCCCAGCTGAGTGCCCTTCGGCAGCCGCTCTTCCTCTTCTCGGCGTTGATTGTGGCGTACGACATCTTTCAGTCTCCTCATCGTGAGAGGTTTCTCCGTTGGTTCACAGCGTTCCTCGTGGTGTTTGCCCTCGCGCAGATTCCTACCTCTGTCCTTCAGTTCATCCAGTTTGGTCCGGGGGACGAAGTGGGGGGCACCTACGGCCTCCGGGGCGGAAGTGGATATGTGACACAGGTTCTCTTTCTGATTGTCTTCTTTCTGCTCACCCGCTACGGGTCACTGCATGAGGGAATGCGATTCAGCCTCACCAAGCTGCTCGTCTTTTCGGTGCTGCTTGTCCCGTGCTTTCTGAACGAAACGAAGATCTCCTTTGTTCTTCTCCCGGCATTCCTCCTTCTGATGTTGGAGACGCGGCGGATCTACCGCCTGGTGCCATTTCTCCTCTTTGGCGGGCTTCTCCTCTACGGTCTCTACTCCTACTATGATCATGCGGTCGGGGGTGCCCGCGTCCTGCTCGACGAGCGTTTTCTGGAAAGGTATCTGCTCTATGACCGCCGGCAGAACGTGGATATTCCACGATTTCAGAAGATCTTTCTCATGTTCCAACTCTTCGGCAAGAACATCTGGTCGGCCATCGTGGGCATGGGGTATGGGCTCTTCGCAGGCGGACATCTGATTGAGGCGACACGGCTCTCCCGCACACTGGCCTACTTCGGGGGGTCCCGGGGGCTCGTCCTGACACTGTGGATGCAGGGAGGCGTCATTGCGCTGGGAATTGTTATATCAACGATCTTCATGTTTCTCCGACCCCTAGGCTCCCTGACCTCAACAGTCAGGCGGTTTGCCCTGTATGTTGCGTTCTCACTGGTGGCAATGCTATTCTACAACGAGGCGATGCTGGATCGTACTTTCGCAGCCCTTGTCTCCGTCATGATGGTCTGGGTCTACACCAGTGGGCGAGACGCCGAAGAGGAACCACCAGGTGATGATGACCTGCTCCCGGACGAGCAAGCGGAGCATCCCGTTGCTGACGCGTATGCCACATCTTCTGATCATTGACCAGCACCAGTTCGGGTATCTGACCGATACCTTCCGCTACTGCCTCCATCTGCGGGAACGGTGGGATGTGGCGGTCGTGTGCTGGGATTACGGCCGGGTGCGGGTGGCGCTCGATGGCGTGCGGGTCTCGTATGTGTCGCGGCAGGGGAGTCGGCCGCGCCGCCTGGCTCGGTTCATTGCGGCCGCATCCCGGCAGCTCGGATCAGGCCGGGCTGATATTGCCTTCATCGTCTACTTCGCAGGGTGCTCGCTCCTGCGTGCCGTTCCGGGCGGTGTGCCTCTCATCATGGATGTCCGCACCGGTGCCGATCGTGGCGGCAGGGCACGCCGACGGTTCGATGATGCCGTCCTTCGGTTCGAGAGCAGAGTGTTCGCACACCGGACGATCGTATCGTGCAGCCTTGCCGAAAAGCTACAGATGCAGGGACGCGGGATTCACATCCTGCCCCTGGGAGGAGATCCGCTCCCGCTCTCCCCGAAGTCCTTCGAGACCCTGCGTCTCCTCTATGTCGGGACGCTCTTTCGCCGCGATCTTGAGAAAACCGTGGAAGGGATGGGCCTGTACCTCCGGGGATCGCCGGAGGTCAGCCTCACCTACGACATCGTTGGCGGTGGCTCCCCCGAGGATCGGGGACGGCTGGAGAAGGCGATTGCCCGCAGCGAGTTCAACGATCGCATCCGGTTTCACGGGCGGATCCCGAACGCAGAGCTCGGTCCGTTTCTTGAGCAGGCCAATGTCGGTGTCGCGTTCATTCCACTTGTCGATTACTACGATTGTCAGCCGTCGACAAAAGTGTTTGAAAGCCTCCTTGCGGGGATGCCGGTGCTTGCGACCGCCACATCCGAGAACCGGCGCGTGGTGACCGATGAGAATGGAATTCTCATCCCGGACACCCCCGAAGGATTTGCCGAAGGGTTGCGACGCCTGGCTGCACACCGTCATCAGTTTGACTCACGGCGGATTCGGGCGACTGTCGCTGACTACAGCTGGGAGAAAATTGTCACCGATAACCTCGAGCCATTCCTCAGGGAGCGATGCCGTCCCCGGGACGCGGTGGGGGAGGTCTCGGCTACCCGCCCGGCGGCCGAAGGGCAGGAGCTTACCCAGAATCCACACGAGAGGAGCACTCCGTGAAGGGACCTGCTCAGAGCCTCGCCAAGCGGACCCTCCGGGCTCTCCCGACCCCAGCCCGGCGGTTGGGCCGGTATCTCGACTACCTTATTGCGACCCGTCCACGTGTTCACCGCGACCGCCAGGCAACGCTCACTCGGGGCGCCGTCGTGCTGTCGCTGGATTTCGAACTCGCATGGGCATGGCCCTATGCCATCAGTCCACCTGTGGATGCAGTGGCGACTGGATTGCGCGAACGAGCACAAGTACCACTGCTTGTCAAGACCTTCGAAGAGTTCAACATCCCGGCGACCTGGGCCACGGTGGGGCACCTGTTTCTGGAACGGTGCCATCGCGATTCGGCTGGATGCGCACATCCCGATCTCCCCCGGATTCCCCACTTCGAAAACCACCTGTGGAGGTTCAGCTCTGGAGACTGGTTCCAGCACGATCCGTGCACCGATCTCCGGCGGGATCCTGCCTGGTATGGCCCTGACCTGATCGAGCAGATCCTTGCTTCTTCTGTCCACCACGAAATCGGTTGCCACAGCTTCTCACATCCCGGACTCGGTGTGTACTGTCCCCGCGATGTGGCCCGTGCGGAGGTCGAAGCCTGTCGGGAGGCAATGCGGCCCTTCGGTCTGGAGCCACGGACGTGGGTGTTTCCAGGAAATGACGAGGGGAACTACCAGGCACTTCGTGATGCCGGTGTGCGCATCGTCAGAAGCTATCCTCACAGGGCGCATCTTGCCCTACCCCTGCAGCGGCCTGATGGGCTCTGGGCAGTTCATGCCTCCACCGGCCTCAGCAGGGGAGAAGAATGGTCCATCGCGCAGCGGTTTCACCGGCTGAAGGTCTTTCTTGAGAAGGCGATGGCGACACGGCTGGCAATCCACGTGTGGCTCCACCCCTCCTTGAAGCGAGAGGATTTTGACCAACTCCTCGTTCCCTTCCTGCGGACATGTGCGGAACTGCGCGAGCAAGGTCGCCTTGACATCCTAACAATGGAGGGGCTGGTTGCTGCCGTCAGCCGAACATAGGCAGGGAGTCACACACACCGTCTCTGACCTGCCGGAGGAACGGCCAACGGTCCTCATTGGGCCGTTCAACAGACGCATCCCCGGGGGTGTGGCAGCGGTGCATGCTCAGTTTCAGGCAGGTCTGGCACATGCGTTTCGGTTCTTCCCACATCATGCGGATCGATTGGGAGGCGACACGCGTCCTGGGATGATGAGTGGCCTCAATCTATTCTTTGCCGTGAGAGACCTCACCGCATGGACCGGGCATCTTCTTCGCCATCGACCAGCGATTGCGCACTACGCAATTACCTCGCTCTGGAACGCAGAGAAGAGCCTTTTGATGCTCAGCCTTGCTCGGCTGTTCGGCGCACGGACGGTAGCGCATCTTCACGGTGGAGCTTTCCTTCATTTCTGGGATGGGCTCGGCCCGTCGCGCCGCCGTTTACTGCGCTTGGCGGCGAGGCGGGTGAATGCGCTCGTCGTTTTGAGCGAAGGGTGGCGCGAGATGGTGGTGCGCGTGATGCACGTCCCTCCGAGCCGAGTTTTTGTGGTGCCGAATCCCGTCCAGTCGGAATTTGAGGAAGCGGCCAGTGGAATGCCGCTCGATCGTAACGGCTCGGGCATTCTCGCTCTCGGCGCACTGAGCAGACAGAAGGGTTCCCTGGACCTCCTTGAGGCGATAGCACGCTTGCCGCACTCGATGCCGGCACGGTTGCTTCTGGTAGGTCCGGACCGGGAGCCCGGCATAGGTGACCTTCTGGCGCAGACAATTGCGCGCCACAAGCTGGAGTCCCGCGTGGAGGTCCGCCCCCCCGCCATCGGTAGTGAAAAGACCGGCTTGTTCCGGGAGTCTACCATCTTCGTGCTCCCAAGCTACGTTGAGAATCTCCCGGTGGTAGTCCTCGAGGCTGCTGCATCGGGTCTTCCTATCGTAGCGACGCCCGTGGGCGCACTTCCTGAGTTCTTTCGCGACAGAGAGTCGATCTGGTTCGTGCCTCCGGGAGATGTGGAACAACTCGCCGGGGCCCTTGCGGAGCTCCTCCGTGACCCGGGGCTCCGACAGAGAATGGGGCTGGCTGCGCGGAAGGTCTTTTACACGCATTTTGCCTACAAGGATATCATGTGTAAGATGGAGCACGTGTACCGGACGGTTCTAGATCTGCAAGGCCATGGATCCAATTCCGCTGAAGGGAAGCATCTCTGATGCGCTACGTTCCCGATGCCCTCGTGGTGATCTATGACCACGCTCCCGTCTGGACACGCTCCGTTGCCAGTACCCTCTATGGAGTGCTGAAGCATTGGAGAGAATCAGGCCCGGTGTTCCAGAAGTTTCTCGCCGAGCTAGAGGAGAGCCAATGGTGGAGCAGAGAGAGGCTCGCGGAGCTCCAGGCGGACCGGCTTCGTGCACTTGTCCGCCATGCGGCGGAAACAGTGCCGTATTACGGGCGAGTCTTTGCGGCCCATGGGATCGTCGCCTCGCAAATTCAGACGCCTGATGATCTCTCACGGCTTCCTGTTCTCGGGAAGGAGACGGTCCGCCGGGAGGGGCGCAATCTCATCTCGCGTCGCGTGGCTATGCGTGACCTTCAGGGAGAATCAACCTCTGGTACGACCGGGAAACCCCTCACCCTCTGGCTGGATCGGCAGGCGTACCTCGCTGCCCGCGCGGCACAGTGGCTGCATCACCGCTGGGCAGGCTATTCGCACCGCGAGTGGATCGGCATCCTGGCCGGCTACAACGTGGTACCACAGCGGCGGCAGCGCCCGCCGGTCTGGACCATCAACCGTGAGGGGCGGCAGGTGCACTTCTCCACGCGTCACCTCCGGGCCCCGCTCATGACGGCCATGGCCACGAAGATGCGGGAGCAGAAGATCCAGTTCCTCCTCGGCTACCCCTCGGCCATCGGCCTGTTTGCACGCCATCTCCTTGCACACAGCGAGAGTCTCCCCCTGCTCGGCGTCTTTCTGAGCTCTGAGCCCGTCTATCAGTGGCAGAGTGAGGCGATGGAGAAGGCCTTCGGCGCACCGCTGTTTAACTACTACGGCCAGGCGGAGAAAGCTCTGACCGCAGCAAGCTGCGGGCACGGTCTGGAGATGCATCTGAATATGGAACTGTCGATTGCAGAGTTCACCCTACACCCGGCCATCGAAGGCCGTCAGTTGCTCCTCGGCACCTCTCTGCTGAACTACGGAATGCCACTGATCCGGTACGAACTCGAGGATGTAACGCACGAGGTAACCGGACCGTGCCGCTGCGGGAGAGAACACCCTCGGATCGGCCCTGTGGAGACACATAGCGATGACTTCATCGTGAGCAGCGACGGTTCGATGATCCCCCCCTCATTGTTCTACATTCCATTCCAGGGTGTTCGCGGTGTCACCTCCTCGCAGATTGTGCAGGAGGATACCGGGAGGGTCACGGTGAATCTCGTTGCTGACCCGGAGTTTACTCCGGATGAGGAGCGGCGCCTGCTGCACTCGCTGAGCATGACCCTGGGCACCGGGATGAAAGTCGCCGTGAGGAGGGTACCAGAGATTTCACGCACCACAAGCGGGAAATTCCGATTTGTGGTGTCGAAGGTTTCACATGAGGTCCTGCATGGCTAGCGTCCGGTCAGCGGCAGGGCGATATGACCGCATCGCACGCGTTCTTCTCTGCGCGGTGGATCCCGAGCATCAGGGTGGGGTGGCCGAATACTACCGTGCGCTGCGTCCTCACTTCTCCGCTGGCATCGACTGGTTTATCGTGGGCTCCCGCCCCGGTCAGCGATCCCGTCTCTCTGCTCCGCTTCGGGTCCTCCGGGATACCGTGCGCTTCGCTCAGACGCTCCGCGATCCGGCCTACGCCGTCGTCCATCTCAATCCGTCGCTCAACGCACGGGCAGTCAGTCGGGACGCCCTGCTGCTCCTCGTGGCCAAAACCATGGGCCGCAAGGTGCTTGTGTTCTTTCACGGCTGGGACGCTCGATTCCATGCGCTGGTATGGCGAAGAATCCCCGGGCCATTCCGACGCCTCTTCTCGCGAGCGGATGCCGTAGTCGTCCTCTCCGAGGAGTTCCGATGCGCGCTTGAGTCTCTTGGCCTCAGAAAGCCCGTGGCCGTGGAGAAGACGGTCGTAGGAGATGAAATGCTCGCGATGGCGCGGGATGAACGTCCGAAAAAACAAAACGGGGAGTTCCGCATCCTCTTCCTGAGTCGAGTCGAGCGATACAAGGGCGTGTATGAGACCTTGGAAGCCTTCCAGTCACTTCAGGATCGCCATTCGAATGTGAGCCTCTGTATTGCAGGCGCCGGTTCCGAGCTCGAGGAAGTCAAACGCTGGGTGGCCTCCCGCCGGATAAAGGACGCCCGCGTGACGGGACATCTTGCGGGGAAGGAGAAATCCGACGCGTTCCGTGAGGCAGACGTCTACGTGCTTCCTACCTACGGGGAGGGCATGCCAATTTCCGTCCTGGAAGCCATGGTCATGGGTCTTCCCGTTGTGACGTGCCGGACGGGCGGTCTGAAGGATTTCTTCCTGAATAAAAGGATGGGAGTGCTCCTCGAAGGACCGAGTGCACCAGCCCTGGCTGAGGCTCTGGAGCTGCTGGCCAGCGATCCGGAGGCTCGGCGTCGGATGGGGGAGTTCAACCGAGAGTATGCCCGGAATCAATTCTCGCCCGGGGCGGCGGTCCAGCGACTCGAAGCCCTCTACAGAGGCCTCGGCTGGCAGCCGGACTCGGATGCTGCCGGCGCGGTGTCCGGTAGTCAACCCACATACGCGGCGCAGGGGAGTGTCGGCCTCCCGAGACCGGTTCGCTCGGGAGGTGGGGAATGATGCGCGATCCCCAATGGATCCTTCAGAGACTTCGCCTCATGTCACTCGGTGAGGTCGCTGCCCGGACGGGAAGGACGGTGCAGAACACTCTTGACCGGCTCCGCTATCGCTTCCGATCCTCCGAGCCCAAGACCGATGGCATTCAGGGTACGGAATTCGGCGGCGCGCGGTTCTTTGTCGCTCTGGATGCACGGGAGCGCGTCCGATCCCATCTCCTCCGGCGCTGTGCATGGACCGCGACCGCCGCGGATGATGCCCTCGAGCACCGGTTTTGCTTCTTCGCGTTTGAGCGGGAATGGTTTGGTGAACACATTCAGTGGAACTTCGAGTACCGTCAACGGATCGCAACACCACTGGACTTCGGTCCGTCCCTTGACTACCGGGATGAGCGAAAGGTCGGAGACATCAAGTACGCATGGGAACACAACCGCCATCATCACCTCGTGGAGCTCGCCAAAGCGTGTTACCTTACCGATGACGAACGCTATGCCCGTGAACTCGTCGAGCAGGTCGACTCCTGGATCACACAGTGTCCGGTTCCCTATGGTGTGAATTGGGCCAGCGGACTGGAGGTCGCAATCCGCCTCATAAACTGGACGGTGGCACTGTTCTATCTCGGGGAAGCGCCTGCTGCTTCACCCACCCTCGTCGGAGAGTTCCGCCGCCGCTGGCTGGCCTCCGCCCGGGAGCATATGGAATTCCTCGCGAGGCATCTTTCGAGTCACTCCTCCGCAAACAACCACCTGATCGGGGAGGCCTGTGGCCTGTTCATCGGGGGTCTGTGTTACCGCTTCCCCCGGTCGGACCGATGGAGGGATCTCGGGAAGGCCATACTGGAACGGGAGGCACGCGCGCAAACGTGGCCGGATGGGGTCAACAAGGAGCAGGCGATCGGTTATCAGGCGTTCGTCTTTGACTTTCTCCTTCTGTCGGGCTTGCTGGGAGAACGCAACGGAGTCATGTTTTCGGCTGAATACTGGCGCATTCTTGAGTCAATGGCGGACTATGTCTCGGCCGTCATCGATGATCAGGGCGAGGTGCCACAGATAGGGGATGACGATGACGGCCACGTTGTCCGGTTCTCCTACCACCCGTCCTACAGGCCCTTCCGGTCGCTGCTTGCGACCGCAGGCCGGCGCTTTCGGCGGCCGGAGCTGATACCGGCGACGGCTACAGAGGATGAAAAAACCTTCTGGCTCCTCGGTGAGGAGAGTTCGGATCGTAAGCCTGCCGCCGCACGGGAGGACCGCCCAGCCCGTGCGTTCAGGCACGGAGGGTATTTCCTCTTGGGCGGTGCCGGTGCACAACTTCTGTTTGATTGCGGTCCACTCGGCTACCTGAGCCTGGCTGCGCACGGCCATGCCGATGCGCTCAGCGTTGTGCTCCGCTATCGAGGACGGTGGTTTCTGGTAGATCCCGGGACCTATGCCTATCACACCAACCCTGCGTGGAGGAGTTACTTTCGAGGGACCGGCGCGCATAACACCATCACCTGTGACAACCAGGACCAGTCCGTCTCAGGCGGCAATTTTCTCTGGGGCAGGAAAGCGCAGTGCACACTGCATCGGTGGGACGGCCATACCGTGTGTGGCCACCACACTGGGTATGCACGCCTTGCCGATCCCGTGATCCACGAGCGGGAGGTTGCCTTCCTCGGGGAAAGGAATACCTTCCGGGTTGTCGACCGCATTCGTGCAGCGGGCCACCATCGTCTCCGACAATCCTGGCACTTTTCCCCCTCGTGCACCTGCTCCAGAGAGGAGCGCGGGTGGGTGATCGATAATGACGGCACCTGTGTTCGGCTTGTGCCTGATGCTCTCACACGCGAGCAGACGCTCCATCGGGGAAGTACCACGCCCATTGCTGGCTGGTACTCAGCGGGCTACGACCGGAAAGTGCCCTCGCCCACTCTTACATGCGATGCCGCGGTCCGTGGAGACACCGAATTCGTTACACTCATTGAGCTACTATGACAGCAGAGGATGCCATGAAGATCTCAGTCTTCGGACTTGGTTATGTCGGGGCGGTGACATGCGGATGTCTGGCGAAGGAGGGACACTCAATCGTTGGGGTCGATGTCTCATCCGTCAAGGTTGACATGATCAATCAAGGGAACTCTCCGGTTGTTGAGCCAGAAATCGGGGAGCTCATTCGGGAGGGGGTTGCCCGCGGAACGCTGCGTGCAACGGCCGACGCTCGCGAGGGGATCCTGCAGAGTGAGATCTCCTTCGTCTCGGTGGGTACTCCCTCGCAGGCAAACGGCAGTATCGATCTGCAATTTGTGCAGTCTGTGTGTGCCCAAATCGGCACTGCGCTCCGGGAGAAGAAGGGGTTTCATACTATTGTCCTGCGGAGCACAATGCTGCCCGGGAGTACCCGGTCGCTGGTGATCCCCACGCTAGAGGAACATTCAGGGAAGCAGGCAGGAACGGATTTTGGCGTCTGCTTCAATCCGGAGTTCCTGCGGGAGGGGTCTTCGGTGTACGATTTCTACCATCCCCCGAAGACCGTCGTCAGCGGGACCGATGAACGCTCGGTGAATCTGCTGAAGGAGATCTACCGGGATCTTCCTGGCGATGTCTTCGTGACAAGTCTGGAAGTGAGTGAGATGGTGAAGTATGCGGACAACAATTTTCATGCCGTCAAAGTCACCTTTGCCAACGAGATCGGGATGATCTGCAAAGTACTGGGCATTGACAGCCACGATGTTATGGATATCTTCTGCAAAGATACGAAGCTGAACCTCTCGCCATACTATCTTCGGCCCGGATTTGCCTACGGCGGCTCATGCTTGCCGAAGGACGTCAACGCGCTGCGCTACCTGGCGAAGTCCAAGGATCTCGAGACACCGCTGCTTCAGTCGCTCCAGGAAAGCAATCGGATTCAGGTCTCGGCCGCTATCGACAGAATCCTCGCAACCGGCCGCAAGAATATCGGAGTCCTCGGCTTCAGCTTCAAAGCCGGGACGGACGATCTCCGCGGAAGTCCTATTGTCGAGGTGGTGGAGACCCTTCTGGGGAAAGGCTGCCAGGTGCGCTTGTTCGATCAGAATGTAAAGGTTGCCCGGTTGATGGGAGCCAACCAGAGTTATATCGAGCAGCGGATCCCTCACCTTGCGGCGCTCATGTGCGAGACGCTGGAAGAGGTGATTGACAACAGCGACGTGATTCTGATCGGAAACAAAGCGGCCGAATTCTCTGCAGTGTTCTCTCGCCTCCGACCGGACGCTCTGATCATTGACCTCGTACGCGTTGACCGTTCCAAGAAATCGGAGGGACAGTACGTTGGGCTTGCATGGTAAACGGGTCCTGATCATTGTTGAAAACCTTCCCGTACCGTTCGACAAACGTGTCTGGAACGAGGCGCGGGCCCTGACGGGGGCGGGCTGCCGCGTCACGGTCATCTGTCCCATCGGGAAGGGCTACGACCGGCGACACGAGGTCCTTGAAGGGATCGAGGTCTATCGGCATCCGCTCCCGGCAGAAGGGAGCGGGCCGCTGGGATATGCGCTGGAATACAGCGTTGCCCTGTTCTGGGAAGCGGTTCTCGCGTTCCGCGTCTTGGTTCGCTCCGGAGTCGACGTGGTGCAGGCCTGCAACCCGCCTGATACCATCTTCCTCATCGGCGCCGCGTTCAGACTCTTGGGGAAGAAGTTTGTCTTCGATCACCACGACATCAATCCCGAGCTCTACATCGCTAAGTTCGGGCGAAAGGACATCTTCTATGGGCTCATGGTCCTGCTCGAACGGCTCACGTTCTTGACAGCGCATGTGTCCATCGCCACCAACGAATCCTACCGTGAAATCGCAGTGCGGCGGGGGAAGATGCCGGATGAGAGAGTATTCATCGTTCGGAGCGGGCCGGATCTCCGCCGGTTTACTCCGGTCCATCCCGATCCGCGTTTAAAAGAAGGACGACCCTTTCTCCTGGGGTATGTCGGCGTCATGGGGAAACAGGAGGGGCTGGACCTGCTACTGAAAGCCGTCAAGCATATCGTCGTCGAACGCGGCCGCACGGACGTCCTTACTGTGGTGATCGGGGGCGGGACCGAGTTTGAGGCAATTCGACGCCTCGCCGAGGACCTTGGCCTTACCGACCATGTCCGCTTTCCGGGACGGATTCCTGATGATGAGCTGATCGCCTACCTGTCCACTGCTGACGTCTGCGTGAATCCCGACGTGGCAAATGAAATGAACGACAAGTCAACCATGAACAAGATCATGGAGTACATGGCTCTGGGCAAACCCGTGGTCCAGTTTGACCTCACAGAAGGGCGACGGTCGGCTCTTAAGGCTTCACTCTACGCCCGGCGGAACGACCCGGTGGATATGGCGGAGAAGATACTGGAACTCCTAAAGGAACCCCAAAAGAGGCAAGAAATGGGCACCTTTGGGAGACGAAGGGTCGAAACGGAGCTCGCCTGGGAGTATTCTGAACGGGAGTTGCTCCGGGCCTATCGGCATCTTCTCGAAGCTCAAAATCCAGCGGAGGGGACCTGAGATCCACCACCATATTGGGTTTTGAGGACAACAGGGGCACATTTCGGGCCCAGACTAGGAATCTCTCCCGTGTGACGACTGACACAGCATCGGCCCTGAAAAATGTAGATACTTCACACGCACCCTGGGGCCACAGACCCGTTGAGGCTCAGTTTCTTGCCAGGTAGCGCGGGCACTCCAGGGACCACAGTAGTACCCTGATATATCATCATCCACAGATTTGATCGCTCTCCGCACATCGGTCTCCTGCCGAAAGGTGCGGATCCGGGTTGCAAAACTCAATTGCTTTTCCATATCTTAGGGCGATCAATTCAATTGCTAGTCCAACCCTGGATGATCAAGACTGTAAGATTCTCGTGCAGGGTCGAATCTGTCAGGCGGTAGGCTTTTCCGAGTGAGCACGAGAGCAGGGCTGGTGTAGCCATTGTTTTGGGGGGCATGGCAATGCCAATTCTTCGAAAGAGACCACCATATATCTATCTTCTGGTCGCCTTGGATTGGCTGACCATCGTCAGCGCCTTGGCGGCTGCCATCCACCTTCGCGGGAGGGATTTCCACGGGTTTTTTGAGTTTGCGGGCACCTCTCTCTACTGGGAGATCGTCTTCATCGGTGCCTACGCGGCAGCTGTCGTGCTGGTCCTGCACTACTTCTCCCTCTATCGCATCAACGTCGTTGTTAGTGTCACCGATCACATTATCCGGATCGTTCGCGCACTGGTGATCGCGGTTCTGGGGATCGGACTGCTTGCGTTCTTCGTCCGTGCCGCATTCATCCTGGACAGCCGCCTGGCGATCATCTACTTCACGCTGATTTCGTTCACCCTCTTTGTGGGAGGGCGCGTCATCATCTTCCGCGCCTTCCTGCTCTTCCTGACACGACACAAAGTCTTTCAGCGCAACGCCCTCATCATTGGAGCGGGCGAGGGTGCACGGAACGTCGCGGTCAACATCTTCCTCCACGATCACCTCGGATTGACGCTCGCCGGATTCGTCGATGACGATCTCCCCCTCGGAAAACCGGTCTTCAACGGTATGAAGGTCATTGGGCGAACCGCCGAGTTGCGTGAAGTGGTGGAGACATTTGACGTCGGTGAGGTGATTGTCTCTCTTGAGAACGTGGATCAGGAGAAGTTCATCGAAGTCCTGGAACGGGCACTGGAACTCGGGCGGCCGGTCAAGGTGTCCTCGCCGCTCTATGCCGTTATCCCGGACAGGCTGGACATGGAGAAGTATGGGAACATCCCCGTTGTGGAGGTCTCGCGCCACGGTCCACGTCCGGCGTTCGTCGTCTACAAGAGGTTGTTTGATTCCGTCGGGGCGGGGTTCGCGATGCTCCTCCTGGCCCCCGTCCTTGCCGCCATCGCCGCCGGGATCAAGTTGGATTCTCCCGGCCCGGTGATCTATACACAGACTCGCATCGGTAAGAACGGCAAGCCGTTTCGGTTCTTCAAGTTCCGCTCGATGACCAGCAGTAGCTCCGATGACCGCGAGCGCGAGCAGAAGTATGCACAGCTGATCAAGGGGAGCTGGAATGGCGGTTCCACGGAAGTGCCGATGAAGATCGTCGACGAAGCACGCGTCACGCGCCTTGGCGCCATCCTGCGCCGGACCAGTCTTGATGAGCTTCCCCAGCTGTTCAACGTTCTGCGCGGCGACATGAGCTTGGTTGGGCCGCGACCCTGTCTTCCGTACGAATGGAAGCACTACGAGGAGTGGCACAAGAAACGGCTGAGCGTTACACCCGGCTGCACCGGGATGTGGCAGGTGGTCGGCCGTAGCCAGGTAGGCTTCCAGGATATGGTGATTCTGGATCTCTTCTACAGCCAGAACGCCTCGTTCCACCTTGATCTGTGGCTGTTGCTGAAGACCATTCCTGTGATGGTCCTTGGAAGGGGTGGGAAGTAGGGTTGGAGCGGGCCTGAGAGCGTGAAGGAAACGGCCACGATAGAAGACAACCGCGCATTGGGTATTCCCCCCGTCGTTCATCCCTCGCGGCATGCTAGGATCCCCCGACACCGGGTGTGCAATTGGCTAAAAACTGTAGCCATTGTGCCCGAACACGGTCATTCGGAACGCCGGATGCATCCCCGGTAGCACTAATTGACCCAGGAAAGGCGAAATCTATGAAGGTAGCAATTCTGGCTGGCGGGGTTGGCACTAGGCTTGTAGAGGAAACAGAAATCAAGCCGAAGCCGATGGTCGAAATCGGGGGGCAACC
>Ga0209536_100005981_pt1 | contig 18746 bp, 17 predicted proteins | sample DeeMarSeWOR28_12_FD_187461 | JGI IMG/M metagenome (GOLD analysis project Ga0209536, IMG submission 187461) | Marine sediment microbial communities from White Oak River estuary, North Carolina - WOR-2-8_12 (SPAdes) (version 2) | ecosystem: Environmental > Aquatic > Marine > Intertidal zone >... | reverse complement strand
CGGCAGCACCAGCGGCTGCAGCTGAGAGTCCAGTAGATCGGGTCGACGGCGTCTCGAACGGGGGGTGAGAGACGCCGGGGAGCGCGGAGTCCGAGAGGGCTCCGCGCTCCTGGTTTCGGCCCCGCGCTGCCGGACGCGCTATTCCAGGCGATGCCATCCGGCCAGAACCCTCGGAGGTCCCATGCATCCCGGACGCCCCGGCCGTGCGCCGCTTCTCCTCGGACTCCTGCTCCTCGCGCTCCTGCCCCTGGGGTGCATCACGATCCACCTGCCCGGCGGGCCGCCCTCGGAGCTGGTGGAGACGACGGTCCACGGAAAGAGCGGCCCGAAGATCCTGCTCCTGAGCCTCGACGGCGTGCTCTCCGAGAAGCCCGAGACGGAGCTCTTCGGCTCCGGCGTGAGCATCGTCGCCCGGGTGCGGGAGGAGCTCGAGAAGGCACGCGCGGACGACTCGATCCGCGCCCTGCTGCTCCGCATCAACAGCCCCGGCGGCACGGTCTCGGCCAGCGACATCCTCTACGACGAGATCCTGCGCTTCAAGCGTGAGCGAGACGTGCCGGTCGTCGCCCAGCTCATGGGCCTGTCCACCTCCGGGGGCTACTACGTGGCCATGGCCGCCGATCGGGTGGTCGCCCAGCCAACCACGGTCACCGGCTCGATCGGCGTGATCTTCGGCGGCGTGAACCTGGCAGGCCTGATGGAGAAGATCGGCGTGGAGGACCAGACCCTGGTCTCCGGCTCGTTCAAGGACGCGGGCTCGGTGCTGCGCCGCATGTCTCCCGAGGAGCGGGCTCAGCTCCAGTCCGTGCTGGAGGACATGTTCTCCCGCTTCGTCGACGTCGTCGCCGGCGGACGCCCGAAGCTCGACGAGGAGACGGTCCGGCGGCTCGCCGACGGTCGGATCTACAGCGGGCCCCAGGCCCTCTCGAACGGGCTCGTGGACGAGATCGCGGGCATCGACGCGGCCGTGACGATCGCCGAGCGCGCCGCCGGCCTCCAGCAGTCTCGAGTGGTCACCTACCACCGCCCGCGGGAGTTCCGGAACAACCTCTACTCGGCGTCGCTGGCGGCGCCTCGCTTCGAGCTGGGCATCCGCAGCGCGCTGCCGGCGCTCCCGTCCGCGACCTTCCTCTACCTCTGGCCCGCCGCCGCGCACTGACCCGGAAGCGCGGAACCTACATCTGGGTGTAGTCGGGGCCCTCGCCGCCCTCCGGCGGCGTCCACGTGATCACCTGGTACGGGTCCGCGATGTCGCAGGTCTTGCAGTGGACGCAGTTCTCGTGGTGGATGAAGAGCTTCTTGCGGCCGGGCTCGTCCGGGTCCGGGACCATTTCGTAGACGGCGGCCGGGCAGAAGTTCTCGCATGGATTGCCGAACTCCTCGGTGCAGACGTCGCTGCAGAGATCCATGTCCGCCACCACCAGGTGGGAGGGCTGGTCGGCCTCGTGTTGCGTTCCGCTGAACCCGACGAGGTGCTCCTTCGAGAACGTGATCTTGCCGTCGAACTCGAAGGTCTCCTTCTCGCGCTTCGCGGGCGGGAGCTCGGCGAGGCGCTTCATGTTCTCGTGGCCACCGTGGACGCGCAAATCGTCCTTGATGCCGCGGCCTCCCGTGATCATCCGCAGCGGCTCGTTCATCATGAAGAAGGCGATGCCGCGCTCGGTCGAGGGCCCGAAGTTCCGCGCCTGGTAGTGCTCCTGGTAGGCCCAGCTGTTGCGGTAGCGCTCCGCGTAGCCGCCGAGCGTCTTCGAGGTGAAGTCCTGCTGGGCCAGGGCCTCGCAGATCGTCTCTGCGGCGAGCATCCCTGTCTTCATGGCCATGTGGATACCGGCCAGGTTCTGGGCGTTGCACATGCTGGCCGAATCGCCGACCAGGACCGCGCCATCCACGTAGAGCTTCGGCTGCGCGTAGAGCCCGCCGGTGGGGATCGTCTTTGCGCCGTAGCGAACCAGCTCCGCGTCCTCGAGCAGCCACTTCATCCACGGGTTGGTCTTGAACTTCTGGGCCTCGAGGTGCGGATCGCTGTGAGGGCTCTCCGAATCGAGGAGGGTGACGAACCCGTAGGAGATGAGGTCGTCCTTCATGTCGTAGAGCCACATGCCGTGGAAGCCCTTCAGGATGTCGGGGAAGGACATCCCGTGGACCACGCGACCGGGTCGGTGCTTCTTCGGGTTGACGCGCCAGATCTCCTTGACGCCGGTCTCGAAGGTCTGCGGATTGGCTCCCTCGAGGTCGAAGCCCTCGATCAGCTGCTTCGCCAGCGTGCCGCGCACGCCCTCTCCGATGACGGTGACCTTCGCGAAGATGTCCATGCCGGGCTGGAAGTTGGCCTTCGGCCTGCCATCCTTGTCGATTCCCATATCGCCGGTGCGCACCCCGACGACGCGCCCTCCCTCGATCAGCAGCTTGTCGGCGGCGAAGCCCGGGTAGATCTCGGTGCCGACGGCCTCGGCGCGCTCGCCCAGCCACTTCGCGACGTTGCTCAGGGAGACGACGTGGTAGCCCTTCTTCCGGAAGTTCGGCGGCACCACGGGGATGTTGAGCTTCCCCTTCGGATGGAAGAGCCAGAAGCCGGCGTAGTCGCAGACGTACTCCGTCGGGAAGCCCTCGCTCTCGAAGTCCGGCACCAGCTCCCGAATGGCCTTCGGATTCATCACCCCGCCGGAGAGCATGTGGTCCCCCACCCCCGCACTCTTCTCGAGCACCAGGACCGTGGGCGGCTCGATCGGCGGCCGACCCGTCTTCTCGGCCTCGCGGTTGAACGCCTCGATCTGGTTCGTCAGATGGATCGCCGACGCCAGCGTGGCGGGTCCCGCCCCGACGTAGAGGACGTCGACCTCCATGCTCTCGCGTTCGATCTGAGTCATGGGGCCCTCTCGGATGATTCGGTGATGGATACGACCGCCGGGGTTCGCTGCCACCGCTGCCTGGCGACCCCGTTTTCACGATAGGGGAACGGCCTGTCGGGTCAACCGACCCCGGCCGCCGTGGACCGCACCTCGGGAGACCGCATCTGACTCCGGGTCAGCCCCGCGCAGGCTCCCTTCGGCCCGCTCAGGGCGGCCCCGCCAGCAGGGACCGACGCGCCGCCCAGAACACGCCGACGGCGGCGAACATCATCACGCCGGCCATCCAGAAGGGCGTCCCCGGGCTCCACCACTCCATGGCGAGACCGGCGGCGTAGGGACCCACGATCCGGCCCGCCGTCGCCATCGACTGGCTCTCCGCCAGCAGCTCTCCGGACTGCTCGCCCTCGCAGGCGCGGGAGTAGAGGCTCGTGAAGGTCGGAAACGCCAGGCCGTTGCCGAGGGCGATGACCGTACCCACGGCGTAGAACCAGGGCATCGAAGGCGCCAGGGACACGCCGACGAGCCCTGCGCCCATCGCCGTGACCCCGATCATGACGAGCCTCGGCTCGCCCGACTGCACCACGAGACGCCGCACCAGGTAGCCCTGGGTGAAGACCAGCACCACGCCGATCCACGCGAACACCATCGCCACCTCGAGCTCGGTGGCCCCGAAGGAGAGGGCGAGGTAGAGGGTGACGAGCGCCTCGACCACGGCGAAGGCCGTGAAGAGGTGGAAGAAGAGATAGAGGAAGAGCACGGTGCGACGCTCGTGCACCGCGCCCAGTACACGGATCGGAATCGGGATGAGGGAGATCGCGAGCTCGCGCCAGCGCGGGGGGCTCGCGTTCGGCCCCCGGGTCTCCGGGAGCTTCACCCAGGCCACGACCAGATTCAGCGAGGCCAGCGCCGCCACGGCGTAGAAGGGGGCCTTCGGGTGCAGCGTGGCGAGGCTGCCGCCGAGGACGGGCCCCAGGATCATGCCCACGCCGAACGCGGCGCCGATCGTCCCCATCCCGCCGGCACGCTCCTCCGAGGAGGTCACATCCGTGACGACGGCCTGGGCAGTGCCGATGCTCGCGGCGAAGAACCCGCCGAGGATCCGAGCCAGGTAGATCATCGGGATCGTGTCGGCGCGCGCCAGCAGCGCGAACGAAACCGCGGTTCCGAAGAGCGAGACCAGCAGGACGGGACGACGCCCGATGCGGTCCGACACCCATCCCCAGGCGGGCAGGAAGATGAGCTGGGCCAGGGCGTAGAAGGCCAGGATCAGCCCCACCTGGTGCGGCGCCGCACCCAGGCGCTCGGCGTAGAGCGGCAGCACCGGTACGAGCACGCTGAAGCCGACGAAGTCGATCAGGATCGTCACGAAGACGATGATCAGCACCGTACGCGCGGAGCCGCTCGGTCCCGCCTCCGGGTCCGGTCGCACCTCGGAGCCGGGTCGCGTCATGCGCGGCGCAGCGTAGCACCGCCGCGCGCCACTCCGCGCTCGAGGGCCGCCGGAGCCCTCGACTGCCTATACTCCCCGGGAATGCGCGCGCCCAATGCAGGTCTGGTGGACATCGCCAGGGACTTCCTCGACGCTCACCGACGTCTGCGGGAGCTTTTCGCCCGACATCGCTCCGGCGAGCTGCGCTTCCGGGAGCTCGGCGAGCTGGTCGGCGAGGATGCGCGCAGCGTGCTCTTCCGTCTCAAGGAGCGCTGCCACGCCAGCTTCCGCTCCGAGGCCGGAGGCCTCTCGCAGCCGCTGCACCGGGAGGCGCTCTTCGACCTGGCGGTCGGCAGCCTCTTCCACGAAGCGATGAAGTTCCGCGAGAACGTCTACCAGCGCGAGATCTACGGGCCCCGGGTCCAGGCGCTGCGCTCCCAGGCGGGCGACGAGGAGGCGGCGATCTTCGCCGAGTTCGAGCGGATCCAGGGGGGTGTGGCCGCACGCCTCGAGGAAGGGCTGGCGGAGACGGAGACGCTCCTCGCCCAGACCCTCGATCAGCTCCTGCAGCTGATCGCGGCCCACTGCGACGATCCGCGCGTGAGTCGCTTCCTCGTCGCCAACGCGAGCGAGGTCGAGAGCGCCTTCGATCGACCGTTCGACGAGATCCTGCGCGATCTCTACGGCGAGCCGGCCCGCGCCTACCAGGACGCCGGCGATTCCCTGCTCCGCAGCGGATACTACGACGCCGCCATCGATGCCCTGCAAGCTGCGGCGGAGCGCGGCGGCGACGCGACCACCCTCGGACGCCTCGTCTCCTACGGCCGCGGCATGGAGGCGTACCTGGCGCGCGACTACGCCGCCACCGTGGCCCACCTGAGGGATTGGGCCGGGGCCGACGGGAGCCAGCCCCCCGAGCTCGCACAGCTGGCACGGGACGCGGTGAAGCGCATCGGCCAGCTGGCCGAGGGCGACGACCGTCAGCGCGTGGCCCGCGACGCCGCGGCCCTGCTCGAGCAGCTCCCGGCCTGACCGGACCTCGTCCCCACTGCGTCGGGGCGCCGGGTCCCGAGCCGGGTTCGAAGCTCTCCGAAGGACGCGGTGCGCCGCAGGCGAACGCGATCAGTCGCGGCGGTCGAAGTAGATCCACGACGAGACGCCGGCCACGATCAGGCCCAGCCCGACGATCTGCGGCTCGGTGAGACCCAGGGCCACCTTCGGATTCACCCGCAGCGTCTCGATGAAGATGCGACCGAAGCCGTTGAGTGCCAGGTACTCGCCGAAGAGGAAGGGGCTTCGACGCCGCCGGTGCCAGAGCAGGGCGGCGACCGGCAGCAGCCAGAGGACCTCGTAGATCTGGGTGGGATGGACGGTCTCGAGCGTGGGCGGCGCACCGTCGGGGAACGCGATCCCCCATGGAAGCTCGGTCGGCACGCCGTAGTCGTCGCCGACCAGGAAGCAGCCCACGCGCCCGAGCGCCTGACCGACGGCGACACCCACCGCGGTGCAGTCCATCACCTTCTTCACCGACACGCCGTGGATCCGGCACCCGATCGCACCCACGAGGATCCCGGCCAGAAGGCCCCCGTACCAGGTGATCCCGTCGCGGGCGAAGAGGAGCTGGGTGAAGGGCACCCCGGAGCGCAGGTGCACGTCGATGGCGAAGTAGAGCTTCGAACCCGCGATCCCGCCCAACATCACGTAGACCAGCAGCGTCGTCGCCAGATCGGGATCGAGCCCCTCCTCCTTCATCCGGCGGGCGGTGATCCAGGATCCCACCAGGAAGGCGATCGCCATCATCACACCGAAGGTGCTGATCACGAAGTCGCCGATGCGGAAGAGTTCGGGATACATGCGGGCGCGGGCAGCCTACGGGATGACCCGTGGCGCAGCAAACCGAGCGTCGGCGGCGCTCGTGGAGGGGCTCAGCGGCTCGGGAGGATCACGTGGAAGGCCGCGCCCTCACCCGGTGCGCTCTCCACCCACACGCGACCGCCGCGCTTCTCCGCGATGCGCTTCACGATGGCGAGTCCCATCCCGGTGCCGCGGCGCCCCTCGCGGGAGACGCTGTAGAAGGGCTCGAAGATCCGCGAGACCTGGTCCGCGGGGATCCCCCGGCCGTTGTCGCGGACCGTGATGTGGTGTCCCTCGTCCTCGTCGCGGACCGTGACCTCGATCGAGGGCGACTCGGGCTCACCCATGTGATCGATGGCGTTACCGATCAGGTTCGAGAGCAGCTGGTAGAGACGCGTGCGATCGGAGAGGACCAGGGGCGGGGTGGAATCCTGAAGCCTCAATTCGATCCCCATCTCGTCGAGCCTCGGCTTGAGCTCGGCCTTGAGCTGGGCGAGGACGCCGCGTGGATCGACCATCGTGAGGTGCTCACCGGACTGCCCGATCCGGGAGAGCTCCAGCAGGTCGTGGACCAGGCTCTCCATCGTCCTGCCGGCCTGCTCGATGCGGTCGAGGAAGTGCCGTCCGGTCTGGTCGAGGAGCGTCTCGTACTCCTGCCTCAGCAGACGCGAGAAGCCGAGGAGAGCCACCAGCGGCGACCGGAGATCGTGGGCGAGCGAGGTCACGCAGTGCTCGAGCTCCTCGTTCGTCCGGAGCAGATCCGCCTCGGCGCGCTCGCGCTCGCTCACGTCGCGCAGGAAGAGCGCCCTGCACTCCTCGCCACCCGGCGTCGCTGCGAATGCGCTCACCGTGACCGCGACCGGCACTCGAGACCCATCCGAACGACAGAAGGTGACCCGACACTCTGCCGCGTCGGGAAGCCCGACGGCGGTGGCAATCCGTTCCACGTCTGCGGCGTTGTCGCCGAAGAGCAGCGCCGCCGGATCTCCCACCAGCGTCTCGCGATCGCGACCCGCGAGCCGGCCGGCGGCGCGATTGGCGAGCACCACGAAGCCGTCGGCGTCGAGGACGAGGATGGCGTCCGGCGCGTCTTCGATCAGCGTGCGCTCGCGGCCTTCCCCCTGCGGGCCGGGCCCGGACTCGAGGGAGCGGGCCACGGCGATCAGGAGGTGTTCGCCGGGCTCGACGGTGTCGACCTTGAGCAGACTCACCTCGACCGGCAGCCGCCGACCGTCCCGCGTCGGGAGCTCCAGGGGGACGTTCGCCAGGTGGCTGCGGTTGCGCAGCTCCGCGCGGAGCGAGAAGACCTGCTCGGGTCGCGGGAGCTTCGGGAGGAAGTCGCGTGCATCCGCGCCGACTGCGAGGGCCTCGGAGCCAAAGAGGCTCGACACTCCCTCGCTCATCCACACGATGCGCCGTCTCGCATCGGTGACCAGGAGCCAGCGATAGACGCGCCCGAGTCCCTCGAGCAGCTGCTTGGCGCTCAATCCATCGACGAGCTGCGTCGAAGCGAGATCGCGAGCGTTCATGGGATTGGGACCATCCTCGAGACTCGAGCGGCTACCGCGATTCGTTCCGTTCACACCCGTACGACCAACACACGCAGGGTCGAGGCTTCCGCGCCCCTGCTTCCGGCCTGCACATCGCGATCTCGGACCAAACGCCCTCGAACCTCTTTGGAAGCGGTCCCCATCCCCACCCGAACGAAATAAATCGTATCACCCCACGAAAGTTCGGGTCAAACACCCTTTGACAGATTCGCGCACTTCTTCGCCCCAACTCCTCCGACGGCAGACGCGATCGCCAGGCAGGCGCCGGTCAGCAGCGTGCAACTCGCCCCGGGACGCGAACTCGATGAGGCGTCATCCGCGATTGGTCTGAAGAAGACCACTCGAGTATCCTCCGCGAACCGACGAAAAGCGGGACAGGCCCCTTTTCACCCCCAGGGGGAGCCAGCTTGAAGCGCGCGTATGTCACCATACTCGCCGTCCTCGCGGTCGGCCTGATCCTCGACGGTACGCAGGGGCAGGATGCCTCTGGATCGCCGACGGCCCTCGCTGATCCCGACGACGCGACCCGCATCGCTTCGATCGTGATGGAGCGCAACCCGTCTCTTTCCAGCGCGGAGGGAGCGCGGATCGGACGCGCGGTGACACGCAGCGCCGCGAAGTACGATCTCGATCCGGACCTGGTCACCGCCGTACTGATCGTCGAGAGCGGCGGACGCCCCTGGGCGCGAAGCCCGAAGGGAGCGATCGGCCTCATGCAGGTGATGCCTTACATGGTCGGCGACATGCGCCTCGCGGGAAACCTCACCACCATCGAGAACAACGTCGAAGCCGGCTGCCTGATCCTCGCCGACAACATCCGTCGCCTGGGCGAGGACGATGGCATCTCCGCCTACTTCTGGGGCTCGAACATCCGCGGCGTCGCCTACCTCGACCGTGTGCGCGCCACGCGTGACGCGGTTCGCCAGCTGTCCGAGTCCTGACCGCGCCTCCCGGGTGCGAGTCTCGGCCTCCCGTTTGAACGACGCGATCCGACGCAGCGAGCTGTACTTCGACGGCGCAGGCCGTCACCGGCTCTTCGGCCGGACCTGGGAGGGGGCCAACGTGCGGCGAGAGATCGTGCTCGTCCACGGCTACGCCGAGCACAGCGGTCGCTACGATCACGTCGGTGCCTGGCTCGCCGCGCGCGGCGCCCGGGTCCATGGCTACGACCACCAGGGGCACGGGCTCTCCGAAGGCGTCCGCTGCCACGTGCGACGCTTCTCGGACTTCCTCGACGACCTCGATCGGGTGGTGGAGCAGGTTCGCGGCGGTGCCGCCGGCGCCCCGGTCTACGTGATCGGGCACTCCATGGGCGGCCTCATCGGCTGCGCCTGGGCGCGCGAGCGGCATCCAGAGCTATCGGGGCTGATCATCTCCTCGCCGGCCCTGGCCGCGCCCGGGGGACCCTCTCCGGGGCGCCTGGCGGCGCTGCGACTGCTGCGGGTCGTAGCGCCGCGGCTCTCGATCGCGAGCGAGCTGGATGCCCAGGGCCTCAGCCGGGATCCGGCGGTCGTGGAGGCCTATCTGGCCGACCCCCTCGTGCACCTGCGGATGACCCTCTCCCTCGGCGCCGAGCTCTTCGCGGCCATGCAGCGAACCGCCGGCGGTGGGGCCGAGCTGCGGCTCCCCACACTCATGCTCCAGGGCGAGGACGACCCGATCTGCTCGCCCGCCGCGAGCCGGGCCTTCGCGGAGTCGGCTCCGGATTGCCGCTACCGTAGCTATCCGGGTCTTCGCCACGAGATCTTCAACGAGCCCGAGCGCGAGTCGGTCTTCGCGGACCTCCAGGCCTGGATCGAGGAGCGTGAAGGCGCGGGTGGACGAGCATGAGTCGCGAGCTGAGCCATCTCGATGCGCAGGGGCGCGCCCGCATGGTGAACGTGGGGGAGAAGCCGGTGACGGATCGCCTCTGCGTCGCCCGGGGTGCGGTGCGGATGGCGCCGGAGACCCTGCGAAGGATCGCCGAGGATCGCCTGCCGAAGGGAGACGTCCTGGCGACGGCGCGACTGGCCGGCATCCAGGCGGCGAAGCGGACCGATGAGTGGATCCCGCTCTGCCACTCGCTTCCGCTCGACGAGCTGCACGTCGAACTCACGCCGGATGCCGCGAACTCCCGCATCCTGATCGAGGCCCGGGCCGCCGCTCACGCGCGCACCGGCGTGGAGATGGAGGCGCTGGTGGCCGTCGGCGCGGCCGCCCTCACGCTCTACGACATGTGCAAGGGCGTGGACCGGGCCATGGTGATCGAGGCGATCCACCTGGTGCGCAAGCGCGGCGGCAAGAGTGGTGAGTGGGAGCGCCCGGACGATCCCCTGGAGTCGTCCGGGTAGTGGCGGGGAGGCGGCCGCCGGACTCGGAACCGGACCCCACCCGCCGGTGTCCCAATTCCGGAATGCACTCCTTGAGCGCCGAGCTGATCGACTCCCCCACGGGGGTACTTGCGGAGAGTGGGGCCGCGGTCAGCGACCCGGACGCCGAGCTGGTAGCGGCCTGGCAGGCAGGAGACCTCGGCGCGTTCGAAACCCTCGTCCGTCGCCACGAGGGCCGGATCTTCCGCATGCTGATGCGAATGCTCGGAACCCGGGAGGAGGCCGAGGACGCCACCCAGGAGGCCTTCCTGAGCCTCCACCGTCACGGCCACCGCTTCCGGCGCGAGGCGCGCTTCTCCACATTCCTCTACCGGGTCGCCGCGAACGCCGCGCTGAACCGCAGACGCAGCCTGGGCCGCGCCCGGGCGCGCGAGCGCGAGCTGGCGGTGCGCCAGGCTGCGGGGGACGACCTCCCCAGCACACCCCGGGACCCGGAGGGAGCCGCGACGGGTGCGGAGGCCCAGCGCCAGGTCCAGCAGGCCCTGCTCGCCCTGCCCCCGGATCTGCGAGCCGCGGTCGTGCTCTACGACATCGAGGGACAGTCGTATCGCGACATCGCCGAGGTACTCGGCGTGCCCGAAGGCACCGTCAAGTCCCGCATTCATCGCGGCCGCCAGGCGCTGCGCGAAGAGCTCCGGGAATTCGTTCGCAACCAGGGATCAGGAGATCCGTCGTGACCTCAATGCAGACACACCGATCCGAATCCATGGACGACCCCCAGGCGAGCGTCGAGCTGGCCCGGGTGGCCACATTGCTGCGTTCGCTGCCCGATCCGGAGGTGCCCGCGGGCATCGCCGACCGGGTCATGGCGGAGGTCCGCAGGCGCGAATCGCGCCCACGCGTGATCCGGTTGGCGTTCGCGGCCGCCTCGCGCCCGGCGCTCTCCACCGCGATGGCCGCCGGACTTGCCTGCCTGGCGGTGTTCGCGACGGTCCGCACCGGTTGGCTCGAGCCGAACCACGCGGTGCAGCCGAAGCTGCTCCCGAGCGTGGCGCGACCCATCGACGTCGCGGACGACCCGACGGCTCGCTCGCTGGCCGGCCAGCGAGCCCTGGTGGCGGAGCCGGTCGCGCTCTACGCCGGGGACGTACCCGACCTGAGCCTGCCTCGGGCGATGACTCCCGTCGTGGAGGTGAACAGCGTCCTCGCCCGCCGCCTCGATCGCCAGCTCAACCGCCTGCTCCTGAACCCCGAGGACTTCTACTGGCAGGTCGAGCGCCACCGCCGAGGCGACCAGGTGATCGCGCGCCTGGCGGATCGGGCGGCCGAGCGGGGAGATGCCATCAGCATCGCCCTGAGACTGCGCGAGGCAGCACCGCAACACCCCGCCACGAGTCGCTTCATCGAGAAGCTCTTCGGCGCGGTCCTCGAGCGTTCGACTCCCGCGCACTGACGCCACGCGCCGCCGCGCTTGTCACCCGGGAGGGCCCCCCGTTAGAGTCGGGCGCTCCCATGAGACGTCTCGCACCGCTTCTCGCGCTCCTCGCCCTGCTGCCCCTTCCCCTCGCCGCCCAGGACCAGCGGGAAGAGACAGGGTCGAGCGAGGAGCTTCCCGAAGACGCCTTCGACGTGATCGAGCTGATCCCGGACGAGCCGCCCAGCTGGACCCCGAACAACCTGGTCGCGCCCATCACCGGGTTCTTCCTCGGCGGCGGTCCCGGTTACTGGTACGACGCCCGCGAGGTCGAGATCCGCACGACGCCGCCGGGCGCGGTACTCGACCTGTTCTACGTGCGGCGGAACTTCCAGAAGCGTTACGAGCAGGCCGACGCCCCGGCGCGGGTCGTCCTCCCCAGCCGGATCGAGGCGACCCCCCACGACTCGCTGCGGGTTCGGGCGCTGCTCGACGGCTATCGCCAGCGCGAGGTGAGGATCCCGGTCCGCTCGCGCGAGACGTCGGTGATGATCGACCTGGCGCCGCTCCCGAACACCCTCCTCGCCTTCAGCCACACCTACTTCGCGGGCCGCGGCTCCCTCAACTTCTTCACCGACGAGGCGCTCACCTTCCGGTTGCAGAAGTCGGGGAACACCCTGAGCGTGGTGCTGACGGAGACGGCCAGCACTCCGGACGTCCGGAACGCCATGCAGGGCTCGAGCAGTGCCCTGGTGGAGTCCGTGAAGGGCCAGCAACTCGGAGAGGATCTGGTGGCTCGCATCGTCCTGACCCCGCGCGCGGACAGCGACGCCTTCGACACGCGATCCCGGCAGACCCGCGACCCCGTCCGCGGCCTGCACCTGTTCGCCCTCGACCTGGTGCCGAGCGACGGCGGCGCCGCCGAGATCGAGCGGGCACGAGCTGTGCTGGCCCGGATCACGTCCGACGCCGTCGGTGCCTGCGCGCTGCGCTTCGACGCATCCGTACACGATCAGCTGGAACCCGCAGCCCTGGCTCGCGCCCTGACGCCGAGCGGCGCCTACACGGACAAATACCTGCGCGCGGCCATGCGTCGCCTGGGCGAGATCTCGCCCGGTGGTGCCATCCCCATGCGGGACGGCAGCCGCTTCGACGTGTCCCTCCCGATCGAGCTGATGGCCGCGGCGTCACAGCCCGACCAGGCGGTGGGTTATCTCGCGCTGCTGCGCCGGTTCGTCGCCGAGCTCGAGGAGCCGCCCTATCGGCGCGGAGTGCTCAGGGGCCTGGTCGCTCCGGAGCTGGCACCCGACCGGTTCGACGCGATCCTCGACGCCGCCGAGCAGGCCGAAGCGGAGTGCGCTGCCTGAGCGTCGTCGCGCCCGGGTCGACCCGCTCGTGCAGAGCCGGCTCGAGCGCTACGCTGCGCCTCCCGGTCCCTCGGCAAGCGAATGCATGCAACGACGGACCCTGCGAGCGCAGAGGTCGATCGGCCGCGCGAGCGCCTCTTCCGGCTCGGCGCCGGTGCGCTCTCGGATGCGGAGCTGCTGGCCCTGCTGCTGCGGACCGGCGCTCGTGCAGAGCGCGCCATCGACGCCGCTGCGGCGCTGCTCCGGGCCAGCGGCGGGCTCTCGGGCCTGGGCCGGTGTGTCGGGCCCGAGCTGATGACCAGCCACGGCGTGGGGCCGGCAAAGGCAGCCAGCGTGCTCGCCGCCCTCGAGCTCGGCCGCCGGATCGCAGGGCGCCGACTGCCCGAGGGGGCGCCCTTCCGCAGCCCCGCTGACGTCTTCGCCCACTTCCATCCCCACCTGCGCGATGCCAGCCAGGAGCGCTTCGCCATCGTGCTCCTGGACGGGCGCCACCGCGTCCTGCGGGAGGAGGTGATCTCGCTGGGGACCCTGACGGCGAGCCTCGTCCATCCCCGTGAGGTCTTCAGGCCGGCGCTGCGCGCTTCTGCTGCGGCGCTGATCCTCGTCCACAACCACCCCAGCGGCGACCCCACGCCCAGCCCGGAGGACCGGGAGGTGACCGAGCGCCTCGCCGCGGCCGGCGAGCTCCTGGGCATCCGCATCCTGGACCACGTGATCGTGGCGGAGCGCGGCTACCACAGCTTCCGCGAGTCCGGTCTGATGGGCGAGGGCCCCGAGCACGCGGAGGCCGCTAAGGCGCCCGCCGCGTTCCGCCGATGGAAGTCCCCAGACGACTCGGGCGTCGCGGCGACGACCAGGCCACGGTGACCCCGAGCCCGCAGAGGGTCGACGTGATGAAGACGACGGTCGAGACGGCAGACGAGCTCGAGAGGCCCGCCGGGGTCGAGCGACGGCGCTCTTCGCGCGTCGATCTAGTGGTCCGTGTGGACTACAAGACCGTCGACGAGCTCTTCTCCGAGTTCGCGCGCAACATCAACGAGGGCGGCCTCTACGTCGAGACCGACTCGCCGCCCCAGCTCGGGTCGAGCGTGGCACTCCAGTTCAAGATCCCCGGAGGCGACGAGCCGATCCAGGTGATGGGGCGCGTGGTCCGCATCTCCGAGGGAGAGGCTGGCGGGCCCCCGGGCATGGGCATCGAGTTCGACGACCTGAACGCCCAGTCGCGCGAGCTCATCAACGAGCTGGTGCGCAACCTGCGCGTGGGTGTGTCCGAGCCCGAGTGACTCCCGACGACCGGCCCTCGAGGACCGATCAGAAGGGGATGTCGTCGCTCGGCGGAGGCGTGGGGGCTTCGTCGAAGCCGCCGCCGGAGCCGGAGCCCGTACCGGCGCCAGAACCACCACCGGGGCCACCGCTTCCGCCACCTCGTCCACCCAGGAACTGGACCGTCTGCGCGGTGATCTCCGTGGTCCGCCGCTTCTGGCCCTCCTTGTCCTCCCACTCCCGGGTCTGGAGCCGCCCCTCCAGATACACGCTGCGGCCCTTCGACAGGTACTGGGCGCAGAGCTCCGCGGTCTTGCCCCAGGTCACGATGCGGTGCCACTCGGTGCGCTCCTGGCGGTCGCCGTCGCGCGTCGAGAAGCGCTCGGTGGTCGCGATCGTGAAGTTCGCGACGGCCTGACCGCTCTGTGTGTAACGAAGCTCGGGATCACGACCGAGATTTCCGACCAGGATCACTTTGTTGACGCTCGCCATGGGGGGGAATCTCCGTCGGTGAGTGGGATGCGGGTCATGTTCCCGCCGCCGAGCGGGGGCGTCAAGGGAGGCGGCCGGGCCCCCGGCGCCGGAACGCGCCAGAGAACGACGAACAGCGTTTGGCCGCATCCGGGCATGGCCCGCGCCAGCCCCGAATCCCGCGGATGGGATAGCCTCTGACGCTTCCGGAGTGTCACGCACGTGATCTACGTCGTCCGCTACGCCCTGATCGTGCTGTACACGATCTTCTGGGGCCTGTGTGCCATCGCCCTCGGGCTCGCCGACCGCAGCGGCGAGCGCGTCATCCGGGTGGCGCGTCACTGGGTCGGCTGGATCCTGGCGACCTGCCGGGTGGAGGTCGAGTGCGAGGGCCTCGACGATCTGGACCGGAGCCAGTCGTACGTGCTCATGTCGAACCACCAGAGCGTGTTCGACATCGTGGCCATCGTCTCCACCTGGCCCGAGTCGTTCCGCTTCGTGGCGAAGCGGGAGCTCACCTGGATCCCCTTCTTCGGCTGGGCCCTCGTCATCGGGGGGCACGTGATCATCGACCGCAGCCGCCGCGAGCGGGCCGTGGCAAGCCTGCGGCGAGCCGCGGCGCAGGTTCGCGATGGCACGAACGTCATCATCTTCCCGGAGGGCACCCGGAGCCGGTCCGGTGGCATGCTCGGGTTCAAGAGCGGGGGGTTCCATCTGGCGATCCAGGCCGGAGTTCCGATCCTGCCGATCGCCATCTCGGGCACGCGCCGGATCACTCCGAAGGGCTCGCTTCGGATCGAGAGCGGCCGGGTGCTGATCCGCTACGGAACGCCGATCCCTACGGCGGGCCTGGGGCTCGACGCGCGGGAGACGCTCAAGCAGGACGTCCACCGCGCCATCGAGGCCGGTCTCGACCCCTCCCTCCAGGCCGAGCCGCCCCACGCGGCCTGAGGCTCGCGGGCGCCGGGCCGTTGACGCCTCGCGGAGCGGACGTACCCTGGCTGGACCTCGCAGGCCCTAGGGGGGTGAGCGAGTCCCACGGATACCGCGTGCCCGAGCGCCGCGGAGAGAGCCAGAGGTCGATGCAGGCTGGGGCAGGCGATGGCTAGGGCCGCCGCCGGTGGGAGGTCCCGTGCGCGGAGCCGCACGAGCGCCGCGCCGACGGTGACGGTCGTGCTGCTCCAGGAGTGCGCGGGGCTCGCACTGCTGGGCTTCGCGCTGCTCGCCGTGATCGCGCTGTGGAGCCACCACCCGGCGGATCCGATCTTCTCCGCCGGGCCGGTCCAGAACGCCGCGGGCGCACTCGGTGCCGCGCTCTCCGCAGCCCTGCAGCGGAGCGTGGGCTTCGGGTCCTTCCTGCTGGCAGGAGCGCTGGCCATCGTCGGCGGACGCCTGGCCGCAGGCCGCGGGCTCCCGGACCTGGCCTCGCGCTTCTGGGTCGGCGCCGGGCTGCTGCTGGTCAGCGTGGCGACGCTCCCGCCCCTGCTGGCCCGCCTGGCCCCGGACGCCCTGGGAGCCATGAACGGCGGCTGGCTGGGCAACACCCTGGCCTCCGGCCAGAGCTGGCTGCTGGGGGCCTGGGGTGCCGTCCTGCTCAACGGCGTGCTGCTCTCGATCGGGATCCTGGTCGCCACCGGGCTCTCGGTGGGGCGGGGCCTCGCCGCCATCGGAATCGCCGTGGGTCGGGGCCTGGCCGCCGTGGGAATCGCCGTCGGGTGGCTGGTGGCCGGCCTGGTGGCGGTCTGCCGCCGAGCCGCCTCCGTGGCCACCGAGGCGGTGGTGAACGCCTACCGTGCCGTGGCGGAGCTCTTCCTGGGCGTCGAGCGCGGCTGGCAGAGCCTCAGTGTGTGGCGCGAGCAGCGCGCCCGCCGCGCCCGGGTCGCCGCCGCGCGCCCCCCCGAGGAGGACGAGGAGGAGGCCACGCCGGAGGACGCCGTCCTGGCACCGGATGCGCCGAAGCCTCGCCGCCCGCGTCGCAACGAGCCCGAGATCGTGGAGCACCGCAGCGACCGCGGCGGAAAGGGTCGCGCCCAGCAGGAGGCGTTCCACTTCGAGGAGCGGAAGCCATCGGGGCCCTTCCAGCTTCCGGACACCCAGATCTTCCAGGAGCCGAAGGGCGGCCGGACCTTCGATCGCGACAGCCTGATCATGAACTCGCGCATCCTGGAGAAGAAGCTGGCCGACTTCGGGGTCGGCGGCAGCGTCGTGACGGTGCACCCGGGCCCGGTGATCACGATGTACGAGTTCGAGCCGGCCTCCGGCATCAAGGTCAACAAGATCGTCGGCCTGTCGGACGACCTCGCGTTGGCACTGCGCGCGCTGTCGGTCCGGATCATCGCGCCGCTGCCGGGGAAGTCCGTGGTGGGAATCGAGGTGGCGAACGCCGAGCGCGACACCGTGTACCTGCGCGACCTTCTCGAAGACGATCACTTCCGCAAGAGCAAGGCGCTGCTGCCGGTGGCCCTGGGCAAGGACATCTTCGGCAACCCGGTGGACGCCGACCTGACGAAGATGCCCCACCTGCTGGTGGCGGGAGCCACGGGCACCGGGAAGAGCGTGTTCCTGAACGCGCTGCTCTGCTCGATCCTCTGCCGCAAGACCCCTGACGAGCTCAAGCTCCTGCTCGTCGACCCGAAGCTCCTCGAGCTCTCGGTCTACGCCGGAATCCCCCACCTGGTCGCGGACGTCGTGACGAATCCGAAGCGCGCCTCGGCGGCGCTGGCCGGCATCGTGCGCAAGATGGAGGAGCGCTACCACATGATGGCCGCGCTCGGCGTCCGGAGCATCCAGCAGTTCAACGAGCGCTGTGAACGCGAGCTGGCCGAGGGCAACACGCACTTCCGCCTCAAGGCGAAGCCGGGCGAGGAGGAGGGCGAGGAGATCCCCTTCGAGAAGCTGCCGTTCATCGTCGTCGTGATCGACGAGCTCGCAGACCTCATGGTGGTGTGCGCGAAGGACGTCGAGGAGTCGCTCCAGCGCCTGGCCCAGATGGCCCGGGCCGCCGGCATCCACCTGATCCTCGCCACGCAGCGCCCGAGCGTCGACGTCCTCACCGGCGTGATCAAGGCGAACTTCCCGGCGCGCATCTCCTTCCAGGTGTCCTCGAGGACCGACTCCCGCACGATCCTCGACCAGAATGGTGCGGACCATCTCCTCGGTCAGGGCGACATGCTCTTCCTGCCGCCGGGCACCTCGAAGATGCAGCGCCTCCACGGGGCCTTCGTGACCGAGCAGGAGGTCGCCGAGCTCACGCGCTTCCTGGCCGAGCAGGGGAGCCCGATCTTCGACGAGGAGCTGACCTCCACGGAGACCGGGACGGACGATCAGCCCGGGGGCGGAGAGGACGTGGACGAGATGTACGACCGCGCCGTCCAGCTCGTGGCCGAGACGCGGAATGCATCGATCTCCTACGTCCAGCGGCGCCTGAAGGTGGGCTACAACCGGGCGGCCCGCATCGTCGAGCAGATGGAGGCGGAGGGCGTGGTCGGGCCCCAGATCGGCACCAAGTCCCGCGAAGTCTACGTGAGCCCGATCGAGCCTTGAATCATCGAAGCTCCGCTGCGTCTCAAGTCGGTATGAGGAAGCTCGTAATCGTCGCACTCGCGACGACCTGCCTGTCGGTCGGCGCGCCGATGGCACTCGCCGGCGGGACCGGGGACGCCTCCCCGACGCAGACGCAGCCGGCTGCCGAGCAGGAGCCCTCGCCGGAGACCGGGACCGCGGGCACCGACTGCCTCGATCGGACCGTCGATGCGATCCAGGCGCGCTACGAGCGCGTTCGCGACTTCAGCGCGCGCTTCGTCCAGACGGCCCGGCCGGCTCACATCGGCGCGGCGGCCGCGGAGCCCATCACCTCCCGGGGGCGGGTGGTGGTATCGAAGCCGGCCCGCATGCGCTGGGCGTACGAGGAGCCCGAGCCGAGCCTCGTGGTGAGCGACGGAGAGACGCTCTGGATCTTCGACCCGGCCTTTGGCGAGGCCCAGCGCCTGCCAGTGGGCGAGGGCTTCCTCTCCGGCGCTGCGGTGCAGTTCCTGCTCGGCGAGGGGGAGATGCGCCGCGACTTCGCCATCACGCTGCTCGAGTGCGCGCCGGATGCCGTGGCGCTGGAGCTCGTCCCGCGGGAGCCGGCCTCCTACGAGAAGCTCCGGGTGGTCGCGAGCCCCGACGACGGCCGCGTGGGCCGAACCGAGGTCCACGACCTGCTGGGCAACGTCACCAGCATGGTGTTCTCCGAGGTCGA
>Ga0209536_100005979_pt1 | contig 18747 bp, 12 predicted proteins | sample DeeMarSeWOR28_12_FD_187461 | JGI IMG/M metagenome (GOLD analysis project Ga0209536, IMG submission 187461) | Marine sediment microbial communities from White Oak River estuary, North Carolina - WOR-2-8_12 (SPAdes) (version 2) | ecosystem: Environmental > Aquatic > Marine > Intertidal zone >... | reverse complement strand
GGTCCCGCATTCCCAGCAACTCGACGATCGGCATCCGCCGACTGCCCTCGACCCGTGCACCCGGCTCGTCCTCTGCGGCGACTCCAGGCTCCGGTCTCTCCGCCGCCTCGGCCTCGAGCGCATGAGCCGAAACGACCTCACCCAGCGGCTGCTCGCCCCGAATGCGTTGAATAAGCTGGCGCGTCTGGTCCAGCGGTTCGACGTCGAGTTCCTGCGCCAGCACACCCCGGTAATTCTCGAACTGACGAAGGGCGGCCAGTCGGTTGCCCTGCAAGTAGAGACACTCGATCAACAGATGCTGGGCCTCATCGTCCAGTGGGTCGGCCTCGACCAGCCGCCGGCAGTAGGCCACCGCCGCATGGGCGTCGCCCGCAGTCTTGGCTTCCCCCGCCAATGACAGCGCCGCCCTGCGGAACTTGCGCCGCAACGATGCCCGCTGGCGGTCGGCCCAGTGGTCGAACTCGGGCTCGCCAACCGACAGATCCTCCAGGAAGTGCCCTTCGTAAAGCTCTACTGCGCCCCTCAAGTCGCCGGCCTCGAAGCGGCGCTCGAACTCCTCGACATCGAGCCAGACCTCTTTTCCGAAATCTAGAGCGTCGCTCACGCTCTCAAGATCGAGCTCGGGACTGGCCTTGCGAAGCGTGTAAATGAGCTGGTTCAGCGCGCGGCGCGCGCGTTTGGCATCCAGGTCGGGCCAGAGGACCCCAAGGATTTCTTCGCGCCGGTCAGGACCCGGCTCACGGGCCATGTAGACGATCAGCGCCAGCGACTTGGGCCATGCCGACTCACCGGTAAGTGGCACGCCGTTCACCGCTATCGATGTCCGTCCCAGCGTCTTGATTTCTATCATGGTGCCAGTGGTTATAGGCACTATCAAACTGCAGTGAACTAGCTGGTTCGACAAGACATACGGCCTGGCTCGGGGCCAGCCCCCGCCCTCCATCGGGCTGGGCGACCCTCTTGCTGCTCTCGACCGCCGCGAGCTAGTTTGTAAGCACATAGCACTTGGGCAGATGGGTTGAGGAGGGGCTCCTATGGTACCGGGGAGCGCCCAATGCTGGTACGCCTGCTCGTAGGGTACAAGACGATTACAACCTCCCGCCCGGCACTGGCCCAGCCACCACTGGCCGTCTGCCCGGCCCCTATCGAAGTACGCCCTGCTCGGCAAAATCTCTACCCATTACATCGACATGTCTGAGCCAAGCCTCCAGCCGAGAGAGCATCTGGACCTGCTCTACCAGGCCAGCCTGGAGTTCAACTCGACGCTCGACTTCGACGAGCTTCTCCCGAGGGTCTTCGACCGGACCCTGGAGATCCTCGATGCCGAAGCCGGTTCCATCTGGTTGCGAAAGGCTGACACGCTGGTCTGTGCCATAGCTCGCGGACCGGTGGGCAAGCAGATCGAGGGGCTCGAACTCCCCGTTGGCGCTGGTATAGTCGGAAGCGTCGCCGCCACCGGACAGCCGGAGCTAATCGCCGATGCCAAAGACGACCCGCGTTTCGTCCACCAGGTCGATGAGGCCACGGGTTTCGAGACGCGTTCGATGATCACGGCCGCGCTGAACGCGAAGGGCGATACGCTGGGCGTCCTTCAGGTCCTCAACAAGCGCACGGACTCGGGCCGCTTCGGCGAGAACGATCTGACCCTTGTCAGTGGACTCGCATCGACCGCCGGTCTCGCCCTGCGTAACGCCCAACTCCACGATGCGGAACGGCGAGCCCGTGATCTTAAGAGCCTGCTGGGCATCAGCCGCGAGATCACCTCGACACTCGATGTCGATCGACTCGTCCTCTCGGTGGTCAACCTTGCGAGCCAGACGATCAACTACGATCGCGCCGCCGTTGCCTTGGACGAAGACGGCCGCACGCAGCTCAAAGCGATCTCGGGCCAAGAGACCCTCGATCGTTCCGAGGCGACCCGCGAGCTCGAGCGACTCATCGCCTGGCTGATCGAGCGCGACGAGACCGTCTATGTCGTCGACCTCTCTGCGGACGAGGAGCCCGCCGCCTCGATTATGAGCGCGTTTCGGTCTTACGTGGAACAAGCGGGCATCCGCTCTCTGGCCTTGATCCCGCTGAAGGATGAAGAGGGGCGGCTGGGCGCCTTTTACATGGAGTCCGTTTCCCCGGCTTTCCTGGGCGAAGCTGGCCGCGAGGCCGCCGAATTGCTGGCTAACCAGATCTCGGTCTCGATTCGAAACGCGGACCTTTACGGCCAGGTCCCCTTCATTGGACTGCTGGAGCCGCTGGCCGCTGGACGCCGCCGCCTCATGACCATGCCGCGCCGTAAGCTGGTGACACGGGTAGGGATCCCCGTCGCCTTGGCGCTGCTACTCATCCTCTTCCCCTGGGCCGAGCGCATCACGCCGCGCGACACGCAGATCCTACCCGGCAACCGCATGCCGATCCGCGCGACCGTCGACGGCTTGCTGGCGGAGATCCTCGTTCGGGAAGGCGATGCCGTGGAAGAAGGCGCTGTGCTGGCGATGCTCCGTGACGACGAGATCCTGATGCAGATGCAGGAAACAACAGCAGAGCTGGCGGTGGCCGAGCGCGAGGCCGCCGCGGCGCAGCAAAGGGGCGACGAGGCCCGAGCACGTATCGCACAGATAGACGTCCGCCAGCTCACGGCGCGACTCGACCTGCTGAACGAACGGTTGGAGCGGACCAGTTTGAAGGCACACCTCGCCGGTGTAGTGCTGACTCCGCGTCCGGAAGAACTGCTGGGCGAGTGGCTGAACTCAGGAGAGACATTCGTCCTACTTGGGCGAACGGATCGCCTGGAGGTGGAAGCCCACGTAGCCCAGCGCGACATCGAGCGCGTGCGCACCGGTCAACACGTGCGGCTTAGAGTCCAGGCCCTCCCGCATTACACATTTGTCGGGACGGTGACGGAGATCGCGCCCTATGCCGAAGCCACTGTCTCGAATGACGCCACGTTCGTCGTACGCGCCGGCCTGGACAATACCCGTGGCCTCTTGAAACCTGGCATGGAGGCGCGCGCCAAGATCGTCGGGCCGCGCCGCCCCCTGGGTTGGGTCATGCTTCGCCCAATCGTTCGCTGGACTCAAATGCACTTCTGGCGGTGAACATGCAAAGAAGAACTCGATGGTTTGGTCTCATCCTGACGGCTGTGGCGGGTGTCTCTCTCGGCTGCAGCCAGGAGATCCAATCTGACCCGCAAGGCGGTGTAGGTGAAGGGACGCGCCTCAGTCTGGCCGCCACGACGTCAGCGAGCGATGTCGAATCCGGCTACCACACCTATTTGTACTCGGAACGAGATGTGGACGTGGTCAGCCGCCTGGGCAGCGGTACGTACTTCGAGCAGGGTGTGGTCGTCACCGAGATCCACGCCGAGGTCGGCGATGCCGTTCGGGCGGGCCAGCTGCTAGCCACTCTCGACGATGCCGACGTCCAGATTCAGCTCGAGGCGGCGCTAGCGGCGGCCGACGAGGCCAACGCCAGTTTTGCGCGTATCGAGCGGATGCGGGAAAAGCAGGTCGTCCCCGAGGCCGAGTACGATCAGGCTCTCTACGCCAAGCGGTACGCAGACGCCGAGCTAGCCCGCGCGAAGTTGGATTTCTCGCGAACGCGAGTCAAAGCACCGTTCGCCGGAGTGATCGCGCGTCGCTACGTGCGCGAGGCCGAGCTAATCGAGGGAAGCACGCCGCTGTTCCGTATCACCGCTATGGCTCCGCTGCGTGCGCGGCTTCTGGTGCCTGAAACTCGGGCTTGGGCATTCCGCGCCGGCGCGCCCGTGAGACTCACCGACTCGGCAGGTAATACCGCAACGGCCCGCGTGCTGGTCGTGAGTCCGACGGTGAATCCCGGAAGCGGAACCCGAGAGGTCATCGTCGAGCTCTCGGAGCCCAACGGGTTCCGGCCCGGCGCAGCCGTCTTCGTAGAGCCGGCCGCAGAGGAGTCTCAAGAGCAGTGATCTCCACACTCGACGCCCGCCCCAAGTTGCTGGACGACGTGAAGATCGTCCGCAGGGAGATCCACGGAAAGACGCACTACGTCGTCAAAGAGCCGAAAGAACAGAAGTACTTCCAGTTCGGTGAGGCGGAAGTCGGTCTGATGCAGCTCATGGACGGGAAGCGCACGCCCGAAGAGATCGCGATTGCGGCCGAAAAGACCATTGGCGCGAGGCCACCGGCCGGGCAGGTCGCCGATTTCGCACAGAAGCTCAAGCGGCTCGGCCTGGTCGAGCGCACACCGATCGAGCAGCACCTCATGCTCGTGGAGCGACTGAGGTCGGACCGGAAGATGCGCGCGAAGCGCCGTACAAAGGGCTCGATCCTCAGACTCCGCTTCTCCATCGGTGACCCGGACCGCTTCTTCGATTGGATCGTCAGCCGAGTTCGCTGGGTGTGGTCGCCGCGCTTCGTCATCGCGTCGCTGGGAATGTTCGGCATCTACTTCGCGATACTCTTTGCCCGCTGGGGTGAGTTCTGGGGTGCCACGTTCGGGCTCTACACGCTCTCCGGATTCGGACTCTGGGATTACGTCATCCTCTGGGCATTGTTCTTCGGCATCGGAGCGATCCACGAGTTGGGCCACGGCTTCACGACCAAAGCCTTCGGCGGCGAAGTGCGTGAGATCGGTGGCATGATTCTCTATTTCTCCCCGGCGCTCTTCTGCAACACCAACGACGCCTGGACCTTTCAGCGCCGCTCCCACCGCCTTTGGGTGACCTTCGCCGGTCCCTGGGTCGAGATGCTCATTGCCGCTCTGGCCGGAATCGCCTGGGTGACGACCGACCCCGGCACATTCGTGTACAAGTTGTCGTTCCTGACCTTCTTGTCAGCCGGAATCCTGGCCGTGCTCGCCAATCTAAACCCACTCCTCCCTCTAGACGGGTACTACGCACTCTCCGACTGGCTCGAGATCCCGAACCTCAGGCGCCGTGCCTTCGAGTACGTGGGTTGGGCCGGCAAGAAATACGTCCTCGGCATGGACACCGCCGAGCCCGGTGTTACGCCGCGGGAACGCCGTGTCTTCATCGCCTACGGCAGCGCGGCAATGGCCTACAGCGTGTTCGTGATAGCTGTCTCGGTCCTGTGGTTGATTCTCGTGCTCGGCGGCATCATCGGGCCCGTCGTCTGGATCATACTTCTCGTCGGAGCGGCCAGCACACTCGTCAAATTGGCCGGTCGAGGACAGGCTCTCGCGGCCGCAGCCGCCACGACATGGCGGGCCGGTTTCTTGGGCGGCCGGCGTGCCGCTGCGCTCCTTGCTGGCATCGCTTTGCTGGTGGTTCTCCCCTTCTTCTTGCCGTGGACGTCCCGCGCAGCCGGCGATTTCCATATCGAAGCCATGCCTCGGGCGTTGGTGCGTGTCGAGGTCGACGGCGCACTCGACCGCTGGCACGTCTCGGAAGGCGCTACGGTCCGGGCCGGTGACCCTATCGCGACGCTCTGGAATCCGGAGCTCGAAGCAGCGGTCCTGGAATACCAGGCACGAGTGGAGCGGCTGGCGCTGGAGCGCGCGACGGCCGAGGCGGCAGGCGATCTGGCTACGGCCGCCTCAGCCAGCTCGGTGCTTCAGGAAGCCGTCAACGAGCTGGCGGTGCTCGAGGCCAAGCACCAGCGCCTCATCATACGCACCCCCATCGACGGAGTCGTGCTCGGCCAGAGGTTGTCGGAACGACTGGGAAGCGCTCTCAGCGAGGGAGACTTTCTAATCGAGATCGCGTCGGTCAAATCGCGCTACGCCCGCGTGCGGATTCCGCCGAAGCGTGCAGGGGAAGTCGTGGAGGGGCAGACGGCAGTGTTGAGGTTCGTGGCGCGACCCTATTTCAAGTTCGTCACTACCGTGTCAGCCGTCGCGCCGGCCGCCGAGGAGGGCTGGCTCGAGGCTCGCGTGGTCGTCCCGGACGGCAGTTGGCAACCAGACCCGGGGATGACCGGGATAGCGAAGATACAGACTATCCGCGGGACCCTCGCACAAGCGATCGCCCGCGCCGTACGTCAAACCCTGCGCATCGACTTGTGGCTATGAACAGAAGAGAAGCCCGTGACGACGTCCGCACCGCGGTGGACAGCCTCTCCATTTTCAACGGAGTGAGCGCTGAGGCGCTCGACGAACTCACCTCCATCGCTCGCTGCCACGACTACCCGAAGAACAACATACTCTTCTATCAGGGCGACCCCCCAGGTTCCGCTTACTTGGTCGTGAGCGGAAGGGTGAAGATTACGTTGATGAACGAGGAGGGGAGAGAAGTCGTCCTCACCATAGTCCGGCCCGGTGGAATCTTCGGCATCATCGCGGCGCTCGACGGTGGCTCTCAGCCCGCTAACGCTATCACTACGCAAACCTCCCGACTCGCCAAGTTCAGTGTCGAAGAGTTCACAGCATGGCTCGACCGCCAGAAGCTCACCCAGAAGGTCGTGCTGAAGGAACTCGGCCAGCGCGTGCGTGAGGCCTACCAGAAGATTGGCGAACACGCTCTGATGGGAGTGAAGGAGCGCCTCCTCTACTCGCTGCTCGACATCGCCGAGCGCGAAGGCGAGCCCGAAGCCGACGGTGACGTGATCGTATTCACCCGGCCCACCCACCAGGAGCTGGCCAACCGCATCGGCTCCAGCCGAGAGGTCGTATCCCGCCTACTGAAAGAACTTCTCGATAGCGATCTACTTCAAGCCGAGGGAAGGGTCATCCGCGTTTCGGAATCGGCGCTCGTACTACGCGAAGAATAAGCTCCCCTTGGGTGCCTGTGACAGAAGTCACAGTTACACGACCCACTTCAGATACATCCAACCACCCACCCCGATTACATCTGTCTTGCCCTCCGGTCACACCTCGGCGGCAGCCCAGGTTACATACCACGAGTGACATCCGTCCTCGCGATTCTCTCTCCTTTTCACCCATCTTTGGTCCGTCGATGACGCAGTGAGACCTGACCAACCAGCACTGAAGGAGAACCATCATGGAGAAGCAGCCAGTCCGTATCGAGCTGACCGAGGCGCAGAAGAAGCAGATCCTCGAAGCCACAGGCAAGGACGCATCGGCCATCGAGCTGACCGTGGAAGAGCTCGAAGAGCGGGTGTCTCCCAGGGCCAAGAAGCTGTCCATCTAGTCCTCGGTGCCCCCGGGAGCAGCCAGTCACTGCTTCCGGTCTCAAACGCAGGGCGATCGCAAGGAGCGGTCGCCCTGCGTCTTTTCTTGTCCCCAGGCCTTTACCCACTGCCCTTCAAAGCCAACGACACGCCTGGCTTTCGTTTCGTGAGGTGACTGAAGTCACATCTTTATCGCTAACCATTATCACTTGTGTTTCCCCTCCCACAGTCACCTCCAGCGAGTGACCTTCGTCGTCGCGGCCCGCTCGCCATTCCCGTATCTTCACCCCCGTCCTTAGCGGTTACAAGACACTTCGCCCTCTCCGGAGGGCGGCCCCAATCAAAGGAGCCTGACGATGGAGAAGAAGCCGGTCCGTATCGAGCTGACGGAAGAGCAGAAGAAGCAGATCCAGCAGGCTACTGGCAAAGACGCTTCCGCGATCGAGCTGTCAGTCGAGGAGCTCGAGGAGCGCGTTTCTCCTCGGGCCACCAAGCTGCGCTAGACAGCCCAGCCCGCAGTAGCGCGGCCTTGGCCACGCGATCCAGCGCGGCGCCGTCGAGAACTCGGCGGCCCCGCGTTGTTTTTTCTTCCGTGCTACCGCACATTGACCCGGTTATGAAAGATGAGATCCGGGTAGAGTCGTGCCCTACGTGCGGGGACACCGTGCCCGCGGGCGCTCACTATTGCGCCAGCTGTGGCGTGCCAGTCGACACGAACGTCGGCGCCAGCTGCCCCGCCTGCACGACGACCAACCTACCGAAGGCCCAGTTTTGCCTCGCTTGCGGCGCGCCGCTCTCTTCACCGGCTCAAGCCGACCGGCGGGTTGTCTCCATTCTATTCGCCGATCTGTCCGGGTACACCCAGCTGAGCGAGCAACTGGATGCAGAGGAGGTCCATAGGCTCATCCTGGATTGCCTCGATCGTTTGTCGACGTGCATAGCCCGCTGGGGCGGCTACGTGGACAAGTTCATCGGCGACTGTGTGATGGCGCTCTTTGGGGCTCCCGTGGCCTACGAGAATGAGCCGGAGCGAGCCCTGCGCGCTGCCCTGGATATGCAGGAGGCTCTGCGAGAATGGGCTCAGGAGCACAGCCACGCGTTCGGGGAAGAAGGCGAATTCCGGCCGCAGCTGCGCATCGGCATCAACACCGGGCCCGTGGTGACGGGGCTCTTCGCCGGCGGTGGAGCCCTCAATTACACTGCGGTCGGCGACGCGGTGAACGTCGCCTCCCGCCTGGAAAACCAGTGCGAGCCAGGACGCATCCTCGCGGACGCTACGACCTGCGACCAGACCAGCCACCTGTTCGAGTTCGACGAAGAGCGGGTACTCGACCTGAAGGGCCGCCGCGAAGCGGTCCGCGCCAGGCACGTCATCAAGGCCAAGCCTGAGCGCGGCCGGGCGCGTGGATTCGAGGCGCGTCGCGTGCCGCTGATCGGCCGATCTGCAGAGCTGGCCCGGCTGCGGGAGCAGTGGCAGCGAGCCCGGGGCGGCGAGTTCCAGCTTTGCCTGGTCACAGGACCGGCGGGGATAGGAAAATCCCGCCTTCTGGAGGAACTGATCAAGTCGGAGGAGGGCACCGCGGATCACCTCGCGGTGGGACGCAGCTACCCTTACGCTAGCAGCACGCCGTGGGAGCCCATCGCCGAACTGATCCGCAGCAAACACGATCTGCCGGTCGATCTCGCGCCGATACGCGCGGCGGCAAGAATCGTTTCCAGTTCAACCTCAACGTGGACGCCGCAGCTCGAGGCGGGGCTGGCCATCGCCCTGGGTGGTCCCGTCTCCGAAGCGAGCGAGCTTCAGGGCTTCAGTCCGGCGGAGCGCCAGGAGCTCATCAGAAACGCGGCGGTCCGGTCACTGGCATCGGACGAGGACACGCCGCGCCTGTTGGTCCTCGAGGACCTGCACTGGGCGGACCAGACGACTCTCGAGGCTCTGTGTCGGCTGCCGGAGCTAAAGTTGCCGGGCCCCGTCATGGTACTCCTCATCTCGCGGCCGCCGCTTCCCAGCGAGACCGCCCTCGCTAACCTCCTGGAGGCGGTCAGCAACCGTATCGATCTCCAGCCACTCCCAAAGGAAGATTCGCGACGGTTGGTCGATGGACTCTTGGAACCCCATGAGCTGCCCGGCCACTTCCTGGACCGCATCGCCGAGCGAGCGGAGGGAATCCCGCTCTTCCTCGAGGAACTGCTCAAGTCGTTGATCGCCGGCGATGCCATCCATCAGGAGGTGGGGGTCTGGAAGGCCAAGGGTAGTCTGGACGACGTCCACGTACCGGACACCATCGAGAGCGTGCTCAGCACAAGGATCGATGCCCTGGATCAATCTGCCAAGTCTGTGTTGCAGTACGCTGCCATCGTCGGCCGTCGGTTCTGGAACGGCGTGCTCGCCGACGCGCTCGTCCAGCGCCCCGTCGACCGCGAACTCTCGACCTTGCTCGACGGGGCGTTCGTGCGCGCCCTTCCCTTTTCCACGGTGAGCGGCGACAAGGAATACCTCTTCGAGCATTTGCTGCTCCAGGAGGTGGCCTACGAGAGCATGCTGCGGCGGCTGCGGGCAGAGCTGCACGGTGCGGTGGCGGAGTGGCTGGAACGCCGACTCGGCGAACAGGCCACGGAATACGCTGAGTGGATCGCTTTCCATCATGAGCGATCGAACCAGCCGGATCGCGCGCTGCCGTACTTGTCCAAGGCCGCCGACACCGCCCGCGAGCGCGGATCGCTGAGCGATGCCCGAGCTCTGGTCGAGCGCGCCCTGAACCTTGCCACGGTACCGGAATCGAAAGCGCGACTGTTGATCCTCACAGAGGACATCGCCGCGGAGTCAGGGGCGGTAGAAACCCGGAGAAAGGCGCTGGACGATCTGGAGGCTCTGGCGCAGGAGCACGAGGACGATCGCATCGCAGCCGAGGCGGAGTATAGACGCGCTCGCTACCAGCTCCACTCCGGTGACCTCTCCGGCGCACGGGCGAATGGAGAAAAGGCGCTGGAGCGTTTCCAGCGGCTCGGCGACATATCGATGCAGGCCGACGTGCTGCGCACGCTCGCTCGCGTCTCACACCTCTGGGGCGACCAGCGGGAAGCCCTGAAGTTCTATCGCTTGTCTCTACCGCTGGAGCGCGAAGCCGGGGACCGCTACGGGCAGGCCGAAGTCTTCGATCAGCTGGGTCTCGTTCAGATCGACCTCGACGACTTCACGACCGCCCTCGATTACTTCGAGGCCGCCCGCGAGATCTGCGCCGAAATCGCCCAGCGACCGGCCGAGGCCCGGATCATCGGTCACCAGGCTATGACGTTGTACTGGCTGGGACGCTACGAGGAAGCCGTGCACGCGGCGCGGATGGCGCTCCAGCTGGCTGAACGCTGTGGATCGCTGCAAGCCCAAGCCGGAGCCAAGCTGGCGCTGGCCACGGCGCTTTCCGGTCTCGGAGCTAACGCCGAAGCCGAATCGTTGGCCAGTCAGGTGCGCGAGACGGCCGAGAGCGCAGCGCAGCCCAGTCTCGAAGCACGGGCCTGCCTGCTCCTGGCGCAGATTCAGAAGGGATCGCAGGCGGAGAAGAGTGTGAAGCGGGCTCGCAACCTGGCGCGTCAGGCCGGCCTCTCCCACGTCGACATTCTGGCCCTGACTCGGGAAGCCGAGCTTTGTTTGCAGGAAGGGGACATCGAAGGCGCCGAGCAAGTCTCCGCCGAGGCCACCCACAAGCTCAGCATGCGTGGCAAGATCGAGGGGCCCGAAGAGGCGGTGCTCTACGTGCGGGCCAAGGCCCTGAAGGCGCTGGGGCGAGAAGAGGAGGCGTCTCACATCCTCAGGCAAGCCCGAGAGACCATCCGCGAGAAAGCCGAGAAGATCGAGGATCCCGATATTCGCCAGAGCTTCGTGAACATTCCGCTGAACCGGGACGCCCTCGGCGACTCGGCGGCCGGGGACTAGGCCATGACGACCCAGACCGCCGTTCTTCTAGCCGGCTTCTTGCTCGCCCACTACCTCGGTGACTTCACGCCGCTTTCCACGCCGGAGATGCTCGCCGCCAAGGCCAAAGCCAGACCGATGTGGCTCATCGCCGCCCACGCACTCGTGCATACGGTCCTGGTGACGCTCGTCATTCTGATCGTCGTGTTCCCGTCGTGGTCAATCCTCTTCCTCGCCGCGGCCATCGAGTTCGTCACTCACTTCGCCATCGACGCGGGACGCGCCAAGCTTAGTCAGCGCGTGCCCGAACTAAACAATCCCGGCCACAACATATTCTGGTACGCCCTCGGCCTTGACCAGTTTGCCCACGCCGCGGTGCTCGTGGCACTTGCAGCCATCGTCATCTAGGAAAGAAGCCTCAACCCTCCCTGGTGACTCCGCTGACAGCCGGTGCAGTCCAACGCCTCCTGGCATAGACCTGTGTCTTGTCCTACCTTTTTCTCCGAGCATGATTCCTACCTGATAGCACTCTCGATTACATGATCGCCACCTGACCGCTACCTGACTGGCGCATGACCGTTGCATGGTAGCTTTCGCTTCGAGTCGTACCGTGGAATCTTCCGGGGGCTTATTCGGAGAGCGGAATGCTTCCAATAGTCTCTAACTAAAGACTACCTCAGCTGTCCCACCTGCCCGCTGTGGAAGCGGTGGTTTAGCTCGGTAGAATGAGCCTCCGATCCTCTTGACGCCGCCAGGGCCTGGCAGAACAGGCCGCCCCGGCGGCGTCTCCTCTATGGGGGCCTCAGTAGGCGCCCGCAGCCGGGGTAGGCCCGAAGAGGATCGGGTTGAGGAAGAGCCGGCTAAGGGCCGGCCAGAGGAGCCGGTAGTTGGGGTCATCGGCGAAGAGGACCACGCGGCCTTGCCCCAGGGGCTCGTCCACCATCCAAGCCGTGCCCTCCAGGTATTTCTGGGTGTTGTCTGGCCACTCGAAGCCCGCGATTAGCAGGTCGCGACCAGCAAAGACTACAGGGTTCGAGCCCTCTTTCGAGGGCTGGTAGAAGTCGCTTCCCGATACCAGAATGCCCAGCGTCTCGGTCTCGTACCCGAAGGTGAGCGGGTGAGTGAGGTCGAGCGACGCGCGCATGATCGCGCCCGGTACATCTATCGGGCCCTCCTCGCCGCCACTGGGGCTGACCAACGGCGGCATCTGGGCGCCGTTGGCCGGTGGCAACTCCGCCTCCGAAGGCGCTTCCGTCTCCTCGCCGTTCTCTTGCTCCCGCCCCACCAGGCGTGCGGAGGTGAACTCGAGATCCGGGGTCGCCAGGTACGCCGCAGCGCCGGCGAGCCCCACAAGGATGCCGCCGGACTGCACCCAATCGCGCAGCGCCTCGGCCCCGCCCTCACCTATGGCGCCGCGATAGCCCCGACCCGGCGGCATCACGATCACGTCGTAGTCGGAGAGGCTTAGACGGCCTACGTCGGCAGCGCGCACCGTGGTGAACGGCAGGCCGAATTCGCGCTCCAACAGAAACCAGGTGTGGCCGAATCCGGTGGCGCTGACACCGTCGCCAGCCAGCACGAGAGTCCGAGGCAGCCGCAGCGTGACCACAACGTTGGATCCAACGCCGGTAGGGCCTTGCTCGTAGTAGCCGGTATTGACCCCATCTACGGGAACGCCGAACCGCTGAGCCAGCTCCGCGATGCGCTCGTGAAGCGTTTCCGAGTTGCGGCCTACTCGCGCCACCAGGCTGCCGCGAGGATAGGTCGCGCCGCCGGCACGCATCGGCTTCCCCGCCACCGCGATCTTGTACCCCTCGGTCATCAGCGCGATGGCGAGTCGCGCCGAGGCGTCACGGTCGTAGCGGAATACGTAGGCGGCCTGCGCCAGACCTCCGCGAACACCACCGTCGATTCCGTCGCGCAGCGCCGGCGGCAGTCGATCTAGATCGCGCACGCCCATGAGGGCAGGCGGCCACCACGGTTCGTTGCCCTCGTCAAAATCTACTCCGACCAGCTGGGCCGATAATCGCGGCGCGTCCTCCAGCCAGTAAGCCTCCAGGCCGAACGACAACGGTAGACTCCACCCGGTGATGTCGTAGAACTCGTAACGTTCCTTTGCTTCCTTCTCACCGCGCCGGGCGTTGAGGGCACGCTTCTGCAGCTGCCTTGCCACGAATTCGGGATCGAGTTCGTCATCCGGGGCGAGCAGTGCGTCTACCATCCGGGCCTGTGGCTGGGTCAAATCGATAACGTAGCTTCCGGCTGGAAAATCGCGACGCGCTGCCTGCCCCGTCATATAGTCATGCGCGGAGCCGGAGCGGAACGGCTCGCCGGCGACACGCACCTCCACACCGTCCCGCAACAAGATCTCAACGAGCCGGGCGGTCCGCTCGGGGTCGGTCCCCGGGACGATCACGAATCGCTTCCACTGGCGTGCAGCGGCAAGCTCGTTCATGCCGGAGCGGAAGAACTCGTAATAGTCGTTAAGCCGCGCTTCCCTATGTTCCGCGGTCGTACGAAGCGTAGCCAGCGACGCGGTGAAGTGCTTGGCTATCCCGTCCTCGAAAGTCAGGACCGTGCCGTCGTCGCGGGCCCAGGCGTAACCCTTGTAGCCGCCGCCGTCGGTCTCGTAGGTCATACCGGTCGCGCCGTTCAACGCAGGCCAGCTGTCCCAGTAGCCCGGGTAGTGAAGGTCAAAAACGTCCCGGACGAAGTAGTTCCAGCCATGACGGTCGAAGGCGGAGGCGTTCGCCTGTCCGTAGATCTCGGTCCAACGGATGATCTGCTCCTTGGGCAAGCTCGGGTTGATGGGCAGCACCGGCGGTGGCATGAAGAACTGCGTGGTCTGCCCGTGGTGGTCGACGAACACCTGGGGGTTCCACTCCATGTGCGCCGCTATGATCGCCTTCGTCTCGCGCTGGGATATACTCAGCGCGTCGCGGTTGAGATCGAACTGGTAGTGGTTGTTGTTGGTGCTCATCCCCCAGGGCGCATCGTGCTCCAGGGCGCTGTGCGAAGAGTCGCCGACCCCGAACGCGTTGTACCACTCGACGTGCCGCTCGTGGCTCTCGGGATTGTGGGCGGGATTGATCACTGCTACCACGTCTCTGAGGATCGCCTCAGTCATGCTGTCTTCGCCGGCGGCGAGCTGATAGGCGACCTGAATGGCCGCCTCGAGGGCCGCCGTCTCGTTCCCGTCGTTGGCGTAATTCATCCAACCGACGGCCGGAGTACTGCGCGCGATCTCGGCCGCCTCCTGAGGTGTGGTACTCCGGGGATCGCGGAGACGCCGGATGCTCGCCTTGATCTCGTCCAGTCGCGCGATGTTTTCCGCAGAGCTGATCACGATGAGGCGAAGCGGGCGCCCCTCCACCGAACGGCCGTACTCGAACACTCGCACCCGGTCGGACGCTGCCGCAGCGATAGCGTCGGTGACCCGGAGCATGTTGCCGTAGTTGGTGAGGAAAGCGCCGGGCTCATAGCCTAGCAACGCCGCCGGCCGCGGAACGTCGGATCGGTACGCCCCGTGGGAGTAGAAATCGAAATTCTGAGCGCGGGCGGTCGCCGGCGTCAACAGCGCGATGAGTAACAGAGCGATGGTGCGCATAGTCCTGAGCTTGATCGGGTTTCGGGCATGGAGAACGAGTGCGGCAATATGCCGATCGGCAGTCGGGGTGTCCACCGGCACGTAGGCCAGGGCCGCCGTAAGAGATCATTGTCTTCCGGCCCCCCGCACTGCAGCTTACAGTGTCATGGGGATAATCGAGTTCGGCGCGATAGCAGTGCTGGCGGCCGTAATCGGGCTGATCGGACAGTTTCTGACTGGTTACTCACGAGGCGGCCTCCCCGTGTCCATCATCACAGCCTTCGCGGGCGCGCTGGCGGGCCCCTGGGCGGCCACCCGGATGGGCTGGGCCGAGCCCTTCTTCGTGCCCATAGGCGACCTGCAGTTCCCGCTGGTCTCCTCGGCGGCCGGCGCGTTGACGCTGGTTCTGATCGTCAATCTACTCACGCGCAAAAGGAAGTTCTGAGGCCCCGTCTAGTAACCCATCCCGATGTTCGTGTGGATCACTATATCGATGCGTCGGTTTCGCGCCCGTCCCTCTCGGGTGTCGTTGCTGGCGACAGGCTGTGACTCGCCGTAACCGCTCGCTTCGATCAGCGATGGCTGCAGCCCGGCGTTCCCCAACAGATAGCGGCGGACTGCCTCCGCCCGCTCTTGCGACAGCTCGAGGTTACGCGAATCGCTACCGAAGGAATCGGTGTGTCCCTCCACGGTGACGCGCGAGCCCGGGAATTCGAGGATCGCGCGCTGCACCCGGTCGAGCACATCGTAATGTCCGGCAGCGATCGTCCACTCACCAACAGCGAAGCTGACCGTAAGCAACCGAATCGTGACATCGCCACCTTCACGTAGGACGCGTGCCTCGTCACGGGTGAACATCCGCTCGACCGTCGCGAACTTCTGACGCATGCGTGCTTGATCGTCCATGCGGTTGACGAGGGCCGTTCGCTCCTCCGCCAGGCCACCCAACTCGTTCTCCAAGTCACTCTGCCGCGTCACGAGCTCAGCCACGCGCGCATTCAGCACGGCCACCTGATCGCTCCGGTCCATCAAATCCAGATCCAGTCGTGCCAGGCTGTCCTGATAGTGCTCGACCCGAGTGATGATCTGATCCGTCGTGCCTGCCAACCCGGTCTCGAAGCTCGTCGGGATCTCCATCGTACCGGCGATCCGCGCCAGCTCATCTTCGCTCGCCAGCATCACGTCCTCGAAACTGAGCTCGTCGCTCTCGATGGCCCGTAAGATCCCGGTGAGATAGATCGCGTGCATGGCCTCCTGCTTAGCCTGCTGCGCCAGCCAACGCGCCTCGTCGGTGTCATAGCGGCTCTCGTTCAGACGTCGCTCGGCCTCGCTCACCAGTGAGTCCGCATGAGCCAACGTTCTGGGCGCCCGCTTGTCGGCGCGACTCTCGCGCGCCTGCCGAAGAAGGTTCCACGTCTCCTGCAAGTAATTCGACTTGATGGCTTGAAGCTCGGCGTCACGGTACAGAGACTCCGCCTCACCCGCCTTCTCCCTGGCGTCCTCAACGTCGCCACCCTCGTGCTCCCGTGCCGCTTCTTCGAAGCGGTCATTCGCCCGCGCCCAGATACCGGCAGCGAAGCTCGGCGCCTCAGCCGCCCCGGCATCGTCCCTTGCGGCCAGAGCCGACGAGAGCGTCGGGTAAGCCAATTGCGCCGCCGCGATGGCTCGCTCGAAGTGGTCCGCAGCTTCGCCCAACTTCTCACCTATGTCTGCAGCACTTCGACCCCTCTCGAAGTCTCGCTCCGCCTCTTCGTAGCGCTTCAAGCCCTCGGCGTAACTTCTGGGCGCAAGAATGTCGGCACGGGCATCCTGTGCTCGTTCAAGAATTTGATCGGCTTCCCTGAACAGCGAGCTTCGCGCGGCCTGCTCCTGGGCGACGGCCGTGCCGGTGACGACGACCGTCAGGACAACGATTCCGAGCACAACGTTCAAGATGTTGTACATATCTGGGCTCCTGCAGTGCGGCGTTAGGACTTGCCCACAATTCTAGCAAGGTTGACCCAGTATCCCAACCGCTCCCAAGATTCTGGCTTGATAGACGCCCGCCATGTTGCGGACGGCACCTCGCTGGCAATCGACGCGCAGTACTTGCACAGCGGTCAAACCCGCTACGTCGAGGAGGGCGCCCTGACCATCGAGCAAAGCGGCGCATCCTTCACACCTACCGAATGCGGGGCGAGGTTCGTGGTGCTGCAAGTCGGACTGTCATTCGGCACCGGCGGCAACCGGCCGAAGCCCCGCCAAACCCTCGCCTCAGCATCGAAGGAGGCCGAGGCGACCCCAGGCCCGCCTGGAATTCATCAATAATTCCTTGCATCGACACGCCTTTTCTGCGATACTCCGCCGACTCTTCAAACATCGACTCGAGACGTGAAAGGACGTGATGTCAGTACGATTCCCCAGCACGGCAGTCTTCTTGCTGGCCCTGGCGAGCGGCGCTCTTCCCACACAGAGCCAGGCTCAGCAAGCCGCAACCGGCCCCGCCGGAGCGCTGGCCGCAGAATATCGTGAGGTAGCCGACCGTCTCGTCGACGCCGCTCTGGCCGACAGCTTCGCCTTCGAGCGGCTGACGGAGATGGTGGACCGTTTCGGGCACCGATTCAGCGGCTCGGAGAACCTCGAACTGGCCTTGGATTGGATCCTCGCTAAGATGGAAGAGGACGGGCTGGAGAACGTGCGTGCCGAGAATGTCCTGGTTCCACATTGGGTGCGCGGCGCGGAGTCGTTGGAGCTCGTTCTACCGCGTCGTGTCAGACTGCCGATGCTGGGACTGGGTGGAAGTATCGGCACACCCTCGGAAGGTATTCGCGCCGAGGTCTTGGTGGTGAGCAGTTTCGACGAGTTAGAAAGCCGGCACTACGAAGCGCGTGGCAAGATCGTGCTGCTCAACGCGCCGTTCACGAGTTACGGCAAGACAGTCACCTACCGCGTGTTGGGTGCCGTGGCCGCGGCACGGGCCGGTGCGGTAGCGAGCCTGATCCGATCGGTGACGCCGTTCTCGCTGAGGACACCGCACACGGGCCAGATGCGCTACGACTCTGACGTCCCGCAGATCCCGCACGCCGCGATCACCGTCGAAGATGCAGATATGCTGCAGCGCATGCAGGAGCAGGGTGAGCGTATCGAAGTCGTGCTGAAGATGGAAGCAGAGAATCTACCCGACGTATTGTCGCGCAACGTGATGGCAGAGATAGTCGGCTGGGAGCATCCGGAGGAGATCGTGGTCTTGGGTGGTCACATCGACTCCTGGGATGTCGGGCAGGGTGCTATGGATGACGGGGGGGGAAGTGTCGCCGCCTGGGAAGTCATCAGGCTGATGAAGGAGCTCGGCCTGCGGCCGCGGCGAACGGTGCGTGCGGTGATGTGGACCAACGAGGAGAACGGCCTGCGTGGTGCGCGCGCATACCGCGACTTCCATCTCGACGAAGTCCCCGATCACGTTCTCGCCATCGAATCGGACGGAGGGGTCTTCAAACCTCTAGGGTTCGGATTCACCGGTCCGGACGAGGCGTACCAGATCATCCGCGAGATCGGCACGTTACTCGATCGCATCGACGCCGGACAGATAACACGTGGTGGCGGCGGCGCCGACATCGGTCCGATCATGAATGACGGAGTGCCCGGCATGGGACTGCGTGTGGACGGCGAGCGGTACTTCTGGTACCACCACACGGACGCCGATACAATCGACAAGCTCGACCCACGCGAGATGGCGGAGTGCGTGGCCGCGATGGCTGTGATGGCCTACGTCGTAGCCGACATGCCCGACCGCCTACCCCGCTGAATCGTACTCACACTCGTACTCGTACTCCTACTCCGATGGGAGCAGGCGTACGAGTACGAGTGCGAGAATGAGTACGAGTAGGATCTAAGCGCGGAAGCCCTTCGCCTTGTGGCTCCCATCGCAGAACGGCTTCTTCTGCGAGGTGCCGCAGCGACAGAGGTGCACCTTCGAGTCGTGGAAGCTGCTCTGCTGACCCTCTGCACTGCGCATTTCCAACGCACCTTCGACACGGACCGGGCCATCGGCGAGCGGTGTTATCGTGAGCTTGCCCCGGGCCGTAAAATCGTCCGGCCTCGGCTTGGGGTTCACTAACTGGCCGGGGTCCTGGAAGCCGGCTTCCGAGTGGCGGCCATCGCAGAACGGCTTGTTCTGAGAGGCGCCGCAGCGACAGAGCGCGAGTCGCACATCG
>Ga0209536_100005977_pt1 | contig 18750 bp, 14 predicted proteins | sample DeeMarSeWOR28_12_FD_187461 | JGI IMG/M metagenome (GOLD analysis project Ga0209536, IMG submission 187461) | Marine sediment microbial communities from White Oak River estuary, North Carolina - WOR-2-8_12 (SPAdes) (version 2) | ecosystem: Environmental > Aquatic > Marine > Intertidal zone >... | reverse complement strand
TTGCTCAAAAAGTAAACTAGTTTTTTCTTGTTAAGAAAACCATCAGTAATGTAAGATCTGTATCATTTTTTTATTTTTAAGATCATATTTATGTAAAATATTACATACATACTACATTTTGGATATAGAAATCTCGGTTAGATGGAATAAAAATATAAATACATATTAATATAATTAAAGTATAAAAGTTATATCTACAAGTAAAAAGATTATAAAAATTAATATCTGAGGAATTGAGTGAACAGTGGTTTCGAAAGAGCAGAAAAAAATCGAACGCGTTATAAATTTTATGAAGAAAGGTCTTACTTCTTTAGCAGACGACCTTGAGGATACGGTTAAGGGAATTAATGATTTTATCAAATCTTTAGCGAAAGCTCAAAAAGATTTAAAAGGAGTGGTGACTGGAGAAGTAGTTCAAACAGTAAGTACATCTTCGAAGAAAGTTGTGGCACCTTCAACTGGTCAGGCAAAAACTGCAGCGGCAAGTACATTATTTAGTTTACTAAGTGGAAGTGGTGGTACACCAGCACCAGCTTCTTCAGCACCTGTAGGTTCACCGGTATCAGCTCCGCCTGCCCCACCTAGTGCAGGAGGCCCCCCAAAGGCACCACCCAGTGGAGGTCCACCGAAAGCACCTCCTAGTGGAGGCCCACCAAAAGCACCTCCTGGTGGTAGCCCTCCCCAAAGACCTAATTTACCTCCTGCTCCAAAGTTACCTCCTGCGGGAGGAAGTCCCCCTAAAGCGCCTGGTGGCCCCCCAAGTGCCCCACCTACTGGTGGAGGACCTCCAAAAGCCCCAGCATTTGCTAAAAGACCCGCAGCACCACCTGCTCCCAGTGCGGGACCACCTAGACCTCCAAGTCCAGCAACAGCCCCAGCAGCCGTAGCTGCACCACAGGCTGGTGGGGGATTGAGTTCTCTCAGAGATGAAATGTTAGATGAGTTAAACCGGCTCAAGAAAATCATGAGGGGAGAATAGACAACTCTATATTCTTTCTATCTCATTCTTTTATTTTGACTATTTGTTATCCTTATTAACTAAGATAAATAACTAAGAAATCTTAAAAGTTATTTAGGAGAAGACTATGCTAAAATTTTATAATAGAAGAGAAGAATATTTAAGTTAAAAGAAGGAAAAAATCTAATAGTAGGAGTAATAATCTAAATTATAAATTTAGAAAATATTTTTTTGAATAAACGATGGCAAATCTAACTGTTGTTTTGGATATCGGACAGTTTTCTTCAAAAATTGGGTTCGCAGGGGAAGATTCTCCGACCCAAGTGTTTTTAACGATGGTTGGCAAGCCTAAATATAAAAACATAAGCATGGATTATCCTAGCCAAGAAGCTCGGGATGATGAGCTTTATGTTGGAGATGAGATCCAATCAATTGGGTTATATAAGATTTTTCATCCCATTGAAAAAGGAATTATTACTGATTGGGAGCATTTCGAAAACATTATTGACTATATTTTTTATAACCTTCGAGTAGATCCCAGCCTTGTGAATCTCTTATTTTCAGTACACCCATTATTTCCCTATCAAGATTTAGAAAAAATATTTGAACTTTTTTTAGAAAAACATCAATGTATGAGTTTTTATCCTGTCTTGGACAGTATGTTAACCTTGTATTCAGGAGGGTTCCAAACGGGTTTGATCATTGAAATTGGGGATAGTAATACTCGTATTGTACCAATTTACGAGGGATATAAAATAAACCATGCAGTTCGAATCTTAGACATTGGGGGGCGTGTTTTAACTCGTTATATGGAGCAAATTTTGGAATCTATAGGTTGGGCTGTTGATTCTTCCATTCGGAGGGAGCTAGTAAGAGTCTTAAAGGAAAAAGCGTGTTTCGTCTCCTTGGATTATATTGAAGATCTGAAACGGAGCGAACAATACAAAAAAGATTATTCCCTACCAGATGGATCCACAATCACATTGGATAAAGAACGGTTTTTTGTTCCAGAGCTAATGTTTAATCCTTCCTCAGAGTTAGAGGAGGATTCTCTACCTACAGCCATTATGGATGTAGTGGAAGCATGTGACATAGATATTCGCCCAGAATTGCTAAATAACATCTTCTTATCGGGGGGATCCTCTATGTTTCCGAACTTAAAATCTAGGATTTATCAAGAATTAGAACTGGAGTTAGCGAGAAGAAAGAAAAAGGATCAAGTTGTTAGAATAATTGCCCCAAGCGAGAGAACATTTTCAGTATGGATAGGTGGTTCGATCCTCGCCATGATTCCTGAATTTTCAAATAACTGGATAACCAGGGCAGATTATTTTAAAAATGGGATACCACCTAATTTACTCTAGCTATCCTATTCCCCCGTCAAAATGACTTGTGTCACCGTCATATTACAGCTAAATAAATAAATTCTTACTGTATTGGATCACATCAGAACTGTTTATGATTAGGTTTTATAACAAATGGAAGAATTAGACCAAAAAAAGTATTATCGACCAAGTTATTCCGTATTATTTAATAAGATTAAGGATATTAAGACGCCAATTAAAACCGAAATTTTACGAGCACTTCTTGACGGGCAATGGCATTCAGAACTTGAGTTAATTAGAATCACAAAACGACAGCAAAAATACATGGGTGCAGTTACTTTAGGGATGATGATAAATAACCTAAATGTTGTGTTAAAAAACAATTATATTGAAACTAAGTATATAAATGGAAAACTTTTCTATAAGTGCAATGATAATTACGTAGGGCTAACAAGAGCCGCATATAGATTTGATTCAAAAAGATACTTTTAATTAAGGATACCAGACGCCTATAATTATGCAAAGGGTGCAATTATCCCTTTTTTATGCACTGATCTTTATAGATTTTATAATCCTGGCAATTTGAACAGAATCCTTTGCCACTATGATCATTAAAACTTTCATTCCAACATTTAGGACATATATAATAGTTATAGAATCGTTTATTCTTTTTCAATGAAACCTTGAAAATATTGAAATTACATAACGTACAAGATGATTTAAGCATTGTTAACTTCCCCTTCTTAGGAAGAGATAAATATCTTTTGCAATTTTCATCAGCGCACACTAAAAACCTTTTATCCTTTAGATTTATAAATTTCATGGCATTTTTATTACAATCGGGACATAATGATGAGGTAGTTTCAATTCTATAGTTGATTTTATAATTATTAGCTTTAGATATTATTTTGTGTTTATTTACAAGGAACTTATCGAACAAATCTAAGAATTCTTTTTTAACTTCGTTAACTACATCGTTAATTTTCCTTTTTTTTTCTTTTATATCATCTAGTTTTAATTCAACTCTTTTTGTAAAACTGGGTTCTAAAAAAGGCAACCAGATCTCAATTAGACTTTCAATAAGGAACTTCCCTAAATCGCTAATTGAATATTGAGCCTTTTCTCTTTCGACTAATTCTCTCTTTTGTAAGATCTTAATGATAACAGGTCGTGTTGATTTCGTGCCAAGGTGGTTTTTCTCCATTAATCTTAATAAAGACGTATCTGAATAATTCGGTGGGGGCTTTGTCTCTTTTTGAACAAACGATATTTCTTTTATTGCAATTTGATCCCCCGTGATTTCAATGGGATCGTCATATTGAGGTTTAAGAAAAGGTGCGATTTCTAAGAATCCTTGAGAAATTAAAGACACGCGTTGCGAGCGAAATGGTTCATCTTTAACTAAAATGTTCAGTATCTGGGAAGATTCTGTTGCATCTTCACCAAATAATGCAAGATAATGGCGTGCTAAGATGTTGTACACCTTTTTTTGCAGAGAAGTTTCTAATCTACTACTATTTTCTTCCAGACTCACTAAGGGAGTAATCGGGGGGTGGTCTCCTGCGTCTTTTTTTCCTTTTGTGGGAAAAATTCTTTTGGATTTGATTAATTTTGATGTATAGGACCCAAATTGAGAATGAGATGAAAATTGGGTTAAAATTCCGTTATGTTGGAAATCGGATTTATACACATCGCTGTCAGTTCTCGGATATGAAATAATCTTATTTAGATATAATGAATTCATAGTGTTTAATGCCGTATTCGCGGGGATTCTTAAGTTCCTTGTAAGAAGAATAAGTGCTTTTGAGGTATTTAATGGAGTAGGGGGAGAACGCTTTTTCAATTTTTGTGACTTATCAATAATTTTAGCTGTTTTTTCGTTTTGAATCTTCTGAAAAATTTGTTTAGCATTAATTTCTTGGGTTTTATCAAACGGATTTGAAAGATGGTGAGCAGTAAATGTTCCGTCATCATGAAAAAGGTCTGCATTGATTAAAAAGTAGGGTTCTGGGACAAAACTATCTATTTCTTGTTGCCTTAAATAAATCAAATACAGAAGACTTGTTTGAACCCTACCAATTGAGGTAAATCTAACTCTAAATTTATTTAATATTGGTCTAAGCGTGTTAGTAACTTCTCTAGTTGCTGAAAAGCCAATGATTGCATCAATGATTGCCCGGGCCTCCCCAGATTCTCCCCAACTATATCGAGGAGCAATAAGATTGTTCATTTTATTTTGAATCTCGTTTCTCTGTAGGGAGCTTAACCATAACTGAGAGAGTTTAATGTGTGGTTTGATCTGCAAAACATAGGGGAGTGCATCAAATAATCCTATATTGCATCCTTCAATATCGGCGTCGGTCCCAATTATGCAGTGATCAGATATCTTGGAATATTCTTTCAATGCTTTAATAAATGGTAATGCATAGCCTGCTGGGACTTTCTTGATAGCGTCTGAGTTTGTGATGATATCTCGAGGATTCGTATTTACCCAACTACTATATGCATCAGTGTTTTTATATTCCAGAAGATGACCACGTAAGGGAACTACGTAGGTATCCTGAGATGGTACAGAAAATATAGATAATGTTTTAGTTTTTTGAATTTTCTTTATAGGGCCTAACGCACTTGCGATTGCTTCTGCCGCCTTCTTTTTTTCAGCAATAATTAAAGTTGCCATTGTGAAAGAGTTATTGGTCTAAAATTTTGTATTAGTTTATGATTTGGTTTATGAGACTTATATAATAAACCGTAATAGACACATAAATTTCTGTCGATTAATAAAGAAAAAATTAAGTTTTCTCAATTAAATTGGTAACGTAAAAGTAAAAGTAGCCCCCTTATCTTCTCCTTCTGATTCTGCCCAAATTTCACCATCATGAATCTCAATTATCCCCTTACTAATATACAACCCCAATCCTGTACCGCTATCTTTAATGTTAATGTTTTCACTTTCCCTTGGTCGTTTTATTCTCTCAAATTTCTTAAATAATCTTCCTAATTCCTCATCACTGAGACCTATCCCATTATCCTTTATTTTGAAAGTGTATTTACTATCAGTTTTTTTGGCAGTTATTTCAATTAATTTATAGTCAGGTGAAAATTTTACTGCGTTTGAGATTAGATTAGTAAAAACTGTAAAAATCCGCTCAGGATCAATGTTTAGCATAATTTCATGGTCAATATCTAAAGCAATTTCAAGGTTTTTTTCGTTAATGAGATAACTCAACTCATCCAAGCACTCATTAATTATGTCTTTCACGTTAACAACTTCTTTTTGGAGCATTAGTTTTTGCTCATCAATCTTCATGACGTCTAACAATTGATCCATTAACACTTCGAGTCTCTTCACATTTCGCTGAACGGTGACTAAGTCTACCGTAATTTCTGGAGGTAAACGGTTTCTGTGCCTCATTAATATATAATCGGTATATCCTGATATCGAAATCAATGGTGTCTTTAATTCATGAGCTGCCATCGTGATAAAGTCATTTTTAACTTGATCTAACTTCATTAACTCAATATTTTGTTCTCGTAATTTTTGTTCTGAATTTAAGAGCTCTTGCTGTAATCTGAATTTTTCTGTTATATCTGCAAATGTTCCTTCAACCTCAATCGGTATACCTTCAAGGTCGTAAATTAAATGAGCATTTAAATCTACAGTCATAATACTGCCATTTGCCTTTCTAATCTGAGCTATGAAATTTCTGATATATCCCTTCTCTTCTAATTCTTTGTAATATTTCTCTTGCATCTTTAGATCTATGAAAAAATCACCAGTTCCTTTTCCTATGATATTTTGATCGGGATCAAGATCTAACATCCGAGCTAATGATTGATTATACATCAATAATCCCCCTTTATGTTCACCTCTGTAGAATGCAATATCTAAGTCATTTACCATACGACGATATTTTTCTTCTGATTCTTTTAACTGAATTTCCATTTCCCTGCTTTCAGTTATATCCCTAATTATTGTGATAACTTGTTCGACTTCTCCACCGCTAAAAATAGGTATCTTTCGAGTTTCTGTTACGGCATTAAATGCAGGTAAAATGGTTGATTCTGTAGTCAATAGAGGATTTCCAGACTCGAAAACTTGTTTATATTCTTCCTCAATCATAGGTGGTAAAAAAGGAAATACTGAAAATAAATTTTTACCAACTATCTCAGAATCCACTTCCAGCTCCGTAAGCCATTTAATAATTGCTTGGTTTGCCAAAATAATATTTAAATCCCTATTAACTACATGAAGAGGATCGCCCAAAGAATTAATTGTAGTACGATATTGCCGTTCTGACTCAATTAAATCTTTGGTTCTTTCTTTGATTTTTAGTTCCAACTCTCTATTTAGCGCTTTTAATTCTTCTTGAGAGCTCTGCAATCTCTTCTCTGCGATTTTTTTCTCCGTTATATCTTGAATTATTACTTGAAATACTGTTTCACCACCAATTTCAACTAAAGTATCATCAATACTTATCCAAATTCGTTTGTTATCACTTGATCTTGTTATTTGTACCTCCAATGTCTTAGGTATAACACCTTCAAGGATTGAATCATATCTTTCCTTAAAGAGAGGCAATAAATTTTCTGGTTTCATGCTAATGTCGAGAAAACTCTTATTTAATAATTCCTTCATGCTTCTTTGGAATAATTCCTCTGTAGCAGGATTACAATCTATGATCTCTCCCTTTCTATCAACTAATATTATCGAATAGGGTGTATTCTCAAAGAGATGACGGTATTTGATTTCAGATTCCCTCAATTTTTGTTCCGCAGTTTTTCTTGCTGTGATATCTCTAATAATTGCTTGTGTAAGGATTTTATCACCAACGTTTACGAGAGTATTATGAATTGATAGCCATAATCTTTTTCCATCAACACGGGTTATTTGAATTTCTAATGGCCCTTGATCTTCATTTGTCTGGAATTTATTAAACCTTTCCTTCAACACATCTATTAAATAATCAGATCTTTTTAAAACAGACAAAACTTCAGAGAAATTTTTACCGATAAGATCTTCGATCTTTGACACAGATAATAGCTTCGTCATCGGGGTATTGCAATCCAATATTGTTCCATCAGCATCAATTAGCCAAATTGCATAAGGAGCACTCTCAAAGAGGTGTCTATACTTCTTTTCAGAGGCTTTTAATTTCTGTTCAGCAATCTTCTTATCAGTTATATCTCTTGCTAAATTTAAAATCTTATTGACTTTTCCATCCTTTTTTAAAGGAACAGCATTTACTTCATATTCAAAAATTTCTCCATGAATGTTTTTCGCGCGGATTTCTAGTCCTTTGATTTCTTTTCCTAATGTTAAATCTTTAAATATTTCCATAAGACCTTCCAAATCATCCCCAGCAAAATATTGAATAAAATTTGTCCTCTTAAACTCTTCTAATGTTATTCCAATCCTATCTAATAGCCCTGGATTAGCATCATGCATTCTTCCATTAATATCGGTGACATAAATATAATCAGGGCTGGCATTGAATATTGTACGATAATTTTCTTCGGATTCTTTTAATTTCCGTTCAGAATTTATTCTACGTGTAATATCTTCATAAGTAACAAGGATTCCTTCTACATTTCCCTCTAGGTCATGTAATGGAATTCTATTTATCTCAAACCAAGTTTGGATTCCGTTTGGTGTTGTTAATAATTCAATAATATTATATTCTGCTTCCATATTTTCCATTACGCTACGTTCAGCTTCTTTAATATAGTCAGTTTTTTCTCTTCCCCATCTTAAATCTTCGGTAGATTCACCTATTATCAAAGAAGCGCGATTAAAACCATTACTTTGTGCAAATCTAGTATTACATCCAATATAATTTAATTTCTTGTCCTTCCAATAAATGAACTGAGGAATGTTGTTTATTACGAGCTCAAGCATCTCTCTTGTTCTTTGAATAGCAGTTTTGCTCTCATTTGATTGTAGAAGTTTCCAATAGTTAATTTCGGGTAGCGTCTCTGCTAATTGATCATAACTCTTTTGATAATTTTTGATCTCTTTTTCCTTAGTTTTTAGCTTTGAGATATTTCTACAAAGTAGAAAAACTTTATCTATATTTTCATTATCAACAAATTTTGTTCCTTTCACCTCATACCAGCTGAAAATTTTATTGTGATTAGTTATTCTCGCCTCTTCTATTCCAGACCCGAACTGAAAAATATTTTTTACAAATTCTGTTACCCGTTTAGAATCTTTTGGGTGAATATAATCATTTAAATACTTTTTAGTTGTTAAAGCTTCAAAATTATTATACTCACAGTTGAATTTATCATTGATAATAAAAACTAAGTCATCAATATTTTCAGAGATGAGTTGATTAATTTTGTTGATATTTTCACTTACACTTGCCATTTTAAGGAATGCCTCTTAATTTGAGGTAAAAAATTCTATTCTTTAAATAAAATAGAAATGGTTAAAAATATATCTTTTACCATTGTTTCACTTCTATTAGAATTTGTTATAAAAAAAGAGGGATTATTTACCCTAAATTGCCAGCCCAACCACGGACTAATTTTCGCATTTTTTCTTGTCTTGCGATAATGCTTTTTATTTCTTCACTAGATTTATTATTTAGATTAATTAGTTCTGGTACAAATTCATACTTAATAAACAAATCTTTTAATTCTTTAGAGATTAATCCATCGGGTATACTTTCTGGATCTTTGTTAAAAAGGTCGAATTTTGATTCCCATTCCTCTAAGAAATCGTTTAGTTTATTTCCTGATTGAAAAATAGGAATTACACCTAAATTATTGGGGGTGGTAACAGCATAATTTGCTCGTTTCAAACTGAATCTATTACCATTAAATGATATGGCGATTCCCCCTTCATTATTTACCCTTTGGAGCATATTGATATCTGTTATTGAATCACCTAAAGCGATCATTTCTGATATGGATGTGCTTGTTCTCTCAGAGATCTCTTCAACTGCTAATTCTTTCCTTCTGCCCCCTCGAACTTTCACTTGATTCATCACTCTAATATAGTCAGATTCTTTCTCCTTCCAGAAAAATTTATTTAAATCGTTAATAACAGAGTCAAGATCCTTTTCTTTTTTGATATACACCTGGAAAATTCCTTGTAATAATTGTTCTACATCAGTTTCAATATCATGAAGTCCTTGTTTTATTTTATCTATATTAAATTCAGTACAATACACATGGTCTTTGGGGATATTTAGAGCAGACGTAACTGTGTGAGCGAAATGAGTATAGCTGGTTGATATAACAAAGATTTCCCAGTCGGCATATAAAATATTCATAAGCTCCTTACATCCTGGGAGTAAACCCAAATTAGCCTTAGCCAACCCTAATAATTCTTCGTCTGTGTAACATGCCGTATACAAGGGAGCCATTATTCTGAGGGTATCTCCGGGTTGATATTCCGGGATCCCTAATTGTTCCTTTACTCCTGGTATATCTATTAAGTAATCATCGTAATTTGAAAGCATTCTGAAGAATTCACCCATGTCATAGTTTTCTAAATTCAATATTGATTTATTACTAAGTAATTTTCCAATATCAGCAGCAAAATCAATAACACTAATTGGTCCTTCTAAATCCCAACAGCAAACTTTCTTTTTTGTCATTTGAGTTGATCCAATTTTCCTTACGATGTATCTATATCTGCATTATTGGTAGATATCTTAAATAACTCTGTTATTAAACACATATTACATAGCACGGTACAAAAAGAAAAGGTATTAACTATAACTTTACTTTAAATATTTCTTCTATTGATCTTTCTTCTCGCTCCTGTTTGACAATAGCTTTCCAATTAGGTTCAATGGCGTCAAAGGTTTCATGAGCGAGATTTTTTAGTTCCTCGTCAGAAGAGTTAAGAAAGGGGCCAATATGTTCCAGTGCTCTTTTATCTTTTATATTCTTCAATGCTTCTACAATATAAATAAGACGATATTTATCTACTTCAGATTCATCTAAATGCTCTTTTAGTTTCTCTATAATTCTTAGTGTTGCTCTTCCATCACCAATTCTTCCTAAGGCTTCTATTATACGGTTTACAACCAAGTGGTCCATTTCTGATCTCAGCGCACGACATAATAAATTTACAGCTCTTCCTTCTTTCATTATACCCAGTTCTCTTGCGGCGTCAGCTCTTTTTTGCCAATCTTCATCGTGGAAGAGTTGTTTTATTAAGGAGTTGTATTTAATGTTTTGTTCATGCCAATTCATAGTTCAAGTAAAGCTTACTGTTGAAAATATTATAATTTGATGATTATAAAATATAAAAATAGTGATCCTTAGAGATAAAAAGTGAATGAATGGAAATAAGTTTATTTATTATAAAGAGAATTCATGTGATCGATACGTTTCTGTAACAATTCTTGAGTCCCTACATCCCTTCTGTGAAATAATTTTCCCTTAATACACCCAACTCCTGCTTCAGCTATTTGCTCTGCCCGATCAAGCGTATCAGCAATTCCTAATACGCCCATTGCTCTAGATGTAGTTGTATATATATTTTCCCCTTCCCGATATACAGATGCATAATAATATTTCGCTCCAAACTGTTTGAGTTTGTTCTGGTCAATTTCTATAGTTTCATCTCTTTTGGGATTTTCAGGATATCCTTCAGGTGCAAGATACTTGCAGACTGTCGCCTTTTTCACAAATTCAATATTATTAGAAAGACTCCCATTAATGATATCCCAACAAATTTCAACAAAATTACTTGTTAGGAGAGGTAATACATTCATTGCCTCAGGATCCCCAAACCTTGCATTAAACTCAATGAGTTTTAATCCTTTTGCTGTTTTCATAAATTGGCCATACAAGAAACCTTTATATTCAACCCCAGTTTCCGCCTTGACAGCAGCTACAGTTTTTTTCATATCCTCTAATGATTCACCAACATCATCCTGAGTAATAAATGGCATAAGGTGATCTTGGAGACTATATGAACCCATTCCCCCTGTATTTGGTCCATTATCTCCCTCATAAGCTCTTTTATGATCTTGAACCAAGGGAGAACCGATTACATTTTTTCCATCAACAAATGCTTGAAGTGTAAATTCTTCCCCATCACACTTTTCTTCTAGAATAAATCTACTCTTACTTTTTACTAAATCTTCACAATACCCTAAAATATCTGAAATTGAGAATAGGTGATCACCATAAACCATTACCCCTTTCCCACCAGTAAGACCCTCTGGTTTAACAACAATGTTATCTTCTCCCATTTCCTTAATATAACTTTCCACGCCCTCCATTGAATCAAATGTTTTGCTGATCAGGTTTGACGAGATCTTATATTTATCAAGAAGATCCCGAGTAAATATTTTCGATCCCTCTAATTGAGCAGCCTCTATCTTCGGACCTACGCATGGAATTCCTCCTTTCTCTAAAGCATCTACAATTCCCACAACCAACGGGGCTTCTGGTCCAATTACTGCGAAATCAATTTTTTTGATTCTTGAAAACTCAAGTATTTCTTGAAAATCGGTTTCAGAATGGATTTTAATATCCTTACTCAAATCTTCTAGTCCAGCGTTTTTAAAACTCATAAAAGAGAATAGATCTGCTCCCCCTCTTACCAAAGTTTCACCAATTACATGTTCTCTCGCACCATGACCAACTATTAGACAATTTACCATTTTTTATCAAGGTATCAATTTTATTTAATTATATTTACAAACTAGGTTATCAAATAATTTTAACATTAATTATTAACCAAGTAATTACTGCTTCAAGAAGGGGAACCTATCAGTTTTGTGTAATCCTGGAAATCTCACTATTATACTTGTATTTGCTTTGAGGTTGAAAAATTTTTCCAAGCAAAAATAATTCTCTGAAGGACAGTTAATATTGTCCCAAATGCTAATATAATCATTGTCCACCAGATTGCTGTAGAAAACCAAATCTGAAATATAGATCCAATGAACAAAATAGGAACACGATCTGTCCTCTCAATCAATCCTACTCCATATAGGTTGTCAATACCCAAAGCTTCAATCTTAGCCCGTGTGTAAGAAGTTAAAAATGCGCCAATCATTACTATAAGGCCTATTTCAATTGTGGTATACCCTCCTAAGATAACTCCAGAAAATAAAAAGAAATCCCCCATTCTGTCCAAGGTTGAATCCAAAAAAGAGCCCAATTTTGTAGGTCCTTGAAGGCGAGCAACAACACCATCTAATTGATCAAAAAATTCCGTAATGAACAAGCAGATGATTATTATAATTAACCATTGAAAAATGAATCCGATAAAAGACAAAAACGCAAACAGTAAACTTAAAGAAGTTATTAGATTTGCGGGGATCCTTTTTATCTTACGTGCTAACGGCAATAGCAGTTTTTCTGAGAATTTTTTAACTTGGAGTAGCATCTTTTATACTTTCTAAAAATGTAGGATTCATTAAAAACTGTATAAACGAATTTAAAAAAAAAAAAGAATTATAATCTGTAAATGGGAGTAAACTTCTTTTCTATGTAATTTAAAAAGTACTCTGAATTCAAATCTTCTCCAGTAACTCTTTTTATTAAATCATTGGCTCTATAAATGGCCCCATGCTGATGAATTTTTTCTTTTAAATAAGAGAGTAAATTCGAGAATTCACCATTTTTATAATCTTCAGGCAAATTGGGCATATCTTTCAGTGCTTTAGCATAGATTTGTGCTCCATATAGATTTCCAAGGAAGTAAGTGGGGAAATAGCCAAATAATCCTCCTGAAAAGTGCACATCCTGTAAAACACCCTGGGCATCATTGGGAGGAATTATCCCCAGTAATTCTTCAAATTTAGAATTCCATATTTCAGGTAATTCACTTACTTGAATCTTTCCTTCCATGAGAGCTTTTTCGATTTCAAACCTCAAAATTATATGTAGACCATAGGTGACTTCGTCTGCATTCACTCTGATGAACGAGGGCTGGACAATGTTAATTGCTCTATGAAACTCTTCCATTGGGACATTTTTTAAGTTCTCGGGAAAGTACTCTTGAAACGTTGGATACCAGTACATCCAAAATTCCTTACTACGACCGACTACATTTTCCCACATTCTTGATTGAGATTCATGAATTCCCATTGAGGTCCCTGTACATAAAACTGTATCATGTAGCTCTTTTCTAATGCCCATCTCGTAGATAGCATGTCCATATTCATGAATTGTACTTGTTATACAATCTGGAAAAGGTTCGGTTGTTCGCGTGGTAATTCGTACATCCAATGCCGCAAGACTTGTCGTAAAAGGGTGGGTAACCTTATCTTGACGTCCAGATCCAAAATCGAATTGCAATTTTTCAATAATTTTATGACTTACTTCAAATTGCTTATCTTCATCGTAGTGTTTGTCAAAGATTGAACCATCTGGTTTATCAGATGACGAATTCAATTTTTTTACGAAATCAATCAATTTTGGTCTTAGTGGATTAAATATATTGGCAATCCAATGGTACGTTGCACCAGGTTCATATAAATCAATTAAAGTGGAGTATATATCGGGATGAGTTCCAAGTTTTTCTGCTTTTTCAATTTGCAATTCAACTGTTTTTTCTAGAATATTCTGGAAAATTGAAAAATCACTTTTAGCTCTGGCATCCCTCCAATCTTTCGACGCCAGTATACTTGTTTCAGCTATTTCTGTAACCAACTTTTCGGGCAATTTAGTAGCTAAATTATATTCTCTGGTTATATCTCGAAGCATAGCTTTATCAATTTCATTAAGATCAAGCTTTTCTGCTTCTTTTATCATTTTCCCTACTTTATCTGAGGTGATTCTTTGATGAGTTAACTTAGTTATTAATGATACTTGTTTCGACCTCCCCTCAAGGGATTTATACTGCATCATATTTACTTCTTGATCCCAATTTAACAGAGCATTAATATAACCTAATCTCATTATTTCAGCAAAATATTCCCGAAGTTCTTTTATCGCACTCATTTTAAAAACTTTTGTTTTAGGTCAGTATATTTTTATAGAAATGTAGTAAAACTTTTACAAAAAAGTTTTGCTATTACCTAGCAGAATGGTGAATTATTTTAAAAGAAGTAAGTTGTGAACTTAGGTTGAACTTTTTTTGTTATATTGCTTGTTCTTGTTTTACAAAAAAATCTGCCGCTAATTCCACATCTTCAATGGTTAACGGTCTTCCTAAAGATTGTTCTAAATCTTGTACGAGCTGCTCGCATAAATTTAAACTTAGGGATCCTCCTTTCTCGGTGATCAATTTTTGTAATTCAGTTGTATAGTCTGATACTTTCCTCTTTTTTATGTCCTTGGTCAGATCTTCATGTTCACCAAACAGTTCTATAGGCATCTTAGCTTTTGAGGCTTTTGCTTTTTCTTCTTTTTTATTAGAAGGCAATCTTGCCGGTCTTGGGGGAATTTCTGTAGTTTTAATTACCTTTAGCCCAACTGGTTTTGATTCTAATTTCTGAAAAGAGACCAATTTTTGTGGTGCTGCTTCAGGAGTGGTTGGTTGGACTATGGGATCTGATTTTTCTTGTGCTAGAGATTCAATTGAAGGAAGTGAGGAGGGTAAAGGTTTTACCGAAATCTTTTTCTTAAATTTAAGTTCCCTTGGCATGTCAAACTCAGGTGATGGTGCAATTTCTTTTCGTCTTTCCGTTTTTTCCCGTAATTTTTCATTAATCTCATCTACTTTTGCTTGATATATTTTACTATTTTCAAGATCACGATGAATGGTACAGATATTGACTATTTCTTTAAATTTAGCTAGAGCTTGAATATTATTACCAACATTTAATAAACTTTCGGCTTCGTTTACCATATTCTCAAAATCTTCAGGTAATTCTTCCTTTAATCCTATTGTTTCTCTTATCAATAATTGAATCTGAGATTTTGCATCAGGGGAATTCAGCGACATATCCACAAAATCTCGAATTCCTATTTCATTCTTAATACTCCTAACTTCCTTATCACTCACTAAATCTCGTTTATTTCCAATGACTAATAGTTTTGATTGATCTCCATCTATCTTATAAAGGTTCAAAAAATGTTTAATTGTTTTCAGATGATAATTTGCCAAGCTAAATACTAAAATAACTAAATCAGAACCATGAATTAATTTAGTCCACAGAAGAGAGAAGTTATCTTTCAGTTGAAAATCCCAAAGTTCGAAGCGTAATTCATTAATATTGAAATTAGAAAATTTTGCAAAATCCATTACTGTTGTTTCTTCCTCGCCTTTTAGGAGATTATACAGTGTGGTTTTCCCGGCATCAGAAGGGCCAATTATTGATATTTTTGACTGCAAGTCCTTTTGAATTTGATCGAGAAAACTTAAGAATTTTTCTCTAGATTCACTTGATTCTTTTATTTTCCTTGGATCTGGGAATAATTCTTGGAACCTAGTCGATGAATCATCCATAATTTTTTCTACATATTTAAGAGAATCGACTAAGTCTGTAACAAATAAGAAATAAAGACTATTTTGACCTCTGTGAAAGATTTGCAAATCAGAAATTTTACGACTAATAATTTTACCAGGAATTGGCATATCCATATATTTCTTAATCGTTTCTAAAACATTATTTAACTCCTCATTTCCAAAGGCTTGTGCAAAATCCTTTACAAAGATGTGTTCCTTTTCAAAAAAAATATGAATTTGCCTTAGCATTGTTTTGATATGTTCTTTTTATAAAAAAAGAAGATATACTAATTAATAATTTTTTATAATTGTTTAATCTATAATCGTACCTAACTATTAATGATTTTTCAAAAGCAAAAAAAATATTAGAATTCATTTATTTGGTTTATTTAGGAAATACTCAAAGAGAGAACATGCCTTTAAAACCGGATGATCTTACCAAGTTTTTAGAAAATGAGTCAGAGACAAAATTCAAAACAGAATTACTTAATTTGCTTAATATTAGAATTAACAACTTATGTTTTGATGAATGTGAACGTGACAGGATAGTCTGTACTCTAACTCCTATGTGCTCAAGGAGATTTCTACTAAAATTACGGATCAAAAATGGTTTGAAGATAGAAGATTTGCCCCCGTTTTGTTATAGTGTTCATAAAGGCGTGATAGAGAGAGAATTCAGAAATAAGACTGTTGTATATAGACCTTATGATACCTATCTTTATTTAATCGATTTTTTAGATGTATTTTTTCATGGTGATTATCGAAAATTAAATAAATTCTTTTCATTTGAAAATTGGGAAGAAATTAAAAAAATTTTTGATGATCGAATTAATAATAGGAATGAAAACTTTAAGTATCTTTTAACGAAGGATTATTTTATCTTTAAATTTGAAGATAAAATTCATGTTATGTTTCTTAAAGATAAATTTGTGCTATGTAACGCAAACCGTGAGCATATTTCAGACCTTAACTTACTGTTTGGAATATGTAAGCTTTACGCAGAACAGTTTTTTCCAGAAATTAAATTGAATATGGTTCCTTCTAAAAATGTGGAGATTTCTGTTAAGGTCCCATATGATGTTCTTACAAAAATAGGTGAAGAACCTATGGAAGAACACATTTCCAAAGCCAATGAGTACTTTTGGAACACTTTTTGGGAAGATCTTAACTCTTTAACCCAATATTGTGATGAAATCCATTTACAAATGGATAAAAGTCAAAATCTGGAAATTACTCTATCAATATCGCTATTAACAAACAACTATTCAGAGGAGGAAAAAAGAATTCCTCTTAGGTTTAGAGATTTAAGATTAATATTAAATTTTATAACTCGAATTTATAGGGATTATTATATTATTTGGGTATAGCAAAAAGTGGTGAATAAATTGGAAGAAAATAAGAATGATTCTATGGAAATCCACTCGATTGAGGAGATTGTTAAAGAAGGAAGAATTGACGATGCCGTGGAATTAATTGGGTTATATCTTAACGAATCTACTGAAGAAAATTACATTGATAGGCTCGAAAATGTTATTGAACTTCTATTATCCCTTCATGGGGGAAGAACAGTATTACGATTCCTAATTGAGAATTTAATTATTGATATCCCCTCACTTCTAGAGAACCTTTCCAAGAAAGATTCGGTATTAAGGTACACATTTCTTCTTCTCTTAAAGACTATCTGTGAAAATGAATGTGATCTTTTCCTTCCTTATAGCGAAGATTTATTAAATTCAGAAGATCCTAATGTAAGGGAAGCAGATCTCCAGCTTTTAGTATACATGGCAGGAGGTGAAAACACTATTGATGACGAATCCCTAATAAAATCAATTACCCTTAAATTAACTGATGAGAAGGATTTCGTGGTTGAGAAAGCTACTCAAGCTTTAGAAGCAATAGGAGTAAATTCACCTTCAATTGTCACTAAAGTTTTAATGGAGTATGTCAAAGACCTTTCAAATATTCCTGAGAATGAAAAACTCAAGAAATTAGTTGATCAAATATTAAAGTCTTTCGTAACTGTTGAAAAAATTGAGGAGATTGTAGAAATATCTGAGGAAACGGAGGAAAAAACATTAGAGGAAGAGGAATCAGAAATCAGCCACAAAGAAATGGAATTAAAGAAAAAAGAACTCGAGATCAAAAAGAAAAAATTAGAATTAGAAGAAAAAGAGAAAGAAATAGAAGTTAAAGCAATATTAGAAAAAGAGAAAGCGCTTAAGTTGAAAGAAGAAATTATAGATGTTGAATCCAAGCTAAAAGAAGAAACTTTGATTATTGATGATATTCCCAGAAAGAAATTACCAAAGAAATTAAAAAAGGAAGAATTAAAAATTATCGATAAAGAATTGGAGCTCAAATTAAAAGATTTGGAGATTAAGAAGAAAAAACTCGAAATAGAAGAAAGAGAAAAAGAATTAGAGGAAAGAGAAATAATAGAAAAAGAAAAGGCATTAAAAATAAAAGAGGAACTCATCGAAAAGGAAAAAGAACTTTCTCAAGTGGAACTGGAATTAAAACAGAAAGTCATTGAAAAAAAAGAGCAAATGATCCTTAAAGAAGAAGCAAAACGTGCAGATAATGAACTAAAAGAAATTGTGGAAGATAAGGATAAAGTAGACGAAACTTAATCTTCTTCCTCCTTTTGAAATAGATCTGGTTCCTCTTCGCGCACCTTTTTGCTTGTTTCACCAGGAAACTGCCGGGTGAGATAATTTTGACCAGCTATCTGAGTTTTTACTCGTACACCGTATTCGTTGCCGTATTTCTTCCATTTTTTGAGAGCGGTAATCAGATCTCCTTCTTCCTTGCCCCAATCTTTTTCTTGAAGATCTTCTTTTGACTTGATATTGAAACATTCCATAAGAGCTTTTGTATAGTGTGCTGGCTGCAATTCTTTGCCTCGTTCCACCAGCGCTCGATGGACGATCTCGGGCAACTGTTCGCCACCACCGGCAGCGACAAGCTGGTGTTTGCCGCAGCCCGTCTGCAAATTCTGCCTTTCTTGTTCGCTAATTTCCGGTACCACCACACATTTAAAATCCGGGAAGATCAGGCCGACTGGGACGGTGACGGGCTTTTACAGCGTTACCGTT
>Ga0209536_100005976_pt1 | contig 18751 bp, 14 predicted proteins | sample DeeMarSeWOR28_12_FD_187461 | JGI IMG/M metagenome (GOLD analysis project Ga0209536, IMG submission 187461) | Marine sediment microbial communities from White Oak River estuary, North Carolina - WOR-2-8_12 (SPAdes) (version 2) | ecosystem: Environmental > Aquatic > Marine > Intertidal zone >... | reverse complement strand
CCGTTTCCAGGCGGTTCCACGCGGTTCCTGCAAGCCATCTACCCCTTGCCTGCCGAGGTGACAACGCTCGCCAGCTCCATCGAGCAGGAATATTACCGCTACCAGAACGTCAGCTATCTGCGCCAGTCACTCAAACAGAGCTTCCTGCTGATTCTGTCGCTGGTGCTGTTGCTGACCATTCTGCTCGCCATCCTGGCAGCCCTGAACTCAGCTCGCCGGATGGTGGCGCCGCTGTCGATGCTTTCCACTGCCACCCGGGAGGTCGCAGCTGGAGACTTCGGCAGAAAAGTCGCTTTCGGGCCACGCGACGAGATTGGCTTCCTGGTCGAGTCTTTCAATCAGATGACCCAGGCGCTGAAGTCGGCCAGCCAGGCCGCCGAGGAGAGTCGCGCGGAGTTGCAGGCGCAGGGCGAGTTTCTGCACACGGTTCTGGCCAGCCTCTCTTCGGGTGTGCTGACGCTTGACGAAAAGGGCCGGATGATTACGGCCAACGCGCCGTGCCTCGATATTCTCGGATTGCCCGATGACTTCGCGGAGCATCTGGAGGCGGCGAGACCCGTCGGGGAACCGATGAAATACTTGCTGAAGTCGGGCCCCTTCCTCGGCCCCTTCGTCGATACCATCGAACGGCAGACCCACCGTGGTCGAGGCGAATGGCAGCAGGAAATCCGGCTCGACCGCCCCGGTAAACCTCTGGTTCTGCTGATGCGCGGCACTCGCCTGCCCCTGCTGACGCCGCCTGGTGCAGTGCCGTTGTCCGGTCAGGTCGTTGTGTTCGACGACGTGACCCTGCTAAACCAGGCGCAACGCGAGGCTGCCTGGGCAGAAGTTGCGCGACGGCTGGCACACGAGGTCAAGAACCCGCTCACGCCCATCCGGCTGGCGGCGGAACGCCTGCGCATGAAGCTGGCGGGCAAGCTGGAAGCGAATGACGACGCCATGCTGGAGAAGGCCTCGAGCACCATCGTGGCGCAGGTCGAAGCGTTGAGAAAACTGGTCGATGCCTTCGGCGACTACGCCCAGGAGCCGCGGCTCAGCCTGCAAGCCATCAGGCTCGACGACCTGGTTCGCGAGGTAGTCGCACTCTATCAGCAGGGTGAATCGGGGCTGCAGTTTACGCTGGACCTGTGCCCCGGACCCGCCGGCCTGGCCGCTGACGGAGGCCGTCTGCGCCAGATGCTGCACAACCTGATACGCAATGCCGGTGAAGCCCGCGCCGACGGATCGGTATCGATTGTGATCAAGAGCCGAATTGTCGAGACGAAGGGGACAAGTTGGTTGCAGCTGGAGTTGCTGGACGATGGACCCGGATTTCCAGCCGAGGTCCTGCAAAACCCATTCGAACCCTATGTCACCAGCAAAAAGCACGGCAGTGGGCTCGGATTGGCGATCTGCCGCAAAATCGTGCTCGAGCACGATGGCCGGATCGTCATAGCGAACCACCCGCAGGGAGGCGCCCAGGTAACCGTTGATCTGCCGCTGAGCCCCCACGCGGCATGATCGGCCTCTGGTTTCCTGTGCCCAGGTAAGTGCCATTCCGGCGCAACGGGAATTGCCCGGGGGCAACAACGCGAGCGGGTGTTTATCGTCGCGCCCTGCCAGTGCCCCCCCGATGAGCCCACTGCTGCGTTCCAGCCCTGGGCACGCACGCGCTGCCCTATTGCATGCGAACTGCGTCCTGCCTTGAGCTCATTGTGGAGCACTGAAACGATACTTGTTTGCCGGACGGGACACTAGGCAGATTCGCACGGTTGGAGTAAGCTGTTGCGCCAACGCAACAAACCGGGCCTGCTGGCGCTATCATGTCTCAATCACACATTCTCGTCGTCGATGACGAGCCGGACATTCGCGAGCTCGTGCGCGAAATCCTCGAGGATGAGGGCTACCGGGTCAGCGTGGCCGAAAACGGTGAAGCTGCCCGATCGGCTTTCGCGCGTGGCGCTCCCGACCTGGTGCTGCTCGACATCTGGATGCCGGATGTCGATGGCATCACCCTGCTGCGCGAATGGTCTTCAGGCGGCGGCATGGATTGCCCCGTTGTGGTCATGTCCGGTCATGGCACGGTGGAAACGGCAATCGAGGCAACCCGACTGGGGGCACACGATTTTGTGCAGAAGCCTATTTCCCTGGCCCGTTTGCTCGCGGTGGTGGGCCAGGCGCTCGACGCGGGCAAGAATAGGCCCAGGCCGCCCCCGGCGCCGGTGCCCGCAGCAAGCGAGCCCATCGGCAAGAGCGCCGTCATGCAGGTGCTCCGGAGCAAGGCCGAACAGGCCGCGCAGCACGACTTGCCCGTATTGATTACAGGCGAACCGGGCTGTGGCCGTGAAAACCTGGCCCGCTTTATTCATCGGCGCAGCGCCCGCCAGGGCGAATTCGTGATCATGGATCATTGCGAGTTGACCGAGGAAAACTGTCGTGACTATCTGCTGGGCAGGGAAGGTAATGGCGATGGCCAGGCCGGACTTTTCGACCGGGCCCGAGGCGGCACGCTCTACATACCGGAGCTCCAGGACATACCAGCCTTTTCGCAGCGGATCATTCACCAGGTCCTCGAGTCCGGGCATTTTGTTCATGAAGGCGGCAGTGGCGAGGAGCCGCTGGACTGCCGGCTGATTGCCGGCGCCTGCACCGATCTGCTGCAGCGGGCGCAAAAGGAGGAATCGCTCCAGCAGCTCTATTACCGCCTGAATGTCCTGCCGCTGCAGGTGCCGCCCCTGCGCGACCGGCCCGATGACGTCCCGGAACTGGTGCGCTTTTATGCCGACTGGTTCCCCAACCGGGATAATCTGCCTTATCGCGCCTTTTCGGTGGCCGCGCAGAACCGTCTGCGCAACCATAGCTGGCCGGGCAATATCCGGGAGCTGCGCAACCTGATCCAGCGGATGCTGGTGCTCGGTGGCGACGAAGAGGTGTCAGCGGCGGAAGTCGAAGAAGCGCTGCGTCAAAGCCCGACGGAACAGGCGTCAAACCAGCAGGCGCATCCACCCCTGTTCGACCTGCCGTTGCGCGAGGCGCGCGAGCAGTTCGAGCGCGAATACCTGGTGTACAAGTTGCAGGAAGCGGGCGGCAGCGTGGGCAAACTGGCGGATGCCGTGGGCATGGAAAGAACTCACCTTTACCGCAAACTGCGTTCTCTTGGTGTCGATCCGAAGCAAGTTGTCAGCGGAGAAAGCGGATGAAGATCGTCATCCTGGGAGCTGGTCAGGTCGGCACGACGGTCGCCTACAGCCTGTCGACCGAAGAAAACGACATTACCGTGGTCGATATCAACGCGGCCCACCTCAAGGAACTGCAGGACCGGCTCGATATCCGCGGCGTGCTGGGTCATGCGTCCTATCCGACGGTGCTGGTGCGGGCGGGCATCGAAGACGCCGACATGATCATCGCTCTGACCAGCAGCGACGAGGTCAACATGACCGCCTGCCAGGTCGCTTACACGCTTTACAACACGCCCGCCCGGATCGCTCGCATCCGCTCGTCGGAATACATAGACAAGCAGCGCCTGTTCGATCGCGAACACTGTCCGGTCGATGTGCTGATCAGCCCGGAGAGCCTGGTGACCGAGTACATCGCACGGCTGATCGAATATCCTGGCGCACTGCAGGTTCTGGACTTCGCCGACGGCCGCGCCCAGCTGGTTGCCACGCAGGCATACGCCGGCGGACCGTTGGTCGGGCACCGCCTGCACACGCTGCGAAGCCATATGCCGGCCGGCGCGGACGCACGGGTCGCAGCCATTTACCGGCAGGACAAGACGATCATCCCGGACGGGGCCACCGTGATCGAAGAGAACGACACCGTGTTCTTCCTCGCCGCACAACGCAACATCCGGCTCATGATGAAGGAGCTTCGCCCGCTGGATAGCCCGGTGCGGCGCATCATCCTGGCGGGCGGCGGCAACATCGGCAGCAACCTGGCCCGCCAACTGGAGCGCAATCACCACGTCAAGATCATCGAACGCGATCCACAACGTGCCGAGGAAATTGCGGAAAGTCTCGAAAAGGCCATCGTGCTGGTCGGCGACTGCGCCGACGAAGAACTGCTGCGCGAGGAGGCCATCGACACGACCGATGTGTACTGCGTGCTGACCAACGACGATGAAGCGAACATCCTGTCGTCCATGCTGGCCAAGCGCATGGGCGCCGAAAAGGTCATCGCCATCATCAATCGCCCATCCTATGTCGACCTTGTCGAGTCGAGCTCGATCGATATCGCCGTGTCGCCCCAGCAGATCACCATCGGCGCGCTGCTCACTCACATCCGGCGTGGCAACATGGTTCGCATCCACTCCCTGCGCCGGGGCGCCGCGGAAGCCATCGAGGCGGTGGCGATGGGTGACAAGCGCAGTTCCCGGGTCGTCGGCAGGGCCATCGAAGACATCGACCTGCCTCCCGGCACCACCATCCCCGCGGTTGTCCGGGGCGAAGAGGTCATCATTGCGCACCACGACACCGTGATTCTCGAGAATGACCACGTCATTCTTTTCGTGCCCGATAAACGTCAGATCGCCGCCGTGGAACGTCTCTTCCAGGTGGGTGCGTTGTTCCTCTGAGGGAGTGATGGGCTTCTCAGCCGTTCAACGGGTCGTTGGCTTCCTGATCGCCGGCTCGAGCCTGATGATGTTGCCTCCCGTGCTGGTGTCTTTCTGGTACCAAGACGGAACGGCCAACCTGTTCCTGCTCAGTGCCACGCTGCTCCTGATCCTGGGCCTCCTGATCTATTTTCCAGTCCGCAACGCGCGCCAGGAGCTTCGGCTCCGCGATGGTTTCCTGATCGTCGTCAGCGCCTGGCTGGCATTGGTGCTGGTCGGTGCCTTGCCTTTCGTGCTCCTGACGTCACCGCAACTCAGCTACGTCGACGCCGTTTTCGAGTCAATGTCCGGACTCACCACCACCGGCGCAACCATCGTGACCAACATCGACGCCTTGCCCCGTGCGGTCCTCTATTACCGGCAGCAACTGCAATGGCTGGGAGGCATGGGCATCATCGTGCTGGCGGTCGCCATCCTGCCCATGCTGAGAATCGGCGGCATGCAACTGTATCGTGCCGAGACACCGGGACCGATGAAGGACGCCAAGCTGACGCCGCGCATCACCGAGACAGCCAAGGCATTGTGGCTGATCTACGTCGGCATCACGGTGACCTGCATCTTCGCGTACTGGCTGGCCGGCATGAAATTGTTCGACGCCGTTGGCCATGCCTTCAGCACGGTGGCCATCGGCGGCTTTTCGACACATGACGACAGCCTGGCATTCTGGAACAACCCGACCGTCGAGGCCGTGGCAATCGTCTTCATGACTATTGCCGGGATCAATTTTGCGCTGCATTTCACCGCCTGGCGCCGCGCCAGCGCGCAACCCTACTTCCAGGACCCGGAGCTCAAGGTTTACACGTCGCTGCTGTTCGCTTTCTCGGTACTGGTCAGTTTCGGACTGTACTTTACCGGCACCTACGACTCGCTTGCCACGTCGTTTCGCTACGGCACTTTCCAGGTCATATCCACGATGACGACGACCGGTTTCACGACGGCGCCGTTTTACAATTGGAGCGGTTTTTTCACCACGCTGCTGATCCTGCTCGCATTCATCGGGGGCTGCGCCGGCAGCACGGCGGGCGGGATGAAGGTGATCCGCGTCATCCTGCTCTACCGCCAATCCGTGCGGGAAATTCTTCGCCTGGTCCATCCCCATGCCATCATCCCGGTCAAGATCGCCGGGCAACGCACATCCGACACAGTGATCAGCGCGATCTGGGGTTTCTTCTTTCTCTACATCGCCAATTTCGCGGTGATGACCATTTTGCTGACCGCGACCGGCCTCGACGAGGAGACTGCCTACTCCACGGTAGGCGCATGCATCACCAACCTGGGCCCGGCGCTGGGGCTGGCCGGCCCGAACTACGCCAGCCTGAGTGACACGGCCAAGCTGATCCTGTGTGTGGCCATGCTGTTGGGCCGACTGGAAATCTACACGCTGCTGGTCCTGCTGACACCCGCTTTCTGGCGCGGCTGAACCGGAAGCCCCCTTGGATATCCAGAATTTGCTCAAACTGGTCGGCACCGAGCGGGACAACGCCATGCTGCGTCTGGCCCTGGCACGGCTGCTGGTCGACCAACCCGACCTGGAACAGGCCGCTACTCACCTGCGGGCCGCGATCGACATGGACAAGGGCTACACAGCGGCCTGGAAGGAACTCGGCAAGGTCCTGAGGGCGAACGGCGATAACGAAGGTGCCGCGCAAGCCTGGCGGCAGGGGATCGAGATCGCCCGGAGCAAGGGCGACAGGCAAGCCGAGAAAGAGATGACGGTATTTCTGCGACGAATTCCCTAGAAGCCAATCTGTTTGCGATTCAGTTCATGTCCTCGGGAGGCATCGGGTAGTCTTTTGCAGGACACGCTCAAGCCTTCCTTGGGCGCTCGGTAATTTGCTCCCGGCAAATTACGGTCCTGCAAAAGACTACCCGATGCCTTGTGAACCTAGTTTTGCAGGCGCGAACAAATTGGCTTCTGCGGCATCCGGGATCGACGTCAGGCGTAAAAGTCCGGGGTGCCTTCCGGTTGGGTTTTGAAGCGGCGGTAACTCCACAGGTACTGGGCCGGGTCGATCGCGATGCATTCCTCGATCGCCCGATTCATAGCAGTTAGCGACGTCACCATGTCATCCGAATGGATGTCGTCGTCCACCGGCAGGACGTGTACCCGATAGCGTCCGCCCGGTAGCCGCTCGCAGACGCAGGACAACACGATGCATCCCGTGCGCTGGACCAGGCGCGGCACGAGTATGGCGGTCAGCGCCGGGTTGCCGTAAAAAGGCGCAAAGCGTCCCTGCCCGGTGGAAGGCTGCTGGTCTGGCAGGACGCCGGCACCCTTGCCGGCCCGGATATGCGAGTAGAGCTGCCGCAGGCCGGTGGCTGTGGCCGGTATCAGATGCGCGCCGCCCCGCCGGCGTTTCGACAGCAGGGCCTTCTCCAGGCCGAGGTGCGACGGCGGCTTATACAGGATGGCAATGTCCGGGTACTTCTGCAGGTACATCCCGAGGTATTCCCAGGCACCAAAGTGCGGGGCCAAAACGACCAGCCCCTGTCCACTCGACAGTGCGTCGCGGAACAGATCCTCGTTGACAAACTCCTCGCACCGAGCCTGCAGCCTGTCCAGCGACCAATACCAGTTATGCCCTGCTTCGAGGACCGCGCACAGGTAATGCCGAAAGCTTTCCACCACGAGTTCCCGGCGCCGCACCGGATCCATCTCCGGAAAGCAGCGCTCCAGGTTGCGTATGGTGGTATGGCGCTTGACCGGCGAAAACCTCATCCACAGGCCCGCACCGCGCTCGGCCAGCCAAAAAGGCAGGCCGGCTGGCATGAGGCTGAGCAGCCACAGTACGAACTTGACCAGGTAGATCATGGGCTCCTCTCCGCCGGCCCGGCAGGTCGCTGTCCAACAGCCCGCTCCAGCGGGCCCGATCATTGCACCAGTCGAATCTGGCTCTACGCATGATAAGCCGAATCGTAATGATAATTCCGGCCTGTATCGTAGGAGCCAAAAAAACATGGCTTGTCACCGAGTCAGATTCTTCCCCGACCGGGGCTGGTCCAGTCACGCCTGGACCTGGTTTTCCTTCGATCCCCGGCTACGGTCAAGCACCTCAGTCCAGCCCGGCGGCGAACCGCACCTGTCCTCAACGTGCCACGGCATTCCACAGGCGGTTCCTCACCCTCGGCAGAATCGCCCCCGCTCCATTGCCTGCACCGTCATCCGGGATACTGCTGCGTTGTTCGGGCTAGAATGCAAATTTCCACAGCCGAATGCGAGTGGCGCACGCGATGATTGCTTTGCTGCAAAGAGTATCCGAAGCAGCCGTGCATGTTGATGGCCTCGAAGTCGGGGCCATCCGCACGGGTCTGCTCGCACTGGTGGCGGTTGAGCGGCATGACTCGGAGAAAGAGGCGGACCGCTTGCTGGAGCGCGTGCTGGCCTACCGCATCTTTCCCGACGGCGAAGGCCGCATGAACCTGGATGTGCGTCAGGCCGGTGGCGGGCTGTTGCTGGTCCCCCAGTTCACTCTTGCGGCCAACACCAGCAAGGGCAATCGGCCGAGCTTCACTGGTGCCGCCGAACCCGCCGAAGGTCGGCGGTTGTTCGAATACATGGCACGGCGGGCACGCGGCCTGACCGCCGAACTGGCCATGGGTCGCTTCGGTGCGGACATGCAAGTCAGCCTGGTAAATGACGGCCCGGTGACCTTCTGGCTTCAGGTGCCGCCGGCCAGCTGATCGCGGAGCGGTACGCCGTCGGCGTCACGATCATTGTCAAACTTCTGCAATTTGCGCGTCAGCGTGTTGCGGCCCAATCCGAGCAACTCGGCGGCCTTCAGCCGCTGGCCACCAGTCTGGTCCAGAGCACAATCGATCAGTACGCGCTCCAGTTCCTCCTGGGCGCGCCCAAACAGATCACTGCCTCCGAGCGCCAATTCCCGTCGCGCCCATTGGCGCAGTGAGTCAGTCCACTCCGCTTCCGTGCCACTGGCCGCAGGCGCGCCAAGCATGGCCGCCGGCAGGTCCTCGGGAAAAATCTGGTCGCCCGGGGCCATCACGCAAAGCTGCCGACAGAGGTTCAGCAACTGACGCACATTGCCGGGCCAGGAATGTCCTTCCAGTACACGAACGGTCTCCGGCCGCAGGCGTTTTTCCTCCAGCCCCAACTCTGCGGCAACCTGCGCCAGGAAACGGCGCGCAAGGATGGCGATGTCCTCGGTCCGTTCCCTGAGCGGCGGCAGTGAGATGCGGATGACGTTCAGGCGGTGGAACAGGTCCTCGCGGAATTCGTTGGTGCGAACCTTGTCTTCGAGGTCCTGGTGGGTAGCCGCGATCACGCGCACGTCCGCCTGCAACATGTCCCGGCCACCCACGCGGTAATAGTCACCCTCGGCCAGAACGCGGAGCAGCCGGGTCTGCAACGGCAGCGGCATGTCGCCGATTTCATCCAGAAACAGTGTGCCACCCGCCGCTTCCTCGAAACGGCCGACGCGCCGCAGATGGGCGCCGGTGAAGGCGCCTTTTTCATGACCGAAAAGCTCCGACTCCAGCAGCTCCGCCGGTATGGCGGCGGTATTGATGGCGACAAAGGGTCCGCGGGCTCGCGGGCTGTGCTGGTGCAAAACCTGTGCAACGACTTCCTTGCCACTGCCGGTTTCGCCAGTGATCAACACGCTGATATCCGAACGCGACAGCCGGCCGATGGTGCGGAAAACCTCCTGCATCGCGGGAGATTCGCCCAGCAGCCTGCTTCCGCCTTCCTGCTGGACGGGTCTGGGTTCGGCATCATCCCGGGCGACCGCTCGTTCGACAACGGAAATCACCTGGTCGAGATCGAAGGGTTTGGGCAGGTATTCGAACACGCCTTTCTGGAACGCAGTCACCGCCTGGTCCAGGTCGGAATACGCGGTCATCGCAATGACCGGAATGTCGATGGACTGCTGCGCCAGCATCTCCACCACGCTGAGCCCATCAGCATCCGGCAAGCGGATGTCGGTCAGGATGGCTTGCGGGTGGCCGGACTGCAGGGCTTTGCGCACCGCCCGGACTTCATCAAAACACTCGACATCGAAGCCGCGCTTGCTGAGTGCGCGCTGCAGCACGAAACGGATGGCCTCGTCATCGTCCACGATCCACACGTCGACTGCGGCTATCACGACGTACGCTCCTGGTCCGCCTGCCGCGTTTCGTGTCCGAAGGGCAGCAACAGCGTGAACCGGCTGCCTTGCTCGAGTGGATTGAAGGTCAACAAACCCCCATGCGCCGACGCGATCTGTTGAGACAGCGCCAATCCCAGCCCGGTGCCGTCCCGCCGGCCGGTGACCAGGGGCAGGAACAACAGGGACCGCAGCGACTCGGGCACACCCTGGCCGTTGTCACTGAAGTCCACCCGGATCACGGCGCCCTGGCCTGACTGCAAAAGCGCATGGCCATGTTCGATACGGGTCCGGATCCTGATAACCGACGCGCCAGCCTGGCAGGCATTGCGCAACAGGTTCAGGAAGACCTGCCGGATGGCTGAGGCGTCGGCACGAATATCCGGCATGCTGGGGTCATAGTCGCGTTCCACTGTCACCGCCTCACCGAATTCGGCATCCAGAAGGTCCAGAGCTTCGTCCAGCAGGGGGTAGAGATGGATGTCGCGCCGTTCTAGCTCGGGCTGCCCGAACCGCTGAATCAACTCGTCGATGCGGTCGGATTCACGCATGATCAGACGCGCCAGGGTCGCTTGCTCGCTGGACTCCAATTCGTCCGCCAACATCTGCGCCGCCCCGCGTATGCCGCCCAGCGGATTGCGAACCTCATGGCCCAGGTTGCGGCTCAGCAACCCGAGCATTCCCGTTTGCAATTCGCGCTGCTGTAACCTGAGCCGGAGGCGTTCCCATTCGAGGTTGTGAAATTCAAGTATGAGGTCATGGTCACCCGATCGTTGGATAGTGCAATCATAAGGCCGGTTGCCGAAGCTCAACTCGTGCAGCAGCGCGCCCTGGCTGCCACCCGGCAGCTGCGAAATGGCCTCCCGCAACTCGCGCGGGATGTCCGCCACCTCGCCGATATACCGGCCACAGGCCCGGTCGCGGCTGACCAGCAGGCAGTGCTCGGCGGCGCTGTTCATTAACAGTATTCGGCCGGATGCGTCCAGCCTGACCACGCCCGTATCCAGCTCGTCGAGCAGTCCGTGAGACTGGGCCCGGTCAACAGACACTCACGCCCCAAGCCTCAACGGCCGCTGCTTCGCGGCGCCGGCGCCGGCCGGTTGAAGCCAACCGATTGCTGCTTGACGAAAAACGTGACCGTTTGCGTCGCGATGATCCGCCGCTTGCGGGCATCCAGCAATTCCACATATACCTGATGTTCGCCCCGGTCGAGGGTCAACGTCACGCTGCCGCTGCCGGGCACGTCTTGCGGGCTCCCGTCCACGAATAGCCGCGCGGACAATTCCGGTGGCACGGGTTGGCTGCTGCCCCAGGCCACGACCACCGTATTGGCGGTACCCCAGAAGGTTTCTTCGGGTTGCGGCTGCGTGATCCGGAAATCCCGGAACTGGCGGCGGAGATCCCCCGGCGTCGGCTCCTTGGCTTCCTCTGCAGCCTGCCCCTCCTGGGCTGCAGGCGCGGGCACTGCTATATCGCTCTGTATTACGGAAAGTGGAGGCAAATCCATGGGCTCCGCCCCTGCCGAGGGGCGCTGATCCGTGTAGGTCACGTTGCCGTTCTCGTCGACGACCTTGTAGATCTCGCCGCTGGATTGAGCAGCCAGCGACCCTGCCAGCATGCAGCCGAATACCACTGCCGTGATCAGTCCTTTGTTCATAATCGTGCTCCTTTGTTTGCGGCCAACTCCGCCAGCCCCGCGCTGTGCGGGGCTCGGCGGCTTGCCCGGGGCACGTCCACCAGGATGGGATGCTGATTCCCGGGCCTGCTACAGAGAATAATACATATCGAATTCGACCGGGTGAGTGCTCATGCGGAAGCGGGTTACCTCATGCATCTTCAGCTTGATGTAAGCATCGATCAGATCGTCATCGAAGACGCCGCCAACCTTCAGGAACTCACGGTCGGCGTCCAGCGCCGACAGCGCCTGGTCGAGCGATGAGCATACGGTCGGAATGAGCTTTTCCTCCTCCGGCGGCAGGTCGTACAAATCCTTGTCCATCGGCGGGCCCGGATCGATCTTGTTACGGATGCCGTCGAGACCGGCCATCATCATCGCGGCGAAGATCAGGTAGCCGTTGCCCGCAGGGTCGCCAAAACGCACTTCGATCCGCCGTGCCTTCGGGTTGCTCACGAAGGGAATGCGGCAGGATGCCGAACGATTGCGAGCTGAGTAGGCCAGCATGACCGGCGCTTCGAACCCCGGGACCAGGCGCTTGTAGCTGTTGGTCGTGGAATTCGCAAACGCGTTGATGGCGCGGGCGTGCTTGAAAATGCCGCCAATATAGTGAAAGGCGGTCTCGGACAGTCCGCCGTAGCCGTCACCCATGAACAGGTTGGTTCCGTCCTTGGCGATGGATTGGTGAACGTGCATCCCGGATCCATTGTCGCCAACCAGCGGCTTGGGCATGAAAGTCGCCGTCTTGCCCACCGCATGGGCGACGTTGTGCACGATGTACTTCAACGTGAGCAGCTCATCTGCCTTCCGCGTCAGCGTCGAAAACCGGGTGCCGATTTCACACTGGCCGGCCGTGCCCACCTCGTGGTGATGGACTTCCACCGAGATGCCCATCTTCTCCATGACGCGGCACATGGTGCCCCGCAAATCGTGCAATGAATCGACCGGCGGCACCGGGAAGTAGCCGCCTTTCACGGCGGGCCGGTGGCCGATGTTGCCACCTTCATACTCGGCCCCGGTGTTCCAGGCGCCTTCCTCGGAATCCACCCGGTAAGAGCAGCCGTGCATACCTACATCGAAGCGAACATCGTCGAAGACGAAGAACTCAGGTTCAGGGCCGAAGAAAGCGGTGTCCGCTATCCCGCTGGACTTCAGGTAAGCCTCGGCACGCTTTGCCAGGGACCGCGGACACCGGTTGTACCCTTCCATGGTGTTCGGTTCGAGCACATCGCAGCGGACGATCATCGTCTTGTCCGCGGCAAACGGATCTTTTACGGCAGTCTCCGGATCAGGCATCAATACCATGTCGGATTCGTTGATGCCCTTCCAGCCGGAAATCGAAGAACCATCGAACATTTTGCCCTCTTCGAATAAATCTTCGTCCACCGCAGCGATGGGCAGCGTCACGTGCTGCTCTTTGCCCATGGTGTCGCAGAAGCGAAGATCAACGAATTTGTATTTGTCTTCCTCGAGGGATTTCAGAATTTTATCAGCGGTCATAGATAGGTTTCCTGTGGTGACGTTCCAAAATGGGTCACAACGTATATGCAGGACCCGTGCCAAATCCGGTCATGAATACATATGGGCGGAGAGCGCGATTTAGGCTTATTTTAAGCGATTTTTGATGTGATTTCGAGGCAATTCGCGAAGTCGTAAATGCCTCGATGGGAATGGCGCAGAGCCGCGGAACCATCTGTGCACTAAAAATGTGCAACGAGAAAATGGCTATGCACCATTTTGGTTCAGTAGATGATCCAAAGTAGGGCAGCGCCCAGCAGCAGGCGGTAAACCACGAATGGCAGCAGGCCGACCCGCCGGAGCAATGCCATGAACGCGGCGATGCAACCCCAACCCGCGAGGAACGACAGGCCAAGCGCCAGGGCGAACTGCAGCCAATCGATGCCGGCCTGCCCCAAGGCGACCCGGTAGACCCCGAACGTGCCCGCCGCAGCGATGATCGGTACGGCCATCAGGAAAGAAAAACGCGCCGCGGCATCCGGAGACAATCCCAGGAACCGGCCGGCCGTTATGGTGATGCCCGAGCGCGAGACGCCTGGAACCAGCGCGCAGGCCTGCGCCAGGCCAATCAAAAGCGCGTCGCGCAGCCCCAGGGATTCAATGGTCCGCTGCTTCGGGCTGATCCGATCAGCAACCCCCAAAAGCACGCCGAATCCTACCGTTGTCCACGCGAGCACGGTCACGTCGCGCAAGTATTTTTCGACGAAATCCGGCGCCAGGCCGCCGATCAGTAGCGCCGGCACGCTTGCCAACACAATCCATGCAAACATTCTTCGATGCTGGCGGTCCGTCGGCGTCACCGGCGGCTTGAGGCAGGCCCCGGCCATGTCCAGCCAGTCACGGCGAAAATACACCAGTACCGCCACCAGCGTTCCCAGGTGGGTCGCAACATCGAACACCAGGCCCTGGTCGGGCCAACCGAAAACCACGCTGCCGAGGATCAGGTGTGCCGAACTCGAAACGGGCAGAAACTCGGTGAGACCCTGGATCAGGGCGAGGACGATGATCTGAACCAGGGTCATGCTGCGCGATCAGCTGAAACCGGCATGATCACTCCGCCCCGCTGGCGTAACTGATGCGGTAGATGGCGTTAGCCTGATCATCGGCAACCAGCAGCGAGCCGTCTGGCATCTGCAGGACATCGTTGGGCCGGCCCCAGTTGTCCTGTCCCTGCAACCAACCACTGGCGAATACCTCACTGCCGGCCACCGCACCACGCTCATCGAAGCGCACCAGCAGGACGTTATAGCCCACCTTCTTGCTGCGGTTCCAGGAACCATGTTGCGCGATGAAAAGCTGTTCACGATACCCGGCGGGAAACTGCTCGCCGGTGTAGAAAGCGAGGCCCAGCGCCGCGACGTGCGCGCCCAGGGTCAGCGCAGGCGCTTTGTAGTCCGAGCATGACTTGCCCGTGCCGAATTCCGGGTCCGGCATGTCGCCCTGGTGGCACCAGGGGTAACCGAAATGCAGGCCGGGGCCGGGCGCATGATTCAACTCGTCGCCGGGCAGATCGTCGCCAAGCAGGTCGCGGCCGTTGTCGGTGAACCACAAGTCACCGCTGCGGGGATGGAAGGCCATGCCGACGCTGTTGCGCACGCCCTCCGCGTAGACTTCCATGCCGCCGCCGTCGGCTCGCAGCCGGCGTATCTGCGCAAATCCGGACTCATCGCAGATATTGCAGGGCGCGCCCACCGGCACATAGAGCAGGCCGTCCGGTCCGAACCGCAGGTACTTCCAGCCATGATGCGTCTTATCGGGAAAAGCATCGGAAACCACCACCGGTTCCGGTGGCTGATCCAGCCGGCTTTCGATTTCGTCGTAACGCAATATGCGGTCCAGCGCGCCCACGTAGAGCGAACCGGACCTGAATTCGAGGCCGGAAGGCATATCCAGACCCTGGTCGACCAAGTACACCCGGTCGGCCGAGTAATCACCATCGGTGTCGGTCACTGCATGGACCTTGCCTGCCTTGCGTGATCCGGCGAACACCGTGCCATGCGGGCCCAACGCCAATTGCCGGGCGTTCTCCACGCCCTCGGCATACACGCTGATCTCAAAACCGGGCGGCAAGTCGATAAGGTCGAGCTTGTCGACCAAGCGATCGGCCGCGAGCAGAGGTTGCAGGGACACCGTCGTGAGGGCGGCCAAAATGAAAGAAGCCAAACTGAAGCGCAATTTCGATTTCATCGAACAAATCACCCGGCACCAACAGAGCAATGCGGCGCAGTATCTCATAGAATAATTGGCCAGAATGCATGGAATCAGGCATGACGAACGAAAACAGGCCGGGGCAGCAAAGCGTGTCTCTGTTCACCGAACTCAAACGACGCAACGTCTTCAAGGTCGGCTTCGCCTACGCCGTCACCGCTTGGCTCATGTTGCAGGTCGCACAATTGGGCACCGAGAGCTTCGAGGCGCCCGCCTGGGTGATGAAACTGCTCATCACGCTCTTGCTGGCGGGTTTTCCGCTGGCGCTGATTCTTGGCTGGCTATTCGATCTGACGCCTGAAGGGCTCAGAAAGGAGCGGGACGTCGACCGCTCCCAGCCAGCCTACCAGGCGCTCGGCCGCAAGCTCAATATGACGATTATCAGCGTACTGGTTCTCGCACTCGCCTGGTTTGCCTGGGACAAATTTCACTCGAGCGACACCCGGCCGTCGTACCCCATTGAAGCCGCTGTGGAACCGGCGCGGGCGGTGGATCCGGTGGTCCGGAACACGGTGCCCCTGCCGACCGTTGCGAAGTCCATAGCCGTACTGCCATTTGCCACGCGCAGTGACCAGCAGGCGGACGCATGGTTTTCGCAAGGCATCCACGACGATCTGCTGACCCAGTTGGCCAAGATCGGAGACATCAAAGTCACTTCGCGGACATCGGTCAGGCGCTTCGCTGACAGCAATATGCCGATCCCCGAAATCGCCGCCGAGCTTGGTGTGGCCACGGTCCTCGAAGGCGCCATCCAGCGTTCCGGCGATCGCGTGCGCATCAATGCGCAGCTGATCGACGCGGGAACCGATACACACCTTTGGGCCGAAACCTGGGACAAGGAACTCACTGCATCCAATATCTTCGAGATACAGAGCGAATTGGCCACCTTGATCGCCACCGCCCTGAGGGCAGAACTCGCACCCGACCTGCGGGCTCGCATCGACGACAAACCGACCGAAAGCCTGGCTGCCTACGACCTGGCACTGCGTGGGCGCTACCTGATGGATAAAGAGATGTCGGAGGAAAACCTCGAGCGGGCAGCGGCGTTGTTTCGGCAGGCGATAGAAGCCGACCCGGAATACGCGGCGGCCTGGTCGGGCCTGTCCCAGGCCCTGCTCGAGATGGTCGGCTGGTTTTACAAAAACGAGAACGAGGTTCTTCCTGAGGCCTGGCTGGCTGCCGAGAGAGCCGTCACATTGGATCCGAAGTTCACCGATGCCTGGTTGGCACTCGGAGATTTGCAGCGTATGACCCGGCAGTTCGAGGCCGGCGAGCAGAGCTTCCAAAAGGCGTTGGCGCTAAGCCCAAACAACGCAGATGCGCATGGCCGCTACAGCGACCTGTTGCGCGACGCCCGTCGCTTCGATGAGTCGGTTCGTGAAATCCGGCGCGCCGTGGAACTGGATCCATACCTGTTACGCATCCGCGAATCATTGCTGCAAAACGTCTACTTCAGCCGGGACTTCGCAACAGTCGAAGCTGAAGCGAAGAAGTTACTGGAACTGGAGCCGAATGCGGCTAACACCTGGTACTGGCTTAGCCTGGCCCAGACCATGCAAGGCGGACACAGCGAGGCCGAGCAGTCGATGCTCAAGGCGATCGAATACGATCCGGGCAATCCCTACTACGACGTTGGGCTGGCCTTCGCTTACGCCCTCGCCGGCCGTGACAAGGAAGCCCTGCAGATCCTGGAACAGGCGGAAGACAAACGATTTTCACTGGTCGAAATAGCGCTGGTGCACGGAGTACTGGGCGACATGGACCGGGCGTTTGCTTACCTTGACCGCGCGTTCGAAGAATCGCCGGCGTCACTTTACTACATCGCAGCCGACCCCGGCGCGGACGCGATGCGCGAAGATCCCCGCTGGCAGGAGCTGCTCCAGCGGCTCGGTACGGAATAGCCGCAACGGCCGCGGCCGCAAACCCAAGCCTCTAAAAAAGTGCGCCTTTTCGGCTACCTGGCTGAATAAACTGCTATCATCCCTGCGACAGCCGCATGGATGGGAGAGTCTTGCCAGGGATAAACAATAAATGTCCGGGCTGTTAGAGGAGCTCAAGCGACGCAATGTTTTCAAGGTCGGCACGGCCTATGTCGTGCTGGCGTGGCTGCTTGCGCAGGTAACTGACGTCTTTCTCGAGCCCTTCGGCGCCCCTGACTGGGTGATCAAAACCATTCTCCTGGTACTGATCGCTGGCTTTCCGCTGGCCCTGTTTTTCGCCTGGGCGTTTGAACTCACACCGGAAGGCCTGAAGAAAGAAAAAGACGTCGACCGCAGCCAATCCATCACCCACGAGACCGGGCAGAAACTGAACCTGGCCATCATTTTCATCCTGATCCTGGCGCTGGGCTATTTCGCAGTGGACAAGTTCATTCTGGAGCCCGGAAGGCATCTGGAAACCGGCGAAGCGGCCGCCCGGCCCGCTGAACTGGAAGAGCCGGCAAAAGAGAAATCCATTGCGGTCCTGCCTTTCGTCAACATGAGCGACGACAGCGGCAACGAGTACTTCTCCGACGGTATTTCCGAGGAGATCCTCAATGCACTCGCCAAGGTCCGGGACCTCAAAGTGGCCGGCCGAACATCGTCCTTCGCCTTCAAGGGCCAGAATCAGGACCTGCGCCAGATCGGAGAATCGTTGGGCGTCAACCACATCCTCGAGGGTTCCGTGCGCAAGGCCGGCGCCACGGTGCGCATCACCGCCCAGCTGATCCAGGTCGAAGATGGCTTCCATCTATGGTCGGAAACCTACGATCGCGAACTGACCGACGTGTTTGCCATCCAGGACGAGATCGCCAACGCCATACTGAAGCAACTGAAGGCCGCGCTGCTCGAAGACGGGCAGGTTGAAGTGACAGTCGCCCGCGCCGACTCGGGAGCATACGACCTGTACCTCCTGGCCAAGCAGCGCATGTACGAACGCACCGGCCCGACCATCCAGTCGGCGGTCGAATTGCTGGACCGCGCCATATCGGCCGATCCGGGCTACGCGCCGGCCTATGCCCAGCGCGGCATAGCCACCTTGCTGCTGGGCGAAGGGACTGGCACGTACGGAGACATTCCCCTGGAACAGGCCCTCTCGACCGGCAAGCTCTATATCGACAAGGCCCTGCAAATCGACGACGGGCTGGCGGAAGCCTGGGCGGGCCTCGGGCTGCACCATATCAACCGTCCTCTCGGCATCGAAGATGCGATTCCGGTCTTGCGCAGGGCCCTGGATCTGAACCCAGGCCTGATCGACGCCTATAACTGGCTTCACAATGCTCTGATCGCCACCGGCCGCCCGGCGGAGGCCCGTGAGGTCATCATGGGCCTGGTCGAGCGTGACCCGCTGTACCGCCCCGGTATCCGTAACGCCGTGAACAGTTACAACTGGTTCGGCGAATACGAGCAGGCGCTCGATTTTCTCGAGCAGGTGCGGCCGCTGATCCCCAATGATGCCGCCATCCAGTCCAGCCTGGCTGCCGTGCACCTGAATCAGGGCAGGATCGCCGAAGCCCTGAAGGAAGCGGACGCCGCGGTCACCCTGCAGCCGTCGAATTCAGTCGCCCGCTTTACCCGAAGCTCTCTGTGGATGGCTTCCCACCAGTGGGAACGCGTCGCCGCCGAAGGCGAGGAATGGTGGCCGGTGTTCGCCCTGACGTGGCTCGGCCGCACGGAAGAG
>Ga0209536_100005975_pt1 | contig 18753 bp, 17 predicted proteins | sample DeeMarSeWOR28_12_FD_187461 | JGI IMG/M metagenome (GOLD analysis project Ga0209536, IMG submission 187461) | Marine sediment microbial communities from White Oak River estuary, North Carolina - WOR-2-8_12 (SPAdes) (version 2) | ecosystem: Environmental > Aquatic > Marine > Intertidal zone >... | reverse complement strand
AAAGAGTGGTGGCGTGCATGAAAGACAAGCCGCTCTTCATTGCCGACGGTCATCATCGCTATGAGACGGCGCTAAATTACCAGAAGCTTATGCAGGAAAGATATCCTGCGAGGGGAGGGCGGGCCTCATTCAATTACGTCCTCATGTATTTGGCCAACATGCACCAGCCCGACTTGTGCATCCTTCCCACTCACAGACTGTTTGTCAAGTTACCTCAATTTCAAATGGCTTCTTTCCTGAAGCGGGCCGTCGATTATTTTGAAGTGGTGCGTTTTCCCTTTGACAAAGCTGGCCGCGAACAAGCGCTGGCAGAATTCCTCGGCTCTCTGCACTCACCTGGTGATCGCCATTTTGTTGGCGTCTATGAGTCTCGGGCTGACCACTTTGTGCTCTTGAAGCTGCGAGACGATGTCGATCACGAATCCTGGCGCGGTCAATTGCCGCCATCCCTGCAGAAACTGGATGTGGTAGTTCTCACCGAATTGATCCTCAAGCGACTTCTCAAGTTGAATGAAAACACCCTCAACGATGAGACTAGAATCAAATACCGACACGATGCTTTTGAGGCAATAGAACAGGTAGACCGTGGCCTTTTCCACCTGGCCTTCTTATTGAATCACACCAAGATTGAGCAGCTCCGGGACGTGGCAAACTCCGCGTTGTTCATGCCGCATAAATCCACCTATTTCTATCCAAAGGTTATCGATGGTTCCGTCATAAACCTCTTGGACCCACATGAAGATGTGCCAGTCTGACGCTCGCAGACCCCGCCGAGGGGAAACTATGGATATCATTTTCCAAGGGCGTCTAAGAATCATCCAGCCAGAGAGGGGCTATCGCTTCTCAATAGACTCCGTGCTGCTTGCCGGGCTCACCCGAGTTCGTCCGCAAGATCGAGTCGTGGACCTCGGTACCGGTTGCGGCGTGATACCACTCCTGCTGGCCTTGCAGCAACCCGTAGCCCACATTACCGGCATTGAGATCCAAGAATCCTTGGTATCCATGGCGAAACGAAATGTTATTATCAATGGGTTTGCCCACTTGATAAACATTGTCCGGGCAGACTTGAGAAGGCTAAATTGCAGTTTAGTTGGTGGAGCAGTCAGCCTGGTAATGAGCAATCCTCCTTACAGGAAGTTGCTCAGCGGCCGGCTAAACCCCAATTCCGCAAAAGCCATAGCTCGCCATGAATTGCTTGCCAGCCTGGGCGATGTGGTCAGCACAGCTGCCAGGCTTCTACCGCAGAAAGGTCGATTGGCGATCATTTATCCGGCCCGGCGTCTGCCGACTCTTGTTGGAGAGCTCACCGCAGGAGGTTTTGCCCCAAAACAGCTTACTCTCATCCACACCACCTTAGACTCAGAGGCCAAATTGGTGCATGTGGAATCGATAAAGGGGGGAGGGGAAGAATTGCTGGTGAGCAAGCCCTTTGCCATCTACCAAGGCGACGGCAGCTACACCCCTGAAATGAGCGCTATGTATGGGAGTGCTCCTGCTGTTTCCTGAGCAGAGCCTCCAGGTCTCGGCGCAATTCAGAATCTGCTACTGTCTCGAGCAGCTTTTGCTGTTCCGGGCTCAGAGGAGTAAGTGGCTTGGCGGGAGATCGAGAAGACTGTAAAGCCCCTTCGTCTGTTGAAGATGGCGAAGGTTGGTCTAGCTCCAGGGGGCCTTGACGAAAACGTATCTCTTTAATCAGTTGTGGAGAAAGTTTTTTGTTTATCTTCTGCCGCAACTCTTCTCCCAGGAAGCGGAGATGATTGAGCCACACCGGATTTTCTACCCTGACCTGCAGCACATCGTGCTTCAGGAACTCGGGCTGGGACTGTTTGGCAATTTGGGGTCCCACGAGCTCCTGCCAGCGAAGCAGCAGAAGGGAGACTCGCAGATGTTTATCCCACTCTGGGTCACTGAAGAGTTGCTTGAGAATAGCACTAATGTGTTCAGGATCATTTTTCTGCACGAGGCTTGTACCCTTCGCTCCGAATGCGTGCTTGATGAGAAAAGATCTCTCGGATAGTCGCGCCAGATAGCATCGAGGCCGCAGCGAACGAATCCGGCGAACCACAAGAGCGGTTATCCGCGGAGGCTTGAGAGATTCGGTATGTGTGATATGGGATGTAAACTGTTAGAAAAAAGTCCCCACGGCACCTCGCACATCGTCTATGTATTTGTCTTCGGCGCGTTCTTCGCGGATAAAGAGTATTCTTTGGGCGACCGCATTGGTCCTCTTCGATCTCAGCTCCTCTGAGGTAAACGACGGGGGTCACTTCCAGCGGGGCCTGAGCCGATGAAACCGGTCAGATGTCCTCGGAGTGGAGAATCTCAAGGAAGTCTTCCTCGCTATAATCTTCGAGGCTGTCCCAGAGTTCTCTCTCTCCTTCATCAACCGAGGTCTGATACTCGTCGGGGTCGAATGGACCAGATATTTCTACAACCCAAAATGTATCGGCCAGTTGTATTACCTCCAGATATTCCTCAGCAAGTTCCTCCGCTTCAGTAGCATCGTCGGCTTTCAGAACAAAGGGAACGGTCACATGGTCGCTCTCCCCCACTTTGTAGCCAAGTGTTACCTCAAAAATGTAGAGACCCTCGTCGAGATCAAATTCCATGGGAGAACTCCTTTCATGCGTATGGCGGGCGTTTCCATTATGAGTAGTGCCCCCGGTTATTGCTTTGACAAAACGACCGGCGCCGCATGACGCCAAGGTGCAGCCACCTGGAAACCACCGCAGCAAAACAAGGTCCCCGATAGGCGACCGCTCGACGAACGAGGTTAACTATAATATAGCCGGAAGCTTCGTCAAGGAAAATCGTTTAAGTTTTATACTAACGTCGAAAACCGGGTCCTCCGGGTCTCAAGCTCGGAGAGCCGGGCCAGCGTCCAATGGTTTTGCCGGAAACCATTGGTGGCGAGGAGTCAGCGGCCAGCGTCAAGGGGATGTAAGGGGTCGATATGTCATATGGCTTCGCCGTCAGTGCGCCGCGCTCCAGTGCACCAAAGGCTCTTGTAGGAGAGAAAGAACTTATAGGCCTCCAGAGAGAGCCACAAGAGCCGCAGCTTGTGAACGGGTTTCTTTACTTGCGCTTTGGAAAAAATCGTGTTAGACAAAGTAGTTGCATAGAAGGTTATTTATACAAACAAAAGATACCCCGGCTCCAGACTCTCCATATAGGCCAATCATATGGGAGGTTCCATCAAAGAACAACTCGACCTTCTTGAACAGAGGATCAAATTCACCCTCCGACCCCTCATCAACACCATCAACACCTCGGGAATGAACAGGGAGCGCAGGATTCAGCTGGATAATTTGCTTCTTGAGATTTCCAACCTCTATGAAAGCATCGAAAGTCACCTTGAACAACGAGGATCAACGGAAAGTAAGACTCGAATGGCCGTCTTGGTGGACTATCTCTATTCTTTGATCAAAGGGTTAGACATCTTGGTGGAGCTGCCCGAGAGGCGTCAGCACCCAAGGGACGAGCGGGCGCAGGACGAGGATATACCGGACGAGACATCTGACACAAAAGATATTCGCATTCTCAATATCAGTCTGGGCGGTATGCGATTGCACTCACTAGTCCCTATAAAGGTTGGCAGCGTGTTTCGCACCAAATTAAGTTCAATACGTCACGGTGTCGTTCCTGTAGAAGGGGAGGTAGTCTGGTCGAGGCCAAAACAAGACGGTGAAGGGCATATCATCGGAGTGCATTTTTTGCCGATGGATGACGACCTAATGAAGGCTCTGGAGAGCTTTTTAGAGGAGCGCGATAGCTAAACTGGTTTCTTAATAGTTGGCCATCGCCTGAGTAATGATATGACAGAGGGACCTGTCTGGACCGCCTGTGAAGGCATGGGTTGAGATCTTTATAGAGGTGAATGGGCATGGCCAAAGACTATAGACCCAATGTAAGAGAGAGCAACGTTATCTCCCGCCTGGACTCCGCCAAGGAAGCGGCAAGAGCCGCAGCCATCAATCAGCTCTACGAAGGAGGGGAGGATCTGGCGAACCGCATCTCCATGAAGTTGATCGAGGATAAGCTGATAGAGACGAAGAACAAAAAAGAACTTGAACGCCAGTTGGCAGGCTGCATTAAGACACTTATAGCGGCTGAGGATTTCGATGTTCAGTATCAGATCGCTCCCCTCCGGACGCTCGTCCGGCGTCCTAATTTTGTCAGCCTGTATATCACCGCATTTGTCATCGAGAAGTTGATTAATCACAGAACCATCATTGACATCTACGGCACGGACGAAGAGATATATGAATGTGTGAATTCACAGGTGATTCGGCTGATTCGCGTTTAAATGTAATCTATTTGATACTCTCACTGGTAACTGCTGGCTTGCGGATTTCAGATTGCGGATTTGGGATGTGGGGTTGAACCAAGTTGATACTGTGAGATTTCGCAATTGAAGTCTGACTTGGCCCAGAGGACCAGGTTTTTGATGTTGAAACAAAAGTGAGAAATGTGGGGCGGGAAGGTAAAGCTCACCCCTGCGAGGCGATGGGAGGATGTCCGAGGGGAGTTAGTTGATAAAGGCTAGATCATCGAACTCAGCTTCGTGTAACAATGGTGCCGGGTAAAGGCATTCTATAATTCCCAGATGATTAACAATGTTCCTGATTTTGTTGGCGGCAACTTCGAGTGTTCTCAGGTCGTCTTCGGATATATCTTTTTGTTTTCTCCGGAGAAGGCCTATTCTTCCTAAAATCACAGTTAGTGGTTCGTTGACGGAGCCCTGGACAGCCTCTGTCAGTTCTCTCATTGTCCGTAACCGCTCATCTTTGAGCAATGTTTTTTGAATTCTTTTTAATTCATCGTACATCACTTTATATTGGAGTATTGCTTTTATCCGCGCCTTAAGCTCAGGCATAAAAAAGGGTTTGGTGATATAATCAATAGCACCTATTTCAAGAGCTTCAACAACATCTTCTTTTTTATCTGCAACAGTAAGAATTAGTATTGGTATATGTCTAGTTTCTTTACCTTTTTTTATAATTTTAGTTGCTTCTATACCATTCATTACTGGCATAATTACATCCATTAATATAAGATCAGGCTTTAGTTGTCTTGCTGTTATCACTGCTTCACTTCCGTTTGTTGCGGTAAGGACAGTCAGACCTTCTAGTTCGAACTCGGCTTGCAGGATTTCCCTGAGGTCTTCATCATCCTCAACTATCAACACCGTGATGGGTCTTTTCTTCAAGGGGGAAAGAGTGCCCATGGTTTCTCCTTGACTTGGAGTTGATGCAAACTTTCTCGCAACGCAGGATTCTTCGATCAGTGCTTCCGGCTTCGACGACCTGAACCTCTTGGAATTTCAAAGTTCGGCCTCGTGGGCAACAGCACAACGTTCGAACGGCTGCCGGGCTCAGGCATTGCATTCAGGGACCAAGGGGGCTTTGGGAGAGATACAAGAGGCACCCTTTTCAAGTCCTCCGCCTGCAGGGTCACCCCGAATGCACTCCTCCCAAATTCGGTCCCTGGCCATGACATAAAAGCATATTTCATGCCAGAAGCTCTATGATCCACAGCCACGACAGCCAGGCCGATTGTTGAAGCGACCGACAAGGATTCGCAAATAGTTCAGGCGGGTGCGTTGCAGATCTTTTGACGAGGGTGGTTGATATCAATGGTCCTTGTATTCCCTTCGGTGTGGCGGGAGAAATGCTTGATACCCAACATCCCACTGTTGCTTTTTGAGACAAAATGAAAAAGGCGATCAAGCTGGTGATCGTCCAATATACTCAACCGCCAACCGCTGTTTGAAGCTGAAAGTCAATTAGACCTAAACTGAGCGATTGGTATCCCCCTCCCCCTCATCGCCTCCCTCCAGGTAAGAAGAAATACTAGCGCTAACAAACAGTTCCCTTCCCCTTGACGGGGGAGAGGGGATGGGGGTGACTGAACCTATCGGGTGAAATCCCATCACTTCAATGCATTGGTATCGTTCAAAAGTGATGGCACACGCATCTTTGCTAATTCCTTTCAAGCCGTCAACACTCTTGAACATTACCAACTAAACTCCAGGCTAATCTTCAAGCAACAACAACGGTATCCAGGGCATGGCTCGGGCCTTCTTGGTCATCTCTGCGTCGAAAAGGACATAACGCCTGCATAGCTGGAGATTCTTATCCTGCACACTCCGGATACTCTGTGGCAGGTCATATCGACTAATACTAATCCCTAGGAGGACTGGTGTGTCCGTATTCTGCACAAATTCATATACCGCCTTTTTGTTTTGGATTTGGACCCATTCGAGTTCATCGTGGGTGATGTAAGATTCCGGTGTTGTGTCAAATCCGATCCATACACCATCCAAGTCAGCGGGGTCGATGGGAGGATCAGCGACAATCAACTGGGCAACTTCTTCTGCCGTCACTTCCAATCGGCACTTTTCGCCTTTAACACAATGGATGGTGTTCACGCAGTCCGCATAAATCGTGTGACTTTGTGTCGGGCGTGAGTAGGCTAATTCAAAGGCCATCTGTGTTGCGGCCAATATAGGTCTCATCTCAAGTAATGAATTAGGATCCGGCGGATGGAGCACTTCCGGTAAGTTTAGATGGCTTGTATCTCCACTGTCCAGCCAATCTTGGGCGCCAGTGATTAAGCCATCAATTGCTGAGTCTTGAGAGTCGCTCTCGACAAAATCTCTGAAAGATTGGGACGCTTGGATCATACGCATAACTTCCAAGAGGAATTCCTCCGTTTTCTTGGTATTTTCAGGTTGAGGGGGAGGTTGAGGAGGCGGAGGACCGGTGGTATCATTTTCCATCTTGGAAACCATTAGATCGATTGGATTTTGGGGAGTGTTTTCCGGAAGATCCCAGATCAAAATCGGATAAAACCCGACAAACTGTCCAAGCTCAGGGGGATCATCAGGATCGGTGTCTATACCCAAAGAAACCGAAAGAGGCAACGGCAGACTTATCAAATCAAGGGCGAGGCTGAGACCGAAACCTCTCTGGATGCCTCTTCGGAGATTGCCACTGCTTTTCTCTTTGAGAAACGTGATTCCCGAACTCAAAGAAAAAGATAGCTGTGCAAACGGCCCGGTCCCGGGTAGACCCCCAGAAACATCAAAAGCGTTTCTTGATATCGTGACGGACCGGAGCTCATCCTTGAGCACAATCGTTGACAGCCGAGGTGTGGTTGCAAGATTCAATGCGCCGTAGAAGTAGTCAAGACCAACATTTACATTCACGGCTGAATAAAGGCCTTTCCCGCTTTGCAATGCAACATATATGGCCTCAGGAGCAAAGTAAACGACCCAGGCGTAGGTCTCATTTGTGGGGGTGTAAGTTTCTGAGAAAGTGGCGTCCCATCCTATCCAAAAGCACCAATTGCCCCAGGGAGTTTTAAACGCCCCGATGTCATTGTACGGTTGACCATAATTCAAGGCTGCTTTAACTGGCCCTGAGCTAACCCACAGTCCGGACAGCAGTATGAGAAAAAAACGACAATGCGAGCCGGGTGCGGGCATTGGGTTCGTTTTCTTATTATTTTTGTCATCCACAACCCTCCCTTGTGATTCCAGCTAAACTGTTTCCAGCAAAAACAGGTCACCGGTCGGGATTGAACTACCAAATTCTCTAAAGATCACTTGCTTTTCGTCTCAACCTAACAATGGGTCAGGTTCCGTCTGATGAGAGAATTACTCCCGTCAATTTTCAACTCGAGGGGAGCCCAAACCACTCAGAATTTGATTTCGCGAGGGTCCATAGTGTCAGTCTTGCAACTCTTCCGTCTACCAGTTGATACTATGCGTTTATACTCGACTGTGAAATCAAAGTGGCGATTAGCGCTCGTTCAGAATCGGATATGTTGAGAAATCGAACCCCCATACCACGATGTAAGCGAAGGTCATCGGTTTCGTAACTCTTCAGCCGAACCACGCCGGCCTTGATCCTTAACGATGCGTCCAACGGAAGTGGGCAGTCTACCAGAGAGACATCGCAGATGACCATGTCAAAGATTTCACCAAGTTCCAGGGGTGCCCGACAACTGATAAAGGCCCCTCCAATACCAACATCAGCCGTGGTCCCGTATATAATCCTTTCTTCAGCCTCTGCAACGACCGGCCATTTGAGTTTGGCCCTTGGGTGTTTGCGTCTTTCCTCTTTCACAAATGATTCCTTGCAGCAGCAGGACTATTTCCGAGAGGATTCCCTCTCGTAACTCGTCAGAGGGTCTTGTAATACTTTCAAATTACAGGAATGAGTGGAGAAGTGGCAAGAGAAAAAAACTCAATATGAGGGGACGTTGTTGACAAATTGTACAAAGTAAGGTCTAAAGATTTTTTCTCGTCCTGCTAGAGGCGAAATGTCCTGTGGAGCAGGATTCAATGCGCCTGGCACGCTGTAACATGTCCTTTTAGGTGGGCAGTCTTGGGGTAACTAAGTTGGCAACCGGATTGTTCAGATGGTGGGTGAAACCTTCAGCCATCTGGCTGCGACAAGAATTTCCCCTACACAGAAACAGGATCTTAATCTTGGCTTGAGACGGCATGTGCGCCTCTGCGCGAGAGAGGAGGATGATATCTGCAGTAATTCCTGGGTCTTGTGTAGTTATGAAATCTACGACTCGGTTGGAAGGCTTGTTGAGTGCAACGCCCCGACCTGATGAAGGAGTTTTAAGGATTTCAGGTCCTTCTCTAGATGGTGTCGGGTAAGATCGAGGAGGAGGTAACGACACTCCTCCCGGGAGTGGCGATGGAATCTTAGGCGCCAGATTTTGGCAAGGGGAAGCTGTTGCGCTCGCCGGAGCAGCATAATCGTGCCCAAAGACACCGGGTAGAGCTCACGCCCCTGTTGATGGGTCGAACAGAGAATGCCACCCTGGGGAATTGAGAAAAACCAATTCTCCTCTGCACCCGGCTCTTGGTCACAACGGACGCAACCCTGCAAAATGGGAGCGTAGCCGCCGAGGCTTAGCAGCCGCAGTTGAAATAGCAAAGATGCGTTCTCAGGGTCCGCCCCGAATTCTAGTTGTGCAAGGTATTGGCAGAGCAGGGTGAAGAGAGGAGGGTTGGCCTCCCGTTCCGGCGACATTTCCAACACCATTTCACAGCCAAGACTGGCGTAGCCCAGGCGAGCAATATCGCCCCGCAATCCGGTAAAAGCGTCTTTCAGCTCACTGGCATCAATGCGCACCAGTCCGGAGGTTGACCTTTCCGCATAGGTAATCAGCACATGGGAAAATGGCTCCAGAGTGTGGACAAATCGTTTCTTGCTGCGCCGCGCTCCCTTAGCGATACCGGTGATTTGACCATGGCTCTGGGTGAAAAAAGTGATCAAGCGATCCGATTCGCTGAAATCTCTGGTCCGGAGAATGATCGCCTCGACTTGGCGAACAGGCATGTACACTCCCTATTGCAGGGCGCGTAGCGCACGGCGCAAAGTCCCAAGTTTAGAGTTCTAGGTCTGGAAATTCAGCACGAGACTAGTCAGAAAACTTTGAACTTCGAACCTTATTGATCTGTTTGCCGGTAAATGCGCTTTGCGCTATGCGCTCTTAGCGAACAATGTACTTTAGAATGGCAGTGGATAAAGAGAGATCGATGACAATGCCCGAAAGATCACTGGCGATGTTAACAAACGGCCCGGAAGGCACCGCCGGGTGAATACCCAGTCGCTGAAAAATCACCGGAATCAGACTGCCCATGAAGGACGCAACCATGATTACCATAGCCATGGAAACGCCCACTGTCAGGCGCAAAGCAGGGTTCCGCTGACAGACTTCGGCAGCGACACCTAAAGTGAGCCCACAAACCAGGGTCATGAGCAGCCCCACCCAGGTTTCCTTTGAAGCCGTATCAGTATCCAGTTGTCGAAACAGTTCTTGCTTCTCATCCTCATCCAGAGCCTCCAACAAACCGGCAATGTTGGCCGGATGCAGGTCCTCCACCTGCTGAGCCGCCTCAAGCAGCCGATTTCGGCTCAGATCTGTGTTCACAAGATGAGAGGATATCGCTTCGGACTGTGGTCATGTTCGGTTCACGGCGACGGTCTGCTTGAGGCTGAGCTATTTCACAAAGAGGAATCGGGCAGCTCCAGGTGAACCACCCTGCCACTTTCTCCCAGAGCCTTAATGGGCTTATCGTTCAGGTAGAGCTGAAGGCCAGCAGCGTTTCCGATGTGGAGCTTGTAACCTGTTGTTGCCCTCCAGGTTACCTGCTCTCCAGGTTGGAGCAGGTATTCGCGCTCCTGCATCTCATCAATGGAGATCCGCAGCCAAGTGGTCTCCGTTGCCATGGCCTTGAGCACGTATGGCGCCGGGGTGGGAGCCTCTGCTCTATCTGGTTGCCGGTAGTCACCTTCGGGATAGACACTACTTTCTTGAAGAGTAGACACTTTTTCATCGGTGGGAAAGACCGGTGGGGGTTGAGTATTGAGTTCCGGCCTTACTGGTTCTGGCCCGATATCGGTCGTAGAGGGATCGTGAGTTTGCTGTGACTGCCTGGCTGATTGGACCGGGTACGGAGCAGAAACAGAATCGCTTTCAGAAGTCGCTCGGCTCTCCTGGATTGCTTCAACAGTTTGCTGCGACTGCCTGGCTGATTGGACCGGGTACGGAACAGAAACTGAATCGCCTTCAGAAGTCGATTGACTCTCTTGGATCGTTGCAACCGGCTCTCCGCTCGTGGCTGACGGAGGTTTCTGCCAAAATTGCTTGGATCGCCACAAGAGAAGGGTCAAGCCAACCAGCAATGGCAGAGCGAGCCACAGGGCCAAGAGCTTCTTCCTCGAGGGTTCAGGACGCAGTCTCTGGTGGAACTTCTCCATTGTCTCTTGACGCGCATCAGCGTTCTCAATGAGATCTTGGTATTCAACAATGACCGCATCCGGGTCTAAACCGATCCGCTCTGCATAGGCCCGCAGAAATCCTTTTGTGAATACCGGGGCGGGAAGCTCTCCGATATCACCTTCCTCTATGGCTCGGAGCATGCTCATGGTGATTTTGGTATCGGCGGAAATTTGTTCCAGGCGAATTCCACGTGACAACCGTTCTGCCTGCAGGTATTCACCAAGACTTTTCATGGCACCGCCTCCTGTTGAGGGCACAAGCCGTTACCAGGGGAGTTCAACCTCAGGGTGCGGGATTTTTAAAATGGCACTACCGTAACCATGCTTGCGAACCGATGCACTAAGGATAAATGCGTTGTAGCATCCTCGGAAACGGAATAGTCTCGCGCAAATGTTTGATGCCGCAGATCCAGGCAATGGTGCGTTCGATTCCGAGACCAAAGCCTGAATGGGGCACGGTGCCATAACGCCTCAGGTCGAGATACCACTCGAAGGGTTCCCGGGGTAGGTTATGCTCAGCAAGTTTCTCCAGTAGTGTGTCATAGTCGTCTTCCCTCTGAGAGCCGCCAATAATCTCTCCATAGCCTTCCGGCGCGAGCACGTCAACACAGAGTGCAAGGTCAGGATTGTTGGGATCGCTTTTCATATAGAAGGCTTTTGCTTGGCGCGGATAGTGGGTGATCAGTACCGGCCGGTCAAAATGCTCTGAAAGCAGTGTGTCTTCAGTGGCCCCAAAATCATTACCCCACTCGTGGAAAACACCATTTTGCCGCAAGATGTCCAGGGCCTCATCGTAGGTTATTCGCGGAAAAGGCACCGCTATCGACCTCAACCTGGTGTCGTCGCGCCCCAAGACCTTAAGCTCAGTGGCTTTGTCAGTTAGCACCGAATTGACCAAATGACTCAGCAGTTGCTCTGCGAGTGAGAGAATATCTTCCAGTTCGGCGAAGGCCATTTCTGGTTCCAGCATCCAAAATTCAGTGAGATGCCGCCGGGTTTTGGATTTCTCCGCTCGGAAGGTCGGTCCCAAGGTGTACACTCTTCCAAAGGCCATGGCGCCGGCCTCAGCATACAGTTGGCCGCTCTGGGAGAGGTAGGCTTTCTCATCGTAGAAATAATCGGTCTCGAAAAGAGTGCTGGTGCCTTCACAGGCGGCGGGCGTAAGAATGGGGGCGTCAAAGAGCATGAAGCCCTGGGTGTCCAGGTACTCACGGGCTGCCTGGATAACATGGCTGCGGATGCGCAGGATGGCGTGTTGCCTGGAGGAGCGCAGCCAGAGGTGACGATGATCCGACAAGAAGGCCGGGCCGTGCTCTTTGGCAGTTATAGGATAATTCTCGGCTATCTGGATAACCTGAATATCACTCACCTGTAGTTCGTAGCCCCCAGGGGCTCGTCCATCTGCACGCACGGTTCCGGTGACCACTAGAGATGATTCCTGGGTGAGGCTGTCAGTGGCGGCAAAGATGGTGGGACTCACTTCGCTCTTAACCACCACAGCTTGGACGACTCCGCTGCCGTCACGGACCTGAAGAAAGCGGATCTTCCCGCTGGACCGCTTGCTGTAAAGCCAGCCACGGATAGTCACTGACTGACCATCAAACTGACCAATCTGTCCAACAGTGGTAATTCCGGCCATGGCAGGACTCCCGTCTGAGCTTTCGGCCGTCAGCTTTCGGTTTCATTCAGGCGCTAGCAGGCTAAGGTTAGCCCTGACGGTACAAACCTGCACCGAGGAATAACGCGCCAGGATGCTCTCCGCCTGAGGCGGAACGAAGCGTACTTGACCGTATGTGAGATCCTGTTCCGAGCAAGGGCGCAGATGGGGGTGCTCTGGTGCGAGTTTAACGGTTTTGGCCGGCTCAGGTCTGCAACGTTAGGGTTAATATTCAATCTTCACGTAGGAGCGTTCTCGCAGGCTGCTGATCCATTCCCTGTACTTGTAGTCCAGTTCTCGTTGATAGAGGTGGCCATAAATGCTTTCCTTGACCTCCTCAAAGGGTTTCGGAGGGGTCATGTCCACCTCTGTGACTCGAATGATGTGCAGGCCTACCTCAGTTTCAATCGCTGGAGTGATCTGCCCTTTTTCAAGTTTTGTGATGGCTTTCTCCAAAACCGGGTCCAGCTCTCCTTTAGAAAAGAAGCCTAGATCACCTCCTTGATCGGCGCCAGGACCACGGCTGTAGCGCTGAGCCGTCAAAGCAAAATCTGCGCCTTGCTGCAAACGGTCATAAATCTGTTGGGCCAAGACATGCAATCTAGCCCGATCCTCTGCACTGGCGCCCGAAGAAAACGGCAAGAAAATATCTTGGAGGCGCCAGCGCTCCTTTGCCTGAAATTCCTCGAGATGTGACTGGTAGTAGGCCTCCACCAGTTCATCGGTAATAACTGTCTTGCTCCTAACTTCGCGGTTGATCAGCTGGTTTTGCTCCAGAGTTCTTCGTATCTGCCGGCGAAGATCCTCCATATCTTTTCCTTCCTTGCGAAGTTGGGCCACTAATGCTTCCTCCGTGAGACGGTTCTCTTTCAAAATACTTTCAACCACCTCATCCACTTCGGAGTCGCGCACAGAGATCTGGAGCCTGGAGATTTCCTGGGCTGCTAGACGTTCGTTGACGAGGTTGACCAGGATTTGGCGACGGATAGTCTCAGGAGACTGATCCTGGTCGCGGAGGAAAGGATTCTGCTCTCTGGCGGCCACAAAGTCCCGTGTCTTTTCGTTGAGTTCGCTCAGGGTGATGATGTCGTCATTCACATAGGCGATAATCCGGTCCACCAGCTCTGGCTTCGAGTGAGCCGGAGGCACGACGCTCAACAGCAACAGGCTGAACAACAGACTGAGCATTCGCCGTTCCCACCACATAACATTTCCCCGGCAGCGTCGGTGAAATTGATCTAACTATCTGACCTAAAAACAAAAAGTCTATAAATCTTAACTACTAACATGTTACTGTAAATTGTGCAAGAGCTTTTTGAGTTCACCGATGGACTCCACCACCCCGGAGGAGGAGCTTCTGAAGTGAAGACGGTTGTCCGGGGAAAGACGCAACCGTTCGGACTCAGCCGAGATCAAAACGGTGAGCTTATCCACGTCTATTTCCGGATTATCTGCAAAGGTGAGGACAAGTTCACCGTTGAGTGCATCCAACCGTCTGATCCACAGGCGGCGCAAAACCAGCTTGAGGTTCAGTAAGGCAAAGAGATGAGCAGCCTCCAGGGGCAGGGGACCATAACGATCCCGGAGTTCCTCTTCCATGTCTGCAAGGCCGCTTTCAGTGGAGGCAGTAGCGAGCCGCTTGTAAATGGTCAACCTCTGATTGTTGTGGGTTATATAGGTTGCAGGCAGATGAGCTGCCAGATTAAGCTGGATTTCCGGCTCCACCGGCTCCCTGACACTTTCTCCCTTGAGTTCGGCGATAGCCTTTTCCATGAGGTGCACGTACATCTCATAGCCTACCGCGGCGATGTGTCCGGACTGGGCCGCACCGAGGATATTTCCCGCGCCCCGAATCTGCAAATCGTTCAAGGCTATCTTGAATCCGGAACCCAGTTCGGTGAAATCCATAAGGGCGAGCAGCCGACGCTGGGCTTGGCGGGTGACTAAATGTTCACCCGGAATGAGCAGGTAGGCATAGGCCTGTTCTGAAGATCTCCCCACCCTACCCCTGAGCTGGTAGATTTGGGCCAGGCCGAATTTGTCGGCGCGATTAATAAAAATGGTATTGGCAGCGGGGATGTCCAGCCCTGACTCAATGATGGTGGTGCAGACCAGCACGTCGATGCGGTGATGAACGAAGTCGAGCATGACCTGTTCCAGTTCTCGCTCTCGGAGTTGACCGTGAGCTACTGCCACGGTCACTTCGGGCACCAACTCCTGGATGTGGTCGGCCATTCGGTAGATGGTTTTCACATTATTGTGGACGAAGAAAACCTGCCCACCTCGCGCCATTTCCTTGAATATGGCTTCCTTGACAATGAGGTCGTCGAAGGTACAGATCCGAGTCGCAATGGCTTGTCGATCCTGGGGCGGTGTGTCAATGTTGCTTAGGTTTCGAATACCCACAAGGGACATGTGCAAGGTGCGAGGAATTGGCGTGGCAGTCAAGGTGAGGACATCTACTTCGGCTCGCAGCTGTTTGATTCGTTCTTTGTGCCGGACCCCAAATCTATGCTCTTCATCAATAATGAGCAGTCCCAGGTCCTTGAAAATCACGTCTTTCTGAAGCAGTCTGTGGGTGCCAATGACAAGGTCCACCAGACCTTTTCCAAGGTCGGTCAGAATCTTTTTTTGCTCTGATCGACTCTTAAAGCGGCTGAGCACTTCAAGGAAGATAGGGTAGCCGTCCAGCCGCTGCTGAAAGGTGAGGAAGTGCTGCTCTGCCAGAACCGTGGTGGGCACCAGAACCGCCACCTGCTTTCCGTCCATTACTGCCTTGAAAGCTGCGCGCAGGGCGACCTCGGTTTTGCCGAAGCCCACATCTCCGCATATGAGTCGGTCCATGCACTTGGGGATCTGCATATCGGCGAGAACATCTTCTATGGCTGCCTGCTGGTCCGGGGTTTCTTCGTAGGGAAAGGCAGCCTCAAATTCCCGAAAGGTGCTGTCGGGCGGTGAAAAGCGTGTGGCCTCCTTGATCTGGCGCAAGGCATAGACGCGCAAAAGTTCCTTGGCTACTTTTCTGATGGATTTTTGGATCCGTTCTCGGGTGGATGCCCAACGCTGCCCACCCAGTTTGTCCACCCGCGGCTGATGGCCTTCCATGCCAATGTATTTCTGCACTTGATCCAGCCGATCAATGGGAAGGTAGATACGATCACTGTCCTGATACTCCAGCAGCAGAAAGTCGTTGGTGATGTCGTTGATCTTCAGATGGACCAGCCCTTTATAAATGCCGATCCCGTGTTCAAGATGAACCACAAAGTCCTCAATCTGGAGATCGGCAAATGAAGACAGATGAGAGCCGGTCTCGGAAGGGTGGAGACGCCGTCGCCGTGGTTTGTCACCGTACAGCTCCGTCTCGGTAACAATGGCGATGCCTTCATCCGGCCAGAGAAAGCCCCTGGGGAGATGGCCTACCATAATTTTTGTCACCGGGGCTCGAAAGGAAACCTGCCCAAAAGGATCAGGGGTGAATGATGCGTCCACACCGTAGTCAATGAGCAGTTCCTCCATGCGGCGTCCCTGTTCACCGGTGCGACAGACGAGAAAAGGACTGATTCCAGACTTTTGCCACTGCAGGATTCTCTGGGCCAGTGGTTCAAGGATCCGTTGACGTTGCCGGTGATGCAGGATATGTTGCTGCAATCCGTCGTGGTCCTGGAGGCGGAAGTGAAAATTTTTGGAACCTTTCTGGTCCGAGGTAGGTTCAACGGGCAGGCTGCCCTGGATGATCTGGGGGTGGCGTTCAACCAGAATTTCGATTTCTGTTTCATTGAGCAGGTAAGTCTCAGGGTGCAGGCTCCAGCGGGAGTGCTGCCGGGCAAGGTGTCGATCACTCTCGGCTTGCGCATAATGCTCAGCCACTTTTTTCTTGATGTTGCTGGGATCAGTGAGCACTGCTATGGTCGATGCTGGCAAGTAGTGGAAAAGGGTTTCCAGCTTTTCATAATACAATGGCAGCAACTGTTCAATACCAGGGAAATGGTTTGAGCTGCTCACTCGCTCAAGCCATAGCTCCAGGTCTCCGCGGGCCTCGCTCTCTCGACCGAGGGCGGCTTTCACCGAAGAACTGGCCCTCTGTCGGCTGGACACGTTAAGCAGTACCTCATGAGCCGGCAGTATGATCGAATCTTCCAGGTGTTCGCTGGAACGCTGATTGGCCGGATTGAAAAAACGAATTGACTCCAGAGTCTCATCGAAAAATTCCAGTCGCAGAGGCCGGTTATAAAGGGGAGTAAAAAGGTCAATTATATCGCCACGCACACTGAGGTCCCCCACCTCCTCCACCAAATCGGTCCGGTAGTAACCGATGGCAGCCAAATGGGAAACGAACTCTTCACGGGGGACCTGTTCCCCTAGCACCAAATAGCGGCTGGCATTCATGCAGTGTTGGCGAGGCAAGACCTTCTCCATCACCGCATGGGCCGGGGCAACGATGATCTTGGCGTGATTGCTGGCTGCTGCCACGTAAAGGGCCGCCAGTCGCCGAGCCTGAACATCAGGGGCTACGAAGGGTTCCATAGGCATGCGACGTTTGGCTGCTGGAAAAAGCCAGAGGGGGCATTCCAAAGGGTCCCCCGTCCAGTATTCGGGAAGGCCGAGAAAGAATGAAAGGCTCTGTTGGGCTTGCCAAGCTCGCCTTGGTGAGGGAGTAATCAAGATCAAAGTTCGTTTGAGACGGGGAAGCAAACGGGCTAGCCCGTAGGCAAGCGCCCATTCGCTCATGCCTTGAACGAACACCCTTGCGGCGCCGCTGGCAATGGCAGTGTAAAGATCGTCGAGACTGGCGCCTCCAGCTAGGAATTGCCAGTCTTCGTGCTTCAACGAGTCCGGGACCATCATCTCTCGTTTGCGTCCTCAAACGTCTTCGTCGAGGGATGTCTCTTTGCAGCTGATAATTCGGTTGAAACTATGTCTGGATATGCGTAACTGTCTCTATCTCGGTCCGGCCTATTTGTTGGCTGGGACCAGAGAAAGAAACTAACGCATTTACATGGCAATGGCAAGGAATCGTGGGAAAAAATTGAGCGCAAGGAGAGACTGTTCGTACGACTGGTGAGCAGCGCTTGCTGCAGCGCGAATGCGTGCCCGACGTTTGGCAGCCTCCCACTTGGCCGTGCGCGTTACTGTATTCTCGCTAAAGAAAGGGGAAGCGCCCTGCTTGCATTGAGTGTGGAAATCTGTTTCACTAGAATAAGTTAAGGGGGAATTTATTGAACAATGGTGGACAAAAAACCAAGTGGCTGAGCGCCCGAGAGACCAGCTTTGTGGCTCTTTTTGCTGCCTTGAGCGGGATTGGCGGATTCATCCGGGTACCCATTCCTTATGTGCCCCTGACCTTGCAGACACTTATGGTCATGATTACCGGGCTGATCTTGGGGGGGCGGTTGGCGGCCCTTAGCCAGCTAGTCTACATCCTTGTGGGATTGATGGGTATTCCTATATTTGCGCATGGGGGTGGACCCGGATATGTGTTGCAGCCCACCTTCGGCTACTTGTTGGGATTCATCTGCGGCGCTTATGTTATAGGTTCTCTCACAGAAAAGCGAGAGGTGCTGAATCGCCCCTTTCTCCTTGTGGCCCTGGTGGCCGGTACCGTGGCTATCTATTTGCCGGGCGTCAGTGTGCTTTACCTCAACTTGAATTTGGTCCAGCAAAAGGCAGTCTCATTGAGCACCGCCGTGAAAATAGGGTTCGTCGTCCCTCTGCCGGGGGATCTGATCAAGATAGCGGTGACACTCTATCTCGGCCCCCTCCTGCATCAACGTTTTCGCTTAGCTAAACTCAATGTCACTGGTTGAGCGGTTTCTAGGGCGAACACGATTCCGAACTGCCAATAAACCTTGCTATTTCAGCACTTTTATAGTAGTACAATGCGAACTCTTGACCGGCCTTCCAGACTATTGGTCGGTTCTGCACGGCCACGACTTCAGCCCAATATGTCGGGGTTGACCTCTATGGAAAGCTCTAAGGGCAAGGAAATGCTGCGTTCACTGCCGGCGGTGGATGAACTCCTGCGCCAAGAAGCCGTCCAGGAGGCAGCAGAGACCTACCCTCGCACCCTGGTGGTTAGGGCGACTCGAAACGTTCTGGCGCGCATCCGCAAAATTGTTCTTGCAGGTCATAAGAGCATTGATCCCCAGCGCTTTCAACGATCCAACCTCGTCAATGAGATTCTTGCCGAACTCAAGCATCTGGCTGCATTTACCCTCAGGCGGGTTGTTAACGGTACCGGTATCATCGTCCACACCAATCTGGGACGTTCGTTGCTTTCCCAGGACG
>Ga0209536_100005973_pt1 | contig 18763 bp, 21 predicted proteins | sample DeeMarSeWOR28_12_FD_187461 | JGI IMG/M metagenome (GOLD analysis project Ga0209536, IMG submission 187461) | Marine sediment microbial communities from White Oak River estuary, North Carolina - WOR-2-8_12 (SPAdes) (version 2) | ecosystem: Environmental > Aquatic > Marine > Intertidal zone >... | reverse complement strand
CCCCTTCCTTTACCGGTAGGACGAGCGTTGCATTCCCATACAGAGGACCACGAAAACAGAGAGCGCGCCGCCCACGAACCACCACCCGCCGAACATCCACCCTTTTTCCACAAGACCCATGAAGCTATCCGTTAGGCTATTGATGGTTACCATGGCTGTCCCCCATTCATTGCCAAACGTCGTATTTCCAGGGGGAAATGAGCAAGATCCGGTCCTCTTACGGAAAAAGGCGTAAGCACTTAATATGTATTCTGTTTTCTGTATCGAGCTTTTTCCCGGGTACGATTTCCCCCTCTCCATAAAGTAAATGTATTGGTAATTATGGGTAATAATTTACCCAAGCGCCTATCTCAGGTTGGTTACCCCGGTTACCCACCATTTCAGTCTTCCGGCGTCCGGAAGCCTTCCAGGAAACCGTTTCCTTTCCTTTCCGTAGAGGATCAGGAATGGGCTTCCTCTCTCCCCGGGCCGATCGATGAGCCTTACTCCAAAGACATTTCGTAGACCCGGTTTCCCCAAAGAAGGAATGAGCCGACTACGGTATTCCCTTGAGAAGTATCTCAATCGCGTGGATCCGGCAAAGAGTGCTCTCATCATCGATGGTTTGGTCCCTGGGCTTGCATCACACTTTGTTGTTTTGTCGCTTCTTGGCCCGGAACGGGTCAGCCGGTTTCAGTCAATTCATTCCTTGTGTACCGGCTCTAATGGGGTACTTTTCTTTCTCGCGTGGCAATAAGACCTGCTCTCGTTGACTTCCGAAAAGATCGTCAACTTCAACCGAGCATTTCAGGCAGGCCACAACATTTCCGGATGGGGCCAGGGATCCCGCTTGTTTCTCCGCATGCTGTTCGGAGCCCCGTACATGGTCAACAACGATTCCCCGGGTTGTTCGAGATCCGTCGCGACAGTCCGTTTGCGGACTGGTCGATGAGGGAAGTGTGCCGGTGCGTGGGCTTGAAGATGCACAATTCGGGTGGCGGAAAAACCAGGATCATGCTTGATTTTTTATATCTCATACACGGTTTGGAGAACCGGGATCTTGACGAAGGCGTTCATGTTGCCCTTTACGGTGTGAGACCGATCTAACATACCCAAGTCTTATAAAAAAATGGCGCCGGGAGAAGTCCTCACCTGGGCCTCCATGAGGGCGATAAATACTTTTGCGGCCGCACCTGGCTTGTTGGAAACCATCACCTTTTCGATCCCGTCCGCCCCCATTATTTTCCTACGGTATACCTCGGTCGGGCGGGGCATCGTGGAAAGAAGGGATCATTTCGCCAACTCCTGCATCCTCTCCAGGAGTCTCACCATCCCCAGGGTGTCCTGTCGGCAGTACGCGCGCAGGTCTTCCTCTGCCTTCTCCCGTTCTTCGCGACCTTCGATCTTTTCCAGGGCGAGGTAGGCCAGGGAGGCCTCCTTGCCCTCCTGGATCGCCATCCCCTCGTAGGTGAGTTCCGGCACCAGGACCGGCAGGACGTTTTTCAGCGAGTAGGAGCCGCCCATCCGCCAATGGTAGATGTCCCGGCGGCGGAAAGGGAGCATGAGATCGAGTATCCCCTCGGCGATCGCGAGCAGCCGCTCCCGGCGCGCGGGGAACCGCTCGGCCAGGTCTTTGAGCACCCGGACCTCGAACGTCTTGTTGTAGGCGAGGACGCCCGAGTCCTCCGGAATGACGGCGAGCAGGCGCTCTGTGAGCTCGTCGCGCGGGTCTTTTCCTGGAAGCCCCAGGAACTCGGAGTGCCGCAGGGGACCGCCCATGGAATCTTGCCGGTGAAGGGAAAATAGAAACGGGATCTGCTGGTAGGGCCGGGTCCCGTCGAAGGGGGGGATGGGAGAGTCATAGGTCTCGAAATCGAGGAAGCACAGGGGGTAGCCAAGCCCGTCCAGGAACTCCCGGATCGCGCCCGGGTCCGCGCGCTCGCCCCGGCTCAGATAGAACTCGGCCTGCATCTTCTGGGCGTTGTTTAGCACCTCGAGCGGGACGTCGTCCATCCGCACGATCCCATTCCGGTAGAGGTCCCACTTGTCGACTCCCCTGCCCTTGAGATCAAAAACCGAGTGCTCGGGGATGTGCCGCCAGCAATGGTCGAGGAAATCGCACTCGTAGGGGGTGGTGCATTGCGGGCCGATGTCGATCGCGGGGAGTCCGGCGGCCAGGACCTCGCGCATGCGGGCAAGCTCCGCGGGGATGGCGGCCTGCAACTCCCGGACGATTTCGGTCAGATCCGACATGGCGAACAGCTCCTGCGGGACGACCTCTCCCCTTCGGACGTACCCGGTGTCGATGTGGACGAGGAAGGCGCGGCGCAGCGGGATGCCGCACCCGGTGAGTACGAAGTACTGGATGGCCACGTCGGCCGGGAAGTGCGGCTTGACCTCGGAGGCGCTTTTCACCTCGTAGAGCTCCCAGCCGTCTTGCGCCTTGCGGAGGATGTCGGCCCGGACGAAGACCCCCTCGTGGGAGAAGGTCGCCTCGTAGATCGTTTGCGCACCTTTGGCGAGCAGGTCCTTGGTTGCGCCAAGCTGTTGCACCCTGGTCAATCCGTCGAAGGGGATCTCCACCCCGCCGGGAAAAAGCAGCTGGGCATAGAGGCCGACCTCGTTGCCGGCCTCCCACCGGGCGATGAGATCGGGCGGCGGTGCGGTCCGCACTTCCGGCTGCTTGCGATCCAGCCAGAGCGACTTGGGGCACTGAAGCCCCCGCATGTAGAGGGTTTTGCTCAGGTGGGCGGACGGACTCATTTTGCGATATCCGAGAGGAAACCGCCGACGGTCTGGACGACCACTCCGGCGGTCTTCATCGGCTTGTTCATGACCCGGCCGAAATGGCGCCGGTCCCCGGTCAGGAATCGCGTTGCCCCGCACCGGATGGCCGAAGCGAACACGGGCCGGTCCACCTCCGGGAGCCGGATGGGACACAGCTCTGCCCGGACGTCCGGGACCAGGCGGACCGTGTCGAGAATCTTCTCCAGCCGGCCGAGAAAATCCGGGTATTTCCGCTCCAGGTTCAGGCGCGCCTCCGCGACGCAATAGGCGCTCGTCACTCCCTCCCGGCGCCCTGAGGCCGCAAGTTCGATGACAAGGGCAGTCTTCCCTTCCGGGTTGTGGGCCGCCGTGAAGAGCACGTTCGCGTCCAGAAAGAGCCGGGTCAACCTTTTCGGCCCGCCTTTTTGAGGATCCAGGCTCTCTCATCGGGCGAAAGCCGGTCCTCCCGGTCCCACTCGGCGATCTCCTCGTCCGAGTAGGCGGCAAGCTCCACGACGGCCGCAGGGCGGATCACCAGCTCCCCGTCCCGGTCCTCGACCACGACGACACCGCCCGCCTTGATGCCGAGACGCCGGCGCATGGCCGCCGGGAGGGTGATCTGCCCCCTCTCGGAAACGACGATGTTCTCCTTCATCCCGTTCCCCCATAAAATTTTCTGATATTCAGATTATCTGATATTCGGAGATCCTGCAACTTCCCCGACCGGGTCCAACCTACCGGAGCGGGACGACAATCCCTGTCGCGGGTGAGCGGGAAGGAGCCGACCCGGCAAAGGATCAGGGGGGACGTTCGGCGGAACCGTTACTTCCCCGCCACCGTAAGCCCTTTGGAACGCAGGTACTCCTTGACCTGGCCGATGCCGAGCAGCCGGAAGTGGAAGACGGAGGCAGCCAGGAGAACCGATGCGCCGCCCTCCGTCACCGCCTGGTAGAAATCCTCCAGCTTCCCGGCCCCGCCGGATGCCACCACCGGAAGCGAAACCGCATCGGAGATGACGCGGGTAAACGGAAGGTCGTACCCGGCTTTCGTTCCGTCCCCGTCCATGCTCGTGGGGAGAATAACGCCGGCTCCCAGTTCCTCGCACCGGCTCGCCCAGGCGACCGCGTCTTTGCCCGTTGGCTTCGTGCCGCCCGCCACCACGACTTCGAATCCCGAAGGCATGGATTTGTTGCGGCAGCCGTCGATGGCGATCGTGATCTTCTCCTTCCCGAACGTTTCCGAGGCTATCTTCACCAGGTCCGGGTCCTTGACTGCGGCGCTGTTCATGGAGATCTTGCCGGCCCCTGCATCGAGCACCATCTCGATATCCTCGAGGGTCCCGATCCCGCCCCCGACGGTCAAGGGGATGTCGATCACGGCGGAGACAACCCGGACCCAGGAGAGGCGGGTCTTCCGGTTTTCCAGCGTTGCGGCGATGTCCAGCATAGCCAGCTCGTCCGCTCCTTCCCCCTGGTAGAACGCGGCATTCTGGACCGGGTCCCCCGCCTCCTTCAGGTTTACGAAATGGACTCCCTTGACCACCCGGCCATCTTTCATGTCGAGACAGGGCATGATTCGTATCGGTTCCATGGCATCCGCACCTCTTATCAGCAGGTAGTGGGGTGTGGCAAATATATCGCATTTTCCTGGGGGAAGGCGACAATCGGTTTCGAAAGTGAGCGGAAAGGAGGCGACCCGGCAGAGGATCAAGGGTGTCTTACGGCGGAACTGATGGCAATTTGCCATCAACGTTCACATATCCCCCTCTTCCCCCAAGAAGCCCGGAAACGGACATCCCTTGTGCGCCCAAACACCAGCGTGCGAGGATAGGAAGATGATGAGGGCATACCGGTGGCTTTTTCCCGCCGTGCTGGTCTTGGCTGTTCTTGCGGGTGTCTCTTGCCGCCCGGGGTCCCGCACGGAACCATGCGAGTCCGTGGTGCATGCGTTGAACCAGAGGCTCCACCCCGGGATCGACGAAAAAGAACTTGTGTCCGTCCTGCGATCGCTTACCGCAAGCAGCAACAGGAAGCTTCCGTCGAATTTCGTCACGAAGGGGCAGGCAAAGAAAAGAGGATGGCGTCCCGGGCGGGACCTGTGGGAGGAACCCGGCCTCAGGGGGAAAAGCATCGGGGGAAACCGCTTCCAAAACCGGGAGGGAAAACTTCCGGACGGCGAACGAAGCTGGCGCGAAGCCGACCTGGACTACAAGGGGGGGAAGCGGGGCGCAAAGCGCCTGGTGTACAGCGACGACGGAAGGCGGATGGTCACGGTGGACCATTATCAAACGTTCACGGAGGTGCCTGCATGCCGGTGAGGAAAAAGCGGTGCCTGCTCTCCGGGAAGACGGTGCGGTCCCGGGACGTCTTCTACGACGAAATCGCGCGGCAGCTCGCCTTCCCGGAGCACTTCGGGCGAAACCTCGACGCCTTGTGGGACGTCCTTTCCGCCGACATCGAGGGGCCCATCGAGGTGGTCTGGGAAGACCCGGATTCCTCCCGGCTCGGGATGGGCCATGACTTCGACCGGATCCTCGCAATCCTTAAAGGTGTGGCAAAGGAGCGGAAAGACTTCCGGGTGCGCCTCGGCAAGTAAGGTTGAACGCTCCGTTAGCCGGTGAAGCTTACGTTACGGGTGTTTCTTTCCTACTCGTCAAAGGAGTGCTCTCGTAACCATCCAAACGCCAGCGACGATAACGCACAAGCCGATGGCTCGACTTACCCAGTGCCCAGCGGGAACGATTTTTTCGACCAGGACGTACACCGCGATCGTCGCCACCCAGAGGAGATTCATCACCCCCGCCACAAACAGCAGCGCCATCAGAAGCCAGCAGCAACCCACGCAGTAGATGCCGTGATGAACTCCCATGAAGAAAGCACCCCTGTTCCCTTCCCGCCATTCGGTCATGAAAAACCCGATCGGAGAGCGGCAGTGGGTCAGGCATGCGTGTTTGAGGAAGGTGAACTGGAAAACCCCTGCCCCGATCAGCAGCATTCCGCCCAGAAGAGGGTTGCTGCTCACCATCATCGGGGATAGGAGGGCGGCGCGATGAAGTCCCCATTGGGCGAAGGTGGCAACGGCACTGAAAACCGTCCAGGCCACAAGATACCCGGCAAGAAATGCCCCCGTTGCCGCGATGGGATTCCGTTCTTCATGACGCCGACGGGTTATTCTGGAGAACGTGAGAATCATGGGCGTCGCGGAGGGCGTCATCATCGCCACCATCATCACCGCCCACATGAAGAACATCAGGACGAAATCGACAGTTCCCCATCCCTCCACTCGGGGCATGCCCATCTCCATCCCCGTCGATTTTCCCATGGCGTGGTCGAGATAAATCATGTACGCCCAGGCGATCGCGATAATGCCCGCAAGGCCAGCGATCACGAAGGCCCGGTCCCGCTTCAGTACCGCTTCCGCGTTTCCTAATGCCATCCATTAACTCTCTTGGTAAGAAAAAGGCGAAAAATAGCCGTTTTTCCCAGAGATCTCCCAGTGAAGGCCATGATCTTGATAATTCAGCTTTTCAGACTTTGCCACCACCGCCTTGTAGCCCGGGGCGATGCAAAAGGGATGCCCTTCGATGGTGACCTCGCTCCCGCCTTGCCCTTCGATTGCCTCCATTTCCGCTTCGCCCACATCGGCAATCTTCAAGGACCGTCGCTTCCCGTCCGCTTTGAACTCGATCGGGACGTTTTTTATCCCCAGCACGTCGCCGACGTGGGAAACCAGCATCCCGGGATGCCCCCCTGCCTGACCGGTGAAGATCCGGGTCAGTGCATCTTTCTGCTTCTCGGACGCGTTCCGGTCGAGATACAGGGCCGCTCGCCATTTCACCTCGCCCATATGCCCCGGGGAGTGCACCGCGAGGGCAACATTCAGGTTTCCCAGGTCGACATTTCCATAGTTCCCCTTGTCGATATGCCAGCCGACAAGGACTTTGCATTCCCCCCCGGTTGGAGCGTTCAAGAAAACACAAGAACAAGCCACTTCGCAGTTGCATGCCTCACAATAGGTTCCGGTCAGTTTCCACTTTTCGGCCATGGTCTACCTCCTATCCAACGTGGTCTTCCGTAATGGGTGCGGTTCGAATCAATTCTTACTAACCGTTAAGATGGCGGCTGCAGAATCGCGGTTTCCTCGACGGAAAAATCTATCTTGTTTTGAAAAAGGTCTACCCTCATCCTTCCCGATTGCACAGGAACATAAATTTTATGTCCGACAAGAATATTCGGTCCAAACGATTGGAAGACTACGGTTCCTCGAAAGGAGGACTCCTCGCGGGAGTCGATGGTTTTTAACATCGATGAACCGCCGGTCCTGTGCAGGATGAACCTCGGCGCGAATCCCGTCGAATACCTGCTCGTTGCCTTGTCCGGTTGCCTCACGACCAGCATGATCGCCCATGCCGCTGCCCGGGGTATCGAGATCAGGAAAGTGGAATCCAGGTACGAGGGAGACCTCGACGTCCGCGGTGTTTGGGGATATCCGATGAGGTTCCCGTGGCGTACCAGAAGATCGGCGTGTATTTCAAAATCGATGCGGATATATCAGAAGACAAAAAAGAAGAACTCGTAAAGTTGGCACAGAAGTATTCGCCGGTATTCAACAGCATCACGAAGCCGATCTCGGTTTCGGTTCAACTGGACAGGACGTAAACTCCGTTCCGCGTTCGATGGCCTGAACCACGGTGAAAGACGGCGCTGCAAACCGCCGCGCCGTTTGACCTTGTCCTTGTTTTTTTTCGGTCCTACCTGAGGGCCATAATTTTCATAGTGGAACATGATTGAAGCAATACATAAACAATCTATGTACACTCTTTATTATTATAAACCATGAAAGCCAACAGACTTCATGCAGTTCCTGATCGTATTATCAGTCGCATTCCTGGCGTCGCTGCTCAGTTCCATGAGCGGCGCCGGCGCGGCAATGCTCACGACTCCGATCTGGCTCTCCCTTGGATTTCCCCTGCCGGTGGTGATTGCCTCAAATCAATTGAACGGTGCAGCCTGGACCCCGATCGCAGCTCGTAATTACCTGAAAGGCAAAACGGTGGACTGGGCGCTGATCAGAATCATGATTTTTTTCGGACTGGCAGGCGCCTATGTCGGGACCACCATTGTGCGCATAGCGGATGCACATGTCCTGCAGCGCGTCATCGGCGTGATCATCATTGCCCTGGTCGTAGTAGTGGCATGTAATCCTGCGCTGGGCCGCAGAGAAAGTGGGCCCCTCCTCTCACGCCGCCTGACCGGGATTCTGACCTTCCCTCTTGGCGTGTATGAATCGTTCTTTGGATCGGGCAACGGCCTGTTCACTTCAATACTGCTGTCAAAAACCCGCGGGATGCCCCTGCTTACCGCCCTTGGCTCTTATTACGTGATCGCCTTTTTCTGGAACAGCTTCGCTGTATCCATCTACAGTGCAGCCGGATATGCTGACGGCAGCCTGATGGTCCCATCCACGGCGGGCTCCATGCTGGGAGCCTACATCGGTTCACGGATTGGACGACGGAAGGGATATGGCTTGGTGCGGGCATTGTTTCTGACAGCAGGAGGAGCGCTGGGAGTGAAACTGGCGTTAGGGTGGTGATGTTTCCTTTGGTAGGCTGACCTGCCCCATTGGGAATAATTATACATATAAGGGGAATTGATTTTCCCCCACAACGAGAGACGATCTCCGATGGAATGATTTTTATATTAATAATGTCGAATATTTATTGGATTTCCATATTTATACGTTGTGGGTATCCATATTGCAGTTACTTATGGATCATGCGAAGGACACTTCTCTTTTACGAAAAGGTTTTCCCTGTACTGCCGCCACAGGAGGAAACATGACGTTCCCCGTCCATTCTTCCCGGGACCTTCGGCATTCCACGCTGTCGCTGATCCTCCTGGTCGCCTTCGCAGTGATTTCCGGATGCGCGAACGACCATTCCTCCGGCGGTCCGAGCAGCCCACCGGATTGGGTGGTGCTTCCCTCCGGCGGCCAGCACGCAAAGTCCGCCACGCGGGACTACATCGCCGAGAGCGAAAGCGTCCCCTGCATGGAATGCCACGGTGCGGACCTCTCCGGCGGAACCTCACAGGTTTCCTGCTTCGGAAACCCCGCGGGTTGCCATCACGGTCCGGTATCAGGGTGGATCGCCACGTCTTCCGCGGCTCAGAACCACGGCGTCTCCGCGAAACAGGTCCCCGACGGCTCCGGCTTCGTCTCCTGCCAGATCTGCCACGGGAAATTCTTCTCCGGCGGCGCATCGAAGCTGTCGTGCTTCCCATGCCACGAGGTGAACGCGCCGCATCCGGCGCGGCCCTGGCACGGTCCCACGTACACCCACATAGACACGAACACGGAAAACGCGCCGGTCTGCGCCCAGTGCCACTTCCCGGGGTCCCCGAACAACCTGCCGGGCCAGCCGTCCACGCCCGCTGCGGCGGAAACGGCGCCCGGATGCTTCAACAGCACGCTGTGCCACGGCACCACGGCCGCACCCCACGCCGTTGGAACCGCCTGGCGCGATCCCAACCCGCAATTCCACGGGCTGACCGCGAAGCAGGATCTTTCGTACTGCCAGGGATGCCACGGTACGCCGGGGACGACCCTGTTCAACGGAGGGATCGCATCGACCTCCTGCCAAACCTCCACCTGTCACGCGCGCGCCAAGGCCCACCCGATCTCCTGGTACCAGGCGCCCCAGCTGTTCCCCGCCTATGTACCTTCCCACCGGGATTCCGGGAACCGCAGCGTAGCGTGCGCCATCTGCCACAAGACGGACGGACCCGGCACAGGGCCGGACCCCAACGCACCGAGCTGCTTCTCCGTCTCGTTCAACGGGGTTCTCTGCCACTCCGGCGGTGCCGGCGGGGCGAATCACTCCGTACCTTTCCAGGGAGCGACCCACACCTCGGCGGACCAGACGGGGTTCGATGCGGACTGCTCCGCGTGCCACGCGATTACCGGCGTCTCGCCGAGTTCCGTTGCGCCCCTTTGCACGCTGTGCCACCAGTCCGCGACCGCTTTGCCCTTTACAAACTGCATCTCGTGCCACGCCCGGCCGCCGTCGGGAACCGACTATCCGGACGTCGCCGGCAGTCACGCCCGGCACGACGCTTTGGCGAACGTCACGGGGGTGTGCGACTCCTGCCATAACGGCCTCGGCTTCGGAACCGCGGGGCATTACGACCGGGCGAACGCGCGTCCGGGGAAGGATGCGTTGCGGGTACCCCCTGGCGAAGCGGCGTTTCTTACAGCTTACAACGCCAAGGCGGGCCCCGCCGCATTCGACACCGTAACCCTCTCCTGCGCCAACGTGAGCTGCCACGGGGGCGTGACCACGCCCAATTGGCGGACCGGGTCCATCGACGGGAACTCGGACGCCGGGTGCCGGCAGTGCCACAAGACCGGCACGGACGCCGGGAATCCCGAGAACAATAGCCCGTTCTCGGGCCTTCACGCGTCGCACCTCTCAACCACGGTGGGCGGAGCGATCCTTTGCACCGAGTGCCACAACATGGCAAACGGGACCGTCGGGGCTTTGAACCATTACAAGTTCCTCGACACGTCATTGTTGGAGGGGCCGGCCGGGGACACCGTCGCGCCGAACGGTTCGGCAGCGAATTATGTCGCCGCGAACCAGACCTGCGGGACCTTCACCTGCCACACGATCCTCCACGTCAACTTCTCTTGGAGCGGGGGCACAAGCCACTCCGTTCCCTTCACGGGGGCGAACCACACCTCGGTGACGTCATCCAATTTTTCGGCCAACTGCCTGGCCTGCCATCTCGAAACGGGGCCGGCGACGAAGCTCGGGCCGACCTGCACGGTGTGCCACCAGACCGGCTCGCCGCTGATATCGCGCAACTGCACCTCCTGCCACGGCGATCCGCCGTCCGGCGCGACGTATCCGAACGTGGCCGGCAAACACGCCGTCCACGACGCACTGCCCGGCATGGGGGTTTGCAACCCCTGCCACAATGGCCTTGATGCCGGTACCCTGGAGCATTACGACCGTGCCAACGCACGTCCGGGCAAGGATGCGTTGCGGGTGCCCCCGGGCGATATCGCCTTCCTGGCGGCGTTCAGCGCGAAGTCCGGGACGGCGGGCTTCAGCGCCGAGAGCCTAACCTGCTCGGAGGTGAGCTGCCACGGCGGGCAGGTGACGCCCGACTGGCGGACGTCGGCCGCCAACGCGATCGACGTCCCCAACGCGTGCCTCAGCTGTCACGATTCCGGAACGACGCAGTACAACAGCTACTTCTCCGGAGACCACACCAGGCACATCACTGCATTCGGCCTCAGCGCGGCGACGTGTAAGCAGTGCCACGACGCCACGAAGGTAAACGTATCCGGCCACTTCCAGAACCTTTCCACACCCGCCTTCGAACAACCGGCCTCGGAGACGATCCTTCCCGACGTCTTTTACAACGGCAACAGCTGCGATCCGAATAAGGGAGGGCTCACGGGATGTCACAAGAAGGAGAATTGGTGACGATGAGATGGCGTTTCCAAAGGGGGTATAACATGCGCGAGCCCCGTCTCCGGACTACGATCAAATCCATCGTTGCGATCCTTTGCGCCTTCTGCCTCCTCGCCATGAGTCTTGGATCCGTTCCCCGCGCGATGGCGGACGACACTTGGGAAACGTGGCCGAGAAAGACAACCCTGCCGCCCGGCTTGACGCCGAAACAGGAAACGGATGCGTTCGATTCAGGCAAGCCCGAGGATGCAGCGGAAACGAAGTTAGGGCGACCATACTCGAAAACGGTCTGGTGGGTCGCGGCCGGGGTCGCGGTGGCCATCGGGATCGCCATCGCGGCAGGCAGCAGTGGCGGAGACGACGGAGGCGGTACCTCGACGAACCCTGGTCACCAATGAGCGCAGGCAGCTCGCCCATCCGTCGAACCGCATCCCGTTTCCGGTTTCGTCAGCGGCACCTGGTGAGAAGCAGTGTCGCTAGGCGGTGTGTGGCATCAGCCGATTGTTTGCCCCCCCTAGGCCCCCCCCTGCTCCCATCTCGGCCTCCCTCCAACTTCGTCCCTATGCCTGATCGAAAAGGGAAAAAAAAGAAGGGGCTACGGTTGCCCGTAACCCCTTGGAATTGTTGGCAACGGAGACTGGATTTGAACCAGAGAGCTTCGGGCTATGATATGCCACTTAACATATTGAAAGAATAAATATATATTCGGCTTATCGCTGAGGAATTCTGCAAAATATATCATCAACGATATCAATGGGTTGCGAAGGGATATGAACCCTGACCGGCCCCCCGTGATCGGTCCACCCCTATCTTAGTGCAGGAGCCCTCTGGAACTGCCGTCTCAGACGAGGGAATCCTCGTTCCACCCCAGGCGGACGATCTCGATCTCCTCCGGCTTGCTCCGCCCCAGCCCGTAGCGCGATCCGGCAACGAAAATGTGCCGGGGGTTCGGGCTGATCGGCCTGTCTTCCCCGAAATGGGCCCGCCGCTTCGCCTCGATGATCCGGGCGCCCGTCGCGTCGGCGGCCACGGGATCCTTGCTCACGATCAGCCCGCAATACGGCCACAGGTACCGGGGGCTGTAATGGTGCGGCCCGGTGCCGTGGAACAGGGGCGTGATCATCACCAGGACGTTGAGCCGCGTCTTTCCCTTCACGTGGGGGAGGTTCCAGATTGCGCCCAGCGGCTCGCAGGCGTTGTCGTGGTAGTCGCTCGGCCTGGGGACGAACATGATGTAGTTCTTGATGAGCGACCCCAGCCCCGCCCAGTAGTGGGTCCGCATCGGCCGCACGTTGACGAGCGCCGTGGAACGCCGGAAGACGGGGTTGGCGAGGACCCCCCGGTCGTCCGCGGAGACGTTCTCCTTAGCCACTCCCGCGCCGATCAGGCGTTCCTTCATGATCTCGTTCAGCGGTTCCGGGGTCGGAAGATAATGCCAGACGTTCGTCTTTATCCCGACGACATCGGCCGGGGATATGATGCGCTTCCATGCGGAGGCGGGATCGCGCTCGTCCAGGAGAGCGGCGACCGCCCCGTCGAGCATCTCCCCCAGCGCAGCGGGACGGATTTGGTCCTGGGTGTCCAACACCCCGCGGTCGCGGACCAGCACGACCCTGCTTTTCCTCCCGACCTCCCCGTACGAACTCCCGGCAAGAGACAGTCCCGCGACGCCCCCCACCGCGATTCTCGCCCCGGTCTTCAGGAAATCGCGACGACTGATTCCAGGTCCCCGGCTTCCCACGGTACGGACCTCCTTCCTCCCCGTTTACTCCCTATCTTGCCTGTTCCTATCCATTCCCTCCACCCAACCGCAGGCCGCTCGGTGAGATCACGGAAGCGTCCCCGCCTCCTTCAACAGGGACTCGGCCACCGGACGGCTATCGGCGTCGAGAACGATCGCCAGGAGCCGTCCCGCCTGCGCGGAATGCCAGCCCTTGCCGCCCTTTGCCGCGATCCCCTGCTTTGAGACATCCCCGGCACGCCGCAGGGAGAGGTAACGCTCCCGGGCCGCCGCCGCCCGTGCCGCGTCCGGGTAGGAGACGAGCAGGAGCCGGGCCCGTTTCCCCTCCCGGACGTACGAGGCGAGCACTACCTCCGTCTCCGGGCCGAGCCCCAGGACGTTCTCGTCCGACAGGCGTACGTGAGTTTCGAGCAGGATGTGGGAGTGCAGATACCGGATGCTCTGTTTCTGTAGACCCCCTTGGGGGAGCCTCCCCAGAATCTCCGGTCTCTCCCCCTTCTCCTGGATTCCGGCTTCGATCGCCCGGGCCATCCGCAGCGCCGCCTCCCGCGCGCCGGCCGCCTCCCGCTCCGTGTAGATCGAGACGAAGAAGCGGCCCTTCCAGAAGCGGATCCACCCCTCCCGGCTCAGGCCGTCCTCCCCGATATCCAGCGGTTCGCCGTCCCGGTCGAGGGTGAAGGCGCCGAAGGCGTCGGCCGACGTCCCCATGTCGAAAAGATCCAGCACGACGGCCGGCTCCCCCGGAGCGACGTACCGGCGGGAGAGGCATTCCCGCATGTCGTAGGCGAGATAGACCTCCGCCCCGCCGTCGATGTAGTCGAAGATCGTCTTTCGGTCGTAGGCCGCGTCCGGACCTTCCGCAGCGAAGCCAGCTACCCGGCGAGGAATAGCGGCGCCGAGGGAGGCGAGGTCCTGGGCGTAAGAATTCGGGCATGGGACAACAGCGAGGCACGATGCCACCGCATAAAAAAGAAAGACGACTTTGAATTTCTTCACGAGTCCGCCGCCCATCCCGCCCGAAGGAACACGCCACATTCGAACCATGGGATCATTGTATTCGATAAACCCCTAACTGCGATATGCCGCTCTGTCGGGACGGAGGCAACCCGGACGGCTACCTATCCATCTAATGGGCGGGAATCCGATGGCATGCATCTGACGAGGAGGTAAATGTCATGTTGAATTTCGGCTCCATCTTGCTCTCTTCGGAGAACCCCAGGAAACTCGTGGCGTTCTACAGGAAGATCTTCCGGATGCTCCACAACCTTGCCACCGGCAATGCGGACGACGTCGATCACTCCGAAGGATACCTTCTTGCCGGTTGGCGGAACGCCCATGAACTCGCCCTTATGGCTGCCGCTCCAGGTCTGACGGGCCACCACCTTGTCGCCTTCGGCGATCATATCGTCGATCGTGGCTTTGAAGTCCGGGAAGGCGCTGCGGAACATGTTGGTCAACTGTTTGACGCCCTCACGGCCAGGCGGTATTCCGGGCGGGAGTTCTTCGTGATCAACGAAGCCGGGAGCCAACAACTCGTCGACCAGACTCATGTTTCCCCGATTGAAGACTTCCTTGATGAAGCGACTCAATAACGCTTTATTTTGTTCCGTCGACATTGGTTGTTCTCCTTTTGTGAATAGGTCCCAATCCCATTCCTATTGCCCACCCCTCCCGGCGAGAGGATTACGGAGGTTAGATAGGAAAAGAAGCACCCGGGATGCAAGCAACCCTTGATCCAGGATGGAGATGGCCAGGAGTCGTTACCCTTCTCACCCCCCCGAGGCGGCCCGGCAGAAGGCGGCCAGGGGCCGCCGGGTGTGGTCGAAGCCGGAAAGAAGGAAGGTACGAAAACGGGGAATGGATGCATCGTCAAAATGAAGTTGCCGTCGTCCACCGTGATCCCCGGCCCCTTCCGGTTCGAAGCGTCATTTTCGCGTAGCGCGAGCCGCGGCCGATCGTTTATCCTGTTCGAAACATCCCGGAGTGAATCCGCCTCGGAGGATATTCCTGAGTCCTTTGACATTCCTTATCCAAGATACGGTCGTTACGGCAGTGATCGGTCTCCTTCTTCCGGTGCTATTCGCTTCCAACACCTGCTTCGCGGAAGACGGGAATCGCAAACGCGGGATTCTCTTCCCCTGCCCCTCCTCTCCCAACTGCGTGTCCAGCCAGGCCGAAAAGGCGAGTCGACGGGTAGACCCGATCCTGTTTCACGGGGACCCCGCATCAGCATGGTCGCGGCTTCGCAAGGTGATCGCAGCGATGAGGGGAGCCCGTATCACGGAGGAGAAGGCAGGGTACCTTCGCGCGGAGTTTTGTTCGGCGTTGTTCGGTTTCGTGGACGACCTGGAGCTGCTGCTGGACAAAACCGCGAAAAAGATCGACGTCCGATCCGCGTCGCGGACCGGCTATTTCGACTTCGGCGTGAACCGGAGGCGGGTCGAGGAGATAAGGAAACGGTTCGCCCGGGAACCATGATCCCGTAGGTGGCCGGGGTGCGCCATCCCCCGAAACTCCCTCCTCCCGACGGCATCGGGGAATGGGGGGGGCCAAAAACAAGGCATGCGCGTGGAATTCCAAAAAAACACCTTTCGCAACATCCTCCTTTCCCTGGCCCGCTGGTTCGATTCGTACGCCGGGACCGAGGAGATGGCCTCCGCGCCGGAGAAAAAGGTCGACTTCCTGCGCGTTCTGCCGTTCGTCCTCCTTCACGTCTCCTGCCTGGGAATCTATTGGGTGGGGTGGAGTCCCGTGGCCGTGGGAACGGCTGCAGGTCTCTACCTGATCCGCATGTTCGCGATCACGGCGTTCTACCACCGCTACTTCTCCCACAATGCATTCCGAGCATCCCGCGCGTGGGCCTTTACGTTCGCCGTCCTCGGAAGCGCCTCCGCCCAGAGAGGCCCGCTGTGGTGGGCGGGGCACCACCGCCACCATCACCTCTTCCCCGACACGGAAGGAGACATTCACTCCCCTTTGTGTCACGGCTTCTGGTGGAGCCACATCGGGTGGATCACGTCGACGCGGAATTTTCCGACGCGCCGGGATCTGATCGGAGACTTCGATGCCTTCCCGGAACTCCGTTTCCTCGACCGGTTCGACATTCTCGTCCCCGCCCTCCTCGCAGCCGGGCTGTACACCGGGGGCGGTCTCCTTTCCCGCTTCTCTCCGGAACTCGGGACGAGCGGCCCCCAGATGCTCGTCTGGGGATTTTTCGTCTCTACAACCGTTCTCTTCCACGCGACCTCGACCATCAACTCTCTCTCCCACCTCTTCGGGTCGAGGCGGTACGACACCGGCGACGGAAGCCGGAACAACGTCTGGCTCGCCTTCCTGACTCTCGGGGAGGGGTGGCACAATAACCACCACCGCTACGCCGTCTCCGCACGGCAGGGGTTTTTCTGGTGGGAGGTCGACCTGACCTATTACGGGCTCGTCGTCCTCTCGTGGCTCGGGATCGTCCGTGACCTTCGGCCCGTCCCCGAGGCGATGCGCCGCCCGGAAGCCGTCCCGACATGAGGATCGCCGTGATCGGCGCCGGGGTATCCGGGCTCGTGGCGGCGCGCCTGCTCTCCGCGGAGCACGAGGTGACCGTCTTCGAGGAGCAAGGGTACGCCGGCGGCCACACGCGGACCGTCGACGTCGATGCGGGAGGAAGAACCTTCCCCGTGGATACCGGGTTCATCGTCTACAACGAGGAGACGTACCCCCTGTTCACACGCCTCCTTTCGATGCTCGGGGTGGCGACGCAGCCCTCCACGATGAGCTTCAGCGCCCGCTGCGAGCGGACGGGGATGGAATATTGTCCTTCGAACCTCCGGACCCTCTTCGCACAGCCGGCGAACCTGTTCCGCCCGGCGTTCTGGAGGATGCTCACCGACGTGGGCCGGTTCAAGCGCGCGATGGCGGAACTGATCCGTTCGGGAAACGACCGTCCCACCCTCGAAGAGTTCCTCGAGCAAGGCGACTACTCGCGCCTCTTTTCCGAACTGTTCCTCGTCCCCATGGCTGCGGCGATCTGGTCGGCCGCGCCCGGAGCTGCGCTTTCGATGCCCGCCTTTTTTTTCGCCCGGTTCTTCGACAACCACCGTTTCCTGGACAGGGCCGGCCAACCCCTGTGGCGCGTCGTCAAGGGCGGGTCGAGGAATTACGTGGCCCCCCTCACGGAACCGTTCCGGCATCGGATCCGGCTCCGGACGCCGGTCCTCTCCGTGCGCCGGCGTCCGGACGGGGTCGAGGTGACCCCCCGGGAAGGTCCCCCGGAGCCGTTCGACCAGGTGGTACTCGCCGTCCACAGCGACCAGGCCCTCGCGATCCTCTCCGATACCACGGACGCCGAGCGGGAGATCCTCTCCTCCGTCCGATACCAGGAAAACCGGGTCGTCCTCCATACGGACGTCTCCCTTCTCCCCCGGAGGCGCGCCGCCTGGGCGTCGTGGAACTACCTCATCCCCGCCGCTTCCTCGGACAGGGCCTGCGTCACCTACGACATGAACATCCTCCAGGCCCTTCCGTCCCCCGTCGAGTTCCTCGTGACCCTCAACCGGGAGGAGAAGGTCCGCCCGGAAACGGTCCTTCTCCGGACGGTCTACCACCACCCCGTCTTCACGCGTCAAGCCGTCGCCGCCCAGGCACGGCGGGCCGAGATCAGCGGCGTGAACCGGACCTGGTACTGCGGTGCGTACTGGGGGAACGGGTTCCACGAGGACGGGGTGAGAAGTGCTGCGGACGTGGGCCGGGCGTTCGGAGCGGTCCTGTGACGGTCGGAAGCGCCGTCTACACGGGGGAGGTGCGCCACCGGCGGTTCGCCCCGGTGCGCAACGAGTTCCGCTACCGCCTCTTCCTGCTGTACCTCGACCTGGCCGAACTTCCCGGCCTCTTCGACCCCTACCTCCTCTGGTCGGCGAAAGGCCCCAACGTCGCGTGGTTCCGAAGGGAGGATTACCTCGGAGACCCCTCTACTCCTCTCGACAGGGCCGTCCGCGATCTCGTTGAGGAACGCCTGGGAATCCGTCCCGCGGGCCCGGTGCGGGTCCTCACCCACCTGCGGTACTTCGGGTATCTCCAGAACCCGGTGAGCTTCTATTACTGCTTCGACCGGGAAGGGAAACGCGTCGAAGCGATCGTCGCGGAGATCACGAACACCCCCTGGGGGGAGCGCCACGCCTACGTCTTCGGCGACCGCGGAAACGAATCGGTTAACCCCTCCTGGAGGAGGTACCGGTTCCGGAAGTCCTTTCACGTCTCCCCGTTCCTCGACATGGGGATCGACTACGACTGGCGGTTCCGGGAACCGGGCGGAGCCCTGAGCGTTTTCATGATCGCGTTCGAGAAGGGGGAACGGATCTTCGACGCAGGCCTCTCTCTTCGCAAAAAGCCGCTCACCTCCCGGACGCTGGCCGCGGCGCTTGCTTCCCACTCGTTCATGTCCGGGAAGGTCGTCGCGGGAATCTACTGGCAGGCCCTGCGCCTTTGGCTGAAACGGGTGCCCCGCTTCGCACATCCTTCCAAGAGAACCCCTGCGAGGTAGGCACATGGACGGAACGGCGCGGATCCGCACGATGGAGGACGCATCTTCGAAGGACGGAATCGTGGACTGCACATCGCGGTCTCTCCTGTTCCGGCGTCTGGCGAACATCCGGGAGGGTACGCTCACCATCGCCGACGGGGAAGATTCGCGCTCCTTCGGCAGCGGGGCCGACCTTTCCGCGACTGTCACGGTCCGGGACCGGAAATTCTACCGGCGGGCGCTGCTCGGCGGGAGCGTCGGGGCCGGCGCCTCCTACATGGACGGACAC
>Ga0209536_100005972_pt1 | contig 18777 bp, 10 predicted proteins | sample DeeMarSeWOR28_12_FD_187461 | JGI IMG/M metagenome (GOLD analysis project Ga0209536, IMG submission 187461) | Marine sediment microbial communities from White Oak River estuary, North Carolina - WOR-2-8_12 (SPAdes) (version 2) | ecosystem: Environmental > Aquatic > Marine > Intertidal zone >... | reverse complement strand
CCCGTTTCGGTGACTGTCGCCAAACCCTATTCGATCGACGAAAACATCTGGGGGACGAGCGTCGAGTGCGGGATTCTGGAGGACCCGATGGTCGAGGCCCCGGAGGACGCCTTTCAGATCACGGTCTCGCCCGAGAAGGCTCCAGATGAGCCCCTCTATATTGAGATCGAGTTCGAGGGGGGGACACCGGTCGGCTTGAACAGCACCGCGATGGAGCCGGTGACGCTCGTGCAGCGAGTGAACGATATCGGCGGGGCGCACGGCATCGGCCGGCTGGATCTGATCGAGAATCGCCTTGTGGGGATCAAGTCGCGGGAGGTCTACGAGGCCCCGGCGGCCTCCATCCTGCATTATGCCCATACGGAGCTTGAGCGCCTCACGCTGGAGAAATCGGTCTTTCATATGAAGCACCAGCTCTCGGCCGAGTATGCCAATCTGATCTACAACGGCCTCTGGTTCACACCCCTGCGCCGGGCGCTTGATGCCTTTGTCACCGAGACGCAGCGGCCGGTCACTGGGACGGTCAAATTGAAGCTCTACAAAGGCACGATCGCCATCTCCGGACGCTCCTCGGTCCACTCGCTGTATAATGCCAAGCTCGCCACCTACGGCTCGGAAGATACCTTTGACCACAAGGCCTCGGACGGCTTCATCAAGATCTACGGTCTTCCGGTAAAGACCTACCACGAGGTGGAACGGGAGGCCCAGAGCGCTGCGAAGCCTGTCGAAACCGAGTCGACTGTATGAGCACGCCCCGCGGGCGTTTTCGCGCCCGGCTTGATCCCCGGGCGCAGGCCTTCTCCAGCTCGCTCGGCGTAGACCGCGAGCTCGCCGAGGAAGATATTGCCGGAAGCCTCGCCCATGCCGAGATGCTTGCCGAGTCGGGGGTGATTTCCCGGGCCGATGCGCGCACTATCATGCGCGGTTTGAAACTCATCCGCCAGGAACTTCGCCAGGGTTCGTGGGATCCGGAGGCGGCGACTGCCGCACGGCTCTCGGGTGACGACATCCATATGGCCATCGAACGGCGCCTGATCCAGAAGATCGGCCCCCGCGGGGGCATGCTCCACACGGCGCGGAGCCGGAATGATCAGGTTGCTCTCGATGAACGTCTCTATCTCAAGAGGGCGATCGACCGGACGCTTGTGCACCTACGAACGCTCCAGCGTGCGCTTCTCAGGCAGGCCTCGCGTCACCGGATGGTGATGATGCCCGGCTATACCCACCTGCAGCGCGGGCAGCCTATTCTCCTGGCGCACCACCTCCTGGCCTATGTTTCGATGTTTGACCGGGACGCTGAGCGCCTCCGAGACTGCGCAAAGCGCGTGCACCGCTCGCCGCTTGGTGCTGCAGCACTCGGCGGCACCTCCTTTCCGATTGACCGGCGGCGTGTGGCGCGCAGGCTCGGCCTCAACGGGATTGTCGAGAACTCCATAGACGCCGTGAGCGACCGGGACGTGCAGATCGAGTTCATCTCCTCGGCTGCGATCGTGATGATGCATCTGAGCCGGCTCGGTGAGGAGCTCGTCCTCTGGAGCTCGGAGGAGTGGCAGTTCGTGGAGATCGGCGAGGAGTTTACGACTGGCAGCAGCATCATGCCGCAGAAGCGTAATCCTGACATCGCAGAGCTCCTGCGTGGCAAGACGGGCCGTATTTACGGGCACCTGGTGGCACTCCTGACCGTAATGAAGGGGCTTCCGCTGGCCTACAACCGCGACATGCAGGAAGACAAGCTCCCGATCATCGATACCGCTGGAACGCTGGAGGGAAGTCTCGAAGTTGCAGCCGGGATGATCACGACCCTGCGGTTCAATGCCTCGCGCTTTGAACAGGAGCTGGATGGGAGTCCTGCCCTGGCGACCGAACTGGCCGACTATCTGGTACGCAAAGGGGTGCCGTTTCGCCAGGCGCACAGTGCTGCGGGTGCTGCTGTCCGCGAGGCTGACGAGCGCGACAGTACGTTGCGTGATCTTCCCCTCGCAACATACCGGCGGATCTCCCCCCGCTTCGACGAGGATCTCTACGGCCTTCTCTCAGCGCGACGCTCGCTTCTTGCGAAGCGATCTGAGGGCTCAACATCACCCGCCAGCGTTGCCCGCGCAGTGGCGCGCTGGGAGCGACGACTCGGCCTCTGAGCCTGACAGCTGCACAAAAGGAAAGGGCACACCGTAGCGGTGTGCCCTTGTGCATTATGACGCAATCCGCAGCTCAGGCGGGCTGGCCGTAGACCATCGCCTCCAGGCGCGCAATGCGCTCCTCCATCGGAGGGTGCGTGCTGAAGAGTTTGGCAATCCCGCCGCTCTTGAGCGGGTTCACGATAAACATGTGCGCTGTTGACGGCGAGGCATGCATCGGGATCTGCTTCGCCCGCTGGTCCAGCTTCCGCAGCGCGCCGGCCAGCGAGAGCGGATTGCCCGCAATCTGCGCTCCCCCCTCGTCGGCCAGGAACTCCCGCGAGCGCGAGATTGCCATCTGAATGAGCAGCGCGGCAATGGGCGCCAGAATGATCATCATGATCGATCCGAGGGGATTGCTGCCTTCGTGATCCGAGCCGCGCGCTCCGCCGAAGATCATTGCCCACTGGGCGATACTGGCGATCATGCTGATCGCACCCGCCATCGTCGCCGCAATCGTTCCGATCAGAATGTCCCGGTGCTTGACATGCGCAAGCTCGTGCCCGATCACTCCGCGAAGTTCGTCGGCTGAGAGTGTTTTCATGATTCCCTCGGTCACGGCAACGGCCGCGTGCTCGGGATTGCGGCCGGTTGCAAAGGCGTTCGGCTGATCACCGGGAATCACATACACCCGGGGCATTGGGAGCCCGGCGCGCCCGGCGAGTTCCTGGACCGTGTCGTAGAGCTGCGGGGCTTGGCCCTGGGTGACCTCCTGGGCGCGGTACATTCTGAGCACAATCTTGTCGCTGAACCAGTAGCTGCCAAAATTCATCGCCACGGCAAAGAGAAAGGCAATCACCATCCCTCCGTTGCCACCGAGCATGCGGCCAATAACGACAACCAGCGCCGTCATCAGCGCCATCAGCATAAAGGTCTTCATCGTGTTCATGGCTCGTGGATCCACACATGTTGTGACATTGCGCCTCAAGTCAAGGTACGGAACTCCACCACGCCAATCCAGCCCTGCGGCTCTACTGTGATAAACATCGAGAGGGATCTCGCTTGTTCCGTCTTCCTGATCGCTCTGGAGAAGTATCGAGAACGTTCAAAATCTATGGTTTTCTTGCATCTTCCTTCAGTCCATTCTATCTTACACACGCGACGGCCACTGCTCACCCCTCCGGGAGGGATCTTCCTCCATGCACCCCGCTTCACCCCTGATCATCGGCGTTGCCGGCGGGTCCGGTTCCGGCAAGACCTCCGTGACGGCACGGATTCTGGAACGCCTCCAAGAGCATCGGGCCGCGATCATCCTGCACGATGCCTACTACCGGGACATCCGGGACTACGGCGGAATCCCCCCGTCGGAGGTGAATTTTGACCACCCCGATGCCCTGGAAACCCCTCTCCTGGTGCGCCACCTTGAAGACCTCCGCTCGGGCAGAGCAGTAGAGATTCCTTCGTACGACTACACCAGCCACACGCGCTCGGCCGAGACGCGCCGTGTGGAGAGCGCAGAGATCATCATTGTGGATGGGATTCTGATTTTTGTCGACCCATCGCTCCGCTCGTTGATGGATATCCGGATCTTCGTGGACACCGATGCCGATGAACGGCTCATTCGCAGAATCCGGCGCGACACCCGGGAGCGGGGACGCTCGCTCGACTCGGTGCTCGAGCAGTACCTCAAAACCGTCCGGCCGATGCATCTGCAGTTTGTGGAGCCCGGCAAGCACTGGGCCGACATCATCATCCCCCGCGGGGGGGAAAATAGCGTCGCCATCGATATGGTGGCCTCGCGCATCCTGGAAATGCTCCGGACCAGAGGAGGATAAGTCGGTGGAGTGGTCCTATCCGCTGCGCCTTGTGGTGGCACTCGGCCTGGGGATTTTGGTGGGGCTTGAGCGGGAGAGCGCCAAGATAGAGCACCACAAGCTCGTCTTCGGCGGCGTGCGGACTCACCCGCTGGTCTCGCTCTTCGGGTTCGGCTGCGCCTGGCTTGCCAGTGCAGGGCTGACATTCGCACTTCCGGCCGGACTCCTCGGCCTCGGGATCCTTGCCGGCGTCTCCTACTGGGCCAAGATCGGACACGGCCAGTTCGGACTCACAAGCGAAATCTCCGGACTGCTCACCTTCGTCACCGGAGCGCTGGCGCTTCTGGCCGATATCTGGGCGGCGCTGGCTCTCGGCATCATCAATGCCTTTCTGCTCTCGGAGAAAAGCCGCCTGGAGTCCTTCGTCGAGCGACTGGACAAGGCCGAATTTCTGGCCGTCCTGAAGTTTTTGATCGTTACTGCCATTATCCTCCCGGTCATCCCTGACCAGGAGTACACCCAGTTTGCCTTGAACCCCGCCAAGATCTGGCGGATTGTCGTGCTGGTCTCATCGATCGGGTTTGTGGGGTACTTCCTGAGGCGGAAGTTCGGGTCGCGTGTAGGGATGTGGCTCTCCGGGCTGCTCGGAGGGATCGTCTCCAGCACGGCGGTCACGATCGCCATGGGGCGAATGGCCCAGCGCCAGGAAGCTCGCTCGCACGAGGTGTCTCAGGCGGCGATCCTGGCGGCGGCCGTGATGTACCTGCGTCTCCTGGTGCTGATCTGGGTGCTGGGTCCGGAGACGCTCCCTCTGCTCTGGTGGAAGTTTGTGGCCCTCTCGGTGATCGGCATCGGCCTAGCGCTCTCAGTACGGACGGAAGCGCATGAGCAAGAGCAGATCGAGCACCCGGCCCTGCAGAACCCCTTTGAGATCCTCCCCGCGGTTGTATTCGGGGCGGTTTTTGTCGTTCTCCTTATCGCCACGCAGGTGATCCGGAGCGCGTTCGGGGAGACCGGCACCGTTGTGCTGGCGGCGCTGATGGGAGTTGCCGACGTCGACCCGTTCGTGATCTCCATGGTCCAGACCTCCGGCACGGCGGTGTCGCTGGCGGCGACCGCGGTCCTCGTGGCTGCCATGAGCAACACGATCGCCAAAGGGATCTATCTGGCCGTGCTGGTCCCCGCCCTTCGGCGGCATGTCTTGCTTCGCTATGGCGCGTGGGCTGTGCTCCACGTGCCCTTCATTCTTCTCTAAGAACCGGGAGGAGTATTGTGCACTTCGACGACTACCGGGTAAGGCCGGGATCGGCCGTCCAGCTGAAGAGAATCGATACGAGGGACTCAGGCGGGGTCTCCGGCAAACAGGAAGCCAGGACGCTTTTGGCCGAAGGGATCGAACGGCTGGCCGAACTCCAGGACGTTCTCTACGCCGATAACCGCTACGGGCTGCTCCTGATCTTCCAGGCAATGGATGCCGCAGGGAAGGATAGCGCGATCAAGCACGTCATGTCGGGGATCAATCCCCAGGGGTGCCAGGTCTTCAGCTTCAAAGCCCCGTCGGCCCAGGAGCTCGACCATGATTACCTCTGGCGCTGCCTCAAGGCGATGCCCGAGCGCGGCCGCATCGGAATCTTCAATCGCTCCTACTATGAGGAGGTCCTGGTGGTCCGTGTCCACCCCGAGCTCCTCGAAAGCCAGAAACTCCCTCCGGATGCCCAGGGACCCAAGATCTGGAAGCATCGATTCGAGGACATCACAAACGTCGAGCGCTACCTGACGCGGAACGGCGTCGTCATCCGGAAGTTCTTCCTTCATGTATCGAAAGAGGAGCAGAAGAAGCGATTCTTGCAGCGGATTGACCGTTCGGACAAGAACTGGAAGTTCTCAATTCAAGACGTTGACGAGCGCCAGCACTGGGATGACTACCAGCAGGCCTATGAAGAAATGCTCGCGCACACGAGCACCGACTGGGCTCCCTGGTACGTCGTCCCGGCCGACCGGAAATGGTTCACGCGACTGGTCATCGCGGGCGTGATCATCGAAACGCTGGAATCGCTCGGCCTGCGCTATCCCTCTCTTGATGAGCAGGGACTAGGATTGCTTCAGGAAGCGCGGAAGAGGCTGGAGGAGGAAGAGTGAGCTGTCGGGAGGGGGGGAAGAAGCTCTGGCGGAGACGCCCTTCTACGGACGGGTCGACGCCGGGCGGACATACTCGAGAATCGCCTCCGCGGTGCGTTCCATCTCCTCCTCAGTATTATAGAAGTGAGGCGAAAGCCGGAGGCTCCCTTCCCTCATCGAGCCAATGATGCCGTGACGCGTGAGGTCTTTTACGAGTGCGCGCCCGTCCAGACCCTCAGGCAGGCGCACGGTAACGATGCCGGCCCGGCGATCCGGCTCGCCGGGCGTCATCAGCCGCAGACCAGCCTGTTCAAAGACCCCGATCAGCCTTCCGGTCAGTGACAGCAGGCGTTTCTCAATGGCTGCCGCCCCCGCCTCCAGCAGCATGCCCACCGCCGCGTGCATCCCCCAGAGCGAGGGGATGGCAGGTGTCCCGCCTTCGTAGCGCCGGGCACTCGGAGCGGGGCCCTGCTCGAAGTCGAAGAACCTCCAGGGGTCCTCCACCGCAAGCCATCCGAGATAGGCCTGCTGAATCTGCGCCTGCAAATCATCGGTCACATAGAGAACCCCACCCCCTTGAGGCCCGAGTTGCCATTTCTGGCAGCCGGCCGCCAGAGCATCGATCTTCATCCTCACCACGTCAAGCCGGACCGCCCCCACGGCCTGGATGCCGTCGACGGCGAAGATGACGCCTCGCTCCCTGCAGAGTGCACCGATCGTGGCCAGATCGGCCCGGAACCCCGAGAGAAACTGCACGGCGCTGAGTGCTACCAGCCGGGTGCGCGGCCTCAGCGCATTCTGGAGAGCTTCCGCCGTCACGACGCCATCGGGTGCCTGAAGCAGGTCGATCTCCACTCCGTGACGGCGCATATTGAGAAACGGGTGAACGTTGGCCGGAAACTCCGCCGTGTTCAGCAGTATGCGATCGCCACCTCTCCAGGGCAGACCGGCCGCAACGACGCTGATCGCATCCGAGGTGTTCGCCTGCAGGGCAATGCGAGCTGCCGTTTCGGCGCCGATAAGCCGCGCAACGCGCTCGCGCAGATCGGCGATCATTCGAATATCGTCGCTGTAGGTCTCGAGCTTCCCCGTCGAACGCTCGCGGAGGTTGTGCATCATCGCCTCGACCACGGGTGTAGAAAGGGGGGCGGTGGCCGCATGGTTCAGATAGATTCGCGCACTTGCCGTATAGGGGAAGAGCTTCCGTACTGAGGAGATCTGGCTGTGTGTGAGCACGCTGGTCCTTGCTGGCTTGAGGTTCGGTCAGATGCCGCGTGTTATGACGCCATCTTCGACACTGCAGACATGCGCGGTGGCGGTTTTGCCGGCTCGCGCGGGGTACTCCACCTCGACTCGCTCGGTGATCTCTCGTGCGCCCTGCTCGGTCGCCAGACAGACGACGCTTCCCCCGAAGCCTGCCCCCGTCATCCTAGCCCCCAGGACGCAGTCGCATTCAGCACAAATATCCACGAGCGCATCGAGTTCTGGACAGCTCACCTCATAGTCAGAGCGAAGGCTCATGTGGGAGCCGTAGAGAAGTGAGCCGAGACTCTGTGGATCCCTCCGGCGGAGGGCATCGGCTGCGCGGAGCACGCGGGCGTTTTCTGTGACGACGTGACGAACGCGGCGGGCGAGCGTTGCATCGAGATGGGAGATGACCTCCGATAGCTCCTCCGGGAGAATGTCCCGCAATGAGGTCATGCCCGGCTGCCTGCGCGCAAGCTCCGAGACGGCACGAGCGCACTCCTCCCGCCGCTCATTGTACTCCGAGGCGTGGAGCGTCCGGCGGACCCCCGAGTCAATCACCAGGACAAGCATCTCGGTGGGGAGCTCGATATGTTCGAACTCAAGCGAGCGGCAATCCAGCAGTAGGCCGTGGCCGGCTCGGGCCTGGACGGCGACGAACTGGTCCATGATGCCGCACTGGACCCCGGCAAACTCGTGCTCTGCGCGCTGGGCAATCGTGATGACCTCCAGCGGCTCTCGGCTTGTGCCGGCGGCAGCCAGGAGAGCGTGGGCTACGGCCACTTCAAGTGCTGCTGATGAGCTGAGGCCTGCGCCCCGGGGGATGGTTCCCTGGATAAGCAGGTTCACCCCCGGGAGCGTCACCCCCGACTGCTCCAGGAGCGACGCGACCCCCTTGAGATAGGCTCCCCAGGCAGGGCTCCGCGAGGGATCGAGCCTGTCCAGCGGTGCCCGGAAGCCACTGTGCAGGTTTTCGGAGTACGCATGCACCATCCTGTCATGCCGTGGCGCAGCTGCCACGGCAATGTAGCGGTTGATGGCCGCGGGAAAGACATAGCCGTCGTTGTAGTCGGTGTGCTCGCCGATGATGTTTACCCGGCCGGGTGCCGAGACAACCCATGCGGGACGGGCGTGGAACCTCTGCGCGTAGAGCTCTGCGATCTGCTGGTGGAGGTGCTCGCGCGGAAGCGCGGGGCCGGCGGAAGAAGGATTTGGCTCCATGAACCACTGGCATGATAAAGAGTTTTGGCGGGAATAGCAAAATGAAGAGCCCGACCGTTCGAGCGCACGTCGTGCCCTTGACATTGGGCTCCTCGGCATCTACTTTGATGCTCAGCTGCCACTGGTCGCGCCGGCAGCGGGTATGCTGCTGTCCTCTCCAGTCAGGGTCCCGACCACTGCCGGTGGGGCGAGGGCGCTCTTCTTCAGAGTCACCCCCTGCTGTTCTCCTTGCGCGCCCGCGGCCGCACTCCCTGACCAGCTGCCCCGCCAGCGCCGCGAGCTCTCTTTCCTGATAACACCGGGAGGTTCTGCCATGGACAAGAACGCAGTGAGGCTTCTTCTCGTTGTGCTGGCTGCCGCTGCCGGAGCAAGCGCCCAGACGGAATGGTCAAAATACGCTGGCAACCCCGTCTTCGAACCGGGCGGTCCCGGCGCATGGGACAGAAACGGGGCCGGGATCGTCTCGGTGATTCACGATCAGGGGCTCTACAAGGCCTGGTATGCGGGGTTGGATGATTCCGCAGGGCGCATAGGCTATGCGACCTCCCCGGACGGAGTGAGCTGGACACGTCACGCGACACCGGTGCTGAATCTCGGAGACCCGGGGGCGTGGGATGACAGCCAGGTGGACCATGCCTGTGTCCTCCTGGTCGATGGTCTCTACCGGATGTGGTATTCGGGTGATGACGGCGCATCATCGAGGATTGGCTATGCGACCTCTGCCGATGGGATCGTCTGGGAGAGACATCCGGCCAATCCCGTGATGGGTCTCGGCGCTACGGGCTCCTGGGAGGAAAGTGAGGTCTTCCACCCCAGCGTGATCTTTGACGGTCAGACCTACCACATGTGGTACAACGGGTACGGGCAGAACGCCCAGCGGACAGGATATGCGACATCCTCGGATGGAATCAGCTGGGCGCGCCACCCCGCAAATCCCGTGTTGCCGCTGGGGCCGGACGGCTCCTTTGACGATTATATGCTGGCTCTGATGGCGGCACTCCGGAAGGATGGTCTCTTCCACCTCTGGTATACCGCCGGTGATGGCACAGTCGAAGACACGAAGTACTTCCGCGTCGGCTACGCGGTCTCGCCCAACGGTGTCAGCTGGACGAAGCACAACGCCAACCCTGTCTTGAATACTGGGCCCGTCGGCTCCTGGGATAGCCTCGGCGTCGTCACCTCGTGCGTGCTCTTTGACTCAGCAGCCGGGGTCTTTCGGATGTGGTACGGCGGCTGGGCAGGTGATAAGATCAGCACCGGCTACGCAACCGCCGATCTCCTCACTTTCGCTGAGGGAACTGACCGAAGCCCGTTGCCGGACCGGCTCGTTCTTCAGCAGAACTATCCCAACCCCTGCAACCCGCGCACCACCATCGGCTTTGAGCTTCCGACCCGGTCCCGTGTGACGCTGCGGGTCTTCTCTGTGCTGGGTCGCGAAGTTGCCGCGCTACTGGATGAGGAACGGGGTCCCGGGCACGGAATGCTGGAGTTCGATGTCTCAACTCTTGCAAGCGGCCTCTATGTGTACAGACTCACGGCCGGCTCGTCAGTACTATCGAAGGCGATGATCGTGCTCAAGTAAGGTCCCCGGGCACCGCCGCAGAAGAGACCCGGCAATCCGGGAGTGCAGTGCTGGAGTGCCATCTCCTTCAGCAGGCGCTCCCTGTCCACGCGGCTGCTTGACTGCTCCCTGAGGCTTGGCTATATTCTGCCAGTCCTATGACTGCCCACGCTCGCAACCTCCGCTGGCTTGCTCTGGCCTGCGTTCTCCCCGTCCTGGTATGGTTTCTGTTGCTTGTGCTTGTTCCCCTTCCGGCGACCAAACCGTCCTCAAGGGTGATCCTCGACCGCCAGGGGCGGCTGCTCCATGCCTTCCTGGCAGCTGACGGACGATGGCGCCTGCCCACCGAGTCTGGCAGCGTCCCCCGGCGGATGAAAGAAATGCTTCTGGCCAGGGAGGACCGATGGTTCCGCGTCCACCCTGGCGTGAACCCCTTTGCCCTGGCAAGGGCTGCAGTGCAGAACATGAAGGCGGGCAGGATCGTCTCGGGTGGCTCGACGATCACCATGCAGATTGCCCGGATGCTCGAACCCGGGGAACGGACGTATCTGAACAAGCTCAGGGAGGCATTTCGGGCGCTGCAGCTCGAGTGGCACTTCTCGAAGGACGAGCTCCTGGCGTTCTACTGCTCAATGGTTCCGCTGGGCGGCAACATCGAAGGGATGGAAGCCGCCGCACTGCTCTATTACCGGACTCCCCTGGAACGCCTCAACACGGCGCAGATTGCCGATCTGATCCTGATTCCGAGCGACCCGAACCGGCTCCGGCCGGATGTCGGTTCTGAAGAGCTCCTCCGTCTCCGGCGCCGTGAGACCGAACGCTGGATTCGCCGGGGCGCCCTGGCCCCCGGAGACTCGGCCCTGTTGTGGACCACGCCCGCCTTCGCCCGAAGAGAGCCGCCCCGGCGTCTTGCTCCTCACTTCTCGCTGCGCCTCCGGGATCGCCCATCTGCGGAGTCTGAGCTCCTCACAACTCTCGACCTTGACATCCAGCGGACCGTAGAGGCGCTCCTTTCAACGCATAGCCGCCAGTGGAGGGGTGCGGGGGTGCACAACGGAGCAGTCATTGTTCTGGAGAACGAGCATGCCGGCATCGTTGCCTATGCCGGATCGCCGGATTTCTTCGACGAGCGCAACCAGGGGCAGGTCGATGCCGTGAGGGCTCTCCGCTCACCCGGTTCGACACTCAAGCCCCTGCTCTATGCGCACGCCATGGATCGTGGGAGGCTCACGCCTCGCCGGCGGCTCCTTGACGTGCCATTCGATGCGGAGGGGTTTCAGGCGGAGAACTACGACGGTACCTACTCAGGTCTTGTCTTTGCCGACGACGCGCTCCGGCGCTCGCTGAATGTTCCCATGATCCGGCTCCTCAAGGAGTGCGGCATCGACGCATTCCTGGAATCTGCCCTGGGGGCGGGACTGCACTCGCTTGAGGAACAGCGGGGGCACCTGGGCCTGAGCCTCATTCTGGGTGGGTGCGGCGTGAGGCTCGAGGAGCTCACCGCAGCCTACGCCTCTCTGCCGAGCGGAGGGCTCTACCGGGCGCCCCGGTTTCTGCTGGAGGGGCCGGCGCCTCCGCCACGGCGCGTCTGGTCGGCATCGGCCGCCGCCATGCTCACAGAGATTCTCTCAAGTCTCGACCGCCCTGACCTCCCCTCGGGAATCGAGTCTGCGCTCCACCTGCCGGTGATTGCCTTCAAGACGGGAACTAGCTACGGCCGCCGGGACGCCTGGACGCTTGCCTACACTGCTGGCTACACCGTCGGCGTCTGGATGGGAAATGCCGACAACGCGGGGAGCCCGGAGCTGGTGGGGGGTCGTGCGGCTGCCCCGCTGGCCGTCGACATCTTGAACGCTATCGACTCTCCGGGGGCAAAAACCATTCTGGGCGCTCCAGCCGACCTGGGCCTGCGAATGGTCTGCCGGGAAAGCGGACAGGTCCCGGGGCCGCACTGCACCGATCTGCTTGAGGACGACTACTCCCGTGCGGTCTCCGACCGGACACCGTGCTCGGTCTGCCGCGAAGTGCTGGTCGCTCCCGATCTCGCGATTTCCTACTGCCCCTCCTGTCTTGCAGACCACCGGGCCGTTCCGGTGACCGTCAGAGCCCTCGACCCGCTCCTGAGTGCATTTTTCCAGGCCCGGGGGATCCCGGCCGAGCTCGTGCCCCCGCACAACCCCCTCTGCACCAGAGTCTTTGCCGGGGAGGGGCCGGCGATCCTAAGCCCGCTGGACGGGATGACCTACTACCAGACGTCCACGGATCAGCAGCTCGTCTTTCAGGCCAGCTCTTCGGTCGACGTACGAGACCACGCCTGGTACCTTGGCGACCGCTACCTCGGCCGGTGGCGATCCGGTGGCAAGGCATTCCTCCCTCTCGTTGCCGGCACGCATACGCTCACCTGCGTCGACGACCGCGGCCGCAGGTCACAGATATGCTTTACCGTCCGACGCGTCCTCTGAAGGAGTTAAACCATGCATCACGTGCCTCTCCCAGATCGTCTCCGGCGGCCGGTGGTGGCCGCCCTGCTGGCTCTTGTCTCCTCGTGCGGGGCGCCGGAGCGCAACGTGCTGGAACTGGCCTCGGCATTGCCCGCCGGTGAGGTCGCACGGGACACCGCGCTGGTCCTGACCTTCTCCCGCGCCGTTGTTCCACCGGACTCGGTCAACCGGTGGAGCGCGACCCCCTACATCGAATTCTCGCCGGCCATCCCTGGACGGTTTGTCTGGCAGGATACCTCACGCCTGGTCTTCAGCGCCGATGGCCCGCTCCCGGGCGATGCGCAGCTCACGGGCAGGCTCAATACCGATCTCTTGCTCCGGCTCTCGGGCGCGGAGTCGTTCTCCGGCGAGAAGGAGTTCACCATCACGACGCCAGCCTTCACGCTGGTCAGGGCGGAATTCTTCTACGATAGAGTGGGGGAGCAGCGTCTGATCGGAATCAAGGCAAATATCGAGTTCGCCTACGACGTGGATCCTTCCGATCTCCAGTCCGTCCTGAGGGTGGAGATCGACGGCCAGAGGCGCGAGGTGCGCGTCGTGAGCCCCTCCCCAGGACGGATCATCGCCGTGGAGCTCGGAACGCTTGAGCGCCTGGACAGGGAGCGGCAGATCACCCTCTCGCTTTCGGGTGAGCTCTTCTCTCCCGAGACGGGAACGAGGCTCGATCTTGAGCGTCCGCTCACCACGCGCCTGGCGGCGCTCGGGGACCTGCAGATCTACGGTCACGAGTTCGCCTACGATGGCGTGATGGGCTGGATTACAGTCCGGACCTCTCAGGAGCTCGACCTCGAGGCTGTGCGCGCTGCGCTCTCGGTGGAGCCTCGTCGGGACTACGACATCGAACTCAGGCCCGATGGCTTTGCGATCCGGGGGAAGTTTGAACCCGGCCTCAGCTTCCGCGTGAGCCTGGCCAAGGGGCTGACAAGCGTCCTGGGAGGGACGCTCCGGCACGACTACGAAGCGACGGTGGTCTTTGGCAATGTCCAGCCGACATTCGCCTTTGCCTCTCCCGAAGGCCAGTACATGCTTTTGGGAGGAGAGCGGGCGCTGGAGATCAAGACGGTGAACATCAGCGCTTTGGCCGTACGCGTGAGCCAGATCTTTCAGAACAACCTCGTCTTTTTCCTGGAAAACGGTCGCTACTACGACTACTGGTCCTATGGGGAGGAGGGACGCCGTAAATTCCGCTATGTGGTTGGCAACTACGGCCGCGAGCTCGCTTTCGATACGCTGGCGATCGCGGGGGATTCGAACAGGGAGGTGACCACCAGATTCGATCTCGCCCCCTATCTGGGAAACGGCTACCGGGGGTTCTATCTCGTGGAGATCGCCGATCCCGCCCAGGCCTGGCGCAGCTCGGCGCAGCTGGTGGTGCTCTCGGATCTGGGGATGATCGTGAAGAAAAGCGCCGACGAGGTGCTGGTCTTCGTGACCGATCTCCGCAGTGCGCAGCCCGTACCGGGCGTGCGCGTCACGCTCGTCTCCACCACAAACCAGGTCATCGGGACGGCCCAGACCGATGCCGATGGCCTGGCCCGCTTCGACGCCATGCGGAGCACGTTTGAGGAGTTTCCCCCAAAACTCGTTACCGCCGAAGCCGGCGAGGATTTTACGTTCCTGAATCTGGAAGACTCCCGTCTTGAGACTTCTCGCTTCGACGTCGCAGGCCGGCGGACGAGCGGCGGCCCCTACGAGGCGTTTCTCTACGGGGAGCGCACCATCTATCGGCCGGGCGAGCGGGTGATCGTCGCCGGACTGGTTCGCGAACCCGGTGAGGCGCTGCCGGCGCGCATGCCGGTGAGGCTTCGCGTCTCTAACCCCCAGGGCCGGATTGTCCAGGAGCAGCAGCTCGTGTTGAACGACCAGGCCTCCTTCGAGTCCTCCTATGAGACTACGCCAAGTTCCCTGACCGGAGAATACCGGCTGACGCTGGTCAGCGCTACCGATCAGACACTGGCGAGCTACCGGGTGAGCGTCGAGGATTTTGTCCCCGACCGGTTGAACGTCTCGCTCGAGGCCTCGGCGCAAGCGGTGGGACCCGGCGAGACAATCGGCTACCTTCTTAGCGCCCACCACTTCTTCGGTCCTCCGGCCGCAGACCGCCCCTGGGAGTTCGAAGGATCATTCGAGAATGTTCCGTACCTCTCGCGGGCCTTTCCGAAGTTCCGCTTTGCCAATGACGCCGCGCCCGAGTTCCGCGCCAACCCGGAAGTCTCCAACGGCCGCACCGGTGCGGACGGGAGTGCCCGCATCAGTTTTGCGGTCCCGGCCGGACTGACCTCACGGGGGCTGCTTCTGGCCAAGGCCCGGATCGCCGTCTTCGATGAGTCCGGACGACCGGTCTACCGCACCGAGCGCACGACGGTCCACCCGAGGGAGTATCATATCGGCGTCCGCAACCGCGGTGCCTACTATGTCAGCCCCGGCACGCAGCAGAAAGCCGAACTCATTGCCGTCGACCGGCACGACCGGCCGATCGAGAAGTTCAAGGCAACGGTGCGTCTGATCCGCTTCGAGTGGCACGCGGTGCTGCGCCAGCACCAGGGGAGCGGGACGCTCCGCTATGTGTCGGAGAAACGGGAGATCCCTGTCTCAAGCCAGGAGCTAACGCTTTCGAGCTCCCCGGTCGAGTATACCTACTCGGTGCCGCGTTCAGGGGAATACGCCGTGCGCGTCTCGCGTACCGGAGATGATGGGTACAACGAATTCAGGTTTTACTCCTACCGCTGGGGGACGACCGACGCCACGTCGTTCGCGGTCGACCCCGAGGCTCGTGTCGAGATCGTCCTGGACCGGGCAGAGTACCGGCCTGGCGAGACTGCCCGCGTGCTCTTTCAGACCCCGTTTAGCGGCAGAATGCTTGTGACCGTCGAGCGGCACCGCGTCTTCAGCTACCGCTACCTCGAGGTGGTGGATAACGCCGCCTCGATGGAGATCCTCGTGGGGGAGGAGCTCCTTCCCAATGCCTATGTGTGTGCGGTGCTCTTCCGGGCGGTGCCCGGGCAGGACATCCCGCTTCTGGCCGGACACGGCGTCGCACCACTGTTGGTCTCCGAGCCCGGGAACCGCCTTGACATCGCGATCGAGGCACCGGCGAAGATCCGCCCCAGGACGATGCAAACAGTGACCGTCAGGACCGGGCGACCGGGTGCCATGCTGACTGTGGCCGCCGTTGACGAGGGAATCTGCCAGCTCAAGAACTACACGACGCCCGATCCCTACGAGGCGTTCTACGCCCGCCGGGCGCTGGAGACCGAGACCTTTGATTACTTCAAGGATCTGATTCCCGAGGCGGCCCGCTCAGCGCCGCGCCCCAGCACGGGCGGCGGCGCAGACGAGATGGGCCTGCGGGTGAGTCCCCTCGGCGTTCAGCGCTTCAAACCTGTTGCCCTCTGGTCGGGGCTTGTGCAGACAGATGCTCGAGGGGCGGCAACGGTCAGCTTCGAGATTCCCGCCTTCAGCGGAGAGCTTCGGCTGATGGCCATTGCCTTCAAGGACGCCCGCTACGGCTCGGCCTCCCGGCCCATGGTGGTCGCTGACCCTGTGGTGATTAGTGCAGCTCTTCCGCGCTTCCTCGCCCCCGGCGATTCTGCCGTCATGTCGGTGACAGGGTTCAACACGACCGGCGAGCCCGTCACGCTGGATCTTGCCATCGCGACCGAAGGAGGCATCCGCGCTGGCACCGCACGGGGCTCGCTCGCACTGGGGGCGAACGAGGAGGGCTCACTCGACATCCCGGTCCGCGCCACGACAGCGATCGGAAAGGCCGTAGTGCGGATCCGCACCTCGGCCTTTGGCGAAGATCTTCTTGAGGAGACCGAACTCCCAGTCCGTCCCGGGTCTCCCTATCTGAGCGAGTCGGTGACGGGATACCTTGACGCCGGGCAGAGCTTCTCCCACGCGGTCGAGGATCGCTATCTGAGCTATGGCCGCCGGGCCTGGGTGACGCTCAGTCCGTACCCTGTGGCGAATTTCGCCGAGAAACTGAGTGACCTGGTCGGCTACCCGCATGGGTGCATCGAACAGACTGTCTCGCGTGCCTTCCCGCAGATCTACCTGCGGGACATCGCCGCCATCCTCGATCCGTCGATTCTGGAGAAGGGGAGTCCGACATACTTTGTCAACGAGGCCATCACGAAGGTCGCCTCGATGCAGGGCTTCGATGGAGGGTTCCTCTACTGGCCCGGTGGCGGTGAGGTCAACAGCTGGTCAACGGTCTACGCCACGCATTTCTTGCTCGAGGCCCGCAAGGCCGGCTACGAGGTTTCGGATCGGCTGCTGAACCCGGCCCTGGAGGCTGTTGCCAGAATCGCGCGGAGCCGCGCCACGGTGGACGTGGCCACCAGCAGGGAGGGGCGGACTACGATCCGCAGACTCGCCGACAAGGCTTCGGTCTACGCACTCTACGTCCTGGCCCTTGCCGGCAGGCCCGAGGAGGCAGTCATGAACTTCTACCGGGGCATGCCCGAGCTCCTCAGCGCCGACACCCGCTTTCTGCTGGCCGGGTCGTTTGCCCTGAGCGGCAACCGGCTTGCCTACCAGGCCGTCCTCCCGCCCGAGTTCGAAGCGCCGGAGCCGACACGGACCTCGGGAGGGAGTTTTGATTCCGCAGTCAGGGCCAACGCGCTTATCGCCAACGTCCTGCTTGAGACGGATCTGAACAGCCCGCTTCTTCCGCGCTATCTGGAGTACCTCTCGCGGAAGTACAAGCAGCAGCAGTGGTTCAGCACGCAGGAGAATGCCTTCACCCTCCTCGCCTTCGGGAAGGCCGCCCGGATCGCCTCGCGAAGTGCCCCGCGCGGCACTCTCTCGGTGGGCTCGGAGGAGTTCGACTATGATGGCGGAACACGCCGGTTTGCGGTGGAGCCCTGGGGGAAGACTGCCACACTCTCGATGCAGGGGGAGGGGAGGGTCTACTACAGCATCGTCGTGGAGGGGATCCGGCAGGACGGGGCTGTCCCCCTGGGAGACTCGAACCTGCGCATCCGGCGAGAGTATTTCAACAGGCGGGGTGCATCAGTGAATCCTGCCTCGGCCAGACAGAATGATCTTCTGGTGGTCCGTCTCAGCCTCTCTTCGAGCGTCGACCGCCTGGACCATATTGCCGTGACTGACCTGCTTCCGGCCGGGTTCGAGATTGACAACCCGCGCGTGACCGAGACGACCGTCTACCCGTTTGTGAAGAACGCCTCGGTGCCCGAGTATCTCGACATCCGCGACGACCGGATCAACTTCTATACAAGCTTCCGGGGAGGGGCGCGGACACAGACATTCTACTACGTGGTCCGTGTGGTGAGCCGCGGTGTGTTCCGCCTCCCGCCTGTTGTTGCCGAGGCGATGTACGACGGCAGCTACCGCTCGGCAAGCGGGGGCGGCCGGGTGAGTGTCATACGCTGAGGAAGAAGCCATGTGCTGCACACGCCGAGCTATACTACTCACTGCGGCTTACTGGATGGCAACGTTCGGGCTGCAGGCTGAGATCCCGAATATCCGCCTGAGCCGGGAAGGAGGCGGACCGAACGAGGTCTCGATCGCCATCAATCCGGCCGATCCTCTCCAGATGGCCGTCGGATCAAACCCCCGGTACTTCTACCGCTCGAGTGACGGGGGCCTGAGCTGGATCCAGAGCGAGCTCCCCCGGGGGAGCTGGGGAGACCCTTCGGTCGCCTTCGACTCAAAGGGAATGCTCTACTACGCCCATCTGGCAAACCTTCCGACGGGGTACTTCATCGATCGGCTGATTGTCCGCCGCTCGACAGACGGCGGGGAGCACTGGGTGGACTCATCGGAAGTCGGCTTCAATCCACCGCTGCGCGGCCAGGACAAAGAGTATCTGGCCGCCGATCTGACCGACTCCCCGCACCGGGACAATATCTATATGGCCTGGACGCAGTTCGACCGCTACGGCAGTACGCACCCCGGAGACAGCTCGCGCATCCTCTTTGCCCGGTCGACCGACCGGGGGGCCACCTGGTCGGAGCCCATTCGCGTGAGCGATGCTGCCGGCGACTGCCGGGATGACGATGAAACCGTCGAAGGTGCTGTCCCGGCGGTCGGCCCCGGCGGTGAGATCTATCTCTGCTGGTCAGGCCCGGCAGGGATCCTCTGCGACAGATCCACCGACGGCGGGAGAAGCTTCGGCCAGGATCTGTCGGTGGTCGCCCAGCCGGGGGGATGGAACTTCCCGGTCCCGGGCATCTTCC
>Ga0209536_100005971_pt1 | contig 18779 bp, 18 predicted proteins | sample DeeMarSeWOR28_12_FD_187461 | JGI IMG/M metagenome (GOLD analysis project Ga0209536, IMG submission 187461) | Marine sediment microbial communities from White Oak River estuary, North Carolina - WOR-2-8_12 (SPAdes) (version 2) | ecosystem: Environmental > Aquatic > Marine > Intertidal zone >... | reverse complement strand
TCGTGGGCTCGGTGGCGGTCATGGTGGACACCCTGGACGCCCTGAGCAGGAAATACGCCAGCCCGGACAACATCCTGAGCTATTACAGCCATTTGAGCGGGCTGGTGCCGCTCTTCCGGCGCTCGCTGGAATACGTGATCTATGTCACCGTGGCCACGCTGGCGGTGGCGCAGATCAAGTTCATCGCGCCCCTGGCCGACTACGGGCCGGTCCTGATCAAGATCATCGGCATCGTTTTCCTGAGCCGGGTGTTCGTGGTCCTCTCCGCCTTGATGATCGACAACTTCTTTACCGACAGCGGAAAGCTCTCTGACATCGAGCTCCAGCGCCAGAAAACGCTTTTGCCCCTGGTCAAGAGCTCCTTCAAGTACGCCATCTACCTGATCGCCTTTGTGCTCATCCTCCACGCCCTGAACATCAATCCCACCCCCGTGCTCGCGGGCGCGGGCATCCTGGGCATCGTGATCGGCCTGGGGGCCCAGCCCCTGGTCAATGACGTGGTCTCCGGGTTCTTCATCCTGTTCGAGAACGTCTACCTGGTGGACGACTACGTCGAGACCGAGAGCGCGCGCGGAAAGGTCGAGGCCATCGACATCCGCACCACCCGCATCCGCGACCCCAACGGCCAGCTCCACATCCTGAGGAACGGCCAGCTCAACACCGTGATCAATTACTCCAAGACCTATACCCACGCGGTAGTGGAAGTGGGCGTGGCCTATGATTCGGACCTGAATAAAGTTTACGCGGTACTCAAGAAGACCGGCGAGGAACTGAAGAAGTCGCACCCCGACGTGCTGGACGCGACCGAGGTCAAGGGGCTGGAGAATTTCGGGGAATCGGAACTGCTCATCCGCACCACCACCCGGGTCAAGCCCGGCTGTCACCTGAGCGTGGCGCGCGACCTGAGAAAAATGATCAAGGAAGCCTTTGACCGCGAAGGCATCGAGATACCCTTCGCGCGCCGGGTGCTCATCTTCAAGAACCAGCCGCCTTCAACTCCCTGAGGATCATCGATCTCAGGCTCGCCTGCATCTTCTCGAACATTTCCGGCTTCAGGAATTCCCGGCGGCCGTAAAGATCGCGCACGTAATCTATGTTGTCCATGCTTACTCCCATCCTTTCCAGGAGCCGGAAGGAACATTCCTTGACCTCCGGGCTGGAAAAGAACATGTCCACCGCCTCCTCGGTCCTGCCCAGCTGGAAAAGGGCCTGGGCCGCGGTCATGCGGCAGCGTATGTTCCAGTTCTCCTTCCCGACCTGATATAAGAGCTTGAGGGCGTATTGCTCCATGCCCAGACCCACGAAGGTCACGGCCGCGATCTTTTTCGCCTCTTTTTCCCACCAGAAACGGGCTGAAAGCTCCTGCAGCAGCTCTTTGGCCTCCTGAAAGTTCTTCCGGTGGTTCTCGATCCGGGCCGCGGTATGATAAAGGCGGCGGTCCCATTTCTGCCGCGGCAACCGGTCCAGCAGGAGGCGGGCGTCGTCCAGCTTGCCCTCCCGCAAATAGATCTTGGCCGCGATGTCAAAGCAGGCATTGTCCCATTGGTCGAGACCCAAACGCTGATGGAGCACCTCGCGGGCAGAGTCGAACCTGCCCAGGGAATAATAGGCGTAGGCGAGCGGGTTGCAGATGCTGGCGCTCCATTCGATCCGGTCATGCGGCCAGCCCTCAAAGTACCGGATGCCGCGGCCGGGGTCTCCCAGGCGGTTGCCGACCACCAGCGCCAGGCGGTACGCGGCCGGCCCCCTCAAACTCCCGGGTATGGATTCCAGCAGGTCCATGGCCCTGCCGTAGTCTTCCCGGCGCTTGAAGATGTCGACCGCCGTGACATAAGCCTTATCGTCCCAGCGCTGCCGGTCAAGGGAATCCATGACCTCAAGCGCCTCGTCATACTTTTTGGAGCGGGTGAGCGCCCTGGCGACCAAGACGTGGGTGCGCGTGTTCCAGAATTCACGGGGAAGAATCCGGGAGAACCGGACCAGCTTTGAATGCTTTTGTTCCGCATAAAGGACGCTGAACCAGCCGTTGAACATATCGATGCCGCCCCACTGGCCGCAGATCGCGGCCTGGTAGAGCCGGCCGCGGGTAAAGGAGGAGGCCTGCTCCGCCCGGGCAACAAAGGCCTCAATGTTCCCTTCCCCCGAGCCGGCCAAGAGGGGCCCCATACCGCGGTTTATCAGCTCATTCTTCAGTTCCCGCTGGCGGAAGCGCATCTTCCAGCAGCGTTCACACCCGTATTTGATCGGAACCGGACCTTTCATATATGAGCTCCCTCACAGAACAACCGTATTTTCTCCATATCCGTCCACGATAATATATTGGCAATTCATGGGAATAATTTCAGGTCAGGCCCTTCATCCAGGCAAGTTCTTTCGCGGTTGATACGATAATATTATCAGGGTATTGCCTGGCAGACCCGCTGATTCCCGAGGAGGAACAAACATGAATCTTCCGGTCGTTTCATCCGTGATCGCCTGCGGCAAAAAGACCCGGCTGGCAGGAAGCGGCAATTCAAAAACGCCGTTGACCGTGCGCTTCTCGTTCTGTCCCAGCGAAGAGATGAAAACGGACGTTGTTAACACCGTCAATAACGCCATCCTCTTTAAGAACCCTTTATTCCTGGCTAGCTATCTGGGACAGAACTTCAACTGGCATGTCATCGTGATCGACGAAAAGAGCAAGGCTATCCGCGGCGTGATCATCGGCCCTCCCCGCAGCCAGAGCGACCCCTCCACGACCCCAGCGCCGAAAACTCCGCAAACCTACAAGAACGGCAATTACCGGATCTACGCCGATATTGACAAGGCCGAAGCAAAGGACCTGAAGGAAATGCTCAAGGAGTTTAAAGGTGCGCTCAAAGGGGATCCCGCAGAGGTCGAGGCCCTTTTCAACAAGCTCGCGCCGAAAAAGGACACGACATCACATCATGAAGACTTCTTAAGAAGGTTCGAGGACCGCGAGCTCGCCAAAAGGCGGCTACACGGCAAATAGAACGCGGTCATCTTTCCTTGGTAAACAAGTCGGCCCGCACCATATCCCCGATCCCCATGAAATACTCCCGCGCTCCCTGCGCGATATGCTGGGCCTTGAGCCGGGCCACGAAAAGGCTGTGAGCATCGCCCTGTTTCTTCCTGCCCACGCTGGCGGCCTGCCAGCGGCCCATCCATTCTTGGCAAAAACCGGCCAGCATCTCGGGATCCGGCCGCTCCAGGAGCGGATACTTGACGGATTCCATCAGCAGGCGGAAGAACGGTTCGTCATTGATGGGCCCCAGCTGGAACAGCTCCTTTGAAGGCGAGTTCACCAGCGCCCTCACCACCCTCGCCAGCTTCTGCGGGGCATTGCTCCCCTCCAGGGCGGTGAGCGCCGTGTAAATGATCCATTCCTGCTCCTTATGCGGCAGCAGTTTTTCCACCAGGCCGCAGATCTCTTCCACCCCCAAGGCGCTGTTGTGCTCGCGATTATATCCCCCCAGGGCCCTGACCGCCGCCAGCAGGTTCTCGTTCAGGTCAAGGAAAGCGAATTCCGTGTCCGAGCGGCTGACCCCCAGCTTTTCCATGAGCTCGCGGCCGGTCTCATAAGGAGCGGTCGCAATATAGGGATTGGAGACGTAAGCCGCCAGCGACCGCGCTTCGGCCTCGGAAAGGTCGCGGCCGGGCTTGAAGGCGGCCCGCATCGATGCCGGCAGGTCCGCATATTCCATTTTCAGCTCATAGACCGCCGGCGGGGTCAACCTTATCACGTCCTGCATTCTGATGCCCTCGACCGAAGGCCGCAGGTGGGCGTAAGGGTCAGGGGCCGGCCGGCCCAGGGGAACGGGCGCCAGCTGCTGCAGATAGCCCAACGCGCGGGCAAAGACCCGGGAGGGATGCTCGGGATAAAGGCTGAGGCTGAAAAAGAGCGTCTTTTTGTCCTGATCGACCCTCGCGAACCCGACGACCCCGATCCTGGACTCGGCGGCGGAAAGGAAGCCGATCCTCCAGCCCTGTTCCTGGTAGCGCTGCCAGGTCAGGCGCTCCCTGTCCGTGGGCAGCATTTGAGCGAACTCGTTCTCCGTGATCAGGCCCTTGGAAGCGCGCTCAAGGAAGGAGCCACATTGCTCCAGGATGCTTGAGAACTGCTCCCGGGAGCCGCGGTAACTTTCCACGAACTCGACCAGGGCCTCTTTATCCCGGGTGATCTTCCGGATCAGGTCCAGGGATCTCAGTTCCCCGGCGCCAAAATTGAGGTCGGGACGGGCCAGCGTAAGCCGGCTTGCCAGGGATCTCTTGGGGGTCAACGGGCCCAGATGCAGTTTCATTTTATGCCTCCATTAAAAAAGGATCGCTTCCCATCTAATCTTTTATCAGGATCCGACAGCAAAAATTTCATGATCGGCACTATTTCCTGGCAAGGACCACCAGCGTGGCCGGATCGGTCCTGAACTCCTGCCTGAATTTGTCCGACCAGTTCAGGCTGCGCTGCGGGTCCTGTCTCTCGTGCCAGAGGTCGACCCCAACCTGCTGCTCCAGCCGGGACCGCTCGAACGCCAACCAATCCGTCCGGTAGGAAGCGGCCAGGAAAGCTGCGCGCGGGTTCGCCGACAACCGGCTGACGATCTTGGCCGCGGACATGTTGCCGGCCTCGATCTGGGGCAGCGGGCTTTCGGTCACCGGCAACAGGGTGTAGCAGTGAACCCCCAGGGAAAAGATCAGGTCAAATGATCTGCCCTCGAACCACTGGTCAAGCGCTCCGCGGTAAATGTCCCCCCGGGCCGCGAAAAATTCACGCACCGTGAAGCGCCGCGTCATTTCCAGGCCCAGGGTGTAAAAGGTAGTGTCCGGCGCGCTCTGGCTCTCAAAAAAGCGGCAGAAGGGATATTCGCCCGCCCCCACCTCCAATACCGAGCGGATCTTTTGCCCGCGCAGGGACTCGGCCATCTCCAGCTCAAAGTCCCGGAGCCTTTCCGTGTGCGCTTTGAGCCGGATATGGGCGAAGAACGCGCTCAGCATCTCGATCTCCTCGTTCACGGCCATGTCATAGCGGCTGCGCCGCATGTGGCGGGGAGTGTGCTTGTGCACCACCCTCTCCGCGTGCATGCGGTATTTCCGGATGATCTGCGGTGTTATTCTGGCTGCTTGCATGGCGCTAAAGGATTATCCGTGAAAAATCCCGGCGATTTCACTTAAAACCTTTGAATTTTGATTATAAATCTGCTAAAATTCGCACAAATGGACCTATTCTCTAATGAACCGGACCTCCTGTCCCTTTCCTACGAAGAAGTCAAAGCTATTGCGGATAAATGCACCAAATGCCAGCTCGCCAAGGGCCGCAACAAGGTCGTATTCGGCAACGGGCCGGTTCCCTGCGACCTGATGCTTATCGGCGAGGCTCCCGGCGCGGATGAAGACGCGCAGGGACTGCCCTTTGTGGGCCGCGCGGGACAGCTCCTGACCCAGATCCTGGCTTCAGTCGGCATCAAGCGGCCGGATGACATCTACATCGCCAATACCGTCAAATGCAGACCCCCGAACAACCGGGCTCCCCTGCCCAAGGAACAGGAAGCCTGCGCGCCCTATCTCGAGGCCCAGATCAAGCGCATCAAGCCCAAAATAATCCTGCTCGCCGGCGCGCCCGCGGTAAAAGCGATCCTTAAGATCGATGAGCCCATGTCCAAGGTTCGCGGCACATGGCTCAAGCTTCCGGGGACCGAGATCTCGGTCATGCCCCTCTTCCATCCCGCCTACCTCCTGCGCAACCCCTCCAAGAAAAAAGGCTCACCCAAGTGGCTGACCTGGGAGGACATGCAAGAGGTTAAGCATGCGCTGGAGTTTCACCGAAAGGTCGCAGAGCTATCACAGGAACCCGAGGACTGACCAAAATCCGAAATCCTAGATCCGAAATCCGAACAAGGAGTTGTTACTTATAACTGAGTACAATTTGAGGCTTCGAAGTTATGCGTTCTCAGTCAGTTTGGTGAAGTTTTTAAATAAGCTGGGGCATTCAAAAATATCCGCTCCGATATTAAACCAGCTTGTGCGCTCCGGAACGTCGATAGGAGCAAATATCGAGGAGGCGGATTCCGCACCGTCCCGCAAGGATTTCAAAAATAAGATGTTTATAGCTAAAAAAGAAGCTGCAGAAACGATCTATTGGTTAAAACTCATGATTGATGCTGAAGTAGTTAATAATCCAACTAATAAAGAGAAAGCGAAGGGGTTGCTGGAAGAATGCTCACAAATTTTGAAGATTATAGGGAGCATCACGAGGAAAATATAATAACGTGCCGCAGGCACACATTGTTCGGATCTCGGTTTTCGGATCTCGGATTTTATGGCAAGCCAAGTCTATTACATAAAAGAATTAGATAAGGTAGACAAATTATTCGACCGGGCTGATCTTGGAAGAATAATCTCCAAGGACGACTTTGTCGCCCTGAAGATCCACTTCGGCGAGCGCGGCAACCACGCCTTTATCAAGCCCGAGCGCGCCAAACCGCTCGTCAAAAAAGTTAAGGCCTTAAAAGGCCAGCCCTTCTGGACCGATTCCAACACTCTCTATAAAGGCACCCGCCACCACACCCTCTCCCACCTGCAGACCGCCTATGACCACGGCTATACCAGCGGAAAGACCGGAGCGCATGTCTTGATCAATGATGGCCTGGAAGGCGGCTCTTACCGGAAGCTGGCGGTAGATCATAAACACTTCAAAGAACTTTTCTTCGGTCCGCTGATCTTCGAAGCGGACGCCCTCATTGCCGTCACCCATTTTAAAGGTCACGAAGTGACCGGTTTTGGCGGCGCGATCAAGAACATTTCCATGGGGCTGGCCTCCCGCGCGGGCAAACAGCAGATGCACGCGGACTTCAAGCCGGTGGTGGACATGGCCGCCTGCACGGCCTGCGGCAAATGCATCGAGTCCTGCCCGGAGAACGCCATTTCCGGTGACGCGCAGGGAAAGGCCGTGATCGACCTGGCAAAATGCGTCGGCTGCGGCCAGTGCGCGGTGGTCTGCCGCTTTGACGCCATTGAAAGCGCCTGGTCCGGATCCTCGGACTCAGTGCAGGAAAAGATGGCGGAATACGCGGCGGGCATCTCACAACAATTCAAGGGCAAGGTCGCCCACATCAGCTTCATCACCGATGTGTCGGAGAACTGCGATTGCTATGGCCATAATTCCGAACCCATTGTGCCTGACATCGGCATCCTGGCCTCCTTTGACCCGGTCGCGATCGATCAAGCAAGCGTTGACCTGGTGAATAGGACCGAAGGACGGATCAGATCAAAGGACAAGTTCAAAAGCCTCTGGCCCGGGGTCAACTGGGAGACACAGCTCAAGCACGCCGAAGCGATCGGCCTCGGCAGCAGAAAGTACGAGCTCATCGAGACATGATCGCCGACCTCATCCGCGACAAGCAGTTCCGGGAGCTGGAAAAGGAATACAAGTTCCTGGCGCGGGCGCGCGGGGAAACCCTCGAAAACCTGGAAGCGGTGGTCTTTGACATTGAAACTACAGGACTCGAGCCCACCCAGCACGAGATCACCGAGATCGGCGCCTTCAAGCTGGCGGGCAAAGAGCTAAAGCACATGTTCAGCTCCCTCATCCGCCCCAGCGCCCCCATCTCCGCGGAGATAACCCGGATCACCGGCATTGACGACGAGCTGGTGGCGGACGCCCCTTCTGCCAAAGAGGTCCTGCCCGGCTTCCTTGAGTTCGCGGGGGACCTGCCCCTCATCGCCCATAACGCGGAGTTCGACACCTCTTTTATCCGCTACCACGCCAAACAGCTGCTGGACAAAGAGATCAGCAATCCCGTGATCTGCACGGTCAAGCTGGCGCGCTTCCTTTTTCCCAACCTTGCCAACCACAAGCTCCATACCGTGGCCGGGCACCTGGGCATCCCGGTGGAGAACCGCCACCGCGCGGTGGGCGACGCGGAAGCCACCTTCCAGGTCTGGCTGAAGTTCCTTGACCTGCTCCGCGAGAAGAACATCACCTCCAAACGCGAACTTGACGATTTGCTGGCGCGGATGTAGGATAAAAACCATGGACTTCATTCAAGATCTCTGGAACAAAGCCAAACGGCTCAATAAGACCATTGCCTTGCCTGAGGCAGAGGACGTCCGCGTGCTCAAGGCCACCGAGCTCATCCTCAAGAGCCGGCTGGCAAAGGTCATCCTGGTCGGCGATGAGGATAAGGTTCGCCAGACCGCCTCGGAGAACGATATCGATATCTCCGGAGCCACCATCGTTGTTCCAAGGAAACACCCCAAGCTGGACAAGTACACGCAGGTCCTCAAGGAAAGGCGCGCGCACAAGGGCATGACCATCGAGAAGGCGCGCCACCTGCTGGCTGACGACCCGCCCTATTTCGCGGCCATGCTCGTGGCCCAGGGGGAAGCCGACGGCATGGTCTCGGGAGCAACGCATTTTACCGCCGATACCATCCACGCCACTATTAACTGCATCGGCAAGGCTGCGGGCCAGTCCATCATCTCAAGCTTCTTTGTCATGATCCTCAACGAGCACACCTTTGTGGAGGACGGCATACTCTTTTTTGCGGATTGCGGCGTGGTGCCTAATCCCGACCCCGAACAGCTGGCGGACATCGCCATCCAGACCGCGGACTCCTACCACAAGCTCATGAACAAGGAACCGCGCGTGGCCATGCTCTCTTTTTCCACCAAGACCTCCGCCGTGCATGCGGACGTGGACAAGGTCATCAAGGCCACGGAGCTCGCCCGCCAGAAGCGGCCGGACCTGCTGCTGGACGGCGAGCTGCAGCTGGACGCCGCGCTCGTGCCCAAGGTCGGCCAGCGCAAAGCGCCGGGCAGCGCGGTGGCAGGCAAGGCCAATGTCCTGATCTTTCCGGACCTGGACGCGGGCAACATCGGCTACAAGCTCACCGAAAGGCTCGCTCACGCCCGGGCCTTTGGCCCCATCTTCCAGGGCGAGGCCAGACCCGTCAACGACCTCTCCCGCGGCTGCAGCATCGACGACATCGTCAACGTGGTGGCGCTCACCGCGGTCCAGGCCCAATGATATCCGCCAGCGAGATCCTCGGGCTCATCCAGAAAAAAGGCGTGGACGAGGCCGAGGTCTTCCTTTCCTCCACCAAAGCCCTCAAGATCGACGTGCATGACGGCAAGGTCGAGGCCATTGACGAGATCGATGACACCGGCTGCGGCCTGCGCGTGATCAAGGGCAAAAAACTCGGGTTCGCTTTCACCTCGGACTTTGCGCCGGAGGTCATGGAAGAGACCATCGCCCAGGCCATTGCCAACGCCCAGAGCTCCCAGGCCGACGAGTTCAATTCCCTTCCTGACAAACTGACCTCCCGGCCACCCGTCAACCTAGATCTGTTCGACCCCGGCATCGCAAAGACGCCGGTAAAAGAAAAGATCGGGCTGGCTCTGAAGATCGAAGAGGCTGCTTATAAGACCGACCCGCGGGTGAAAAAGACGGAAAAGGTCAAGTACACGGATTCCGAGGGCGAGGTGTGGATCGCCAATTCCCGCGGGGTGGACTCCCACTACAAGTACAATTATTGCGGCGGCCACGCGGACATGATCGCGGTCCAGAATGGCGAGATGGAAGCGGGCTTTGGCCTGGATTTCGTCAAGAGGCTCAGCGATTTCAAGCCGGAAATGATCGGCCGGGAGGCCGGCTCGCGCGCGGCCAGCCTTCTGGGCGCGGGCCCCATTCCCAGCCAGCGGCTGCCGCTGGTACTCGACCCCTTCGTGGGAACGCAGCTGCTGGAGGTGCTGGCACTGGCCTTTTCCTCCGACGCGGTGCAGAAAGGCCGCTCGCTCTTTGCCGCGCACAAGCTGGGCAATGAGGTCGGCTCGGAGGTCCTGACCATCATCGATGACGGCCGGCTCCCCGGCGGACTGGTCTCCTCTCCTTTTGACGGCGAGGGCGTGCCCACCCAGGAAACAAAGATCATCGAGAACGGGATATTGAGGAACCTGTTCTACAACACCTACACCGCCAGCAAGGGAAAGACCAGGTCGACCGGCAACGCCACCCGCGGCACCTTCATGAACCCCATCGGCATCGGCCCCACCAACCTTTACATCCCGGCGGGAAAACAGAGCGAAACCGAACTTCTGGCTTCCATTGAGAGGGGCTTTTATGTGCAGCGCGTGATGGGCATCCACACCGCCAATCCCATTTCCGGCGATTTTTCCATCGGGGCGGCGGGCTTCCTGATCGAGAACGGGGAAAAGACCTTTCCCGTGCGAGGAATAACGATCGCCGGCAATCTCATCGCGATGCTCAAGAACGTGGAAATGGCGGCTTCAAACCTGAGGTTCATCACCAATATCGGTTCGCCGACGCTGCTTATATCCGGGATCACGATCGGAGGGGGCTGAGCTCCAAAGCCTTTTTCAAGTCACAAGTGATTATTGCGGCATTCGAACAGCTTTTCCAGTCGCCCTAACGTCTTTTCTAAAAGCATATCGATCGATCTGTCCTTGAACCCGCGGTCGGCAAGCCACTCCAGGTTCCGCCCGACCTTATCCAGATCGCTCCTGATCTTGCCTGTCCTTTCCTGAATAAAATTGACGCTCGGGCTGGAATTTTTGAGTTTCGCGATCCTCCGGTTGGCATTCTCCAGCCAGGCCCGGGCGTTCCTGAAGAAACGCTGCGCCTGTTTCTGGTTTATCTTCTGCCCGTGCCGGATACGGGGAACGGATACAACTTTCATCTCATCTCATTATCGGCATTCTTCGGGACAATTTCATTGAAACAAAGCATTGGTTGGTGTAGAATATAGCTTCCAACCGAGGAATAAAATGACCAGGACCATTAAGATATTCGATACTACCCTTAGGGACGGCGAGCAGTGCCCCGGCGCCTCGCTTAACCCCGAGGAAAAACTGGAGATCGCCAGGCAGCTGGCCAAGCTCAACGTGGACGTGATCGAGGCCGGCTTTGCCATTGCCTCGCAGGGTGACTTTGACGCGATCAAGGCGATCGCCCAGCAGATCAAAGGCCCGCAGATCTGTTCGCTCGCCCGCACGCGCAAGGAGGACATCGAGCGCGCCTGGGAGGCGGTCAAGGACTGCGAGCGTCCCCGCATCCACACCTTTATCGCCACCTCCCCCATCCACATGGAGAAAAAACTGCGCATGACCCCGCAGCAGGTGCTCAAGACCGCCGTGGAAATGGTCAAGTACGCCGGGTCGCTCTGCCCGGACGTGGAATTCTCGCCTGAGGACGCGGGCCGGTCCGAACCGGAATTCCTTTATAAGATAATCGGCGCGGTCATTGACGCCGGGGCTCAGACCGTGAACATTCCGGATACGGTCGGCTACACCTCCCCCTGGGAATTCGGCAAACTCATCGAGGATATCATCAAGAACGTTCCCCAGATCAAAAAGAACAAGGTGACCATCAGCGTCCACGTGCACAATGACCTGGGCCTGGCGGTCGCCAACTCACTGGCCGCGGTCCAGGCCGGGGCCGACCAGGTGGAATGCACCATCAACGGCATTGGCGAGCGCGCCGGCAACGCTTCCCTGGAAGAGATCGTCATGGCCATCAAGACCCGCAAGGATTTCTTTGGCTGCCAAACGAACATTAATACCAAAGAGATCTATAAAGCCAGCCGCCTGGTTTCCAACCTCACCGGCATGATGGTCCAGCCCAACAAGGCGATCGTGGGGGCGAACGCTTTTGCTCACGAAGCGGGCATTCATCAGCACGGCGTGCTCCGTGCCCGGGAAACTTATGAGATCATGCATCCCAAGGACATCGGACTGACCGAAAGCAAGATCGTGATGGGCAAACACTCCGGCCGGCACGCCCTGGCCAAAAAGCTCAAGGACATGGGCTACGAGCTGGACAAGGATTCCCTGGAAAAAGCCTATCAGCGGTTCCTCTCCGTGGCGGACAAGAAAAAAGAGGTGGGCGAAAGGGACCTTGAGATCATCGTGGCCGAAGAGGTCTACGTGGTGCCCGAGGAGTTCAAGATCGATAAGATCGAGATCAAGTCCGGCACCCACGTCAAGCCCGTGGCGCACGTGGTGCTCAACCACAAGGGAAAGAAGGTCGATAAGTCCGCCAAGGGCGCGGGCCCCGTGGACGCGGTCTACAAAGCCATCGATGAGCTGACCAAGGTCAAAGCCAGCCTGCTCGATTATTCCATTCAGGCCATTACCGGGGGAACGGACGCGCTGGGCGAGGTCACCGTGCGCATTAAGGATAAAGACCGGATATTCGTAGGCCACGGAGCGGATACCGACATCCTCATTGCCTCTGCCAAGGCTTATCTGGCGGCCATTAATCGCCTGATCGCCCGACCGTAGAAAAGTTCATCTGCCGGTATTCTTGTTATCCCGATGGAACTTGGGCCAGTCCGAACTGGCCAGGCCAGAACTACCGGTGTCAATGGCAAAGAGACCGTTGTAGGAATTCCCAATGTAAAGCGTGCCATCTGAGGCGATCGCGGGTGAGGACCAGTTGAACGCCCCGTTGCCGGGGTCATGAACCGACCAGGCAACTGATCCGTCAGATGGATTATAGGCCCGCAAGTACCCCCATTCATCAGCCACGTAGATCAAGCCATTAGAGTCGACCGCCGGGGAACAATAGAAATCGTTATTGGCTATGGGATTGGTATAGCTCCATTTCAGGGTGCCGCTGGGGTTAAGCGCCAAAACCTCGGCGCTGGCGCTGGGGCTGGCCTTGGTCGCGATATAGATCGTGCCGTCAGTACCGATCGCGGGTGAAGAGCGGATGTCCCGGCTGCCGCTGACGTCATAGCTCCAATTGACCGTTCCTTCAGAACTGATAGCCAGAACTTTACTTATCCCGCCGGAATGTTCTCTGCCGACATAGATATTGCCGGCCGAATCCAGGGCCGGGGACGAAAAAGACTGCCCCCCCATATAATAATTCCACTCTTGGGTGCCGGTGGCATGGACTGAATAAAGATAATCGCTCATGACCACATAGATCTTGCCGTCACTGCCGACCGCCGGCGAGGTATGCAAGGCAGGCCCCCCGCTGGGTTGAAACGTCCATTTAGTGGTGCCTTCGGGGCTGACTGCATACAGGGTTCTATCAGCACCGGCCATGTAGATGGTACCGTCAGCGGCCAGCGCCGGTGTGGCACAGCCAATATTCTCGGTTTGTGCGCCAGTGGCATAAGTCCAATTTTTTGCGCCCGTACTCGGGTTGACAGCAAAGAGATTGTTGTCCCAATCCTGCACATAGATAGTGCCGTCAGCTCCGACCACCGGCGAAAAAGCCTCAGCGGTCATGGCGCAATACCATTTTTGCGAGCCGTCGCCAGGATTAACCGCGTAGAGACCCTGGCCGATCCTGTCATAGCCATACGTCAGAAAATATCCCACGCCAACATAGACCGTACCGTCATCAGCGATCGCCGGTGAAGAATAATATATGGCTGTGTCCCGGACAAGGGGGTCAAATATCCAATCGATGCGTGGGTCCAGGGTCGTGGACGAGCTACTGCTGGTGCTGGTGGAAGTGGCGGTGGTGGAAGAAGCAGATGAGCTGGTGGTCGTAGTGGCCGAGGTCGAGATGGTCGTGGCGGTCGTGGTGGTGGTCGTGGTCGAGTTGTTCTCTTCCACGGTGGCACAGCCGCAAAGGCAAATAGCAGCAACTGACAGCAATAATCCGGAAGCCTTACGCATGCAGGGTAAAGTTATTGCTCTACCGTGATACAGGTAAGGGTCCTGGCCACCGCGCCGGAGGACTGGATCCTCTTAACGATCATCTCTCCCAGGGACTTGAGGTCCGGGGCTTCCACATAGGTTATGACATCGTAGGGGCCGGTCACCAGGTGGACCGTTTTGACCCCCTTGATGCCCTTGATAACGTTGGTGAGCTCGATCGCCTTTCCCGGGAGCGCTTCGATAAGAATGTAGGCATTGGTCATTATCAGCACCTCCTGAACGCGAAGTATAGCACAAGCCGGTTGCAAAATGCAAATTACGGTGATATAATCAGCAGAATTGTATGGACCTCAAGGATATTTTTAGCGGAGAGCACATCTGGCAGAAGCTGAGCGCTTATTTCCTGCGCGGGCTCATAACCCTGCTGCCCCTGCTGGTCACCATCTGGCTGCTCTACTTCATGTTCACCTTCCTGGACAGCATCCTGGGCAACCTCATCACCCTCATCGCCGGACGCCACATCCCCGGCCTGGGCTTTGTCGTCACCATCATCATTATTTTCCTGGTGGGTTTCTTTGCCACCTACATCATCGGCGCCCAGCTTTTCAAGGTGGGCGAAGAGCTGCTCTACCGCGTGCCCATCGTCAAGAGCATTTACTCCGCGGTCAAACAGATCAACGAGGTGCTCTTCATGCAGAAGAACGCCAACGAATACCGCCGCGCCTGCATCCTGGAATACCCCCGCAAGGGGATCTGGTCGGTGGGCTTCATCACCTCGGACGCGGCCGCGGAGATCGAGGCCAAGGCCAAGGAAAAGATGATCAACGTCTTTGTCCCCAACACCCCCACCCCGGCCACCGGCTTTCTGGTGATCGTGCCGGCGCGGGACGTCATTCTGCTCGAGATGAAGATCGAGGACGCTTTCAAGTACTCGGTCTCCGGCGGTGTGCTCAAGCCCCCGGGCCTGTCCGCGACCACCGCCGCCAAGAAGGAGTCCTGAGATGCATGTGATCATCGTGGGCTGCGGCAGGGTCGGCTCCCAGCTGGCGCAGATCCTTTCTTCCGAGGGCCACAATGTCGTGATCATCGACAAGAAGGGGGATTCCTTCAAGCGCCTCGGCCCGGACTTCAACGGCATCACCATCACCGGCGTGGGCTTTGACCCGGACATCCTCAAGCGCGCCGGCATCGAGCGCGCCGACGCCGTGGCCGCGGTCACCAACGGCGACAATTCCAACATCATGGTGAGCGAGATCGCCAAGAAGATCTACAAGATCCCCCGGGTCCTGACCCGCATCTATGACCCGCTGCGCGCGGACATCTACAAGAAGTTCGGCCTCAACACCATCGGCACCACCACCATCGTGGCCCAGATCTTCCGCAGCGCGATCCTCAAGGAATCCTCAAAACTGGAGTTCTCCATCGGCGAGGACCTGGGCCTGATCGAATACAGGGCCAAGGCCCCTGAAACACCCAAAGAGGAAGCAAAATAATGTACGTTCTGATCGTGGGCGGAGGAAAAGTGGGGAAATCGCTGGCCAAGGCGCTTTCCACTTCGGGCTTTGACGTGGCCCTGGTGGAGAAGGAAGCCGAGATCGCGGACCGCATCGCCGAGGACGTGGACAAGGCCCTGATCATCAGCGGGGACGGCTGCGACCCCGCCCGGCTGGAGGACGCGGGCATCGCCCGCGCCCAGGTAGTGACCGCGGTCACCGGCGACGACGAGGACAACCTGATCATCTGCCAGCTCGCCCGCGACACCTTTGGCGTGCCCCGGGTGATCGCGCGCGTCAACAACCCCAGCAACGTGGAGACCTTCCAGCGGCTGGGCATTGACACCGTTTCCAGCACCACCATCATCACCAAGCTCATCGAGGAAGAGGCCACCATCGGCGACATCTTCACCCTGCTCGCGCTCAAGCGCGGCAAGCTCTCCATCGTGGAGGCCATCCTCAAGTCCAAGTCCCCCGCCGCCAACAAGCCCATCAAGAGCCTCAAGCTGCCGGACCAGTCGATCCTGGCCACCATCATCCGAGAGAACCAGATCATCTTTCCCAAGGGGGATACCAAGCTTCTGGCCGGCGATTCCATCATCGCCCTGAGCACCATCGAGCAGGAAAAGGCCCTCCGGGAAGCCTTGATCGGAAAAGAATAGGCCATGCTGCTTCGTCCGACCAACCAGGACTTTCGGACCATCGCTTTTTACATCGGCCGGCTCATCGTGGCCCTGGGCGCGGTCATGGCCATCCCTTTGGCCACCGCCCTCATCTTCCGGGAATGGGCGCACGCGGTCGATTTCCTTCTGAGCATGCTCCTGTCCATCCTGATCGGGCTGCTGCTGCAAAAGCTCTTCCGCTCCCACCATGACCTCAACTGGAGCCAGGGGCTGGCGGTCACTTCCATCTCCTGGCTGGTGGCAATGTTCCTGGGCGCCGTTCCCCTGCACCTTTCCGGGCATTACCTGTGCTATCTTGACGCCTGCTTCGACGCCATGAGCGGTTTCGCCACCACCGGCCTGGCCCTTATCCAGGACCTGGACCATGTTTCCCATTCGCTCAACATGTGGCGGCACCTGACCATGTTCCTGGGCGGCCAGGGCATCGTGGTCATCGCCCTCACCTTCTTCATGCGGGGCACCGCCGGCGCCTACCGCCTCTACGTGGGCGAGGCGCGCGAGGAAAAAGTGCTCCCCAACGTCATTCAGACCGCGCGCTTCATCTGGCTGGTCAGCCTGGTCTACCTGCTGATCGGGACCGCGGCGCTCACGCTGGTGGGGTTCCTGGAAGGCATGCCCCTCATCCGTTCCTTCCTCCACGGCATCTGGATCTTCATGGCCGCCTTTGACACCGGCGGGTTCACGCCCCATTCCCAGAGCATCCTCTACTATCACAGCTTCCCTTATGAGCTCATCACCATCGTGCTCATGGTGCTGGGGACCATCAACTTCAGCCTGCACTACGCGCTCTGGAACCGCAATATCCGCGAGCTCTTCAAGAATATCGAGACCCGCACCCTTTTCACCACCATCGCCCTGACCTTTGGCCTAGCCCTGGTGGGCCTGACCCGGATGAGCGCCTATCCGGACGCCATGGCCAATTTCCGCAAGGGCTTTTACCAGATCATCTCCGCCCACTCCGGGACCGGCTACATGACCATCTACGCCCCGCAGTTCGCCCACGAATGGGGCCACCTGGCGCTGCTCATGGCCGTCTTCGCCATGGGCTTCGGCGGTTCTGCCTGCTCCACCGCCGGCGGCATCAAGGCCCTGCGCATCGGCATCTTTTTCAAAGCCCTGATCCAGGACATCAAGCGCATCATGTCCCCGGGCAGCGCCATTGTCATCGAGAAGTTCCATCACATCAAGGACATCATGCTCGGCGACAAGGTGGTGCGTTCCGCCTTCATCATCCTGCTCTGCTACATCCTGACCTATTTCGGGGGGACCATCGTCGGCCTCTATTACGGTTATTCCCTGGACAAGGCCTTTTTTGAATCCGTTTCCGCGGCCGCCAACGTGGGCCTTTCCGCCGGCGTGACCGACCCCTCCATGCCCGCGGGATTGAAGGTCACCTACATCATCCAGATGTGGGTGGGCAGGCTCGAGTTCATGTCCATTTTCATCCTCTTCGGCCTGATCGTTTCCAGGTTCGCCGGAGCCAGGGGGCGCAGCCGATGAAGAAGATCATTATCCTGCTGATACTAATATGCGCCTGCGCGGTCAGCGCGCACGCCCGCGCGCTGACAGGCAATGACCTGGTGGAGGACGCCCAATTCTACGACGGGGCGCGCATCGAGTTTTTGGGAGAAGTGATCGGTGACATCATGGCGCGCGGGGACCATGTCTGGATCAACATCAACGACGGCACCCGCGCCATCGGGGTCTGGGCCAAAAGATCAACGGCCAAGCATATCACCACCGCCGGGGACTACGGCCACATCGGGGACAAGGTCATGGTTTACGGGACCTTTAACCGCGCCTGCCCCCAGCACGGCGGCGATCTGGATATTCACGCCTCCCGGATCGTGCTTATAGAGAAAGGGAAAGAGGTCCAGCATCCGGTGGACATAAAGAGAGCGCTGGTCTGCGTGGTGCTGCTCTTGATGGTGCTGGCGGTCATCTTCCTGCCCCGGGCCCTGAAGGTCAGCTCCTGATATTGAGGTCTTCCCCGCAGGATCCGCACCTGCCCGCTTCCACACCCTCCACATTTGTTTCATAACCCACGCGCTTGATCATAAGTTTTCCGCATTTTGGGCAGTAAGTGCTCTCTCCGGGATGGCCGGGGACATTGCCCACGTACACGAACTTGAGCCCCGCTTCCCGGCCGATCTTCTGCGCCTTTTCCAGGGTCTTTACCGGCGTTGGCGGAAGGTGGTCGTATTCCAGATAAGGCACGAAACGCGTGACATGCCAGGGGGTTTCCGGCCCCAGCTTCTTGGCCATCCATTCCGCAATGCCTTTCAGCTGAGCATCATCATCGTTCATGGTGGGGATAATGAGGGTAATGACCTCCACATGCATGCCCCATTTGTTCTTGGCGCGCTCCGCCGCTTCCAGCACGGGCGTGAAGTCCCTGATCTTGGCAAGCTTGAAGTAAAAATCTTTGGTAAAGCCCTTGACGTCCACCCGATAGGCGTCAAGGTACGGACCGATGGCGTCCAGGCCTTCGGGCGTGATGTAGCCGTTGGTGACAAAGGCGGTGTAAAGCCCGGCTTTCTTGGCCAGGACCGCGCCCTCATACGCGTATTCGAACCAGATAGTGGGTTCGTTATAGGTCCAGGCGATCCCCTGGCAATCGTTCTCCCGGGCGAGCTCGACCAGTCTTTCGGGCGGGATGAGCTCGGTGATGGGCTCCCTCTCGATGAAATAGGTCTTGCCCTTCTCCAGGCCCTTGACCATGACCACGTGGGAGATCTGCCAGTTCTGGCAGTGGCCGCAGCGCATGTTGCAGCCGTAGGTCCCCAAAGACAAGACCCTGGTCCCGGGATGGAAATGCAGGAGCGGCTTTTTCTCGATGGGGTCCGCAGCCAGGGAGGAGACCTTGCCGTAGATCAGGGAGTAAAGCTTGCCGTCAATATTCTGCCGGACCCCGCAGAACCCGCCCTTATCCTTGGCGATCCTGCAGTGCCAGGGGCACAGGAAGCAGTGGACC